>WNFQ01008557.1_pt1 | contig 25860 bp, 35 predicted proteins | sample 5400171 | NCBI WGS metagenome assembly WNFQ01 (sample SAMN13153356, study PRJNA577476) | soil metagenome | isolation source: 20 cm soil under Madrone tree | place: USA:California | collected 2016-06-14
TAAAGTGCGCATAAAGTTTGCTCCGTCTTGCGCAATTTACAATTCGCGGCTTTCGTTGGCGTACGGGAGTTTTCGAGCTATCGTCAACTCGTCGAGATTGTCATTGACTCGGAGAAATCTCTGGTTCAACACCACCCTGGCACCCTTGCCTCACAATAACAGTGGACCAAATACAATTGGATATTTTGGTTCTGTTGGGTAACCAAAATGGGCCGTTATATAATGGACCTGGTATTACTGGCAGTGACCTGGATCTTAATGCTACAAACACTACTATCGCTTTGCACCAGTCGAGGCTAATACAGAATATCAAGCTGAGTGTTGTGACTGAAACCTCACTCACTGGTGAAGCGCTGCGAATCGGTTACATCTCCGAGGTCAAGTCGCGCCTGACCCAGGCACGCATACGAACTTTTGATACCCCTGTGAGCGCACGACTCTTGTCTTGAGCACACATCACCTTCCAGCTCGAGCAGCCAATTCACCGTCGACGAAACACATGACGCTATCATTTCTCCTTCTCCAGAAGTTATTTTCGCGTTTGTAGTTGACCACGGGCCATATCCAGAGGAAGCGCTTCCAACCCGTCAAATACAGACGTCTTCCTCCCCAGACCCCCAGCTCGTTCATAAATACCTAGGGTAATAAGCCACCTCGCGCCCTTCGTCGCAAATCTCGTCGCGCGACTGCACCGCCTCATGTCCGCCTCATGTCTGGCCCCAATACACGTCACAGGACATCCAGTGGATCCTCGGTGATGTAGTCGTTCCTCTCATCAGCATCACAGGTAACGTAGCCAACAGGGACAGCCTGTGTAGCTCACCTAGGCGTACTATATCTAAGGGCACGCAGGAGCAGATCGCCGAGGTCAATTGCTCGCTCCCCATTGTCATTTCCCGTCGTCTCTGAGAAATGATTACGACCAGTGGGTGAGAACTCACTGCTTCTTTGTGACGGGCGAGTTGTTATATTGGGTCCATTTAAACTGGAAGGCCGTGTGACGAGAACTATCATGGCAACGACGAAAGTGTGAAACTTATTCATTCTTTAAAATGGGCAAGTACTCGAGCACTGTAACAAAAGTGATTCAATTCCTCAGTCTGTCCCCGTCTAAGTGGCGTTTGCTTGTAAGTGTTGAACGTTGAACGCACGATGCGTGCACTCGGTACAAAGATTGAGGTGAATACCCTCGTTACTACAGTGTCACGTCCGTTCATTTTTCGGCATTAAAGGCCGCTCCTGTTCATCTAGCAGTGATCGTGTACTATGTAAGATCCATCCGCATTGACGTTCTACCCCACGAAACACGTAGTTTTCTTGTAGAGCAAGGGACCTGATGATGACTATCAATCATTACATAACATTGGGCAAGAATACAGCTTTTCCGGGGAACACTCCTCTAATCTATGTCCATCTCAGGTGGCCCTTGTGCATCCTCTGTCTTCGTCTCTGGTTGCGGCGTACCCCCCTTCGGTGGAGGGTTGGGTGTTTCCGCACCACTACGAGGCGTCTCCGCACCATCGACCTTCGGGGGCTTGGGCTTCGGTCGTGTAAGAATCGGCGTCGCAAAGTAGATAATCTCGTCCCGCTTCTTCGAAATCTCACCAGCGTTCAATACTGGATCGATGTTCTTTGGGCGCTCAGCCTGCCGCACGGACTGATCCTCCAGCCACTTCTGAACTGTCGCGGCCTTTTCAACGATCGATTGTTTGTCCTTCTCGTCGATATGGGCGAACCGCTCCTCTGTCGACGTTGCTTGCGAGATATACTGATTGACCGTCTCCCGCAATTGAGCAGCCGCCTTTGGTCGTTCTTCAGCTTCGCGCCACCGCGTCGTAATGGGATCTCCAAGCTTTTTGGCTGCCTCGATGCGGGAAACGTAGGCAGATTTTGTGGCATCCTCACCCTCCTCTGAGTAAAGCCAATCTTCATCCTTCGATAATTCCGCGAGTAATGCGTCCTTTTCTTGCGGCTGCACAAAGGGTGCATAGCGATCCTCCAGCTTTGACCGCATGTCATAGATGTATTCCTCGAGCGCATTCTTGCGTTCCTGCAGTGGATTCAACATCAGTCAGAGACAGGCAAAGTGCAAGCAACGTACTTCGGTATCCTGTACTAGCTTGTCGTTCTGATACATCGTGAGCTCTTTCTCCCTGTATTTATCTACCACGGATGAATCGAGTCCTCCGTATCCAGCGACGTATGGAATAGGGTTCTTCTTGACGACCTTTTTCTTTTTGGGCGGCTCCGACGACTCGCCATCGACTTGCATCTCCTCTTTCTCCTCAATCTCTTCCGTATAGACTGCCTCGAAAGAGAGAACCCCGTGCAAATTTAGGCGTGCCTTGACACGAACGGTGGCGTAATCGCCTGTTGGTAATGGACCGACGTCCTTCACAGTGAGGCGCCCGACCCAAGGATTGATGGACCCTGGGAGTGAGCTAGGATCGGCGTACACCGCCTCAATGTGGAACGGGGCATTGCGATAGAACGTGAGCACCTTGGTTGACGGTATGCCGTTACCGCGTGGGAAAACAACCAGCTCTGTGTCTTCCTCTTCGTCTACGAGGCTCCTCTCCCAGCGCACCTTGATGGGATAAATGGCAACGTCGTGAATCGCGAAATCGCGCACGCGGAAAACAGGTGAAAGGGTCGCGCAAGCAAAAGTAGAGCCCCGAGCACATGCTTCATCCTGGTTGAGTGTTGTTGAAAGCGACTTGGTGGGAAAAACGGATTGGATTTTAGCGCGTACGGCAGGAATACGTGTCGAGCCACCAATGAGCTCGATAGCGTCGACCTGCTCAATGCTCAGACCAGATTCTTCGAGAGCATGCTGAAGTGGCGCAGGAATGCGGTCAAGAACATCCACGATGAGCTGTTCATACTGGTCCCGCGTGAGTCTTGAAGAAGCATCAACATCGTTCATGATGGATTCAACACTGAGAGGTGCCTCTGCGTTTGCGGAAAGGATCTTCTTGAGTTTCTCTGCAGCCGCATATAACCGGAACGTCGCTTTGGGGTTCGAAAGTACATCGATCTTATATTTGGTCTTGAATTCCTCCGCAAAGTGCCGGATGAGAGCATAGTCTATGTCACGACCGCCGAGGTGCGTGTCGTATGCAGTGCTCTTGACAGTCAGTTGTCCCTTGGAGAAGGCGACAACGGCGACAGACATGCTCGAGTGACCGACATCAACAAAGACGACATGTCGCGGGTTCTCGGGGTCCGGGAGGTCAGACTTTGTGATACCATACCCAAATGCAACGGCAGCGTAGTCGGGGATCAAACGGAGGGGGTTTAAACCCGCGATGGTGGCGGCATTCAGCAGGGCTCGTCTTTGCACATCAGTGTACCAGCCAGGGATAGCAATAACGACGTCAGACACGCCAGTTTTGAGTTCCTTCGTGGCGATGTCACGCAACCTGCCAAAGTACATGCCCACCAACTGGGTGGCAGAAAAAGTGGCCAGCTCCCCCAGGTGGGTGACCTATATGCGCCGAAAAGTGAGTCGAAGCTGATGAAGGAAGATGGTCTCCGGCGATACTCACCTGGACACCTACAGATCCATCTACGTCGACCAGGTTTACATGAGTGAATCTCTTCTCGACTTGCTGAATCTCGACATCCTGCACCGTCCGACCAAGGAGACGTTTTAACGAGCCAGCTGTGTTACGAAAATTTGAGATCTCCTGTGTTTTTGCCGCCTCGCCAAGCGCGCGCTGCTTGGAACCGAATGAGACAAGCGACCTGTTAATCGGCGATTAACCAAGTACAGAATGAACAGCAGGAGAGAACTCACGGTGTTGCACGGTTCGAGACTTCGTTCGTAATGATATCGATGCCTCTGTGTCTTGCAACACCGATCTAGATTTTACGCGTAAAGCATCAAGAAGTGATGGCAAGGGAGCCAAGGTGGATAACATGCCTTGCTGTGGAGGGAGCCAAAATCTATACCGACAACAGACATGGGGGAATATCAGCAAGGGAGATGGGAGAGCGTGAAAGAGAGAGATGGGCAAGGGGAGAAACAGAGGTCTCGGAGTCCATGCTGCAGCCACATTTTAATTTTTATTTGATCAAGTTATCATCATCGATGGCCTCTCGTTTTTTCGCGAGCCTTCCATGCCCTTCCATTCCTAATCTACACAACCTTACGTTCGATCACACCGGGAAAACACAAATGTAAACGAGGGTGGACAGTTTCGCGTACCAGTCACCATCTACAATCCACAAAATATAGTAAAGAAGGTAGAGCACAGTTCTCCCAACTACGCTTCGCGTATCTACCGTCGGCTGGTGGTACAAACAATGCTGGCAAAACGAAATCAACGTAGATGATAGCAACCATGCGGTGTAGCGATATGGGATATTGTAACAGCTAGTAAACTTGCCTCAGCAAAAATTAATTATTGGCACCAGTGTACAGGGTATACTATCATCGTGCGCGTCCAATTTGCATCTCCATCGGCTGCTGAGGATATCGCGGTAACGATAGATCGTGATAAGGCTGCCGCATCTTGTCATCGGTCACGCCCGCGTCTGCAGCTGCCGTGGCGGCGGTGGGATCCCCAATGCCCGCACGGGTACCCCAACCAGTCTACAAAAACGTTTAGTGTTGAACATTTGTCAATGCTAGCCGTTCATCGTACTTCATGAAGAGTGAACAATGCATATATCTTCATGACCGCGAAGTAGTACCCAAACAAAATGAATGCGGGGACGTGAACGATGTCTTGAGGGCGGTTCCAGAGATGAGGGAGGAGCTTGGCCGTTCGCGTGGCAGTAAGCCAGACCATGTAGCTCAGGATCACATTCCTATGGCACTCAGTCGCGTGCCATTGCAAGTCGTGATACTGAGTACCTACCACCACGGCAAATGGAAACCACCTTTATCCGTCGGTAGCGTGCTCTTGTAAACAACGTACCCAACGAGAGCAGGGCCAGCGAGAAGAGTGAAGGGATTAAACAACTTGTCAACCTAGACGAAAAGAACGAAAAGAAACTCAGCCCTTCAACAAGATGGTAGGGACGGCGACGACGAAAGCATTACCATCGTATATGCTACGTATGGGTGGATAGTCCATATATGCCGTTCCATGAAAAGCGATCGCATGTCAGACCGCCAGGTGTTTCTGGTCCATCGAAGGACTTGCTTCAAGAATCGCCAGTTGGGCTTCATTGTGCTGAGTAATTCCGCTTCCTTACAACATTGCACATAGGTACTCCAGCCGTGGCTGACCATCCAGCGTGTGAGAAACTTGTCATCACCCGAGTTGAGTTGGTATTTGCCGAGCCAGTAATCATGGGTGAAGCCGTGTAAGAACTCAGGGTCCTTTAAAATGACGGTGCGATACGCCGCTGTTCGTCCGGAGAGACACGGAAGGCCGCCATCGATATGTGTAGACGAGGAGATCTCAATATTACGGATAGTGAGGCGGAACGCGGCGAGTGTTTCCCATACGGTCATGCGTTTGCCAACGGGTTTCACACGTTGTGACGTGCCGACGCCGCCGACCTTCTGATCCTCGAAACATGCTAAAACGTATGGAAGGAGCGTTGGGGGCCAAATAGCATCATCATCGGCAAAGACGATAATGTCCGTCGTCGTATTTTTGATGCCATGGGACATTTGGAGGCGCTTATTTGCGTACGGGACCGTTAATACACGAATGCGCTCAGGATCGACAGCATTGGCGAGGGCTTGTAAGGGACCAAGCATTTTCTCTTCTGTGATGATGATAATCTCCTTGGGTTTGCCAACGAGCCAACTGTGGGCTGCCTCTTTGAACTCCTCGCCAGCATCAATGGTGGGAACAATGATTGTAACATCTTCAGAGGCGATGTAAGTAGGATTCTCAGGAAGCGGGACGGGACGATATGCGAGAGATGCTGAGATGCGGATTAGGTACCAGAGATAGCGATAGAATCTGTGAAAGGAGGATCTCCTCAGTGAGGAGCCAATGCGGCTGACAAGTGTCTAAGGAGGACCAACCCAATGACGCCAAAAGGTACGACTGATGATAGGGGGGATCAGTGGAAATTTTTCAAAGGGGCAAGTGGGCATACATATTGGAAAGTCGTCTCTTGTCAAGTATAGCATCGAGCCGAGACAAGCTTGAAGCAATTAAAATGGGCGAGGGAGATCGAACAGCGTTGTAATTGACGGAGGGAATGCAAGATAAAGGAGTGGTGTGGGTCGTCTAGCGACGAGAAAAGTGGAGGCCAGTCGAAGGGGAAGAGACAGGTGTGGGTGAGAGGATAGAAGGCAAAGCTTTCAGGTCATCGAGCGCTCGCACTTCCATGACACCCCCGGCGGCCCAGCAGCCCGCCGCAGCCGTGCCGCAGCCCACGTGACGACGACATGAACGGAGTTTGATTATTTTCTCTTGGTTCATATCGTAATATTGATTTTATGAGCATGTATCAATTAAAACTCCCTCAAGACAGAATTGATAGTGATTCTATAGTACACATGAGGTGTATGGGATGGGGGGAAGGAATACCTGTAAATGAACTGAATAGTGGGAACATTGTGAGTAGAGCAGGATAAGTTACAAAGTGTCGATGACGACGTCGTTCCATTTCCATCGCTCCTCGAGGTACCCCTTAGCAGTATCCTCGAGAAGAATCTCATTGCGTTTCTGAACGTAGACAGACTTGTCCGTGACTTTCTGACGCAGCACCGGGATGTATTCACTCTCGATGGGCTGTTCCAACAATTCAGAAAGATCCTCCACAGCTCGTTCAAGATCACTGTAAAGAGCCTCGAATAAGTGTCTGGCGATCGAGAGCAGACGAAGATATATACCGTTGGTTATCTTCAAACATAGCCTTCTGGTTGCCATTCTGGAGATAATACGCCATCGCATACGTCCACTTGAGAGTAGTACGGCAATTCTCGACAACGTCGACAGCCTTCTTCATGAACTGGACCTCAATCCAAGTCAAGTCCGTCGTAAGCTGCATCTCCTCCATCTTCTTCTCCGTCTTCATATATAGCTCGACTGACAGCTTTGCCGACTGCTCATGATTTGCCCAGCGGTTGTAGTACTAGAATGAAAAGAATGGGCTACTTTATGCATAACAAAAACAGAAATTTCCTTACATGAAGGTATCTTTCCAAAGAAGCGCGGCTCTTTGACTGAGCGTCACGGGCCTCAACACCTGACTTGTCATCATATCGATTGCAAGAATACCAGGCCGTCCCATGCTCGGCCCAGGGACCTATAGACATAGGAATCAGAACAAAGTCAATAGGGAGACGTATCGAAATCATACCCATACACACCCAGCAAAACTCGTATTTGCACTTCTTGCAGGTCATGTGGCTGAAAGGGTGCATTCATCATCGATACGTTCGAATGTAAAGAAAGAATGGAATAGACCTACTTGCAACCACCATTCTTCTCGATAGTACTCTGACATTTGCTACATTCCTTGGTATTGCTTTTGATCCAGTTCGCCGTTTCGCTATCATCGCGACACTTCTTCAGCCACATCCTTGCGATAGTACACAACACAGGTCGATGGTCACCGTCGATATTGCAGCCAAAGCAGAACTTGTGTTTCGGGTCTGCACCACACGACACTGTTGGAACGACGGTAGATAATGCGGAACGTGATGACGCCGTTGGACACGAAACACTGCGATCGCAGGACGGGTATGGGCAATACTTGAGGTTCTTGTTACAGGCAACATAATTGCGGACCAAAAGCTCGTCGTAGCGCGCAGCAGTGTCTTCATCGTCACCAAGCACCTTATGAACAAAGGGGTCAAGTGCAACGACCCCACAATTCTCCCCCATGCACAAAATACGGTGTTCGCCTTCATCACGAATTTTACTGACAGTGTACACAGTCCAGCATCCTGTGCAGAAGGTGTGACCACAGGGTAATGCGAGCGTGTCAGTGGCAGAATCATCGAAGCATATAGGACAGAGAAAGGGTTCGGAAGAAGACGGCTGCCCAAGCTTCTTGGAGGATTTACTAGAGCGGGTTACACGTTTGGAGCGATCGGATGTTGGGTGTGAGTGTTTGGGAACGGGAGAAACGCCTGCTGCAATAGAAATTGAGGACTCATTATCCATATATTTCTCTGTCAGCCGATCCCTATTCCAATCCATATGGCGGAGAAGAAGAGCAGCCACGTCGCTCTATATGATAAATCATTTGCAAAGGTAAGAAAGTTCTTTTCGTTGACAGATACACATAAACTTACGTTGACACCAAAGATCGTGCTGATGTATTCGATATCGGCCACCATGACATCGGTGACCTGCTGAAGGGTCAAAGGCTTGTAGTCCACTTCGTAAGTTTTCTTTCCCTCTGACACAATTTTAATTTCATCGTCATAGACTTCGTCCATTCCCACGTCATCTTCAGAAGAGGCAGAACCTACCATACGGCGGGAAATGAGTCAAGACTAGGTTACAGGGAACGGCGAATAGGGAGGTATCACATACCACCTTCGACGTCCATGGACTCCTCATCATCTTCGTATTCGTAGTCAGAGAATTCGTAATCAGAAGACATAGTTAGATGGAGTCGTGTGGAAGAGGTAGTGGGATAAGGGTGTGCTACGGGTGCAAGGGGCTCCCCACCCGAGCGTCACGGTCTGGACAATTCAAACCCAGCGCGGGCAATTCCATTGGAATTTTCTGCTGCGAGTCATCTGCATGCTCAGATTGACTTTATCTCGAGTCACTTTCCACTCGACACACGCATCCCATCCTTTACATCGACTCTTTTCCAATTACCGTGTCTCTCTGATGGAATCAGAATCTACAGGCACTCACAGGGACCCTGTCACAGGGGAAATGATTTCCAAGCAGTACGTCCACATCTTGCCCAGTGCTGCGCCGTTGTTCATCGATCCGCCTTGCGCAGGGAACTGAAGCGTCGCCAAAAGCAGCGTGAAAAAGACGCAAGGAGGGCGGAGAATTCCGCGAATCGGCCTCCTGCCCCGAACAGAGACAACACCACGGAGGAGGCTACAAACGAGGAAGATCTTTCGCCTAATGTACGTTGGTCGTATTGATGTATGCGCTGTAACTCGGCAATAGTCGACGGGCGGATGCTTCCTTCTCTGCACTCGATGGTGACAAACATCATTTCTCTCTTAGCAATATTTTGAACTTCGTTCTCGGCAAATCCAGAGACTTCGAGAGACACAGTCCCCGAACCCTTACCCACACAAGTTCGAAGTTTCTTGCTCTCTCACTTCATACATCACCAAGTATGGGGCCGAAGGAGTCATCAAACCGGGAGAAAAGATCGATGGTGTCATTGAAGCACTTACCGGTCGCATCCACAGCATTCGGAGCTCAAGTCAAAAGTTAAGATTCTATGACTTACACAGTGAAGGAAAGAAGGTGCAGATCATGGCAACACTACAGTGAGTTTTCTTAGCTTTATATCATTCTGCTACACTCGGTTAACTAGATCTAAGAGATGCCGTAAATCAAGACTCTTTCGTCGAGACACACGAGATATTCCGTCGAGGGGATATTGTTGGCGTGATTGGGACACCGTCTCGCACAAAGAAGGGGGAGCTCTCTATCTCGCCTTCACAAATGATTCTTCTTGCTCCGAATTTGCACCAACTTCCTTCCAGTCACTTCGGTTTAAAGGACCAGGAAACGCGGTATCGAAAGCGTTATCTCGACCTTATTCTTTCGCACGACACGCGTCGCATATTCTATACTCGCAGTCGTATCGTCAACTATATCCGACGCTTCTTTGACTCTCTCGGCTTCCTTGAGGTCGAAACACCGATGACGAGTATGACTGCCGGCGGCGCGACTGCCAAACCCTTTATTACCCACCACAACGACCTTAACCTTGACTTGTACCTCCGTATTGCGCCAGAACTTTATCTCAAGCAGCTCGTCGTCGGTGGTTTCGATCGAGTTTACGAGATCGGCCGTGTCTTCCGGAACGAGGGCATTGATCTTACCCATAACCCTGAATTTACGATCTGCGAGTTCTACATGGCCTATGCAGACATGTATGACCTTATGGATTTGACCGAGAGCTTAATCGAGGGGTTGGTGAAGTATCTCACGGGCGGTAGCACCACCCTCGCATACCAACCAGAGGGCAAGGACGGCAAAGAGTATACCCTCGATTTCAATCGCCCGTGGAAGCGGTATGATATGATCGGGACTCTCGAGGAGAAGCTTGGCGTCAAATTCCCCCCTGGTGAGACCCTGCACTCAGAGGAAGCAAATGTGTTCCTACGTGAGCTATGCAAGAAGGTACTTTTTTCGGAGGTGTTGAACTTCACGTAACTCACTGATTCCTGGATTTTCAGCATAACGTTGAGTGTAGCGAACCACGAACAAACGCACGTCTTCTCGATAAGCTTGTGGGAGAGTTTATTGAGCCTCTGTGTATTTCCCCGGCTTTCATCGGTGAGCAGTCCTTGTCATTATCGTTGTCCCATCCTCAACACTTCTATTAGTCGGTCACCCGCAGGTCATGTCTCCTCTCGCTAAGTGGCACCGCTCACGCCCCGGCCTCTGTGAACGCTTTGAGGGCTTTATGTGCGGGAAGGAATTCTGCAATGCATACACCGAGTTAAATGACCCCTTCGAGCAACGGGCGCGCTTCGAGGAGCAAGTGAGACAGAAGGCGCAAGGTGATGACGAAGCGCAAGACATCGACGAGATCTTTGTTGATGCGTGAGCGTCACTTTCTCTTGATTCGCATACATATACTCAGTTGGTATTGTCCCAGTCTTGAACACGGCCTTCCTCCAACGGGTGGCTGGGGCATCGGCATCGACCGTCTAGTGATGTTCCTCACTAACTCAACAAGTGAATCTGGCTTGTTTAACCATTTTCACAACTTGCTCATTCGTCCTATAGACATCAAGGAAGTCTTGCTCTTCCCCGCGATGAAACCAATTGAGACAGCTTCGAATATAAACCCGGCGAACCCCGGGTCAAGCGGCCAAGTTTAAAAAATAACGCGGAAAGATCGCACGGATAAAAAGTCGAGCCATGAAGGACGTATTAAAAGTAACTGCAATTAATGTGGGCGTCACCAGCAGATATGTTACATGATACCAGTGGACATGGCAATAGAAACCGGATTGTAGAATAGATTGCACTGGGGCAGGTTGCTCAGAATTCATCAGCGCATCGATGATCACAATCTGCAACTGCGCAGGTTCCTCGTGACTTTGCGCCAGCCTCACCGTAGAACCACTCGAGGATATGCGCAGCATGTCCGCCATGCCTACAGGTCTGACAAAACACGATCGCATCGTCAACACTATCTGGAGTACATCATTCACAAATAAGCTGAGACGCGACAATCGGCTAGTGTGGGCAGTAGGCCTACCTCGCATGGACGCATTATGGTGTGCCAGTTGTCCATCCCGCGCGGAGTCAGATATGATGCCCAACGTCATCAGACACACCGAGCAGCGTGGTAAGGGGCGATTACAGGATGGGCAGCCCGTTGCCTGCGTTTTCAAGAAAAACTGAGCGAGGCCGACTACGTATTCAAAGACTGAGAGGTTGTACTCACTCCTTTCGCCGTGCTGACACCCCGCGATTCACTAATAATCTTGTTGCAAAAATTACAGCGGATCAGGATTTGGGGCGGAACAAACTGAATAGATTCGCGCTCGGTGTCCTGCGTGAAACCTTGTAACATCTGACCGCGATCAATGTCGAGCTCGCACCGATGATGAAAGAACTTCCATCCGTCCAGGAGGTCCCGGTACGCGTCCAGCCACTGGTCGACTCGGGAATCCTTCAGCTGATGCGGGTGTACATACGCTCCCAAAATGGCCACAGTTTGCACGTCTCCTGTCCGATCCACATAGTTCTGTAAGAGCTGCATTCCCGACACGGTCAGACCCGTGACGATGATGCCTTCCACGTCGCCATGCGATACGGATGCCTCGGCTATTCTTCGCAGGTAAGCTGAGAGCGCGTCATCTTCGAGGAATTGCAGTGCGATTGCAAGACGCTCGCGGAGGGGAATGTGCTCTTCTTCTAGGACGTCGGCCCAGTCACCGAGTGCGAGGTACGTCAACATTGCTCGAAAATATGGATCCTCCAGGCGCATGATCAGACGCTCGTACTGGTGGCGTAGCTCTGGCGTTTTGACGGATGCGGGCGTTAGAGCGGCAAGCGTGCCAGACATGATGTTATGCGAACTATCTGCAGTCTTTCAGATAAGCATAGGTCAGTATCAGATACCGGTGCTACAGACCTTTGCTTCGCATGAGAATATCTATGGCCTTGCTGTATCGGCCTAGGAACACAAGCCAGCATGCTGCCTGCGACTGCCTACCGTCTTTCTCCCACCTGAACGAGGTTCATTAGGCCCTTGTATAAAAGGGTTGCAACAGATCTTACTTGCTAATGACAGCAGATATGTCTTCATTCTTTAGGCTCCACCCACATAGTTGAAGTGCGAACTGACGTTGTGTCAGCTTTGTCGTTGGAACAGTCGGTTTCCAGTCCGATGATTCCAGAGCGGCCGCGTCTGTCTTGTGATATGCGCAAAGTAGTAGTAGGGCAGCAGCGAAATCGGATGGGACATCTGCCCGATTCCTTCCACGGCGCGACTGAGACCGCGATATTGTTTGAACACCTTCGACAACAAGAGGCTCGAGTAAGGGGACGCCTCGAGGAGAATTTGAGGGAGGCGCATCAGGGATAGAAGATTGAAATCCCTCCCAAATCCCTTGTATTCCCTGGTTGGCAAAATTGTAGCCATTTAGATGGACAGCAGGCACCTCCAGCATTTGGCGAGCATCTGCGAGAATTCGATAAACCAGAGGAAAATTGAACACCACAGCTTCACGCACAATCTACCCAGGACCACATCTCAACGAGAGCCCTTCCGCCGTATTCCTCTTTTGCATCCTTGAGGATAGCCACGTTATGGGCAGGCTGCCGTTTAAAAGCATGAGGTGAGACGGGATCGTTCCGTTCAAACGGTGACCACAAAGCATACATGACTCAACCCGTATCCCATGATAACACGCTGTCGCATGATCATCGATATGTCCTCGTCGACTATGGCCTGTGTACGATCGATGGCACGTCGCCAGGCACGACCGCCAGCGTTTCGGGTGCGTGACGAAGATGCATTTCTCTCAGATGTCCTTGACGCACCAGCAATAGGTCTTGCACTGGATGCCGGCGATGGGAGTGGGAGAGATGCGGGACCTGGGGAAGATGGAAGCTCCACGTTTCCCTTGAAATAAGGAGAGGTAGGGACACTCCGGTATGTTGGGCTGACAGTACCCTCCTTTGACTTCGGTACCGGTAAAGGAGACGCTTTGGAGCGTGGCGAGGGTTTGGGGGAAGGTTTGGCTGATGTGAGAGCCGGGAAGCCATCCCCGTCCCCACGTCCGAAAGTTGGTTGGTGCAGGCTTGGTCGTGACGATCGACCTCGAGACATCTCGATGGGAAAGGGACTAAAACCAGTACCTTCAGACACAATAGTAGGCTGGATTGACCACGGTTCGGGGACGACCTCTCCCGGTCGTACACCAGAGAAGATACGATATGCGGAGCCGACTGCGATCACCATATTACCGCGTGCACTCCATTGTACGTGGGTAGGCGTATCGTGGATGTGCGCTGTCTCCAAATCATCGTCCTTGGTAATTGCCATAAGCGAAACGACTAAGGGATTTGATCGGGTGGCAGGCATCAACGCAAAAGAATCAAGACTTGAGTGAAACCGCCTAGCTGTTTAAAGATATTTAGGACTGATGACCCGTATTTATGTTGTGATCACTTACATTTGCGCGTATCAGACAGGACAAGAGAATATAAGGTATTCGAGGACGGCTGTGCACTATCAGTTGTCACAGTGAGTGGCCCGCTCGAAGCGCCCCAGGGTAACATGCTGGTCGCATTCGTCCAAGACATTCTCGGTGTCCGGGCAACGTCTTTTGATGACGTTCCAAAGACGAACATATGAAGCATCTTGACCAAGTGTCGCCAATACTCCCCGACGCACCGAGGAAAACTCCAGGTCAGTCACCCTACGCACACTACTACTCTGAATACGCGTGCCATCGGCGAGCGCGTCGCGCTCAGAAAAGACCAACAAAGGGGTAGGCAGCTTCCTCACGTCCCAAATGGTGACAACGCCATCTCCGGCTGCGGCAAGATGATGGGGTTCGAATGGGTCTGAGGACAACGTGTAGACACGTCCTTGGGCATGGGCGACAGCAGGTGTGGAGCTACGAAGGTCAAATAACCGGAGTAAACGCTGTGACAAACCAGCGACAAGCAAGTGATTGCTCTGTGGCAACCAAGCCAGTGAGTGAACAGATTCATTTTGCGAATGTGTCTGTAGAAGACGCGGGTCTGCACGAGAACTAAGCTCTGTGCGAGGAATAGGGTGTTGTTGTAAGCGAGGAGATGGGGGCAATCCGGTCGATGGCCGTGCTGGAGAGGGTGGGGGCGCGACGATATGAGTCGGCGAAGGTGACGCCGGTAATAAATTAAGAGTCGAAGTGTGAGAGTGGACATCCCATATCATTAGACTAGGGTCATTGCGTAGCTTCTCGAGACCGACGGCTAGATACCGAGGAGACGCTCCACAGAAAGCAAGCGAGGTGCAAGCACGAGGTGTTTTGGGTGCTAAAGGGCCATTGCTGTTACGACTAGTTGTATGTTCACGGATATGGTGTGTCGACTCGAGGCGTAGGAGGTCAACGCGACCACTACCGTACCCGACTGCAACGAGGTTGTCTATAGTTGGGTCCGGGGACCAAGCAAAGCACTGAACATCGACTCGGAGGTGAGCGCACAGTATAAACACAGATCGACTTGACTTTACCCTCATTGACTGTAAATCCCGTTGGGATGCGACATGATGTATCAAAGAGTCCCCAGGAGACCAATCATATAGGGTGATTTGCGAACTGCCGCCGACGATGAACCTGTTTTGTCCGAGAGGGCTCCAGGTAATGCGCTTCTCGGAGTGGGAGGTCATACCTCGGGAAGGGATCGCGGCTTGATGTTTAACGCTATTGATCTTCAGTCCTCTAGCCAGAGAGTGGGAAGTCGGGTCGAGGCTGAGTGCGCTGAGTTCTGAGGTGCCTTGATACGACAGCGACGACGCGGCGTGTCGGTGACCCCCTCAGCTTTTGCGACTTTGAGCACTATACCCGCGGCCACGCCAACTTGAGTAACATGGAGAACCCTCACGCGGAACGCCAAGCTGCTCTTCTGGAGCGTATCGTCAAGAATGCCGTGAGTGTCATACCGCTCCACAAAAGCCAACGATAACCAATTTCTACATCGTCAGGACAAATGTACGGAACTCATTCTCGAACTGAACCATTGTGTTGAGGTTTGCCATGTGCACCCCAGAAGCCAGGGAGCTGCGTTCTCACCGCTCGACTTGATTTCTAGGAGATAATTCGCGCGAATGCCTACATCAAAACTGCTGCCGATCTGGAAACAAAATACCGCAAGAATGTACAGTATAACTTGGAGGCAACGTCGGCCACGGATGGTGAATCTCACCAAGCACCGGAGAGGCGATGATACCATAAGGTTTCTCTCAAATAAACAAATCATTGCACTGACTGACTCGTCAGTCGAATGTCTAGGATTTGCGGAGGGAGATCACTCGCATCGCGCAGTACTATGTACCCGAACGAGGAATCGTTGTACGAAAGCCACCGGCTGAGGTGCATTTGTATGAGAGCAGCTGTGACTGCCTGCACGTAGTGTCAATGAGGGCTAGATTTATGTATGGTCCTGGAGGGATATTAAGACGGAAATACGTATGTAGCGTCTACATTAAATGCCAGTGAACAAATGTAATGCAAGGTGACACCTGACTCAAATACTCAAAAACCCGCCATACGCCTACCAGAGGGGCCATTATGGCTAGCCGCTGTCGCCGCTCTACGGGTCCGCTCCTCGGATATCCTGCTCCGCCCCGGCGCACCGTTCAGCAAGCTGAGAAGTTTGCGTCGTTCAGCCGCTTGCGTCGGATCTTCATACACTGCTTGCAAGCCCGGACTCATGCCGCTGTCTGGCAGAGCATCCATGTTTGATGTATCATTCCCGGGTTCATCACCGAATGCGTATGACGTGGCATTGATATTCACCAGTGGGGGGTGGATGATGGAAACGCTCGTGCCAACATTTACACCTACGGTGTCTGGCAGCGGCAGATGCGGCTGTAGATGAACACGCGATCACGTGAGGAGCACGGAATTATGCATTGGGTCATCATCGACTCACTTTGGATCGTGGGCGTACGCGTTTTCGCCTTGGTAGTGTCTCTGCATGATCCTCAATCGCTATGGCGCCAGCATTACGTTTTCCAAGTAAGTTGGATATACTCTCGTGCAGCGCTCGAGCAGCAGGGTCCGTCTGCTCTTGAGGCAGCTTCAGCGGCGACGGAGTATTCGTATCACCCCCCGGAGTGGGCGTCTTCCCTGATGAATGGGAGGATAAAGCAAGGCTTGGGTGGACAGACAGTGAGGATGGGGGTAATTGCGAGGTACTTGGAGGACTTGAGGCAGGAGGATGCATTGGCGAGGAACTTGGGACAACTTCGTCCCGGCCAGGGGATAGCTTAGGCCGCAGACAGAAAGAGTCTCCTTGGTTAGCAGAGTCTCTATCAGGCTGCGTTGCTTCTAGCGGTGGCGTAACTGCGGGCTGCATGAACTGGGGCGAAGCCGTCGTCCCCTCCTGCATCATGTTGACATCCCACGTCTCAGTATCTGGCGCATACGAACCTGACACGAGAAACATCCCATGTGGAGGCAGTACACCGTTCTTCGCGATATGTGATAACCAGCGCATGCCGACCACTGGTGTTCCCCACACCTGTGCCTTATTATACTTTGCGCCCGTCGCAGACGGACATAACAGGTGGGTCGTCGCACGATTAAATGTCGGCGCATGAGTCATCCCTTCAAGAGTCTGGATGTCAACATATTGCACGAAATTGCGAGCGGAGAAAAACCATTACCCAACGCGCGTGCGAGACGCTTGACCCACATATCCTCTGCAAGGTCTAGCCCTGATGGGCTAAGGGTGACGCCGGAGAAATGAATGGTGTGAGGGAGTGGAGAGAAGGCGGGGTGCTCCTCTGCCGAGCATATCCGCTCGTGTGAGAGGCAACCTTCGAGCCAGCACTCAGTGCGATAGCACGGTCTGAGTGCGGAATCTGCCTCATCAATAAATAACTTGCTCCCACTGAGCCATGTATGAGCGTAACCGTAGGAATGAAGTGAGGAGAAACAGTACCTGACCAAACGCACGATCACGAAATCTACGTGCTCCTCTTCGTCTTCATCTTCGACCCACATTCCACCACAGCCCTCGATTGCAGTGCGCACGCTCGCCGAACGGGCCTCTGTGCGTACACGAAATTTCTTTTCGACGAATATCTTAGGCGGCGAGCCGTCAGGCTCAGGTGCGGCCTGTGCAGGAGAATCTGGTGGTGGTAGAAACAGTGAATGAGCTTTCCGAAATGGCTGCCGCGCCGCAGCCACATGGGCGTTGTCTGACGGTGGCTCTGTACTCGGCGCGAAAGATTTGGACCGCGTAAATTTTGCCAGTGCGCTACGGCCCTTGTTCGACGTGGGCAGATCTGGACAATCCAAGGCTCGTGCCTTTCCCTTTCCCTTGCTGGCCCTCGGTGGATCAGGTGTTGGGTTAAGACCTTCTCCAGGGGCAGTTTTAATTAACTCCGATCCGACCTTGGCATACCCACGCGGCGCAAGGAGACTCTCCCAAACACGCAACGTTGCAGCAGGAACCCGGCGGGCAACAGCAATTTCCTCCTCCTCAGGTGCATCAGGTGCAGATTGCGCATGTCCCTGGGAGGAAGGCTCAGGTGCTGCAATACTTTGAAATCGCGGCGAAGATGGGGGCCGCCTTCGTTCGGGACGTGGATGCGTAACCAGGTAGGGCGTTTCTTCAAACCTCCCTGAGCAACGTCATTTCACAACCAACCCGATACAATAAGTCAGGAAAAGGCCCTATACGCACCACCGAAGCCCAAGGAATCCCAGAACCACTCCTCCCAGACAAGTTTAATGCCAGCTTCGCCTCGCTCGTTAAACTTACGCGCGTAATGCATCTTTTCTGTTTCTTCGTCTCCGGAACACAGAAGATGAGTGACGCGCACAGGTCGCTCAATATTCTTGACGTATTTCCCACCGTGTTGTGTAACTGTGCGGTTAATGGCAGTACGCCTGTCGAGCTCTTCAACACCTGAAACGCATAGTGTGATTCCCGAGAAGGTGGGAAGACGGTGCTCTTCGACTTTCTGCGGAAAAAGGAAAAAGTCAAGAAGGGTGAAGGAAGTAAGGGGATGAACCGAACAGCATCAAAGTCAAAATCATCGCCTCTCTGCCAGATCTCAAAGGTATCGAGGATCCATAACGGCTTTAATATGGGTATCTTTCGCTCTACTGCGCACTGATATTGTATTCAATGATCATAAGGAGTATGTGCGTGGAACGTGCGCACCCAGTATTTTGGTCCTCCATGTTCCTCTGCGACCAGATGTGTGACGTAGTCGGTAAAGGCAGCGGTAGTACTCGCACCCATTTCTCCAACTTTGGGGAATATCATTGACTGCCGACGGATCCACTGAAATGAGGCCGAGGCGAACAGCTATTATTCACGACGCACCCTGTCGATACCAGTTGTACAGATTGTGGAGCCGCGGAACGGCCTTGGACACGTGTCGACAAAGCTGGGCTCGAGAACGTCGGGTCCATCTGATAGTGCCAACGATGGTGGCGGTGTACGTCGTGCGTGCGTTCTCGTATCTTCTGGTCTTGCAGGCCGCAACTTCACACCAGGTACCTACAGATAGATCATGAGAAGCGGACAGTGTAGACACGATGTCGAGCAGATACCTTCTTTGATCTGTTTACGCGACGGGTCATAAGGTGGGTACGTGGTTCGTCTCGAGTCTTCAACGCGTCGACGGACGCGCTGTATCGATCGCAGTCACAAACGCGTTCTGTATAAGGTTAGGGTTTGCGCGTCCTTAATGTCTGACCTCTACCGTTCTGCGATACATGCACGCATCGCAAAGCTTCCACACCTCCCACCAGATCTTCTTGGAGAGGAAGACGGAGATGAAGAGTCTGAGGCGGCAGATTCAATCGGAGCACTACCTTCCCTCTCAACCAGCGCTGCCGCCGGCCGCCTACCACGCACACCAAACCCTGAGTACGAGCCCATATCAGGAGCGTCTTACTTCTCTGAGGCAGTACAAGTCAATGTCCCCGTATCAAAGCTTGACTTCCGCGTGTACTATACTCCACCGCAGACATCGGATGGCAGCCCTGGATCAGTCATCGTCTGCCACCATGGCGCAGGCTTTGCCGGTCTGAGTTTCGCTCTCTTTGCCAAGGAAGTGACCAGTCTGTCTAAGGGGGAGCTCGGTGTCTTATCCATTGACGCACGGAGGCATGGTGCGTATGTCCAGACTGCGGTTGATGCCGTCTCAGGTATTGTCAGGGAAGACGCTGCCGATCGAGGGGTCTTCCGACGAAGACTTATCGCTTGAAATCCTCGTACAGGATCTCAATAACCTTTTACAGGCCGTATTCCCCGATCCGGCCACCGCGCCTTCGCTTCTTGTGCGCTCCCTCGATCTTTGCCCTCGTCAACCTCGTTAACAATGCACTAATAAGCTTGTCGGACACAGCATGGGCGGTGCTGTTGTCGTAAACACAGTTCCGCGCCTTCTAGAAGCAAAATATCGCGTATCTGGTGTTGCTGTACTTGACGTCGTAGAAGGCACCGCGATCGATGCCCTTCCCCACATGCCTGCAATTTTGAACTCCAGGCCAGAGGGTTTCGACAGTGTCAGCGATGCGATAGAATGGCAGTATGCTCTTTCTTTCTCCATCCCGCACAAAACCCATTGACACCCTCAATGCTATACGTAGTATCAATGCGCATCAGATCCGGAACATCACTTCGGCCCGAGTGTCTGTACCCTCACTTGTCATTCCTACGCCCGAACCTCGAGCGCGTGGTATTCGTCCGTTTATCTGGCGTACACCATTGCGCACCACAGGACTGTACTGGGAAGGTGTGCTTCTCTCCCTCTGTCTCTCACGTGATACTGACGGCTCTGCACTCATGAAGACTGGTTCAGAGGACTATCAGCAGCGTTCCTTGCTGCACGCACTGCACGTCTGTTGGTACTTGCAGGTACTGACCGCCTTGACCGTGAGCTTATGATTGGGCAAATGCAAGGCAAGTTCCAAATGGTTGTTGTACCAAACACGGGGCATATGCTTCACGAGGTGAGGCGCATGTCATAAGCTCAAGTTTGTAAAAAGACTGAGATATTGTGCTCTGTGTCAAGGACGATCCAGTGACACTCGCACAGACGCTTGTAGAATTTTGGCGAAGGAATGAACGTGTTGTCGTAGGAATCAAGAGAGTAGGAGACCTATAGGTTTGCCCGTGTCACACCCAAGGGAAGGAGCGCAACTTAGTAGTCCAAATTGTGACAAACAAACGTCCGTTGGCTCGGCGAGTTTGCAATGTAAGTTCAAACGATAGAAGTGAAGACACAATATCGGGGAATGTGTACAGCATCGAGAATTCCCCGTACCTGGAATTGACAGCGCATAGGCACAGTATGTTATTTTCTGAAGCCATCGAAATCCCACGTGTACGCACCTGATATTCCCTAATCAGTAGTCTGGACTCTAAGGAACAATTCGCCAGCAGCAGTGGCAGTCGTGGAAAGCGCTCGACCATACCGAGGAAATGGTGATGGCGAGTGTCTTAATGGGGTAGCATGTGCAAACCATGGGTATACAGGCTGCGACTTTTGCATTTGCTGAGGAGAATGCGATTGTGATTGCGATCTGGTAGGAAACTGTAGCTGTTGGGTAACCTGAGATTGTGAGGCAAGTCCAATGGCAGGGGCCGAGTTACTGTGGGTGGTAAGGTAGAGAACCGAAGGCGGCTCAAACAAGCTACCCTGTTCCCAAGTTCGGTGTCATCCGTGGCTGACTGACGCTGACCTGATCCCCAAGCCATTCACTGAGCCTGTAACACATAGAGTAGAAGATGAAGAAAAGCAGTGGTGCTCGTTGTTGCGTTGAGCGTGTCGAGGTCGGCACGGTGAGCTCACTCAGTATGATATACAGTATGTACCCGCCGTCTACGCACATCAAACCAACTATATTCCCCACGTCATGGTGACCACGGACGGGACGGGGCATCTTGATGAGAAATTGAAGAGCGATGACTCGATTGAAGCTTGAAGCTTGAAAAGCGATGCTATTCGTTTAACTTATGATTTTCTTGGCTGCTGGGATATTGCTACGCGTTTTGCAAGAAGTGGACTTGGGAAGCTGATGGTAGACATAAAATAGGCCGAAGCCTTATAACACTCGGGTTGTTCCAAATATTCATGCCTCCGTCCAGAAGAACGGTAACAGGTCTCATATTGGAATACGGGAGTCATAGTGACACCAAAGTGGGCAAGGGCGAGGTGAACCACATGGAACGAGTACGCTCCAGCACAGTGTTCCACAAGTCCAACCGAGTCGATGGTGTCCTCGGCGATGAGGACTAGGCAGCAACAATGAACGGAGATCCTAGTTGGGCCATGTAGCTTTTCATACACATTGTCACTGAGGTCAAACAATGCCTGTCAGTGTACCGCTTGATGTATGATGTCGCCATGAATGCCTCCTACAGCCGGTCACTGATATCCATGATAGACACCAGCATGAACTCCGAATCAGAGGACAACTTTGTATGGATAGTTCCACTTATAAGCCCAGATGCAATCGCGCCATTGCCAAATCGCGATATTCGTGACAGGGAGTGCGCTGACCACGGGCATGCTCCCCGGCTTCGTTTACATCCATTTAGGATCTACCGTCGCAAAAGGGGGAATTTTCGGATACCCGTCCCTATAGTGATGCATCCGGAAACTTGATGGCGCAGAAAGGAAGGACTCGGAAATGTCATAGGTTTTACAACAAAGGAATACAGCACGGTCACGATCTGATGTGGCGAACATCATGAATGATTCGAGGAACATCAGGCGGCGGGCGGCGTTTCTGCGAATGATAATATTGAAACGGAACAACCATGATGGCTTGGTCATGGTCGAGGGAGGTTTGTTTTATCAGACAGAGCCGGGTTTCGTGGTCGAAGTTGACCCCACCACGTAATCATTACCGTACGGGGATTCGTTATGTAATGGTGGCGATTGCCCAGTGCCTCATACAGTACGTATCAAACCATCTTCAGCAGCGACCGGATGCTGATCACCGTGGGTCGATAGCGCGGCGCCACGGTAATCCAATTAGTCCAACTCAGGCCTGAAAACCGACAAGAGTTTCATTGGATTACACTGTAAATGCCCATAAGGTGTGCGATGAAGCGATGAACATACAATCACTCATCCGTCGACCACTGCAGACCGAGATTGATATTCTACTAATTCATTATGACGGAAAGCGGGAATTGTGAGCTGATCGGGGAATGGGGAAGAATCGTACAGCATGTGCTCACGGTCAGCTCCAGTTCTGGACTCGGGCTCAAGCTGGAATCGTCCAAGACATATATATAGTGTCTACTGGTCAATGTCCCTGGTGACATTCGGTACTTGTTGTGCTCACTGCGGCCAAGCTCGGTCAACAAAACCACCCGACTGTCGTGCTCCTTTTGGTTCAATTGAAACTTCAACATAGCGACAGTCGTCCCCTGGCGCTCGGAGTCCCGCAGCACTGCATCCAGTTCCGGTGCATATGACTTCCAACCTTCGCTCAGCGCCTCTGTCCCTTGAATGACAAGACCTTTTGGACGGTGCTCATTATACCATGCGCATACCCTCTATCATTGCCGCCCTTCGCAAAGCGGTCAGAGAGCCTTTTTCGAGCAGTGACGTAAGTATGGTTTAAGTTTCACGCCCCAATCCCGGTTGACTTACAATACACCGTCACAATCGTATTCTGAAAGTCTGGGTGTCGGAATTTTTTCACTTCTGTGAGTCGATCTCCTGCTCAATGCCCAGGGTTTGATTATCGCTCAAAACTACCTAGCTGGCGAGTGGCCACGGCGAATCCCCATGTCTGATTCTGACTGCTAAAGAACACTGCGAGACTTTATATTCAGCGGCATATAGAGGTACGCCCGTCTGTCGTGCCCTAGTGGTCTGTGATCATTCATCGGGATTGTCTGCACCAGGGATCAGTGATTGTGATTGGTAAGTTACAAGAATGGTCTTTCTCTCTGGATATCATCTCCTTCAAAAAGTGCACCCATGGTCGGGTTGCGGGTTGGTGGCTTGGCTGGATTCTCTTATTCTGACAAGAGTCGCGGGCCGGGTGCCGGTGCGCCTATGGTTCTCAACTCGAATTTCTTGCCATCCGAATTCCAGGTATCCTGGTTTACTGATATCCTACGGCCTTGACTACAGTATCCGAGCCTTTTTCAAGCTAACAAGAGCTTGTTTAACCTGTCGATCAAAGTTTGCACTAGGTCTTGCATGTATGCCGGCCGCCAGTTATACGCCACCTTACGAATCTGCAAATATCCATATGTCTCGAGAAGTGATGAAATCCGCGGACATCCCCAAATGGACGATTCGTAATTCAGATGAAAACCTTGATTCTACATCAGCTCCCCAATGTACGCTTCTTTCCCCTCCCCACCTGATTCCTACCTGATTTCCTTCCCTGATCGTGGTACGTATCATTACAGCATCTCGTAGTTGGACCACCACTCAAATCTTGACCCCCATCCTCGTCGGCCTCGTCCTTTGTCTGACCTTCACTCTTTTGTTTCTATACCAGAGAGGGAGCCTTTCTCGTCTCACATTCATCCTCCCTTCCATGCGACGCAGTCGGCAGGTGCGACACAAATGGACAATTGACAGCGATGGCCCCAGTAGCGGAACTTTGAACCATGTTCCAGACGCAGAAGCGACACCCATGATAGACCCACACCTCCATCGGCGCTCTTTATCTCCACAGGATGATGCTGCCGATCGCAAGCGTTTCGGTACTCGCATAGGGATAGGCGTCCTGACACCAGCTTTCGCCAAGGGCGTCCGTTCGATGCGGAGGTTGTTTGGTTGGGGCCCCATCAGAGTGTCTCGCGTCCCAGTCCCAGACACTTTTGATCTCGGGGATTCCGCCACTAAAGCAGACCTCTTTGACAGGCCCAGGAGTAATTCGTCCAGATCCTGGCTTCCCACTGTTGGACGGAACTCGGGCTCCACGGTAGACCGGATACCCTCCCCGCATAATCTAATAAACAAGCCATCGTGGAGCTCTGCTGCACTGGAATCGGTGCTTGATAATGGCCAAGAAAACTGCGAGGACACAAGGAATGTCTTCTTCGAAGATGGTGGCGCTAACGGTCATCATGATTTGAATCACGGGTTGATCGCTCAAAATGGGGTTATGTTGATCTCTAGGGATGGGGAAGACTTTTCTCTATGCGGAAGCATGATCTCGGGGCCTATTATGAGGAGGTCCGTTGAGGAGGATCGGGGAAGCATAGAGGTTGTGCCTCCATCGCCGTCTACAGTCAGGAAACAGGTGAGCATATCTCAATACTGTGCGACGCGTGATCATCTGACCTCCGAGTCATTGCAGCCTTTCCGTCATATTCCTAGCATTGCAAGAAGTGCATCTACGCCCCTTCTTTGCCCCCCCTCCACTGAAAAGTCCAACATGCGTCTTTTCTCGCCATCCACCGATGACTTATCCAACCTCCGTTTTCAACCCCTTCCAAAACCGTCTTTCATATCACCCACACCTTTCTCCATGCGGCCGGCCGCATCGAGCAGTGTGCAGCCCTCTCGCAAGGATGCACCTGGCATACACCACTTCACAACAGCGACACCGCCCGTGGATCATGATTTCGTTGGATCGAGCCCCTATGGCTCACCCAACGTGGCTTCCACCCGCGCATTACCTCCAGATGCATACTCGCGTCTCAATCCTATGTGCTATTCACCTTCCACTTCTCCGGATCTACAAAACTATATACCGTCTTCTCCCGGACGGTCGCCGCCCCGTTCTGCAAATGTGTACATTGCACCGAGCCCGATTCCGCCAAGACGGATCAACGCGTCGGATCTGCAGAACCTGATCCCACCAGCGGTGCGAGGTGCTGGTTACAATCCGTATCAACATGCACGATCGGTAGGTGCCTTTGAGTAAGTAAGGGGTGCCGGCTCAGCCGCCATAGACCCGTCGAGCAGGTGTGGGAGCCTTGTTACTATTTCTTGATTGCTATCTTCTGAATCTTCTGAAGGAAGAAGTTTAAGAGAGCACAGCTATCGCAAACACTCATGGTTTTCATCTGGACTATCTAGTACATTTAACTTAACGCAATGCCTACCCTACGCCCCTGTTTTTACATCGCAGTGTCTTGCTTTTTTTACATCGGACGCATTTCTAGAGTATATAGTACGCAATTTGTCACTTATCGGTATCTGTTTCTCTTGGAAGAGCTGTCTTTTGCATTTGTACGTTGTACAGTAGAGATTCGGAAGTTCCGTGCAGACCTTCTATTCGCGACTTCTATTGTTCCATCTGACAAGGATTAGTGAGTCGTCCTCTGTTTCATGCCAGTATGCCGGTACAGCCACCATTTGCAACAACTAGAGGGGTCCAAGTAGAGGGTGAGGAGGTGAAAATTAAACCTTGAAAAAGTCAGGGTATAGGGAAAAGAGCACACACCCCAACACCTCTTAATTTTCACTCATTTCACACCACCACAGCCCCTCCTGGCGGCGACATGTGGTCTAGACGGTGCTAAGACCCAGATAATCCAGATAGAATGTAGGGGATCGTCTAAGGGTGTCTGGGTCCATGGGGGAAGAGAAGTG
>WNFQ01000503.1_pt1 | contig 25821 bp, 31 predicted proteins | sample 5400171 | NCBI WGS metagenome assembly WNFQ01 (sample SAMN13153356, study PRJNA577476) | soil metagenome | isolation source: 20 cm soil under Madrone tree | place: USA:California | collected 2016-06-14
AGCACGCGAAGAACCTGGAGTTCGAGGAGGCGGCGAAGGCGCGCGACCAGCTCGGCGAGCTCAAGAAGCGCGTGTTCGGGGTGGCGCTCGCCTCCGAATGAGGCGAGCGCTCAAGCGTGGGTTTTCAGTCGTCGTCCCGCTCACTCGGGGCGAGGATGGCCACGCCATTCGCATTCGGCACGCCGAGGTTGATCGCCGCGCCGCTGAGGGCAAGTTCGCCGAAGGCGTTATAGGTCAGCAGCGACAAATGAGACTGTCCGGCGCCGTGGTCAATCACGCCCAGGACGCCCTGATCCGCGTCGATGTCGGTTGGTCCGCCGCCGGGGATTTGCGCGGCCACCGGGGTGTCGACGAAGATATTGCTCCCCGTGCCAACCAAACGGCTGACGGTCTTGCTCGCCGCGTTCACGCTGAAGACGTATTTGCCGACTCTTGTCGTCCAGCACGGAGCGCTCTGGCCTGCGGCAGTAACCGCCGTGAACGCGCCGTCCCGGAATAGTCCGTTCTGATTGCTATGCGCCAGCGTGATGAGCGCCGTGCCATCAGGGTAGACGGAAAATCCGAACGGTGTGAGCGTTCCCGCGGGTGCCGACACGGCAGTGGGAGTTGCGCCGCTTACAGCACCGTTCCGAAGCGGCACGATATCGACTGTTCCCGGAAGCGGATCGGTTTTCAACGTCACCAGCAGACTTTGCTTGTCGAGCACACCCACTTGTGCCGTGCTGCCAACGGGAGGCGTAGCGCCTCCCACGAGCTCCAGCGCGGCGGACCCGTCCCTCCCCACGACATTGTCGTGCTGCACTTCGAACGAATCGATGGTCGTCGACCCTGCCACATACATGTGATCGTTGCCAAAATCTATGCTCACCGGAGCGCTCGTCGTGGTCACGGTCCTGTCGAAAGTCAGCCGGTCTCCATGGCGTTTGAACAACGCTACCGAATTCGATCCGTAATTCACGGCGGCAACGAGCTCACCGTTGAGCTGCTTGACGCCTCTCGCATTACCGCCGACGCCGCCCGCGCCTTGGGTGGAGAGGGTCTGGAGCAAGGCCTGGGTGCGAGTGTCGTAGACCTTGATCTGGTTCGCCTGCGGATCATTCGTCATCACCACGGCCAACGTGGTGCCCCGCTGATCGGCGTGAACGCTCGCCATACTTGCTGCTAGCATCAGTAGAGCCGCCGTATTTCTCGGAATTACCGACCTGAACATGGTTCTTTCCTTTCAAGAGGTGTATCGATTGGAGTGGAAGTGACGCGAGCCTTGGTCGAGGCGCCTCGTTCATCCTTACAGGTGCTTTTCGTCTGCACCGGCAATATCTGCCGGTCCCCGACGGCGGAAGGGGTGCTAAGAGAGCTGGCTCGGAAAGACGGAGTGCCCCTGCAGGTCGAGTCGCGAGGTACGCACGACTATCATGTCGGCGAGCCGCCGGACGAGCGCGCCCAGCAGCATGCCAGGCGCCGCGGCTATGATCTCAGCGCGCTGCGTGCGAGCAAGCTCAGCAGGCGCGACTTCGAGGAGTTCGACCTGATCCTGGCGATGGACCACGGACACCTTGGCGTGCTGCGGCGCATGTGTCCCGCCGAACATGTCTCGAAAGTAAGGCTGTTCATGCCGGGACGCGATGTGCCGGACCCGTACTACGGCGGCCCCGAGGGCTTCGAGCAGGTCCTCGATCTGGTGGAGGCCGGGTGCCGCGAGCTCCTCGCCGGGATCAAAAGCTAGCTCAGGCAGGAAGCCGCATCATTTCGAGGTCGGCGGGCGAAAACCGCTCGAGCACGCGGCTCGCGAACTCGAGGTCGCCGCTGCGCCGCGCGAAGATGACGTTGCCGAGGTAGGTGCCGAGTCGCAGCTCGTCCATCACCGGCGCAGCCGGCCGCAGCCCCTCGCGCGACAGCCGCAGCTGGTCCGGATTGACCTGCCAGCCGCTGCTCAGCAGCCGCTCGACCGCGTCGCGCGTCCCGGGCAGGCTCGGGTCGCATTCCAGCAGCAGGCTGCGGACCTTGCCGCGTTCGAGCAGCCGCCGCATGCCGCCGATGACCTTGTGCTCGTGGCCATCGACGTCGATCTTCACATGGTCGGGTGCCGGCAGCGCGCCGCTCTCGACCAGGTGATCGATCGAAAACGCCACGCTTCCCTGCCTGAAACGGGTTTCGGCGTCGTAGTTCCTGCTCGGCTCGCCGAAGTCGTGAAACGAGTGGCCGGTGGCGAAATCGCGCAGCAGCAGGCTCGAGACCTGGACCGGCTGGTCGCTGATCGCGGCGCAGTAAGCCGTGATGCTGCGCTGGGCCTCGTTGAGAAAGATGTTGCGGTAGAGCTCGGCATAGTTCTGCGATTCGGGCTCGAAAGCGTACACTTCGGCGCCGGCGGCGACCCCGGCGTACAGGCTGTAGATGCCGATGTTCGCGCCGACGTCGACGAACACTTCGCCGGGAGCGAAAGACTCGATCCAGTCGATCGTGCCGGGCTCCTTCGTGAACAGCGTCTGCACTCGCCATTGGCACGCCGGCGTGCCGATGCCGTAGCGCAGCGTGCGTCCATCGAGGTTCAGCTCGGCGAACGTGAAAGGCCGCTCCGCATCGGTGAGCTTCTTCGCCACCGCCACCTTGCCGATGTCGTAGAGCGGCGGGGTGAGCCAGGGTTTCTTTTCTACGGCCAGCGCGCTACTTCCTGGTCTCGATCTGGACGAGCTCGTCATCCTGCTGCTGCTGCGGCTTCGGTCGCTCGCGGCGCGCCCTGCCGAGGTGCTCCGGCTGCTCTTCGGCCTGCGGCTGTGCCGGCTCCTTGGCGCGGTCGGTTTCGATCATCACCAGCCCGGCGCTTTCGAGATACTCCTTCGGATCGATGCGCGGCGTCTCGACGCGGGGAGCCAGGGATGGCGCCGGCTTCGGTTCCACCGGAATGGCTTCCTCCCGTTGCGGTTCCTCGCGCACCACTGCCGGAGCAGCTTGAACGGGCTGTTGCGTTTCGACCGGGGCCGCTACTGGCGCATTCTCGTCGCGCCGCTCGCGGTGCCGGTCGCGCCGATGCCTGCGTCCGCCGCGGCGTTGCTCGTCGCCTTCGCGCTCCGGCGCACGCTGCTGCTGTGGCTGCTGGGGCTGCTGGGGTTGCTGGGGTTGCGGCGCACGCGGCGGACGCGGCGGACGTTGCTGCTCCGGCCGGCGTTCGCCGCGCGGAGCTTGCCCGTTGCGACGCTGCTCGAGCCGGCCCTGCTGCTGGCGATCGCCTCCACCGCGGCCCTCGCGGCGCTGCTGCTTGTCCGGTCGCGAATCGCGCCGCTGTTGAAAATCGCGTCGCGGCTCGCGAGGGGGCGTTGGCTGCGAAACGCTCTTGACGGGGGGCGGCGCCGGCGCCACCGGCTCGGCCTTGAACCAGCCGAAGAGGCGATTGATGATTCCGGTGCGCGCTTCGCCCGGGGCAGCCTGCACCGCGGCCGCGGCGGGCTGAGGCTGCGGCGCCCGGACCGCCGGCTGCGGGCGTGGTTGCGGCATCGGCGCCGGCTGATCCGGCGTGATGGTCTTGACGACCGCGACCTGGCGTTCGCGCTTCGGCTCGGCTTCTTCGCCGGGAGCCTTGGGCTCCTCGGGCCGCTCGACCAGCTCGTAGCTCGAAGGCACGTGTTCCATTTCGTTCAGCTCGTCGTGGCGCAGGCGCTGTACCTTGTAGTGCGGCGTCTCGAGGTGGGGGTTCGGCACCAGCACGATGTTGACCTTGAGGCGCGCCTCGAGCTTCTGGATCTCGGCGCGCTTCTCGTTGAGCAGGAACGAGGACACGTCCACCGGCACCTGCGCGTGCACCGCGCCGGTGTTCTCCTTCATCGCCTCTTCCTGCAGGATCCGCAGCACGTGCAGCGCGGTCGACTCGGTGCCGCGGATGAAGCCGGTGCCGCTGCAGCGCGGGCAGCTGATGTGCGCGGTTTCTTCCAGCGAGGGCTGCAGCCGCTGGCGCGACAGCTCCATCATGCCGAAGCGCGAGATCTTGCCGATCTGCACGCGGGCGCGGTCGAACTTCAGCGCGTCGCGCAGGCGGTTCTCGACGTCGCGCTGGTTGCGCTGCGATTCCATGTCGATGAAATCGATCACGATCAGGCCCCCCAGGTCGCGCAGCCTGAGCTGGCGGGCGACTTCTTCGGCCGCCTCCAAATTCGTGCGCAGCGCGGTCTCCTCGATGTCGCCGCCGCGCGTGGCGCGCGCGGAGTTGACGTCGATGGCGACCAGCGCCTCGGTGTGGTCGATGACGATCGCGCCGCCCGAGGGCAGGGCGACCTGGCGCGAATACGCGCTCTCGATCTGGTGCTCGATCTGGAAGCGCGAAAACAGCGGCACATCGTCGCGGTAGAGCTTGACCTTGCCGACGTTGTCCGGCATCACGGTCTGCATGAAGGCGCGCGCCTGCTCGTAGATCTCCTCGGTGTCGATCAGGAGCTCGCCGATGTCGGGCTGGAAGTAGTCGCGGATCGCCCGGATGACGAGGCTCGACTCGAGGTAGATCAGGAACGGCTTCTTCGAGGGGTCCGCCGAGGCGCTTTCGACCGCGCGCCACAGCTGCATCAGGTAGTTCAGGTCCCAGTTCAGCTCTTCCGGCGTGCGGCCGATCGCCGCGGTGCGGGCGATGACGCTCATGCCATCGGGCAATTGCAGCTGGTCGAGCGTGTCGCGCAGCTCGTTCCGGTCTTCGCCCTCGACGCGGCGCGAGACGCCGCCGCCGCGCGGGTTGTTCGGCATCAGGACCAGGTAGCGCCCCGCCAGGCTGATGAAGGTGGTCAGCGCCGCTCCCTTCGTGCCGCGCTCGTCCTTCTCGACCTGGACGATCAGCTCCTGGCCTTCGCGCAGCGCATCCTGGATGCGGGCGCGGCCGACGTCGATGTCCGGCTTGAAATAGCTGCGGGAGACTTCCTTGAACGGGAGGAACCCGTGCCGCTCCTCGCCGTAATCGACGAACGCGGCCTCGAGGCTGGGCTCGATGCGGGTGATGACGCCTTTGTAGATGTTGCTCTTGCGCTGCTCCCTTGAGGCTGATTCGATGTCGAGGTCTACTAGCTTCTGCCCTTCTACGATCGCGACGCGCAGCTCTTCTTGCTGGGTCGCGTTAAACAACATGCGCTTCACTTTTTGTTCTCCTGCGCGCGCAGGAGACTTCTGCTCAGTCGGTCCGGGCTCTCCTGATATGGGAAAGGGAAAGGGTGGTTAGAGGAAAAACTGGCTTGCGCGCGCTTCTAGTGGTATCGCTACTTCCGGTGAGCGAAATTAACCAGCGCTTCAGGCCCGGCTGTGGCCGGACAGGAGACGGGTTGCAGGCACTTGCCTGTGTCTCGCAACTCGAAGCGACTCAGAGATAATAAAGAAAATGAATGACTTAAGCAAGGCGCGGGCAACCTGGCTCGAGGTCGGCGAGGAAAGCGCCGCGCAGCGCATCGACAATTTTCTGTTGCGGCGGCTGAAAGGCGTGCCGAAGAGTCATGTGTACCGCGTGCTGCGCAGCGGCGAGGTGAGGGTGAACAGCGGGCGCGTGAAGCCCGAGTATCGGCTGAAACCCGGCGACCGCATCCGTCTCCCCCCGGTCAGGATTTCGGAAAAGAAAGCTCCAATCGCGCGGCCGCTGGAGTTCCCGGTCGTCTACGAGGACGCCGCCCTGCTGGTGATCGACAAGCCGGCCGGCGTTGCAGTGCACGGCGGCAGCGGCATCAGCTACGGCGTGATCGAGTCCCTGCGCGCCGCCCGGCCGCAGGCGAAGGTGCTGGAGCTTGCGCACCGGCTCGACCGCGATACCTCGGGCCTGCTGATCGTCGCCAAAAAGCGCGGCGCCCTGGTGGAGCTGCATCGCCTGCTGCGCGAAGCGGCGGTGGAGAAGGTCTATGTCGCGGTGGTAAAGGGTGCTTTGAAGAAGCCGCTGGAGATTCGCGAGCCGCTGCACAAGTACGTCAGCGCGACCGGGGAGCGGAGGGTGAGCGTCGGGGCGGGCGGAAGGGAGGCGCTGACCCGCGTCAAGCCATTGAAAGCGAACGACCATTACAGCGTCCTGGAGGTCCGTCTGCTCACCGGCCGCACGCACCAGATCCGGGTCCACCTGGCGCACGCCGGGCACCCGATCCTCGGCGACGACAAATATGGAGACTTCCCGCTGAACCATGCAGTGGCGAAACTGGGCGTGCGGCGCCTCTTCCTGCATGCCCGCCGGCTTGGGTTTGCGCATCCACTCACGGGTGAAGGGATGAGCTTGGAATCGAAGCTTCCCAAGGACATGCAGGAATTCATCGACAAGCGCCTTGCATGAGCTACTCGCTCATCATCTTCGACTGGGATGGCACGCTGATCGATTCCGCCGGCACCATCGTCGAATGCATCCAGCAGGCGAGCGCCGACCTCGGGCTCGAAGTGCCGGACCGCGGCCGCGCGAGCCACGTCATCGGCCTCGGGCTGCACGATTCGCTGCGGCTCGCGGTCCCCGGCCTGCCCGCGGAGCGCTACGCCGAGTTCGTAGGGCTGTACCGCAAGCATTTCCTGGCGCGCGAAGATGCGATGCGGTTGTTTCCCGGCATAGAAGGTTTGCTGAAGAGTCTGTCGCGAACCCGCCTGCTGGCGATCGCGACCGGCAAGAGCCGGCGCGGGCTGGAGCGCGCGCTGCAGGCGACCGGCCTGAAGGCGTATTTTTCGGCGTCGCGCTGCGCCGACGAGAGCACGCCGAAGCCTCAGCCGACCATGCTGCTTGAAATCATCGACGAGCTGAAAATTCCTGTCCCGGATTCATTGATGATCGGCGACACCTCGCACGACATGGAGATGGCGCGCGGCGCCGGCGTCGACGCGCTGGCGGTGACCTACGGGGCGCATCCCGAGCCGGCGCTGCGCGCCTGCGGCCCGCGGGCCTGCGTGTCGAGTGTAACGGCGCTGCGCGAATGGCTGGAACGGAACGCCTGATCTGTGCCTCGAGCGCGCTGATCGACGCGGGACGCGGCGTGCGCTTCGAGGTCGAGTACTTCGGGCAGAACGCGCCCGCGTTCGCGGTACGCTACGGCGGCCGGGTGCACGCCTATCTCAACCGCTGCGCGCACGTGGCGATGGAACTCGACTGGCAGGAAGGAATATTTTTCGATCTGGCAGGGCGCGATTTGCTATGCTCGACGCACGGGGCGACCTACGACGCCCGCAGCGGTCGCTGCCTCGGCGGGCCGTGCGGCGGGACCCCCCTGGTAAAGCTCACGATCGAGGAGCGCAACGGCATGGTTTTCTTCACGGGGTTTGCAGATGACTGAAAACAGCGGTCAGTGGGAACGCGAGCTGGTGACCAAGCTTGCCACGGCGGCGGTGCGCGAGCAGCGGCGCGCGCGCCGGTGGGGCATCTTCTTCAAGCTGCTCACTTTCGCTTACCTCACGCTCGTATTGCTGCTCGCGGTCGACTGGAAGGGAGGCGCCGACGTCGTCCGCGGCAAGAAGCACACCGCGATGGTCGACCTGAGCGGCATCATCGCGCCCGGCACCGACGCGAGCGCCGACAAGATGACGACCGCGCTGCAGGCGGCATTCAAGGACAAGAACACCCAAGGGGTCGTGCTGCGCATCAACAGCCCGGGCGGCAGCCCGGTGCAGTCGCAGACGATCTACGACGAGATGCGCCGGCTGCGCAAGAAATACCCCGATATCCCGCTCTACGCGGTGGTGGAGGACATCTGCGCCTCGGGCGGCTACTTCGTCGCCGCCGGTGCCGATCGCATCTACGTCAGCAAGTCGAGCATCGTCGGCTCGATCGGCGTGCTGATGAACGGCTTCGGCTTCACCGGGCTGATGGACAAGCTCGGCATCGAGCGGCGCCTGATCACCGCCGGCGAGCGCAAGGGCATGCTGGATCCCTTTTCACCCCTCGACGACAAGGACAGGCAATACGCCAAGCAGCTGATGGAGGAAATCCACCGGCAGTTCATCGGCGTGGTGCGCGAGGGACGGGGGAAGCGGCTGAAGGAAACGCCCGACATGTTCAGCGGCCTGATCTGGAGCGGGGAAAAGAGCGTCGAGCTCGGCCTGGCCGACGGCTTCGGCAGCCTTGACTCGGTGGCGCGCGAGGTGATCAAGGCCGAGGACATCGTCGACTACACGCAGAAGGAAGGCATCGCGGAAAAATTCGCCAGGCGCTTCGGCGCCAGCGCTGCCGGCGCGCTCGCCGAGTTCGCGCTGCGCGCTTCACCGGGAATCCGCTAGCAGCAGGAATACCGCCGGGCGCCGGCCGATCGTCGCGCCCGCCCGGCGCCACTGCGCAACACTCCTGGTGGTAATCGACTCCCCCGGAAGAGTGAGATCGGCGGCCACGCAAAGCCTCGTGTTTTCATGGCAGCATTCCATCAACGCCGCGAGGAGAGCCTCGTTGCGGTACGGGGTCTCGATGAAGATCTCGGTCTCGCGCTCGCTGCGCGAGCGTTTTTCCAATGCCCGGATGCGCTGGTCCCGGTCTGATTGTTCTCGAGGCAAATAACCGCAAAACGCAAAGCGCTGGCCTTCGAGGCCGGAAGCCATCAGGGCGAGAGTGATGGAGGAGGGGCCGACGAGCGGCACCACGCGGAAGCCGGCATGGTGCGCCGCCTCGACAAGCGCGGCCCCGGGGTCGGCGATCGCCGGGCAGCCGGCTTCCGACAGCAGGCCCAGCGATCGACCTTCCTGAAGCGGTTTAAGCAGAGAAGCGAGGTCGTGTTCCAACGGGCTGATATTCAATTCGCGGATCGCGCAGGGCATTCCCGCGGCGGCAAGGAAAGCGCGCGCGCTCTTCGCGTTCTCGACGGCGAAGTCGCGCAACGACTGGACGATGCGCAGCGCGGGCGCCGGCAACGCGTCCGCCGGCGCCCCTCCCAGCGGGGTCGGAATGGCGTAGAGGATCAACCGAGCACGGGCAAGCCGGCCCGTTCCAGCATTTCCGTGAGCGCGATCAAGGGCAGGCCGATGAGCGACGTCGGGTCCTCGGTCTCCATGCGCGCGATGAGCGCGATGCCCAGCCCCTCCGCTTTGGCGCTGCCGGCGCAGTCATAGGGCTGCTCGCGCCGCAGATACGCCTGGATGCGGCGCTCGTCGAGCGCGCGGAAAACGACGCGGCAAAGCACCACGCGCGACTGGGTTTCATTGTTCCTGGAATCCAGCAATGACACTGCGGTATGAAAGTCTGCGGACTTGCCGCTCAGGCTGCGCAGCTGCCGCGCCGCATTGGTGTGATTGCCCGGCTTGCCCAGAGGCCGGCCCTCGCTCGCCGCCACTTGATCGGAACCGATGATCAACGCATCGGCGAAGCGCGGCGCGACCGAGCGCGCTTTGAGCACCGACAGGCGCAGCGCGGTTTCGGGCGCCGCCTCCCCGGGCAGCGCACTTTCATCGCCCTCCGGGCCGGCGGTTTCGAAGCGCAGTCCCAGGCGCTCCAGAAGCTCGCGGCGATACCTCGAGGTGGAAGCGAGCACAAGCTGCCGGGGCTGATCCATCGCATTGTTTTGACGGGAATTTTCCAAGGATGATATCATTTATCGTTTATGTCGCACCAGCCGGTGATCGACGGCTTCGAGTTCGCGTCGGCCGGCGCGGCGCAGCAAGGGGTCTGGCCGCTGAGCGGCTTTGCGCGCCTGCGCGAGCTGCTCGCGTCGGACGCCGGTGAGGTCGGGTACGCGCTACAGGGGACGCGCGACGCGCGCGGGCGGCCCAGTCTGTGGGTCAGCGTGCGCGGCACGTTGCAGCTGCGCTGTCAGCGCTGCCTCGAGCCGATGCCGTTCAAGGTGCAGGCCGAAGAGCTGCTGGTGCTGGCGGGGACGCAGGCCGAGATCGACGCGGAGCCGGCCGACGCGAGCGCGCCGGATCGGGTCGTCGCCGGCAAGGAGATGGCGGTGCGCGACCTGCTCGAGGACCAGTTGATCCTCGAGCTGCCGTATGCGCCGCGGCACGAGGTCTGTAACGGCCCGGAAACCGAGGCGGATGCGAGTATCTCGCCTTTCGCCGGCTTGCGCGGCCTGATTCAACGCAAGCAGTAATTTTCTAGAGGAGTCGAACCATGGCAGTCCAGCAGAACAAGAAATCGGCGTCGCGGCGCGGCATGCATCGCGCGCACGATCACCTCACCGGCCCGACGCTCGCGGTCGAGCCGACCACCGGCGAGACGCATCTGCGCCACCACGTCAGCCCGACCGGCTTCTACCGCGGCAAGAAAGTCACGAAAACCAAGAGCGAGTAGCCCGCTGATCACCGTAGCCGTCGATTGCATGGGCGGCGATCACGGCCCCCATGTGACGGTGCCGGCCGCGCTCGAGTTCCAGGCGCGGCTGTCTGACGTCGACATGGTGCTGGTCGGGCTGCGCGACGCGCTCGAAGCCGAGCTTGGCGCGCATAGCGCGGCGGCAGGCCCGCGGCTGCGCGTGCATCATGCGAGCGAGGTGGTGGCGATGGACGAGCCGCCGGTGCAGGCGCTGCGCTACAAGAAGGACTCGTCGATGCGGGTGGCCGTCAACCTCGTAAAGAGCGGCGAGGCGCACGCCTGCGTGAGCGCCGGCAACACCGGCGCCCTGATGGCGATCTCCCGCTTCGTGCTGAAGACGCTGGCAGGCATCGACCGGCCCGCGATCGCCAGCGTGCTGCCGAACATGCAACGCACCAAGACCTACGTGCTCGATCTCGGCGCGAACGTTGACTGCACGCCGGAGAATCTGCTGCAGTTCGGCATCATGGGCGCGATGCTGGTGTCGGCGGTCGAGCACAAGGAGCGGCCGTCGGTGGGCCTGCTCAACATCGGCGTCGAGGACATCAAAGGCAACGAAACCGTCAAGCGGGCGGCTGACCTCCTGCGCTCAAGCGGTCTCAACTTCGCCGGCAACGTCGAAGGCGATGATATCTACAAGGGAGGAGTCGACGTCGTGGTGTGCGACGGTTTCGTGGGCAACGTCGCGCTGAAGGCCTCCGAAGGCGTCGTCCAGATGATGACGAGCGCGCTGCGCGAGGAATTCTCCCGCAACCCGTTCACGCGGCTCGCCGCGCTCGCGGCGCTTCCCGTGACCCGCGCTTTCCGCCAGCGCATGGACCATCGCCGCTACAACGGCGCCAGCCTGCTTGGCCTGCGCGGCATCGTCATCAAGAGCCATGGCTCGGCCGACGTGTTCGCCTTCGGCCAGGCGTTGCAGCGTGCGGTGGAAGAAGTTCGCAACAACGTGCCGCAGCGCATTGCGGCGCGAATGGACGAACTGCAGATACCCGCCACATGATCTACTCGCGGATTGCAGGCACGGGAAGCTATTTACCGCCCCGCGTCATGACCAACGACGAATTCGCGGCGCGCCTCGACACCAGCGACGCGTGGATCCGGGAGCGCACGGGAATCGTTCAACGCCACATCGCCGAACCATCGCAAGGCTCGAGCGATCTCGCGCTGCAGGCGAGCCGGCGCGCGCTCGACGCCGCCGGCGTGGGCGCCGAAAGCATCGATCTCATCGTGCTCGCCACCTCGACGCCGGACTACATCTTTCCCAGCGCCGCCTGCCTGCTGCAGGCGAAGCTCGGCGTCAAGGGATGCGCAGCGTTCGACGTGCAGGCGGTCTGCAGCGGCTTCGTGTACGCGCTGGCAACCGCCGACAGCTTCATCCGCTCGGGGCAGTACCAGCGCGCCCTGGTCATCGGCGCCGAAGTCTTCTCCCGCATCCTCGACTGGAATGACCGCGGCACCTGCGTGCTGTTCGGCGACGGGGCGGGCGCCGTGGTGCTTGCCGCAGCCGCGCAGCCGGGCATCCACGCCAGCGTCCTGCGCGCCGATGGCAGCCAGGCCGACATGCTGTCGGTGCCGGGCAACGTCTGCAACGGCCGCGTCATCGGCTCGCCGTTCGTGCAGATGAACGGTCAAGGCGTGTTCAAGTTTGCGGTCAAGGTGCTGGAGGACTCGGCGCGCGAGACGCTGGCCGCCGCGGACATGACGATCGAGGACGTCGACTGGCTGATCCCCCACCAGGCGAACGTGCGCATTCTCGAGGCCACCGCGCGCAAGCTCGGCCTGCCGGCGGAAAAGCTCGTCGTCACCGTCGATCATCACGGCAACACCTCGGCCGCCTCGGTGCCGCTCGCGCTCGACGAGTTCGTGCGCGCCGGAAAGATCCGCGCCGGGCAGCGCGTGCTGCTGCAGGGAGTGGGCGGCGGCTTTACCTGGGGCTCTTCGCTGGTGACGCTGTGAAGCTCGCGATGGTCTTCCCGGGGCAGGGCTCCCAGGCGCTCGGCATGCTGCGCGGCTATGATGGACTGCCTGAAATCGACCGGGTGATTGCCGAAGCGCGCGATGCGCTGGGCGGCGAATTCATAAGACTGCTGAACGAAGGCCCGGCCGAAGCGCTGAACCAGACGGTCAACACGCAGCCGGCGATGCTCACGGCGGGATACGCGGCCTACCGCGCCTGGCGGGGGCTCGGCGGCCCGGCACCGCAGCTGGCGGCGGGGCACAGTCTCGGCGAGTACACTGCGCTGGTGAGCGCCGGCGCCCTTTCTTTCCGGGACGCCCTGCCGCTGGTGCGCTTCCGCGCCCAGGCGATGCAGGAGGCGGTGCCCGAAGGCAGGGGCGCGATGGCGGCGATCCTGGGCCTGGACGAGGAAAGCGTGCGCCAAGGCTGCGCGGAAGCCCTCGGCGAGGTCCAGGCCGTGAACTTCAACGCGCCCGGGCAGGTCGTGATCGCCGGAGAGAAGCACGCGGTCGACAGGGCGATCCAGCTCTGCAAGTCGCGCGGCGCGAAGCGCGCGATGCCGCTGCCGGTGAGCGCGCCTTTTCATTCGGCGCTGATGCGGCCCGCCGGCGAGCGGCTGAAAGACTATCTCTCGCGGGTCGAGGTTGCCGCGCCGCGGCTCGCCGTGATCAACAACGTGGACGTGAAAGTGGAGAGCGACCCGGCTGCCATCAAGGATGCGCTGGTGCGCCAGGCGTCGGCGCCCGTGCGGTGGATGGAGACCATCCAGCGGATGGTGGGGCAGGGCACGACGCACATCGTCGAGTGCGGACCGGGAAAAGTGCTCGCGGCGCTGACCCGGCGCATTCATCCCGAAGTGCAGTCGTTCTCGCTCGCCGACCGGGCTTCGCTCGAGCAGGCGCTGCAGGCGGTGACGGGAGCATGACCATGCTCGAGGGCAAAGTGGCGCTGGTGACCGGCGCGTCGCGCGGCATCGGCCGCGCGATCGCAGCCGAGCTGGCCAGGCACGGCGCGAAGGTGATCGGCACTGCAACCAGCGAAGCGGGAGCGCAGAAGGTCCCCGCCATCGGCAAAGTCCTCAATGTCAGCGACGCGGCCCAGTGCGATGCGCTCGTCGAATCGATCCAGAAGGAATTCGGCGACATCCTGATCCTGGTGAACAACGCCGGCATCACCCGCGACAACCTGGCGCTGCGCATGAAGGACGCCGACTGGGACGAGGTGATCGACACCAACCTGCGCGCGGTGTTCAGGCTGTCGCGGGCGGTGCTGCGCGGCATGATGAAGGCGCGCTGGGGCAGGATCGTGAACATCACCTCGGTGGTCGGCGAGTCGGGAAATCCCGGGCAGGCCAACTACGCCGCCGCCAAGGCGGGCGTTTCCGGCATGACGAAGTCGCTCGCCCGCGAGCTCGGCAGCCGCAACATCACGGTGAACTGCGTCGCGCCGGGCTTCATCGACACCGATATGACGCGCGCGCTTGCCGAGGCGCAGAGAAAGGCGCTGCTCGAGCACATTCCGCTCGGGCGGCTCGGCACGCCGGAGGACGTCGCCGCCGCCGTCGCTTATCTCGTTTCGCCCGGCGGCGGCTACGTCACGGGCGCAGTTCTGCACGTCAACGGCGGCATGGTTATGTCGTAAAATACGAGCCTCTCTTGACCCACGCACAGGCAATGCCCCTACAGGAAGGAGCCGCGGATGGAAAACGTCGAACAACGCGTCAAGAAGATCATCGCCGAGCAGCTCGGAGTCAACGAAGCCGAAATCAAGAACCAGTCTTCGTTCGTCGATGACCTGGGCGCGGACTCGCTCGACACCGTCGAGCTGGTGATGGCGCTCGAGGAGGAGTTCGAGACCGAGATTCCCGACGAGGAAGCCGAGAAGATCACCACCGTCCAGCAGGCCGTCGACTACATCAAGGCGCACGCCAAGTCTTGAGCGGAACCCGAGCGCAACCTGAGTGACCCGTCGTAGAGTCGTCGTCACCGGGCTCGGCATCGTCTGCCCGATCGGCAACACGGTCCGGCAGGCCTGGGACAGCGCCCTCGCCGGAAAGCCCGGCATCACCCGCATCACGCGCTTCGATGCGTCGCGGCTCTCGAGCCAGATCGCCGGCGAAGTGAAGGAGTTCGACGTGGCGCCGTACCTGTCGCCGAAGGAAGCGCGCCGCATGGACCTGTTCATCCACTACGGCATGGCGGCGGGCCTGCAGGCCTGGCGCGACGCCGGCGTGCGGGTGACGCCCGAGAACGGCGAGCGCATCGGCGTCAATTTCGGCTCCGGCATCGGCGGGATTCCGCTGATCGAGGCGATGCACGACGAGCTCAAGCAACACGGACCGCGCCGCATTTCGCCGTTCTTCATTCCCGGCAGCATCATCAACATGATCGCCGGCCTGCTGTCGATCGAGGTTGGCGCGAAGGGCCCGAACCTGGCCATGGTCACCGCGTGCACCACCTCGACGCATTGCATCGGCGAGGCGGGGAAATCGATCCGTTACGGCGAGGCCGACGTGATGATCGCCGGCGGCGCCGAGGCCGTGATCACCGAGCTCTCGGTGGGCGGCTTCGCCTCGGCGCGGGCGCTTTCCACGCGCAACGAAGACCCGGCCACCGCGAGCCGTCCGTGGGACAAGGAGCGCGACGGCTTCGTGCTGGGCGAGGGCGCCGGCGCCGTGGTGCTCGAGGAGTACGAGCACGCCAGGGCGCGTGGGGCGCGGATTTACTGCGAGCTGGCCGGCTATGGCGTCTCGGCCGATGCTTTCCACATGACCGCGCCGAGCGAGGACGGCGACGGCGCGTTCCGCTGCATGCGCAATGCCCTGAAGGATGCGAATCTGGAGACTTCCGCTGTCGACTACATCAACGCGCACGGCACCTCCACGCCGCTCGGCGATGTTGCCGAGACGAGGGCCGTGAAGCGGCTTCTCGGCGCGCGCGCAGGGAAGGTCGCCGTGAACTCCACCAAGTCGATGACCGGTCACCTGCTCGGCGCGGCGGGCGGCGTCGAAGCGGTGCTCAGCGTGCTCGCGCTGCGCGACCAGGTGTCGCCGCCGACCATCAATCTGCGCACCCCGGACCCCGAGTGCGACCTGGACTACGTGCCCAACGCGGCGCGCAAGATGCCGATCCGCGTTGCCCTCTCCAATTCGTTCGGCTTCGGCGGCACGAACGGCACGCTGGTGTTCGCGCGCCCTTGAGCGGCTCCCGCAGCCTGCGCCTGCAGTTGTCTCCGTCTCCGGCTTTCGCGACCGCGCTGGTGGCGCTGCACGCCTGCGCAGCGCTTTGCGTCCTTCTGGTGCTGCCGTCCGTTCCGGGCGCCGCGCTGGCAATCTGCCTGATGGCCCTTGGCTTGGCGGCAGCCTGGAGCCGGGCGCTGCTGAAATCGGCGGGCTCGGTTCGCGCCATCGAGCTCGAGGCCGGCGGCGCGAGCTTCGAGCTCGCCGGAGGCCAAAGGTTCGCAGCGCAACTGGCCGGGCGACGCTATGTCAACCGCTTCATGGTGGCCTTGCCGGTGCAGGCTCCGGCGCGGCGAACCGTCCTGGTCACCCTCGACATGCTGGGCGACGAATCGTTCCGCGTGCTGCGCATCTGGGCTCTATGGGGAAAGCTGCCCCAAGTGGCGGCGAAGCAACTCCCGGCCTGAGCCCTGCCCCCATACGGCGTCGAACTATTTCAAAGTGCGTGTGTCTGTGGCACATAGACGTTGCAAACGGGGTGGGGAGCCCTCGTGAGCGACCGCGAGATCGACCGGCAACTGGTCGCGCGGGCGCAGCGTGGCGACAAGCGGGCTTTCGAGCTGCTGGTCGAGAAGTACCAGCGCAAGCTGGCACGGCTGCTGTCGCGGTTCATCCGCGATCCGGCCGAGGTCGAAGATGTAGCGCAAGAGGCGTTCATCAAGGCCTATCGAGCACTCCCCGCGTTCCGTGGCGACAGCGCGTTTTACACGTGGCTGTACAGGATTGGAATCAACACGGCCAAGAACTACCTCATGGCCATGGGTCGGCGGGCGCCGACCTCGACCGAGGTAGAGGCCGACCAGGCGGAAGGGTTCGACGAAGGCGAGCAGCTGCGCGACATCAACACGCCCGAGAGCGTGCTGCTGTCGAAGGAAATCGCGGAGACCGTGAACTCCACGATCGAGAAGCTGCCAGAGGAGCTGAGAACCGCGATCCAGCTGCGCGAGATCGAAGGCATGAGCTACGAGGACATCGCGAGAGTCATGGATTGCCCGATCGGCACCGTGCGCTCGCGCATCTTCCGCGCGCGCGAGGCCATTGCGCAGCAGCTGCGGCCGTTGCTGGGGACGCGGAAGGACCAGAGGTGGTAGAGGCATGAACGACAAGATTTCGGCATTGATGGACGGCGAGCTGGACGAGAAATCCGCCGCCGAAATGATCGATTGGCTGGGCCGTGATCGCGACGCGCTGCGCGTCTGGCGCGCGTATCACCTGATCAGCGACGCGATGCGCGACGGCTGTCTGCTGTCGGATGGCTTCGCGGCGCGCGTCGCCGCGCGGCTGAGCGCCGAGCCTGCTTTGCTGGCGCCCGCAAGGCTGCAGGCCGAGCCGCGCAAGTGGCTTGTGCTGTCGGCTGCGGCCAGCGTCGCCGCCGTATCTCTGGTAGGTTGGTTGGCTTTTGCGCCGCAACGCGAAGCCCCTCCGCCCCAAGTCGCGCAGGCGAGCGCCACGCCGCTGAAGAAGCAGCCGGCCATCGTGCCGCTGCCAAGCGGCACCAACGACTATCTCCTCGCGCACCAGGGCTTTTCCCCGCGTGCCTCGCTTCAGGGCATGGCCCCCTATGTACGCACCGTGTCCGACTCGGCGCAGGAGAGCACCAAGTGATGGGTGGACGGGCGGTCGGTGTGTTCATCGCCCTGGCCTCGGGCCTGGCCCAGGCGCAGTCTCCGGAAGCCCTCGGCTGGCTGCGCAAGATCCAGGACGCGACGCAGAAGCTCTCCTACCGCGGCACCTTCGTCTACCAGCACGGCGGGCGCTCCGAGACCTCGCGCATCACGCGCTACGTCGACGCCGGCGGCGACATCGACAAGCTGGAGGTGCTGGACGGCGTGCCGCGCGAGATCGTGCGCACGCGCGACAGCATCCGCTGCTATCTGCCGGAGAGCCGCGTGGTCAAGGTGGACCGCCGCACCGCCGAGCGAGATTTCCCGGCGCTCCTGCCCGAGCGCTTGAACGAGCTGGCGCGCCACTACGACATCAGCCTCGGCGAGAACCGCCGCATCGCCGGCTTCGACTGCCAGGCGGTAGTGCTCGCGCCGAAGGACGATCTGCGCTACGGCTACAAGCTCTACGCCGACGCGCGCAGCGGCATGTTGCTAAGGGCCGTCACGCTCGATTCGAGCGGCGACACGGTCGAGCAGTTCATGTTCACGCAGCTCGCCATCGGCCCGGTGAGCCGCGACATGGTGAGGCCCAGGCAGGACGCCCGCGGCTGGCGCATCGAGGACAGCGCTGCGGCGCCTGCGCGCCTCGCCGGCTGGGAGCTCAGCAGCGAGCTTCCCGGCTTTCACAAGGTGAGCGAGCTCAAGCGCCGGCTCGGCGAGTCGCGGCCGGTCGGGCAGCTGGTGTATTCGGACGGTCTCGCGGCGGTGTCGGTGTTCATCGAGCCGCTCGCGGGCCGGCAAGATCCGGTGCGCACCGGGCTCTCGAGCATGGGCGCGATCCACATCTATACTCGCCAAGTCGCGAATCACATGGTGACCGTGGTTGGGGAGGCGCCGGCCGTGAGCGTGCAGCGCATCGCTGACTCTGTCGAATTTCGTCGTCCGCACTAAAGAAAGGCAGGAGCAACAATGCGAGTTCTGAGAGGGCTGGTCGCGCTTTGGCTGGCCGCAGCCTGTATGACCGTCCTGGCGCAGACGCAGGTGCTGCCCGACTTCACGCGCCTGGTCGAGGAGCAGGGCAGCACCGTCGTCAACATCAGCACCACGCAGGCCGTGCGCCGCACCAGCGCGCTGCCGCAGATCCCCGGCATGGAAGACGATGAGATCCAGGAGTTCTTCCGCCGCTTCATTCCGCGCCAGCAGCCCGGGGTGCCCGGCCCGGGGCAAGGGCCCGGGCCGCGCTCCGAGAGCCGCTCGCTCGGCTCCGGATTCATTCTCAGCGCCGACGGCTACATCATGACCAATGCCCACGTCGTCGAGGGCGCCGACGAGATCAACGTGCGCTTCACCGACAAGCGCGAGTTCAAGGCCAAGGTGATCGGCGCCGACAAGCGCACCGATGTCGCGCTCATCAAGATCGAGGCGAGCGGGCTGCCCGCCGTGCGCTTCGGCGACCCGGGCAGGCTGAAGGTCGGCGAATGGGTGGTGGCGATCGGCGCGCCCTTCGGCTTCGAGAACACCGTCACCGCCGGCATCGTCAGCGCCAAGGGGCGCTCGCTGCCGCAGGAGAACTTCGTCCCTTTCATCCAGACCGACGTCGCCATCAACCCCGGCAACTCGGGCGGGCCGCTGTTCAACATGCGCGGCGAGGTGGTCGGCATCAACTCGCAGATCTACAGCCGCACCGGCGGCTTCATGGGCCTGTCGTTCGCGATCCCGATCGACGTGGCGCTCGACATCCAGAAGCAGTTGCGCGACAAGGGCCGCGTCGCGCGCGGCCGCATCGGCGTGGTGATCCAGGAGGTGACGCGTGACCTGGCGACCTCCTTCGGGCTTGATCGTCCGCGCGGCGCGCTGGTGAACTCGGTCGAGAAGGGCAGCCCGGCCGACAGGGCGGGAATCGAGGCCACCGACATCATCACCGGCTTCGACGGCAAGCCGGTGGAGAATTCGAGCGACCTGCCGCGCCTGGTCGGCTCGACTCGCCCCGGCTCCCAGGCTGCGGTGGAGGTCTGGCGCAAGGGCGCGGCGCGCAAGCTCTCTATCACCGTCGGCGAGCTGCAGGAAGAGCGTATTGCCGCGCGCGACACGCCGCGCAGCCAGAAGCCGTCGGAGACGCCGGCCAACCGGCTCGGCATCGTCGTCGCCGAGCTGTCCGCCGACCAGAAGAAGGACAAGAAGCTGTCGAGCGGCCTGGTGGTCACCGACGTGCGGCCCGATGCGCGCGCCGACGTGCGGCGCGACGACGTGCTGCTGACGCTGGTCCACAAGGGGCAGCACACCGAGCTGAAGTCGGTCGAGCAGTTCAACAAGCTGCTGGCCGGCCTGGACAAGAGCGCCGTGTTCACGCTCCAGGTGCGCCGCGGGGACACCGTGGCCTTCGTCACGGTCTCCGGGCTGACCGACAAAGGCTAGCTTGCGCAAGCGGCTTTACGGGCGCGCAGGCTGCCACCTCTGCGAGGAGATGGCGCGGACGCTGCGCTCGCTCGGCGTCGAGTTCGACGAAATCGATGTCGGTGCCGATGCGCGGCTGATAAGGCGCTACGGCAGCGACGTGCCGGTGCTGGTGGACGCGCAGGAGCGCGAGATCTGCCGCCACCGCCTCGATGCGGCAGCGCTGAGCAAAATCAAATAAGATAGCGGGTTAGAGGAGGGTGCGCGGCCTGGCACCCTCTTTCTTTATATGGCGCAGAGCCTGCCTTGATGCCTCAAAGCCGAATTCGCAACTTCTCCATCATCGCGCACATCGACCACGGCAAGTCGACGCTGGCCGATCGCTTCATCCAGATGTGCGGCGGCCTGCCGGAGCGGGAGATGGCCGAGCAGGTGCTCGACTCGATGGAGCTGGAGCGCGAGCGCGGCATCACGATCAAGGCGCAGACGGCGGCGCTGGAATACCGGGCGCGCGACGGCGAGACCTATCAGTTGAACCTGATCGACACCCCGGGCCACGTCGATTTTTCGTACGAGGTCAGCCGCTCGCTCGCCGCGTGCGAAGGCGCGGTGCTGGTGGTGGACGCTTCGCAAGGCGTCGAGGCCCAGACGGTCGCCAATTGCTATACGGCGATCGAGCAAGGCGTCGAGGTGATCCCGGTGCTCAACAAGATCGACCTGCCTTCCGCCGACCCGGAGAAGGCGATCCAGGAGATCGAGGACGTCATCGGCATCGACGCCCACGACGCCATCCGCGCCAGCGCCAAGACGGGAGAGAAGGTTCCAGAGATCCTGGAAGCGGTGATTCTGCGCGTGCCGCCGCCGCGGGGCGATCCGGCGGCGCCGCTCAAGGCGCTGATCATCGATTCCTGGTTCGACAACTACGTTGGCGTGGTGATGCTGGTGCGTGTTTTCGAAGGAACGCTGCGGCCGAAGGAACGCGTCCTGCTGATGAGCACCGATGCTGCGTATCTTTGCGAGCAGCTGGGCGTCTTCACCCCGAAAGCGAAGGCGCGCGAGCTGCTCGCTGCTGGAGAAGTAGGCTACGTCACCGCCGGCATCAGGGAGCTGCGCGCGGCCAAGGTCGGCGACACGCTCACGCATGCCGACAGGCCGGCGCGCGCGCCGCTGCCCGGCTTCAAGGAAGTGAAGCCCCAGGTGTTCGCCGGCCTGTACCCGGTCGAGGCGAATGAGTACGAAGCGCTGCGCGACGCCCTCGAGAAGCTGCACTTGAACGACGCTTCCTTCCATTACGAGCCCGAGACCTCGCAGGCGCTGGGCTTCGGCTTCCGCTGCGGCTTCCTCGGCCTGCTGCACATGGACATCGTGCAGGAGCGGCTCGAGCGCGAGTACGGCATGCATCTCATCACCACCGCGCCGTCGGTGGTCTACGAGGTGAAGCTGCGCGACGGCAACGTCGAGCAGGTGTCGAACCCGGCGCGCCTGCCCGACCCGGCTCTGATCGAGGAAATCCGCGAGCCGATGATCGCCTGCAAGATCTTCGTGCCGCAAGAGTACGTCGGCCCGGTGATCACGCTGTGCACGCAGAAGCGCGGCACGCAGACCAACATGCATTATTCGGCGCGCCACGTGGTGATCTCGTACGACCTGCCGCTCAACGAGGTGGTGCTCGATTTCTTCGATCGGCTCAAGTCGATGACGCGCGGCTACGGCTCGCTCGACTACGAGTTCAAGGAATACCGCGCGGCCGACATGGTGCGCCTGGACATCCTGGTGAACGGCGAGCGCGTCGACGCGCTCTCGAGCATGATCCACCGCGAAACCGCGCAGCTGCGCGGCCGCGACCTGGTGACCCGGCTGCGCGGGCTGATTCCGCGGCAGATGTTCGACGTCGCGGTGCAGGCCGCGATCGGCGGCCACATCATCGCGCGGGAGAATGTAAAGGCGCTGCGCAAGAACGTGCTCGCCAAGTGCTACGGCGGCGACGTCACCCGCAAGCGCAAGCTGCTGGAAAAGCAAAAGGAAGGGAAGAAGCGCATGAAACAGGTCGGCTCGGTGGAAATTCCCCAGGAGGCGTTTCTCGCGGTGCTGCAGCGGAGCGAGCGTTGAGCTTCGCGCTGTTCCTGCTGATCCTGCTGGTCGTGACGGGAGCGGTCTGGGCGCTGGAGGCGGCGTGGCTGCGCCGCTCGCGCGCGGCGGGGGCCAAGCAGCCGTGGTGGGTCGAGTACTCGGTCAGCTTCTTCCCGGTGATCCTGATCGTGTTCCTGCTGCGCTCGTTCCTGGTCGAGCCGTTCAAGATCCCGTCGAGCTCGATGGTGCCGACGCTGCTGGTCGGCGACTTCATCCTGGTGAACAAGTTCACTTACGGCATCCGCCTGCCGGTGGTAAACAGGAAAGTGGTGGAGATCGGCAGCCCGCGGCGCGGCGACGTGATGGTGTTCCGCTATCCCGAGGACCCTTCGCTCGACTACATCAAGCGCGTGGTGGGCCTGCCCGGCGATCGCATCGAATACCGCAACAAGCGGCTCACCATCAACGGCACGCAGGTGCCGGTGCGGCAGATCGACGATTACCTGTCCAGGGAGCGGATGCAGTTCTCGCGGCGTTACCTCGAGACGCTCAACGGCGTCGAGCATGAAATTCTGCTCGAGGAGGACGCGCCGGCGTTCGTCGCGCCGTCGCGCGCGTTCCCGCATGCCGGGAATTGCAACTACAATATGAGCGGGCTGGCGTGCACGGTTCCGCCGGGCCATTACTTCGCGATGGGCGACAACAGGGACAATTCGAGCGACAGCCGGGTGTGGGGCTTCGTGCCCGACGAGAACATCGTCGGCAAGGCGTTTTTCATCTGGCTCAACTTGAACGAGCTCGGCCGCTTCGGGTCGTTCAAATGAGAGACAGGGAGGCAGCGATCATGGGCCACAGCCACGGTCAACGCGGGGTCACGCTGATGGGGCTGATCATCGTGCTTTTCGTCGTGATGTTTGTAGCGCTGCTCGGCTTCAAGCTGATCCCGGCCTACATCGACTTCTATACCGCCAAGAAAGCGATCAATGCCGTAGCGCGTCAAGGCACCACCGCTGCGGAGATCCGCAGGAGCTTCGACCTGCGCTCCGCGATCGACGACGTCAAGGTCAGGGCCAGCGACCTCGAGATCACCAAGGAGGGCAATGAGCTGGTGGTCGGGTTCGCGTACCGCAAGGAAGTGCCGCTGTTCGCCAATGTTGGCGTCTACATCGACTTCGCGGCCAGCTCGAAGGACCAGTAGATCGCCTTGTCCCGGCCCGCGGCTCTCGAAAAGCGGCTTGGCCACCGATTCGCAGCCCTCGGGCTGCTCCAGCAGGCGCTGACCCACCGCAGCTACGGCCCGCAGAACAACGAAAGGCTGGAATTCCTCGGCGACGGCGTGCTCGGCTGCGCGATCGCCGACGAGCTCTATGCGCGTTTTCCGCAGCTTTCGGAGGGCAAGCTGACGCGGCTGCGCGCGAGCCTGGTGCGCGAGGAGACGCTCGCCGAGGTGGCGCGCGAGCTCGAGCTGGCGCAGTTCCTCCGGCTGGGTGAGGGCGAGCTCGCAAGCGCTGCGGAGCCGCGCCAGTCCATCGTCGCCGATGCGCTGGAAGCAGTGTTTGGCGCCGTGTTTCTCGACGGCGGTTATCAGGCCGCGCGCGCGGCGGTGCTGAAGGCGTTCGGCCCGCTCGTCGAGCGGCTCGACCCGGAGCAGCCGGCCAAGGACGCGAAGACCCAGCTGCAGGAAATCATGCAGGCCCGCAAGCAGAAACTGCCCGAGTACCGTGTCGTCGGCGAGCATGGCCAAGCGCATGCGCGGACATTCGACGTCGAATGCGTAGTCGGCCTTGGCTTGAGCGCGAAAGGCAGCGGCAGCTCGCGCCAGCGCGCCGAACAGCAGGCGGCCATGGCGATGCTTGAGCAGCTCTCAAAATGAAAGTGCGGCGCTGCGGCACGATAGGCATTGCCGGTCGCCCCAATACCGGGAAGTCGAGCCTGCTCAACCGGCTGATCGGCGAGAAGCTCTCGATCGTCTCGGCCAAGCCGCAGACCACGCGGCATTTGATCACCGGCATCCTGACGCGCGAGGACTGCCAGTACATCTTCGTGGACGCACCCGGGCAGCAGACGCGCTCGCGCAGCGTGCTGCATCGTGCGCTGAACCGACGGGCGACCGAAGCGGCGCGCGATGCCGATGTCGCGCTGTTTGTCGTCGAGGTGCTGCGCTTCGGCCCCGAGGACCGCGCGGCGCTGGAGCGGATTCCCGCCGAGCAGAAGGTGGTCCTGGCTGTAAACAAGATTGACGTGCTGAAGAATCAGCGGGACCTTATCCCCTTCTTGGAGCGGCTATCCAAAGTGCGCGATTTCCAGGCGATCGTCCCGGTGAGCGCCAAGACCGGCAAGAACATCGCCGAATTGCTGCGCGTCCTGCGCGAAGCGCTGCCCGAAGGCCCGGCAGCGTATCCGGCGGACCAGCTGACCGATCGCGACGAGCGGTTTTTCGCCGCCGAGCTGCTGCGCGAGAAGCTGTTCGAGGAGCTGGCCGAGGAGTTGCCGTACCGCTGCGAGGCGATGATCGAGAGCTTCAAGGAGGAAGGCCGGCTGCGCCGCATCGAGGCCACCATCCTGGTGGAGCGCGAGAGCCAGAAGCTGATCGTCCTCGGCGCGCGCGGCGAACGGCTCAAGCGCATGGCGAGCGCGGCGCGCAAGGACATGGAGCGGCTGTTCGAGGGCAAGGTCTACCTCGGGGTCTGGGTGAAGGTACGCCGTGCCTGGACGGACGACGTGCGCGTACTTCGTCAGCTGGGGTACGAATGAAGCGCAGGGCCGAGCACGAGGCGGGCTACGTGCTGCACACCTACCCCTACAAGGAGACCAGCCTGATCGTCGAGGCCTTCACGCGGCGCTTCGGCCGCGTGGCGATGCTCGCCCGGGGTGCCCGTCGCCCGCGCTCAGCGATGCGCGGCGTGCTGTTGTCGTTCCATCCGCTGCGCCTGAGCTGGAGCGCCGCGGCGGAGCTTGGCAACCTGGTCTCGGCCGAATGGTCGGGCGGCCTGCCGCCGCTCGCCGGGCGCGGCCTGATGTGCGGCTTCTACGTCAACGAGCTGGTGCTGCGCCTGCTGCCGCGCGACGATCCGCACGAGGCGCTTTTCGATTCCTATGGGGAAACTTTATCCCGCCTGGTCGGCGACGGGCCTTTTGCTTCCGTACTTCGGGGATTCGAAAAGCGGTTGCTGGCCGAGCTCGGTTATGCTCCGCTGCTGGACCGCGATGCGGCGAGCGGCGCGCCCATCGACCCGGAGGCGCGCTACGTTTACGAGCCGGATCGCGGGCCGATGCCGGTGAGAAATTCCCATTCAAATGACTTGCTGGTGAGCGGCCGCACGCTGCTCGACGTCGCCGCCGACGATTACGCGCGGCCCGAGACGCGGGACGAGGCGCGCACGCTGCTGCGCACGCTCATCGGCCAGCGCCTCCACGGGCAGGTGCTGCATACGCGCACGGTGCTGATGGAGCTGAACGACCTGTGATCGAGCTCGGCGTCAACGTCGACCACGTCGCCACGGTGCGCCAGGCGCGCCGCACCTACGAGCCCGACCCGGTCTGGGCGGCGGTCGAGGCGCACCTGGGCGGCGCCGACGGCATCACCGTGCACCTGCGCGAGGACCGGCGCCACATCCAGGACGAGGACGTGAGGCGCCTGCGCGAGCTGACCCATATCCGGCTGAACCTCGAGATGGCCGCCACCGACGAAATGGTCGGCATCGCGCGCCGCATCAAGCCCGAGATGGCGATGCTGGTGCCCGAAGGCCGGCACGAGATCACCACCGAGGGCGGTCTCGACATCGCGTCGCAGGAAACGAAGCTCAGGCAGGCGGTCGCGCGCCTGGCCGAAGCCGGAATCGTGGTCTCGGTGTTCATCGACGCCGAGGCGCGGCAGGTGGAGGCGGCCGGCCGCATCGGCGCGGCGGTGTGCGAAGTGCATACCGGACCGTATGCCCACGCCTTCCATTCGAAGGGGCGCGACGAGGAGAGCCCGGCGGTGGTGGCCGAGCTCGAGCGCATCCGGCGCGCCGGCGAGGCCATTCGTTCGCTCGGCATGCGGTTCAACGCCGGCCATGCGCTCAACTACTTCAACGTCGAGCCGGTCGCCCGGCTGCCCGGGGTACGCGAGCTGCACATCGGCCATGCCATCGTCAGCCGCGCGCTGTTCGTGGGCATGCGCGAGGCGGTGCGCGAAATGAAGCAGCTGATGATCCAGGCGGCGCGGTGATCTACGGCGTCGGCACCGACGTGGTCGAAATCGCGCGCATTGAAAATGCCCTGGCGCGCTACGGAGAACGCTTTGCGCGCCGCATTCTTTCCGAATCCGAATTCAGCCGATTCAAGAGCCACCGCCTGCCCGCCGCCT
>WNFQ01000505.1_pt2 | contig 25804 bp, 31 predicted proteins | sample 5400171 | NCBI WGS metagenome assembly WNFQ01 (sample SAMN13153356, study PRJNA577476) | soil metagenome | isolation source: 20 cm soil under Madrone tree | place: USA:California | collected 2016-06-14
GCGTCCTGGATAGCACCTCTGGGAGAGTTGAGCTTTGGAGAATTCGAAATGGTTTCGGAGAATACTAACGCGTAATATTGCTCCGCGCATGGGTGGGAGCGCTGCCTGACCTCTTGGACCCAGTTCGCGAACTACATACGTCGACTTTGATAGTGTCATTACCTTGTAGAAGTTGTCCGTGCTGCTCATCGTCGAGAGTCCTCGGGGAAGAGGACGAAGTTGGGCCGGCCACCTCGAGGCGGACCGGGACCTTTGGTCTTTTCGGTGATTGAGGATCTGAATCATCATTATCTGAGGAATGACGAGTGCGTTGTCTCCTCTTTGCGACTTTTCGACTGTAGGTCAAAGTGGGGGGTGTCATCGGTCTCTCAGCCAGTCACGTTACTCGACGCGTCTTGTCTAGAAACCGCCAACACAGCCGACGTGAGACACCACAGACAATGGAGGCCTACGAATCTCGTCTGGAGTCTTTCACAAAGGCCTGGCGCGTAAAGCGATCGACAGCGAAGCGTGCCGTATCCCTCAAATGGCCCCATCCCAGTCACTTTATTGCAACACCGGACACCCTCACTGAAGCTGGCTTCTTCTTCAACCCAAGTTGGGATGCTCGAGACAACGTCGAGTGCTATTTCTGTGGAAAATGTCTTGATGGCTGGGAGGAGCAAGACGATCCATTTGCACTCCATTGGGACAAGTGTCGAGACACCTGTCCATGGGCTGTCCTACGCTGTGGTTTGAACGAAGATGTTGATCGCAAGGGAAAGTGCGTATCAATTCCTCCTTGCTGCGCGTGCTACAATCTGATGGTTATCTCGCAGCTTTGCTTTCAAAGATTCTAGCCGACAACCAGACGGAAAGCCGATGGAGAAGGCTCGGTTGGCGTCCTTCAGGTTAAACCACTCCTGGCCCCATGATCGTGTCAAAGGGCATGGTGCTAATTCGACCAAGGCACGTCTTGTCTCTGGGTTCGCTTATCCTAATTTCATCATCTCTGTAGATGGCCAAGGCTGGTTTTGCATTCACCCCTCAAACACTTGGTGACGACACAGGAACGTGCCTCTACTGCCGTGTCTCTCTCAGCGGCTGGGACGAGGACGATGACCCATTGTGAGCCTTTTTATCGTTTGCCCAACTTATATAATACTAATTATTCGTAGGGAAGAGCACCATAAGCGAGTCAAAAAGTCCAACCTCACCTGTCCCTTCTTCCCTGAAGCTTCAGGACCGAAGGCAAGATCAAGAACGACCTCTATACGCTCAACAACCCGACCCAAATCGCGCGCCAGATCAAGACAACCTCAGCCTGAGAGTTCTACATCGCATTCTGATGAAGATTCCCAACCTGCACCGCCCCGTCCGGCACAGCGCAGTCGCAATACGTCGATGGTATCAGCTTCGAAGGAGAGGGATACATCCGATGCCCTCCGGCGGTCGACGCGCTCATCTCGTGCGAAGCCACCCCCAGAGGTTGAAGAAGATGGGAGTGGCACCGAGCTTTCCAAGTCGACTCTTGGCCAGAGCCGTAGCAAGTCGTCTGGAAAGGGGAAAGGGAAGGGCCCCATCGAAGTGATCGAGGAGGCCGACGAAGATGACATCGCCCGTGTCGTGCTGCCAACAAAACAACGTGTCAAGGGAAAGGAAAACGTTGCTCAAGACGCCAAAGTACCGAGGCCCACACGGCACACGAAAACTCTCCGTGCCAATGACACAGAGGAGGATGCTCGCCCACCAAAACGTCGTCCGCCGAAAAAAGGCAAAGCCACCCTCTATGAGCGAGAGGAGAGCTCATCAGATGTGGATAGCGAGAGCGACATACGACCTGTTGGGAAAAGGCGAAACCATGCGGTGGATATTGAGTCTGATGACGCTTCAGCTCCCACTACACCTGCCAGAAAGACAGAAGAGACGACCCTTTCAGAAAGCAAGCCAGTACGGGATATGGCTGACCATGTATTTGCACCTTCAACCCGCTTTTCTCGTTCCCCTGAGTGTCCCGAGCCTGGTACGTTACAGCATGATGAGAACCCTGCAACGCCTCCGCCCTCGTCATCGTCACTGCTCTCGGTCTCCTCCACAACGTCTACGACCAAGGTGGAAGGTCACACGGATACTGAGACACTGGTGGAGACATTGCCCGTACGAGCAAACGGTGCGCAGCTGACGGAAGAGGAGCGTTTGATGACCGTCGAACAATGGATCCGGCTGGAGATCGAGGTACAGTACGAGCGCTTAAAGCGAGACGGTGAAGCGAAGATTCGCTTATTCAAAGAGCGCGCAGAGGAGGTGAGAAGACAGGTCGAGGCGCTATAAATCTCTACCTACGTACGTTACCAGGATACGCACACTTCGTTTCCCTTTCTTTCCTTTCCATTCGCCGCCCTGTTGTATGGACACTTTATTTCGAGATCTTTCCTGCAATAGCATTTCCAGTTCTGATTGATTGTTTCATCTGGACCACCCTTAAGCCGCATCAGTCGGCTACTTCGGTGACGTCTCGCTTCTCGCCGCTACGCTCGGGTACTTTAAGCCACGTCCCATCAAGTTTTCTTCCTCACAACCACCATCGTCCTCATTCCCAACACCCTTTGCCATGCTCTCTTCACTATTACCCACCATCGTCGCTCTTTACATTTTTTCTCCTATCGTAGTGCGCGCTTCGCCTTGTGTCGCTTTCGATGTGAAGTGGAACTTGCTTGCCTTTGGCCTTGATGGCAAGGACTGGAACGCAGGACCGCAAAACACGTGGGCTAACGGTGTGTCTCAGTGAACCCCCATTTTCCTCTCCGCGTTTGTAGAAGGTTATCTAATCCTCTCATTCTGGGTATGCAGGCACTGCGGCTGACATTACGACCTCAGGGCGTCCGTGCGTGTTGCTTCTCTGTGGTCCTGAGTTTCGACATTGATTTGTTTCTGCAGACCGTTTGATGGTACCAACACGACTTGCTTCCTGTCGCAGGTATAAATCTTAGTTATCGTTAATGCTGCGGCTGTTCCTGATTAATATTATCAAGTATGCAAACGCCATCTACGTCACCAATGGTGATAAGTCGAGTCCCTCGACTATTCACATCTACGATGCCACTGCCAAATCGTGGTCCAAACAGGCTGTGACAACCGGTTCATTTGATCCATCGTCGTTTAATGCGATTCTCGACCACGATACGAATGTATTCTGTGCGTTTCCACCCGTTACATAAGGAAGCGGAATTATTGATTTGTCACTGCAGACGCGTTGTCACATGGAGAGTTGTTCCACCTGAACATGGGTCTTCTGAAAGCTGCCAATGGCACCGCTCTTGAATGGGTGGATGTCGAGAAGGCTCCATATTCAAGCGACTATGATCCTGTCATGGCCCTCGCTCAAAACCACATCTTCTTCCTCAATGTTCCTGGCGTACCTGCTGGTAGCGCCGATATCTACGTAATCCACTGTAAGCCAAAGCACAAACACATGCTCTGGTAACGCCGCTGATGTGGTCGATTTTACTTCAGACAACTACTTTCAGCCTTCCGCGCAAGCCTTCTCGACGTCTAATGAGGTGATTCCTGCGACCCATGGTCGGACCGCCTCATTCTTCCAGAACGGAGGGGTACGCGACATCCGTGTTGTACAGTATACATTGCATTCATTTCATCGTATTATCTCCGCATCAGGTACAAGAAGCATTCGCATTCGTCCCAGATGATGGCTCTGCGACTTATGTGCAGAACGTCCAGAGCAACACAACCGAGACCCTTGCAGGACCGAGTACGAAAGACGCGGGAGCGACATACTTTGCAGGCATCACTTCCCTGGTTCAGCTAGACAGTACTGGTGCTGTTTCGTATTTGCCATACAGCCCCAACGACTCGAGTGCAAATGAGGCGGCTAATTGGAGCAAGGTTGTGTCCCTCGCGAATGCCGCACCACCGACGAACGGTTCGTCGAAAGGGACCAGCGCAAGTAGCTTACTCAATCCGTCCGGAACATCAAGAGCCCAGGCCTCCTCGAAAAGTTCAAATGGTGCAGTCGCCGTGGTAGCACCAGCCAGCCTCTTCGGTGGGCTTTTAAGCGTGGCCATGCTAACCTGTGCAGCAGTGTTATTCTAATTGAAAGCTATGCACGTCGGACTCTAGGCACACCTCAGACATTGTTTTCCATCTTCCCTTGAATTTAGTTACTTGCACGATTTTATATTCCATTTCCGTCAGTCCTTAAAGTAGCACAGTACACAGCTTGAAATTGCATTCTAGAATCTCTGCTGGTCCAGACATGACAGGCCTGAGACAGAACGTAAGCTAAGTGAGCAAGCTTCCTAATTTAGGCTAGACACGTGCGGCGGAGGACCGAAGTCCGACCGATCGGCAAAACGGACAACAAGGATCAACAGACCTCGCTTCCCACCCGCCACTTCCCCTCGACTCTCCTCCTCATGACAAACTCACCTTCTCGCCACCCCTCCCAACCCCCAGAGGACTGGGATCACCCAGAGTCGTTGGTTAACCCCTCCGCCGTCACCTCAACAACCGCCCCGACTCCAAGTCGCGTTGTGTTTCCTTCCCAAGGCGGTGCTGCCGCCGCCGACCCCGATGTTCCCACATCCGATGCACTTCCGTCGCATTCACACCGCGGTGGCCGCGCAGGCAAACGTACACTCAGCGAACTTCTAAAACTGCACGCCGAAAAGGGCACTGACGTGCATTTTACATCCGAGGAAGCGGCTGGATTAGAAGAACTCTTAGGACAATGGGTACGTCTTTTTTTTCTTTTTCCTTTTATTTTCCGTCTATCTCCCGTTTCACGACGGGCTCACTTCTTTGTTGGGTCCGTGTTGGTGTTGTGTGGACGTAGATCAACTCGAGTTCGTCGCCATACGAAGGGGATGATGAATTTTTCACACGGCCACAAGGTGACTCGATTGTGCTCGTGCACCGCCCGTCTACTTTCCACTCCATTGCTGGGCATCCCCCACATAGTCAGAGTGAGAGTATTGCTCTTGGATCATAGCGGTGCATTTCCTTCCCTCTCTCCCTCCATTCACGTGCTCCCACGTCCCCCATCGTCACAAACGATTTCCTCTATCTCTGCCGTTCGATCCCGTTCCATTCTACACGCTATACAACAGCCAAAAAGCTGTGCTCACGACTATCGACGACTTTATTACGACCCTTCACGACTCCTAACGAACCGACACGTCTTGTTCGTCTCATTGCTGTTTTTATACTCGCGACACTTTGCTATCTTTGATTGTGTATCATACCCTTGTTTTCTGTTTTGAATGTGTCAGATTGGTGAAGTGTTTCGCAGGTAGTCGAGACCCTCCATTACTTCGTTTGTTATTAATTGCCTCTTTGTTTACAGGGCGAAATACTCCTCACCCGCTGTCCATACTTCATCTATCGTAGCTTATTTATTCGCTGTTTATAGTTATCCATCGTTGCACGAGGAATCAAAGGTAATAGAGGCGAATAATCGTCTACTTTGAATTGTACATGATTGGGTTGCACTACCTCTACCTCACTTTCAATCCATTGCTGGCTTGCAGTATGCGTGCAAGTTCTCTCCGGAAAAGAGCGGAACAAAGTGCTCCTTAATCTCCAAACTTGTTGGCCTGGCCAAGGTAGAATTAGGACAATCAAGTTTCAGCAACCTATCACCTCCGCAAACAATGATGGCCAGACGCACCTTGCCTCGTCCAGCTTAAGCTCAAACCTCCGAAAGACGTTTGCTAACCCCATATGTATCTCAGCATACGCCAAGTTGACCCCAAAACAACTACGTGGCCCCTTCGAGAACACACTCAACGCGGTGTCACATGCCTTGGCATTTGGGCCTAGCCATCGCTCGGGCACAAACTCCTCCGGGCGCTCATAAATGAGCGGTGATCGATGTACATACGTGAAACTCTGGCCTACGATCGTCTACAGACGTAAGGAAACGTCAATGAGGGGAATCCGATATGAACATATGGAACAGGGGGTAAAGGAGAGAAGCCGGAGCGTACACCACCTGGAATAAACTCGCCGGAAATCATGGCGCCTTCGCGAGGGACGACACGTGGGTGAGCAATAACGCCAGGGAACATGCGGAGGCCTTCTTTTGTGACCGCGGCCTGCACAGGTTCACAGGGAAATTTCAACTTTAGAAAATAGATGTGTTTCCCCTGGACAGCGGAGCGTACCAGATAAGGCAGCTTCTCCAGGACCTCATATCGGGGGATCTCTTCTAATACCGGCCACGCCTCGCGTAATTCTGCCTCAAGTCGTTGGCGAATCTGAGGATTTTGTAGGACATAATGTGCCGTGACCATTAGGGTAATACCCGTGGAATCTGCGCCAGCGCCGAGAAGAATACCTGCCTCGTCCAAGAGGCTCCGACGTGATGGCAGTGGACGACCCTTGTTGGCTTCGGGTGAGAGGAGCCCGTTATAGATGATTGGATGGGGTGTAAGCGTTAGTTCTGTAGGGTCCCGCAGGATGGCATCGACCTGCGCGATTAGAAGCTGCAAGGGAGGCGCAAAATAAACAGATCAGCGCCACCGGGGACCAATGTGAAATGACACGCCACCAAGGCGGCGTATTGAGAAGAAACCAGACGGACCTCACGTAGGTGGTAAAACGCGGTCATAACAGGTGGTCCAATTTTCTTCCCAAGCCAGGGAGGAAAATAGTGTAGAAGCGTGACGAGGAAGTTCGAATATTTCAACAGGCTCAAAATAGGAAGCATTGTCTCAGACGCGATGACGATGTCCGCGTGGAAATCTGGAGCTCTGGTAGCCTCGAGTGACTTGTTATAGCAGAACAGCGTGAGCACATCAGTCGCAAAGCAGCGGAAACCAAGGTAAAGATTGCTGGATTTGCCTGCCACATATTGGTCTGCAAGGGCATCACAGAGCACATTGACCTAACAACAAATGTAACGTGAACGGGTGTGGCGTGGACGAGATGCTGAAAGAAGCTAACCCGCTCCTGTATCAAGCCTTGCATCTTGAGAATCGACGATCGGGAGAACATCGGGCTGAGCACATCCCGCCGGGGCTTCGCATCTGCGTATCTGATGTAACACGCCGAAGACTGATCTGAATCGAATGCCCCATACACAACAGGGTCCTTGTCCCACTTGTTCTTCAGATTGTAGATCTCGTTGTACGCGTGGGGATTCGCAAAGTGCAGCTATCGAATCGCAGATCAAACCAGAACAGTTCCGGGAATGAGTAATGTCTACCAACGTACCAAATTAGGTTGCACTCGAATAATGTCACCTGCAATCGAACGTGCCATATCAGCGTCAACTAAGATGACGGCGAGTGGCGTATCGATAGGGTCGCATGGAGCGGCGCTGGTTGGAGAAACGGAACGCACCATACTGGGCGTGGAGCTCATCTCGCACGTCAGAGAGGGAGACTCCCTTTACGAACTCCTGATAAAACAACCAGAATTTTGATGCCCCGGCCAACTTTGGTCCAGGAAAGCGAGCCAGAGGATGGACGTGGACGTTGTAAAAAACTGACCAGCATGACCAGGTCAGCACAGCAGCGATGAGGGCAAGCAGGATGTTCTGGACAGAGGCGGTTGTGTCATGATACAAGGAGTCGACGAACTTGACGACAGCGTCGGCCATAATCGCAGGGGGGAGGGGAGTGACAACACTAGCGGTGACGGTAAGCATACTGTCCGAGTCTTTATCGTTTAGAATGAGCCAGAGTAGACCCCTGAAACCAGTAAAAAAGGGATGTGAAGGTGAGATTTGATATGAGTTAAATTCTACATCTTCGGTACATAGCCTGAGATTTCAGGGACTCACGTAAATTGCCATTGCTAAGTCGAAGGGACATTTCAATTGACCGCGTAGGAATGACAAGTGCCATTCTGGCACCAGCAGCAATGGAAAGCAACGTATTTGATACAGCGCTGCCTGACACTGCAACTGCCGGCTGCCAGTGCAACCTGGCTGACGCTGTTGACGTAGTTCCTGGCTGGCTGCCTGGTTTGCGCAGCTTCACGCCTGCTAAGCGGAGGGCGCCTCTGTATTCGCCCTCGGCATCTATTTCCCGGGCCGGCGGTTATCAGCGACCAATTTCCAGTCAAAAAAAGTGGACGAGCAGACTCGACGAGAAATGTTACAGAGCACCAAGGCATTTTTTAGTTGACTGAGGTAGCTCCTCAGATTGACAACTTTTCCTTCGCGTCGCGGAAATAAAATGAAATTTTGAAGATTTGAAATATTATTGTATGGGGAGTCTTCGGCCCGGCCACGTGTACATGTTCGGCCAGTCACACCTTGTCATAGCTCACTGGCCGATTGAAACTCCGCTCAGGATTCGGAAGTAGAAGCCTGCATCGTGCGACGCCCAACGGTCCAATCTGTCCCAGATATTGTCTCTGGCACCCCTTCCAGGATGATGCCACCTGTTCTGCTACTGCGCCCGGTCTCTTTTTCCAGTTCCTGAGTTACCAATGCCCTCGGTCGCGGGACTCACGCAGAAAGGAACCCCTCTATTACGTCCTCTACCAAGAGGTCAACGTTGACCAAGCCAAATGGCATCTTTCGTCCTGATCTAGCCAGGCAGGCACCGCAAGGCAGTCATGGGTCGTCTCGGATTTGATTTCCGAAGTAGCTTCTCGGCAAAATGATTGATGACACGGGGTTAGATAAGGAGTTACATCTGGAAACAAACTAGTTGTTCAGTCGTATTGGCGGAGATAGAGACCCATCATCTCCTGTATCGTTGGAACCTCTCGCTCGATACCACTGTGAAAGCGACAAGAAGGACTGCTCCAAGTCAACAAACTCTCGCTCTCTCCCCTTCCATTCCATGTGGACCCCAGATAGAAGACCAGTGGTCTTGAACTTGAAGGCCGCTCACAGTGTCCGCCCGTGCCAGTGAGCGCAATTGCGTGATCTATACACTACACCAGTGCAATTGATAAGATTGTTGTATGTAATTGCCACTTACCTTTTACCGTCTTCGTCGTGTTTTCTGATTGGTGCCCAGCTTCGTGACCAGCAACTTTTGTATTGAAAATGTATTGAACCCTGAGGCGTCAAAGGTGTGATTCTGCATTTTCTTTCGCTAACTCGAGCACAACTTCTCCTGAAAAAGTGCATGTAATTTGTTATTTGAGACGTTGGACATGGCATCCTATCTGTGAGAATTAAGTTATTTGATGATGTGGCCGAACGGCACCATACTTGGCATCAATAGGCAAGTCTGAGGTGAAGGGCTTCCAAACCGGTACCAAGCCTGTGTGTAGTATCTAAGGGTAAAAAAAAGTCTTGTGTCGTTGCTCTCGTAATTTCGCAAACAAATAAAAATCTTTTTGGTTTACATCTCTCCCCGCTATCACCTCCTAAATATTACTAACTGAACACATCTTGTGAGCTGCAGTAGTTGCTTGGGCTCTCTAAAGTGCCAGCTGGCTCCTCTAGCTAGAAGAAGATGTTTTTTTTTCAAGCGTGTCCCTTCTAACCTCTTCTCGGGCATCCGATGGGTTTGGAAGGCGCGACTGATCGCAGGACATACGCCGACTGGTTTGGATACATACTAATCGTAGAAGCAATCAACTTGAAATGCACCCACTGTCTGTCCAAACATCATCCGTAATGCTCACTGGCAGTTAGTGGAACAGATGTTAACATTAGACGTCGGGTTGATTTAGTGGTAAAGAATCCAAGAAAACAGAAGAGTGAGACTTATGGGAATATGGACTCCTTTCCGAGCTTCTACACCCAGATGGTTGGTATTGAAGCAAAATACACTAAGAAGACCATTCATTGTTGCACTGCATACTTCAGAGGCCACGGGGAAGATCTACGCAGCTTCTGTACACGAGAGTGCGAAGAGTAGAGTCGCAACCAAGAAAACTGTATACACGTCACCTAACTATATGACGAGGCAAGGCAAGGTCACGGTTTTGCGTGAGCTGCCCGCCCTTCTTACATAAGAGTCGCGTCACGTCGCGTCTTTTTAGAATCCGCGCCGCGGCACTGGCATCTACTACAGACAGACAGACTAAGATGTCTTTAATGTACGGAAAAGAGAAAGACGATGAGACAGGTATTTGTATCTTTGTTTTCTTGTCATGTCCTTCCGCTTATTGAATAACCAGACTCCTTCGACCCCGGTTTCATTTCGTTCTTTAACAAGCTTCCTCCTAAGTCTCCGGATTCTAATGGCACCATCCGACTTTTCTTCAGGAAAGCCAGCAACGACGATTTCTACAGTGTGCATGGAGCAGATGCGCTCTATGTTGCCCAGCACGTATATCACACCAAGTCTGTGCTCAAATATCTCGGCGCTGGTGGAAAGACGGCGGGCCTGCCGAGTGTCACACTCAGGCCTACAGTTGCTACCTCCTTCTTAAGAGAGGCGCTGACAAGCAGGCAACTTAGGGTGGAGATATGGATACCTGAAACCGGCCATGGAAAAAAAGTTTCAAAATTCAAATTAGACAAAGAGGTGAGGATGGAGCATTCATATCTTACTTCAATTAAAATGTATTCCTCCCAGGCATCACCCGGTAACCTCCAAGCTGTAGAGGAACTCCTCTTCGTAAATAATGACATCCTGTCCCCGCCGGTCATCATGGCAGTGAAACTGGCGACTACGCCCACTGTTCCCGGTTTGGTTGGCAAGGCGAAGACCAAGACTGTCGGTATTGCATTTGCGGACACTAGCTTGCGACAGTTCGGCGTAGCAGATTTTGTGGATAATGATGCGTTTTCAAACATCGAAGTGTGACGTTGCCCTGACATACGTTGTGAGGCTGATTTTATGTGTTTCTCCAGACTCTTGCCATTCAATTGGGAATCAAGGAAGCAATTATCCCAACTGGCACTGCCTCGGGTGCAACTGACCGTGATTTCGACCTCAAAAAACTCAAAGATGTCCTCGACAGATGCGGTATCGTCATTACTGAACGGAAACCTAGTACGTCCTCTTGCACTCATTGCCGCCGCAATAACCTACATGATACTTTTAGGTGAATTTGTGGCGAAGACGGTCGAGGAAGATCTCGCTCGTTTATTGGCACCCCCAACGATAAGAACCGGTACCACAGAGGCTCCCAGCGTGATTTGTAGGCACCATCCGCAGTTTATGCTGTTAAAGCCAGCTCAATTATCTTAATAGCACAACTCAACTTACCCACCGCTCCCTCTGCTGTCGCCGCGCTGATTACTTACCTCAGTCTTCTATCTGACTCATCCAATCATGGCGCTTGGATTATCCGCACACACGATCTGGGGCAGTATATGCGCTTGGATGCTAGTGCTCTACGTGCTTTGAACCTTATGGACAGCGGAAATGTAAGTTTGACTCTACAAAGACTAATTTGGGATTCATACCGTCCCTTGGAAGAGCTCCGGAACAAAGAACACGACGCTCCTTGGATTGTTAAATAAATGTAAAACTGCTCAAGGGACTCGGATGCTGGGAAGCTGGTTGAAGCAGCCACTTGTCAACCTCCATGAGATTCGTAAGTTTTGATCCGGGCATATCTTCATGACTATTGATGCCTATGACTATTTAGTGAAACGACAAGACCTAGTTGAAACTTTCGTGGAAGACTCGGGCGCACGTAGGACACTCCAGGTTGGTCAGAATTGTCTAATCGATGTGGTGACAATCTGAATTGTCGCATTAGGACGACTTTATGAAGCTTATGCCTGACATGAGCCGTATAAGCAAACGATTTCAGAAGTCAGTCGCCTCCCTTGAGGATGTCATACGGGTGTATCAGGCAGTTTTAAAGGTAAGCTTCTTGAATCCCGTGTAGCGTCCAGCTTGTAATGAGATAATCCTTCTTAGCTGTCTGGACTTATCGAAGCCTTAAAGCACGTTGATGCGAAGACAGAACGCGGTCGTGAGCTCATCAAAGAAACTTATCTGAACCACTTTGAAGAGAACGCTGCCAGTCTTGATAAGTATGCTGAGATGGTGGAACAAACAATCGATTTGTCCGAGCTTGAGAGGCACAACTATGTCATCAAGCCAGACTACGATCCACGTTTGCGCAAGCTGACAGATCAGATCAGCGCAGCACGAGACGGACTGGACGAGGAGCACCGTGATGTGGCAAATGATCTCAATCTTGAGCTCGACAAGAAGCTACACTTGGAAAATTCAGCGAATTATGGCTATTGCTTCCGGCTGACAAAAAACGTATGTGAATCGATCGTGTTTCTAGTGTATCCCGAATTGCTCAATGGTCATCAGGACGCACGAGCCATTAGCAACAAACGTAAATATATCGAGCTCGGGACTGTCAAATCCGGAGTTTATTTCACAACAACCAAGTTAAAGAACTCTGCGATGGAATATCAAGAGGCAACTGAAGCTTATTCGCGTACCCAGAGTGGACTTGTCAAGGAGGTTGTATCAATTGCGTGTTTGTACTCCCCCTTTTTCATGCTGTCCAAGTACCGATGGTCCTGCAGCGACGTATACTCCAGTGCTAGAGTCTTTGAATGTAGTCTTGGCACATCTAGATGTGGTTCTGAGGTCGGTCTGCTATTTCCTTGGTCGACACTGCGAGCACTCACCCATCGTAGCTTCGCCCACGTTGCCGTTAACGCCCCTGAAGCATACGTCAAGCCGACTGTCATCGAGAAAGGTCCGTAATTGATCGTCCGTAGAATTGCCGTCGTAGAGATCTATTTCCATTTAGGCACCGGTGACCTTGTCCTCAAAGATGCGCGACATCCTTGCCTCGAAGTTCAAGATGATATTAGCTTCATTCCGAACGACGTCGAGATGGTCAAAAGTATGTTCCCAAGCTATTGTCTCGAAAATGATTCATCTCTCTCTTGACAGATAAATCCGAATTCCAGATCATCAGTATGTCACTGATTGTTGTATTTGCTCTGCTCTGACCTGTGTCAACTAGCCGGTCCAAATATGGGTGGAAAGAGCACTTATATTCGTCAGGTATGTTGCATACCAGTCTGCTCTCGTCTTCGCAAATGGTCATGACTTGATACAGATTGGGGTAATCGCTCTCATGGCACAGATTGGTTCATACGTACCTTGCTCGATGGCCCAGTTACCTATCTTCGACTCGATTCTATGCCGCGTAGGTGCGGGCGACAGTCAGCTGAAGGGTATTTCAACCTTCATGGCTGAGATGTTAGAGACTGCGACAATTCTCAAGGTCAGTTTGTTCCTCCGTGGTAACTAACAGGCTTGTATTTACGCGCAATACCAGTCTGCCACGAAAGACTCACTCATTATCATTGATGAGCTTGGAAGGGGTTCGTTGAAGTTGTTATGGCGACTTGATATCTCCATTTACTTCTAAACATTCAGGGACGTCCACCTATGACGGATTCGGGCTGGCGTGGTCCATATCTGAGTATGGCTATTATCATTACACGCGCTTTTGCTCGCACTGATTTGCCTACAGAAAAATCGCATCGAAGATTCACGCATTCTGTTTGTTTGCCACGCATTTCCACGAACTTACAGCACTGGATCAAGAGCTAAACCATGTCAAAAATCTGCACGTTGTTGCTCACGTTTCAGACTCGGACACACAATCTAAGGAACGCGACATCACACTACTCTACAAAGTAGAGCCTGGTGTGTGCCCTAGATTGACTGACACACATACCCACCCTCATGAGATCAACAGGCGTCTCCGACCAAAGCTTTGGCATCCACGTCGCTAAAATGGCGAACTTTCCGGAGACGGTCGTTCGGGTAACCTTGTCTTTATAGATATATGATTCGTTATCTGACCGAGTCATAGCTGGCCAAACGCAAGGCAGAAGAACTTGAGGATTTTGGCACTGGTAGGTGTTATGGCAACCCTGGAGTGATTTCAGGGTTCAACTACCGTTTTCTTCAGAGCAGGCACCTTCGCAAGAATCACAATTCACCCCAGAAGTCATTGAAAATGGTGTTCAGATTGTTGAGGAACTGTTGAAGACCTGGGCGTCACGAACTCCGTCTGGGACTCACGATGAGGACATCATCATGTCAGACGTGTCAGACGATCTCTCCCCAGAAACCCAATTAGCCGAGCTCAAGAACTGTTTCTCTGCCTACCAAGAAAGGATAGATAACAACCCATGGGTGCAAAGTCTACTGGCATCTCTGTGATTCCACTTGCAACACCGGTGCGGGCGACTTGGAGTGGCTCCAAATCGGATTGTGAATCCCTTGTGTGAATATTATCTGTATAAAATGCACTCTCTGTACCATGGATATCCCTAACGCCGGTTTCTCACATTTAGAACGAGAAACATGGTTACATCGCTCCCGCAACGTATTCAGCCCTACAAGTATGGGGTACGGGGTGTTGTCATCCAAGTTGGGTCTGGCCGACTCGGAGTTTCCCCCAGAGATAATCGATTAACTAGAGTACGGTTCCCCCATGTAAGCACGAATGAGAGGAAGGGGTCATTGCTGCTCATTTAGTATTCATTGTTCACCGATGCTCGGGTCGCCATTTTTTTCATGGCTCAAATGTTGCAACACATTTGTGAATTGATGCGGATATGAGAATGCATTACCCGAGCCTGGGGTCAGTCGCATCACAACGCGAAATTTTGCGATCTCACTTGCAACGCATGTTATGGATGTTACAAGTATTGAGTGTTAGGCCGGTTACTAGGCGCCCGGAGACAACCACGTGACGTTGATGTGTCCCTCTCGCTCACCAGCAACTGCCAACACCCCAGTACGCACCTCCTACGATGTGCCATCAAAAGGACATGGTTCTGGCAAACACGGTGATGGATGGGACAGATGATGTAATGACGGGGCGCTGGGGCTGGGCCATGGCAACGACACGATAGAGATGACAGCGACCTAACGATGGACGATGGCGACGACGTGATGACAGTGTCGACTGGGCAATGCGCTGGACCAGCTGTGCCCTGCCCTGCCGACGTCACACCTTTGTGTATGACATGCCCAACTCACAAGCATTGTATTGTACATACTGTAGTTTAGTTTCCTTGGTATCTAAGTACATGGCCAGATATGTCTTTGTAGCGCGACTCATTCACTTGAAATATACCATTGCATTAATTGTTGACTAGTTGACTGTCTAATGTAACAAGCGAATCAAGGGTCGTCTTCTGGTGGCGTCAACAAGTGACCAACGGAAGACGCGCGGGAGATTTCCTGATTCGATCATCATGCGGTTCACTCCCCTTCTTCTGTGACAGTCGTAATGGCTTTACTAGAGTCGGTCGAGTTGGCCATACTGTGATCCTATATCGCCCAACGGCCGCTTGGGCGTAACTTACAACGGGCCTCGCGAGTGGACATCTGGTCGGCACGGTCATATGGTCCAACCGTTGCAGGCGTGCCAGTGCGATCATCCTCATGAAATGGTATCATTTGCTGCGCCTGTCGGTATGCACAGAACTGCGGTACCGGAGTACTGAAGCTACGGAGGTGATGTATTTACGGTAAGTAAATAAGCAATGTAGCCAAATTCCTCTTATATGGTGCACTGGCAGTTTAAATTGATTGCAAACTAACTTACACCGCTAGCGGACCCATGAAGTGAAGTTGGTCACCCTTAAATGGGGAATTGCTATCGCAGGAAAATCTCAGGGCCGTGATGCTTTACTTGTCAGCAAAGAACACGGGAATCCCCGACTGATGCACTATAACCATGCAATCCGCTATGTTCCGAGGTCCTCGTTTCGTAAGCATAGATTTACAGACCTCATTCTCTGTCAGGTTCAATGGCTTGCCAGTGTGGCTACTATGGCCTGCCAACGTTCCGTGCGACTCTTGATCCCCATATTGCTGGTACGCACCTTGTCCAGACCGGGTAGCCTAGCTCAGACACTCAGGCCACTCATCATTCATTACCACAATGACTGCGGTGGTGGCGTTGGTGGCATGCACAACAGTCACACATCCTGGCTCTGGTCTTTTGCCTCGTGCTTCAGTTGATCTTGACGGAACCTGTTCAACCCCGGGAAATTGATATGGCATGTCGACCACATGGGGTTTGATCCATTTTGGTATCGGAAGTATCGTCGCAAACCTGCTTTTCCGGTGCAGTTGCTACCTTCACACGGATACGTAGTACTCCCCCTTTCAACCCATGCATACCCCTAGCAACCTGTGTGCTATGACAATCTTCTTGACTCTGACGACCATGTTCTCCACGAATATAAACCCTAGGAGTGTCTCCATTATCTCTCAAGGCTCACAGTCTGTTTCCGAACAGCTAGCAGGCTCCTACCAAGCGCTTGAGACTACTGCCCGAAATGTGCTTATTCCTGGGCTTCATCCTCGCTTCACTCCCAGTCCTCACTATAGCAGCCCCGCCCGCTAACGTGCCCGCTTCTCGCGGAATCCCGGTCCCAATTACTAAGCGTGGCAGCCCTCTAGATTGCGTCATTGGTGCCTCAAAAATGCAGAGCAGAATCAGGCGCTCTGTAGCGTAGGCCCTCCCTAGTTTCGCTGATCGCCTTTGTGACTTATCCATCACTGACAGGAAAATTCAAAGTGGATTTGCCACATACGAGAGGAATACTGGCGTACCACACCCACTTTCTGGAAGCATCCAACTCTCCGAACGTGACACTGGCAGTAACCCGTTGACCGATGACAATGCTCAGTTGTGGTTTGGAAACATCTCTGTTGGCACACCAGCCGTGACTTTTACTGGTATGACCTTTCGTGTATGATGATTTGAAGTCACTTTCTGACCCTCGGCATGATACAGTGGACTTCGATACTGGAAGTAGCGACCTCTTCTTGCCCTCGCTAATATGTGGATCGAACTGCTCAGGGCACAGCCTGTACGACCCGAGTGCAAGTTCGACAGCGCAGGATCTTTCTAAGACGTTCTCACTGGCTTTCGGAGATGGATCCACTGTTGAAGGCGAGCAATATACTGATGTTGTCAGCATTGCCGGCCTGACTGTATGGAGAATCACCTTTTCTCCTCACTGCCTGATTCTGAGTCGTGCCACACTTAGGCCAAATCGCAGACTCTAGGTGCTGCAACCCAGGCTCCGGGATTCGGAAGCGATCAATTTGCGCCAGACGGCCTGATGGGCATGGCTTTTCAATCCATATCGAAATATCAGGCATCCCCGGTGTTCCAGACTCTCATTTCCGAGGGCGTGGTGGGATCGCAGGTCTTCGGTTTCAAGTTAGCTTCATCCGGCTCTGAACTCTTTCTTGGTGGCACAAACAGCGCACTTCACAAAGGTGACTTCACCTGGGTTTCTTTGACCGATGAGGTCTGTGATGGTCCAAAAAAATTGAGTTGTTGCAAGTGCTGATATGCCGTCTGTTAAATAGAGTTTCTGGTATGCATCATTCGATAGCATTTCTGTGAACAGAAAACCTGTTGTAGGAAGCAAAGCAGCAATTTTCGACACCGGAACGACCGAGATTGTTGGTGACCACGCAGGCATAGCGAAACTATTCAAGGCGATCAACGGTGCTCACTCGGCACCCCAGTTAGGAAAGGGCACCTACACTAGTGCGTTCTCCAGTACCACCAATCGTTCGACATGTATTCAAATGCCTTCAATACCATAGTCCCTTGTACGCTGGACACCCCCGTCTCTATTAACGTAGGAGGTAAAGAAGTCAGCATTTCTCCTGATTCATTCAATCTCGGACCTGTCTCGCAAGGCTCCAATATTTGTATCGCTGGTGCGGCTGCAGATCCAACTCTGACTGGAGGTGAATTGGTTCGCCTCTTTCCTTCGAAACAAAGCTGACTTGACCATGATACAGAATTCTGGATTCTTGGAGACGTCTTTCTCAGGAACGCTTATACTGCTTGGGATGTGGCCGGCAGCCGCATCGGATTTGCTGACCTTTCTTGAACGTTGGAACTCTCTGGATGCTTTCACGATGTCCATGCACGTCACGTTGGATTTTGTATCTGGGTTGGACGCACAAGTGGACGCATATATTATTTGACACTACTGATAACCCCCCTCTTTTGTGAATTTATCTGTAACACCCTCTAGACTGGACGTACATACCCTTGAATAATAGGCGGAGATTCATGTTCAGAGAGATGCTGCAGCTCGATATCTAGCGAGCGAGCCATCTGTTGCGTAGAAATGGCATCATGTTGTGCCAACTTTTCGGAATTAGATGTCTTCCCTATCACGTGACGTGTGTATACTCTTGGGTTCAACCACACATCCACAAGAGCATTATCGCCGTGATTCGTTGTGCGCGGCCCCCTCAATCATGTACCTGCAACAGGGCATGACACGATGTCTCTTTCATCCTGTCTCACCGTCACGTCCCTAACGAGTACGGCCTCAAACCTACACAACACTCGGAGTTCACAACGCGCCTCAAGTCCACGACTCTCCCCGAGCTGCGGGCTCGAACTGTCACATCAACCTGGGCCTCCTCTCCCTCTTGCGCGCCATTACGAGTACCCTCTACCACGCCTTGTCACTACTTTTTTGTGCAAATAGGGAGTGAAACCAGCGTGTTTTTGTAGTCTGTAAGTTATATTTCTGTCTTTATCTACAATACATACATAAATGCTAGTCATGATATTACCCTATATAACATAGGCAAGCGACCAGGTTTGACACCCACAGTTGTATGACTACCAACCAGTCGTACCCGTGTCGGCGAGCATGAGAAGAACCCGTTAGGAGTTACAGAGCACAACGACTGCGTGGTTTAAGCATCGCTGATATTTTGTCCTCTGTCTGTGTTCGTTTCCTGCCGGTTTGGTTGGCCCTCGCTCCTGTAAACCATGACATGCAGTCCCATTCCCTGTCGGTACGTGACAGCGTTCTGGGTTCTTCTCACACCGCTGGCTGATCTACCATCCAATAGGACCATAGTAAATGACCCCGATACGTGTGCCAGTCAGCTTGCAATTCCTTCTGCTTGATCCGTAAGGCGAATAATCCACCAAGACATGGTTCAAGTGCGCAAGGGTTGGTAGAAGAGACAACTTGGACGTAACAACTGAACCATCGTTCTCTGGCCACCGACCGTTCACTGGCATTTCCGCCTTCCCAACCCATTGTAAAAACGAAAAGAAAAAAAAAGGTTCAAATACGTCCCCTATGTAGACTCGGTTCCGGACGGGTCATCGCTTATAGAAGTGATTTAGGTAGCAACCCCTTTCTGATCGGCGGCGATTGGTCAAGTCGAGCGTTTCAAGCTTTTGAAGTGATAGCCTGAGTCTGCCATTCCACGAGTGAGTTCCACAAGTTAGTTCCTGAGCCGGTTTCTGTCAATGATACTAGTACGTAGTAGATAAACAGAAGTCGGACGAAATAAAATGTAACATGCTTTGAGTTCCTCGTATCACATCACGGTATGGGATCACTTGCTGCGCACGCTATAGTTGGCACTGTGCTGCGGTCCTGGAGTTGCGGAGGCAACGTACCAAATCCCCCCCCCTATACAGACGGCTATATCTCCGAAGAGGGCTGTACTCAGGGGGGTGACTCGTAACTCCAGGGGTAGCTCAGACCGTGACACTCAGGCCACCTCATCATTCATCGCGACGAAGTCTGGGGGCCACGGTGGTGGCGGCAGTGGTGGCATGCACAACAAAAACTAATTGAACACTTCCTGGCTCTTTGGCCTCTCGATCTTTAGGCTTGCTTGATGGATCATTTTTAAGGGAAAAATTTGTTTCGTTGGAAGTATCTGGTACATCCTCCTAACCTGTGCATACCCCTTTCTTGCCTCTGGCGGTCATGTCCTCCAACTAGTATAAAAACCCCAATTGTGTCCCCGATTACTCCGAGTACTGCTCGAAATGTACTTCTCCCTGGGCTTCATCCTCGCTTCACTCCCCTTCTTCACTACAGCCGCCCCGCCCACTAATGTGCCCACTTCTCGCGGAATCCCGGTCCCAATCACTAAGCGTGGCAGCCCTCTAGATGGCGTCATTGATGGCTCCAAAATGCAGAGCAGAATCAGGCGCTCTGTAGCGTAGGCCCTCCCTAGTTTCGCTGATCGCCTTTGTGACTTACCTATCGCGGACAGGAAAATTCAAAGTGGATTTGCCACATACGAGGGGAATACTGGCGTACCACACCCACTTTCTGGAAGCATCCAACTCTCCGAACGTGACACTGGCGGTGACCTGTTGACCGACGATAATGATCAGTTGTGGTTTGGAAACATCTCTGTTGGCACACCAGCCGTGACTTTTACTGGTATGATCTTTTTACATGATTGGTCGAGGCCACTTTCTGACCCTCGGCATGATACAGTGGACTTCGATACTGGAAGTAGCGACCTCTTCTTGCCCTCGCCAATATGTGGATCGGACTGCTCAGGGCACAGCCTGTACGACCCGAGTGCAAGTTCGACGGCGCAAGAACTTTCTAAGACGTTCTTACTGGCTTTCGGAGATGGATCCACTGTTGAAGGCGAGCAATTTACTGATGTTGTCAGCATTGCTGGCCTGACTGTATGAAAAATCACCTTATCTTCTCACTGTCTGATTCTGACGTACCACACTTAGGCCAAATCGCAGACTCTAGGTGCTGCAACCCAGGCTTCGGGCTTTGGAAGCGATCAATTCGCAGCAGATGGCCTGGTGGGCATGGCCTTTCAATCCATATCGAAATTTCAGGCATCCCCGGTGTTCCAGACTCTCATTTCCGAGGGCGTGGTGACCTTGCAGGTCTTCGGTTTCAAGTTAGCTTCATCCGGCTCTGAACTCTTCCTTGGTGGCACAAACAGCGCACTTCACAAAGGTGACTTCACCTGGGTTTCTTTGACCAATGAGGTCTGTGATGGTCTAAAAAAAGCATTGATTTATTGCAAGTGCTGATACACCGTGCGTATGTAGAGTTTCTGGCAAGCGTCATTCAATAGCGTTTCTGTGAACGGAACACATGTTGTAGAAAACACAGCAGCGATCTTCGACACGGGAACGTCCCAGATAATTGGGGACCCTGACAGCATTGCGAACCTATTCGGGGCGATCGATGGTGCTCAGTCGGCATCCGGGGGCACCTACACTAGTGCGTTCTCCAGCCACTTATCAGCCGACATATTCGTATATCTCCAATTCCTTAGTCCCTTGCACGCTGGACACTCCCATCTCTATTAACGTAGGAGGAAAAGAGGTCAGCATTTCTCCTGATTCATTCAATCTTGGACGTACCTCGCAAGACTCCGATACTTGTGTTGCTGGTGCGGCTGCAGATCCAACTCTGACCGGGAGTGAGTTGGTTCCCTGCTTTCCTTCTAAACAAAGCTGACTTGACCATGATATAGAATTCTGGGTTCTTGGAGATGTCTTCCTCCAGAACGTTTATACCGCTTGGGATGTTAACGGTAGCCGCATAGGATTTGCTGACCTTGCTTGAGCATCGGAACTCTGGGCTCTCATGTAGTCCGTGCACGGCGACGTCATGTTGTATCTGGATCAAACGCTTAGATTGATTAAACTCCCATTTTGAACTCGTGAATTTATCTAGAATGCTCTTTAGACTAGACGACACAGAGGATGCCTTGTTCGGTTACAACTCTTGAATATTAGTGTGGACATTTGCGTTTCAAGCAGAGCCATGTGTTGCATAGAAACGGGACGTTGAACGTCAAAGCTGGTAGGATCGAACCCGCGCAAGATATGCAGCGCTACGCTGATTTAAACGTGAATCTAGGTTTAGTAACCACAGGCGCTGCGTGCCAACCTCACCTCAGCTTCCTTTGGCTTTCACGACTTGCTTGGCGATCCTGCCATTCAAATTATTTGCCGCAACGATCGTCATAAGTGAGACCAACGGGCTGGTTGGAATCTGCATCTTGGATGAGCCTAAAGGATGTACTGTAGACGCGCAATCGGCGAGGCACCATGATATTGTGGCTCAGTCGAGGCGAACGATAACGCTCACTCCTTTGAGCTCAGTCAGCATGACTGGTCATACCCTAGTCCGATCAATTGTTCCTCGTCCTATGCGTGTTGCTTCATATATACCACCGTAATTCATGTGCCACCATGAATAACGCATGGACAATCACGGCCATGAGTCGATATCCTGGCAAAGGGTTCCTACCATCGCATATTGTCGTCAAATTCAATTGGGACAAGAAAGAATTTACTGTAGTAACTTCTAATATTGTGCTCAGGCACATCCTACTCCTAGTCGAGTCCTGCGTCCCAAGTTCTTCCTTTGGGCGCGTTATCCGTTGTGAAGGAGACCACAGGGGCGAGCCCTGGGTCAAATAACAAGCCATGGTCTCTAAATCCCATCAAATGCAAGGCCAAATGGGGCTTGTTGCCAATAATCAGCTACAGGTACTGTGACATGAATATGTATTTACTAGTTGGTCCTCGGTACAGGAGTTCTACAACACTGCCATTGCGCTACATGATCTGTCCTCCTTTTTAATGTCGCTTGAGGAGTACAAAGACATAGAGATGGTGCCGAGGTGGGACAAGAGGGTCTGAGGTCTGGATATGTGCTTCGTTTACTGTATCACGCAAGCCGAGTAGTAATCATCATCTTCTCGAAGTCGGAGAGGCTCATCGTCTTGTCTGGCGAAGTCGAGAAAGCTTCGAGCATCTCAATTATCTGCGGACGGTCATCCTCACTATCATTCTAAGCCAGAAAGTCAACGGACGAACCTCTTCCGTTTTTATCTTCTCTTTCAGTACAGTGGCAGCAGCGTTCACCTCGCGCACGCCGAGACGCCTGCGCTGGGCCACCTCTTCGGGCACGCCAGGGAAGAAGAGCAAAAATGCCTTCAAACACTCACGTCGCTGCCGGGGGGTGATTTCCGCGCTGGTGCTTGGAGACGATGGGGACCGTCGTTGCGTGGTTGCGGATTGAGTCTTCCTCGCACGAGTTTTACGAGTCGCTACGGCAGACTTGGAAGACCGCTTCCGCGCTCTGGTTTCAGTTATACGATACTCGTCTGAAGATCCGCCAGAGGACTCTTCCAGTTCAGGTGATGAGTCTTCACCTGTGGCATCGAGATTCTCGTTGCCGTCGATGACGCTACCTTCCATGTCGTCTTCGTCGTCTCCGTCTTCATCCATGACAGCAGCACATACCGCTCTCCAGTCCTTCAAACTGACATGTCCCTCAGTTACGCCTTTGTCCTCGCTTGTAATCGTAGGATCACGCGTGCGTCTGTGCGCAGTCCGCCGGGAAGAATAGTCATCCTCCCAGCCTGTTGCCGCGTTGCGAAAGACAGCAAGGACTTCCTCGTCATCTGGGGGGAGATCTAGGAGCTGAAGGGCATGGGGAATGCGTGATAGGGGGATGTACGAAGCTTGATCGTCTCGTTCTGCTCGCCCATGTCCACTTTCGTGCCCGGGGGGAGGGGAAGGGGGCAAGAAGCCGCCAGGATTATCGTCTAATAAGAAACCCCCTGGGGCTTCAACATGGTCATGAGACGGTCGATTTTGAGGATCTAGAGCCGTATAAAACGCGTTGTCAATCCGGGCTCGAAGAGACATGACCGTGAGAACAGAGACTTAGACCGACTCTTCGTCCAGGCCATATGACGCAGAAGAAAGGACACCGTAAGAAGGGCAGATCGAATCCCAACGATGACAGACGCGACGACATCCTCCAAAAATCCGACATGAAGAACGAGAAATTTGAGGCGTACTATAGGAAGCAGCTCGCAATGGACGATGATGAGTGGTGTACATTCCTTGACACCTGCAAAGAGTCGTTGGCATCAACTTTCCGAATCTGTGGCAGCCGCGAGTGTGTCTGCTCTTCCTCGCCCCTTGTTCTTCCTTGGGGTGCGAATGATAAAATGTCTCTATCAGGACGGCAGCTGTGCTCACCTCTGTGGTCGAGAAAACCTACGTCCCACATCTCACTGGCGTTTTGTTCGAAGATCAACACATTCCTCCTCCTCTAGCTCTGCCATGGTAAGCACCAGCTCGGGCTGAAGCAACTACTTCACGTCGACCACCTGCCAATGAGGTATCCCAATGGCCTCGCCTGGCAGTTCAATGTACCCAAGAAAGTCCTGCGTAGATCGCCCGAATTCAAGAAATTCCATTCTTTCTTGGTCTTTGAGACAGAAGTGGTATATCTCACTCTCTGGTCTTTTCTCAGCTGGCAGCCCTTGATACCTTCTCATAGGGAAACATCACTCGCCAAGAAGCCGTGTCTATGCTTCCACCACTTTTCCTTGATGTAGAACCACACCACATTGTTCTGGACATGTGTGCCGCACCGGGGTCGAAAGTACGCTTATCCTGGCTTGTCGCTTTAAAACTTACCGCTTTGTGACACCCATACGCAGACATCCCAGCTTCTTGAGTCATTGCATTCTTCTCAATCCCTGCTCGGGTCGAGCATACCTCCGGGCTTGCTAATAGCTAACGATAGCGACTACAAACGCACCCACTTACTCATACACCAAACTGCACGACTTCCAAGCCCGGCATTCCTAGTCACCAACGTTGATGCGTCTATCTTCCCTACGCTTTCCCTTCCACCTAAGAACACGGCAGAATCGTCTGGACGAAAGAGTAGGCATCTCCTCTTCGATCGCATTTTATGCGACGTACCCTGTAGTGGGGATGGAACAATACGCAAGAACGTCGGTGTCTGGAAAAAGTGGAATCCCATGGATGGCAATGGTTTGCACTCGTATGTTCCAATCTCGACTCAATTGCATGGGAAATATAAGACATTGCCCTGCTAGGCTTCAGCTCCGTATCCTCCAGCGTGCCATGCGCATGTTGCGTCGGGGAGGTAAGATAGTGTACTCAACTTGTTCCCTGAATCCAGTGGAGAACGAAGCTGTCGTTGCGGAGGCGCTCAGAACTGTCCCGGGTATGCATTCAACTGTCTCCATGCCCAGTATTCCATATGTCTATTTAGGTTTTGAGTTGGTCGAGGTATCCGAGTCGCTCCCATCTCTCATCTGGCGCCCTGGCCTTACGAAATGGCTTCCGACGGTCGGCCGCGACTTAAAATACTTTGAGACGTACGAACACTATGTCGCCTCGCTACCTGGTGGAAAGGGTACAGCGCGTCTCGCACGAAGTCATTGGCCACCATCCGAAGACCTCGGCCTGGAACGGTGGTACGTTCATTTGGCTTGGCATCGGAAGTTTTGGCTTCTAATATAAGTCAGCATACGCATATATCCGCACCTGCAGGATACAGGGGGCTTTTTTATCGCCATATTGCAGCACAGGCAATCAATGGCGGCACCAAAGTATAAAGGTTGCATCTTCAGGCAACACACGCTAAATATTTGTCAGTAGGGAAGGGAAACGCACGGCCGAGGAGGGAGCCGAGGAATCCAACGTAAAAAAAGCTCGTCATGATGGTGATGAGGATGTTGTGATGGCCTCTGCAACTGAGCTCTCAACGAGCAAACGTACTTCTCTTCTCTTATGCAGATTCATGATCGGCACTGACCGCCGCAGAACCTGGCTCCCCTCCAACAGTTGCGACCGCTTCAGCGGCGCAAGAGGAAACCCAGAAACAAAGTCAACGGCAGACAGGCACCGGGGACTACGTCTTCAAAGAGATGCCATATACTTTCGTATCACCAACTGACCCAATTGTTGAAAATTGCAAGCAAGTCCTTTCCTTATTTTTACATGCCCGCTCTCCGAAGCCACGCTGAACCGCAGGGGCTTTTTCAGACAACAATTCTCCTTAGGGCCCGACTTTCCCTCCTCAAACTTGCTCGTGCGCAACCCAATGGGCGAGCCAGCTCGCTCGCTTTACCTCACGAATGACCTCGTGCACGCTGTCCTGTCCGCAAACGACTACAAGCGCATAAGGGTCATGACAGCGGGTACAAAGATTTTTATGCGGCAGGAGAGTGGATTCGGCCGCCGCGAGTTCGGTGAAGACGGTGCCGAGAGTGTACCCCGGTTTCGACTGTTGAGC
>WNFQ01007375.1_pt1 | contig 25799 bp, 32 predicted proteins | sample 5400171 | NCBI WGS metagenome assembly WNFQ01 (sample SAMN13153356, study PRJNA577476) | soil metagenome | isolation source: 20 cm soil under Madrone tree | place: USA:California | collected 2016-06-14
CCCCTTCTGGCTGTGCCTTCTATCCCATCATCGCAAAACAAACTCATCAGTCCTCTCGCGTTCCACCGCTTCGTTCTTCTCGCTCGACACTACAGTACTCACGGTACTGGTTCCACTCGATCACCAGGGTGGGGTAGAACCTTGGAATCTTTGCAACATGCTAGATCATGATGTCGTCTGATGATGCGCGGAAGGCTCTTTTTTTGGTATGCTGCGCATTTAATGCCGCCGAACTTACTAGAGAAGGGGATTTCCAAGCGTTCTAAGCCGGCGAAGCAAGCCCTGCATGCATCACTCCCTTCTCTGCCCCACACCACTCACCGCTTCGTATATCACACATACACTCATCAGTCATATGATTCTTACGTCGTCATCGGTATCGTTCCCCACTTCCGAACGTTACCTCGACCTTCTCTTGTCAGCTCAACCTACTAACATGTCATCCCAGGTTAGGGATATTCTATGGCGCACGTTCATCGAAGCACACTAGATGGAATCACTCGGAACTTTTTATGGCTTGTTGTCTTCGGCCGACGGAGGAAGGGCGGCTGAGATCCTTTCCGAAATGAAGCCATTAGCCAGATCGTCTATCTGCCGGAATCGTGATGTCAACAGCAATGGAAAAGAACATCAGTTGTGATGCCATCATGACGAACTCGCATGACCTGGCAGAATTCCGGTGGCGCACAGGTGTAGCCATCACACTTTCCGTATCTTTACGGGCGCTTCGATTGTGGCGTCCGATCGTTCATGCAGTGGTGTGGGAGGTTTCGGAATGGATTCATTCATTTTGACGACATTTACAGCAATTGGTAATGACGAGGACGATGATTCCATTGTCTCTTTTCTAAAGGGATATCGTGTGCCCCCCTGTCGATGCCGCTGTCTGCAATCTCCAGTCTATCTTTGTTCATCCCACGGTTTTTGTTCTCGACTGACAGGCAGCTTGCCATTTCTGAGAAAGATTGTAGGTGGTGTGAATGGAGGCCGTGGAAATTTGACACAGGTGCATGGTACGCTTTGTCCCCCCTATGAAGGGTTAGATCAGTTGTCCAAGACAGTCTGACTGGTGTCCTGGTACTGAAGTCCTAACGGTAGGCACAACGCGTCTCGCGATCGAGGGATCGCTTTTTCATATTACGACGCTACTAGTGACACTAGCTCTGAGCATTCTGACCTTCCGAACTTCCGACCTTCTGCTCCCCTCAACACGAGAAGAAAACACAAGACATGGGGAGAAAGGAATGCGATGATCCTATGCTACCCTCTGCCTTGAGGCCGAAACTCGGTTCGTTGGTCCGACCACGGGGCATCCTCATGGCTGATAGGTGACGCGGGAGGAAAATAGGAGACGCGAAGACGAAGGTAGAAGCATGCGGGGTGTCTCCTGATGTTGTGAAGTTCGTCAAGAAGGTTCCTCCGATCGAGTAACAGCAACGTTAACCTTCCAAGGATGTGATAACTAAAAGAAACACGCTGAATCGCAATGGGTCTGTCGTGTGTAAGTACGTCCGCATATGGTAGCGTCATCTGGCCATTTGAGCGGTCACCGAACTAAATGAATGCTCCCAATTTATAATTTAAAGCCCCACAAGTAAACCCGAAGAACATAGCAAGTACTCACTGCTTATACATGTTACCAGTTATACGGGTCTAAGGGGTCTACTATCAGGGAACTTGCCTCGAATTGATCGTTATCAAGCCGGTTTCCGTTGGCCGTCTCACGGGAGTTTCCACAATCCCAGGGGTCTATAATATGAATGGTACAGAACAAGAGGAAATGACATGAGGGTCTAGGTGGCAGTTCGAGAGATACGGTGCAAATGGGCTCATGATTGTCTAGGAACGGACAATGGTAGAGAAGAATAGAGGGTTTCATACACCACGGTGTTCCCCGGCTGGGACCGTAAATGAACGCGGCTAATGTGTTTCATCTCCGAACCCGAAGTCCAAGGGCAACAGGTGGTCATTTTGTCTGCTGCTGTTCGTTATCAGGGTGACTGATCAAAAGTCAATACTCGCATTCATTGTCTCGTCTGAGTCTGAGCACTATCCAAGTCGTACTAGTGGGACTCGGTGTGGTGTCAGAGTCAGACTATGACAGATGTCAGATAGGAGTACCCAGTGTGCGAGGGCTATTTGCACGAGCGTTTACAAATTTGATTATAGTACTTTGAGGATGACGGGAGATCAATTGGGTTCTTGAGCGTGATCGCGCCCCTTCTCAACGTAATAAGTGAGAACAAGCATGTTGATAGGTAGATACTGTTCAGACGTGATGCTCAGACTTGGCCTACTACTGTATTGCCAGAGAACAATACAGTATATCGATCATGATGGTTCGGGGACTTGGAGGACTCGATCTGCCACTAGTAAGTACAGTAAGACTAAGCTCAGATTAGATGTGATGCAAACTCAAAATCGCCAGGTCCTCCCCACTGGCCCCCATTTGCGCAGTTAGCCATCCGCAATGGTCTTCCTGTTTTTCCTCATCTCGAACGTTCGGCTCCTGAGGCGTACAGTATAGCGCAGCCCCCCTTCCATGGTTGCCACGCCCCCAGGCCCGTCCTCGGCACGACCCGCTGACACATACACACACGAACGCCCCCGAATAACCATATCCGGAACGCCGTCGTAATTTAATTCTCAAGAGAGGATTCTCTCACCTGCGGCGGGAACAAACAAACAATCGTACAGGCAAGGAAAGCAAAGCGGCGCTATCGCTATCACGGACGCGTTCTTATATTTAGAATAGGGTTGGTAGGGGTGTGTGTACTACAGCTGTTAAACTTGAAACTTGAGTGAAATGTATCATCACATGCTAGAGCTCCAACGTCGCCGTAGTGCGCCTTAACGTGACGGTTGATAAGCTCTCCGATACTCTCGTGAACATCGGGAGTATGTCCACGGCTACACAAGCTTTGCAGAGACACGATCAAGTGACGGAGAAGAGAAGCCGTTTGAGTTCTAGTATGTCCGTCCGCTCCAAAGTGGTACGTGTACAGCAACTCGAGTCCGGTTGAGTGGAGCCTCTGCGCCACTTGCCTGTGATACTCTGCATAGGTACACATTCTTACGGTACTGTATCGCATCTTTGAGGATCATGTTTAGAGACGGGGTTTAGAGACGGGATCCAGACGCTTCGAGACCGTCGGATAGGAATGAACTCACATGTCTAGTGAGATAAGATAGGTTCTGTACTCTGAACTCGAGTACAAACGAGTGGTGCGCCGCCAGGAGATAAGACCTTCGGAGTGATAAGGCCGTTTTCCCTCGGACATCAGCAGATAGCATATACCAGTCAACTCGGAGTTGAGCATCAGCAAATTCATCCCTCCCTTCGCCCTCCGGTTGGAATGCAGGAACACGGTCTTTCAGATGATTTTTTGACAGGCCCACGATGCACACAGTTGGGAATGAAATGCAAACTCTATTGACGGGTGCGATCAAAGTGACGTTACAGAGAGAAAAAAAAGAAAGTTGAAACGGGCGCTACTGCTACGCGACGCGCCGCGCAAGCCGACCGCGGGAAGGGACGGGTCCGGAGCCCGTTTTGTCAATGGAAGCGTGGTGTGCCTCCTCGATTGTGTCGAGTGGAGGAAAAGGGGAGCTTCTAGCTGCCACGAGGCAAGGAATGCACAGCATGGCTTACCAATTGCGCTCATGGGATACAAATAAAGTAATAGAGGCGCGGGCGTCTCTTGCACGTTCCACGCACTAGCTTCCCACGTCAATCGCGCAATCACGACTCACTGTGGATGTGGACGACGAACTGCAGCGTTACGCACGTGATGGGATCACCGCCGAGTCCATTGAGGGTATGATGCGATGCGGCCTAGCCGCTCATATGAGATGATCTAGGCTTGATGTGAGGCTATGCGGTCGGACCATCCTCTATGTCACGGGGGGACAAAAGATTGATGGGTCTCGTGGGCCAAACGGACGGGCAGGTCAGGAGGTACAGAACTAGTATACGGCAATGATCGTCAGAGGCGTGCTGAACGGGACACAGGGTTGCAGAGTCGGGTGGAACCAAGTCCTTGCGGGGCTGGAACTACGCGTTACGGAATGAATTGGACATGGGGCAAGATGCCTCAGGGCGGTGGTAAGGTGCGAGTGCGTGAGGGATGGCGACCGTGTGATTGAAACAATGCCGGCATCTCTGAGAGGCTATGTTTTCCCTCTAACGACCTTTGCTTTGTCAGTTCTTCTCGTTACCAAGCCGTATTTACTGTTCTGTATTGTCGCTCAGCGGGATGATCCATACACAATGGCCGACCACGACGGGGGGCAAGGTTGGAGCGCGACGGGGCCGAAAGCGCCGACCGAAGGCCGTAATTTGAAATTAAGAGGGTAAAGTGAGATCTGGGGTTCCCACAGGCTACGGAGCCAGAGTGCCGGGCTGGGAGGTAGGCGATAAGGGTAAAGAGATCCAAAGATCACGCGATCACGGGGCCACTGTTCCAAGTACTCCCGTCTCTTCCTCAGCATCCATATCCCTGCGGACTTGGAAACAATTAATTACGTCTCAGGGACGGGGGATGGAGGAGACTGTGGCGAAACGGGACGAGACGCGAATGATGAGAGCTGGTCACCAGTTACGTGCGATCGAAGGCCAGTGTATACATACGATAAGGGAGATGACGGCTTCAATCTGAGATGCAAACCCGGCGGCCAGCAGACTCTCTCTTTCTCACCTCACCAAACCACTTCCACTAGCACTTTCTTTCCCAAACATCATCACCGTCCACCACACATGAGCTCTGCACCCCTCCCCTCCACCGAAGACGATGTCGTACACGGTCTCAATTATCCCCCAGATTTTCTCTCCTCTCTTCCCGTCCTTCTCTCCCGTCCACACCCGCATACACCCATCCGTGCCCTCTCTGCGCCGCAGTTTGCAACCATTCACCATACCGCCATCAACTCCCATGCACCCGACCACGTCTTATTCCCCTTTCTTCATGGCCTCGAAGGCGATAACCCACAGCAAAATGCCTTTTTCTCCGTCGCTCCTGACACCCCCGTAATCCCACCTCGCTTTCGTGGCTTAATTTGGGTCGCGTGTGAAGACGATGATACCCCCTCCAGCGACTACGGTGATGACTCGGACGTCGTTGCTAGCGACGACTCTGATGACGAGCCTGAAAGTGACGGAGGCGATATGGGACATTCGTTTGCGTTGGACATGGACATGGACATAGATACCGACCTCGACTTCGATCATAGCCACAGGGCAGGAGCGCCTAATTCCCCCCCTTCTATCTCCCCTTCGCTTGGACCTCTGGACCCCACCTGCGACACCTCAGACCCAGATAATGCAAAACATATGCACCCAATACAATCTCGTGCTCCACGCATATATACCAACACAGCCCTTGCTCGCGACCGGAGTGCCTCAGCCTCGTCCAGTTCGACCTCAACCTCGTCTTCCCAATCTCTTAGTGTGCCGTCACCGTCCACCCCTGGCACCTCACTCGACTCGCCCCCGCCCTCATGTTTGGCTCTTGGTCCACCCTCGCCCGACTTTCAACCACACACTTCCCCTCTCGTCGCTTCTGGTTTCACTGCCCGGGATCTTCTCCAACTAAATGCAGACGGAAACGCAGAGTTTGTCCCTTTGCGAGTCCCTGACGGCATATCTTTGCGCAACTTCGAGATTCAATTGGTATGTCTTTTGCCATGCCATTCATTCATTTCCGTTGTTCCTGTTCTTGAGAGCGCGCCACTACATTCATATTGTATTGGGCGCCTGTGCTACCCCAGATCAGGTGACCTCATTTGGGGAAGGTCGTTATGTTTCATCGTTTGTGACAGTGGCCGTCGCAGTTGGCCGTCTTTCCCCGTTGGTCTTGGTCATCTGAACATTAGGCGAGCCAATTCAGGAGCGCCACATTCCCGAAAGGGGATCGAGTTTACGCCCCTTTCAACCCCTGTCCCCAGGTGACGATCGGTTTAGCGTTTGCGAGTGGAGCGGCTTACTCTTCTCTTCCCTTCCTCCGATTCCCAATTTGCTTGGCTTTGGCTATTCTAGTCCATATTTGCTCATAATCCTCTCACTCCCCAGCCAATTTATGCGACCCTTTCGGACATCGTCGTTTATTCCCGCCGAGGTGCAACTAGGGCAGCTTTCGCTTTGGCGGAGAAGTTCAAGCAGGCCGTTGAGGCTCGCGCTGGTTCTCGGATCCCATATAGCATCTTCGTTCTTGATGTTACCCCCATGGAGTTACGCACCAAGCTGAGACACCTCCTCGTCGGTCCACATACAATCAACTTTGCACAGCGTGAGAAGGATGAGATGCGAGAGCTGACCCGTGCCAGTGAGATCCTCACGATTCATTCCCCTGACCAGGATGACAAGTCTGTGGACGTTCATCCCTGGACCCCTGGCCTAGGACAGGTCTTCCTCGGGAATGTCAATGATGTCCCGATGTACCCTGGTAACCCGGGTGACCCATTAGCGCGAGGAGTCAATCTACTTGACAGCGCGGGTAACTCTCCCGCTGATGGGATGGGCTATGACGTTTGCATTGAATGTCGAGTTCGGGCTTCGCGACCCGCTTTGGGTTTTCTTCTCAGTGCCCAGGAGCACCTTATGGAACTCGAGCGGCGCTGGCAGGCCTCTGGAGGAAAAGGACCCCGCCCGCCACCAAATGCCGCGGCGATTGTATACCTTCCATTCCCTTTACTTCCCATCGTCGACGAAATGACACTGTTCCTGGAATTCCTGGAAAAATTGCTGAAGCCCAGTCAGCAGCGCGGATTTGGACGACCCGCGAAGATACTGATTTGGAGTTCGGACGGATATACTGAAAGCAGCGTGCTCGCACTGTCTTTGATCATGGCGATGCGTAGTATGACCCTTCCGGAGGCGTATCTCGAACTTCAAGTGAGCTCGTTAGTTCGCACAGGAATCAATGATGACTGAACAATCCTTTTCACAGGTCACCAAGAAGCGCAGCTTTTTCGTCTATGAGACTGACGTTCGGTTATTGAAGGCTGTGGAGGGCAGACTAGCCCGTGATCGTCATGCAAAGTTGCCCTCCCCCCGTCGCTTCCTCTTTGGGCCCACGCGTGCCAATTCCCTCAGTTCCGATGTCAGCTCAAGTGCAATGTCTGCATCCTACGAAGATCCGGGAAATGCCCCCATAGTGTCGATGCGACGGCCACGTGCAAGCACGAGCCCATTGTTGCCGTCACTTGTAGACGACCATCAAGTCTGGTTCGATGATCCGCGCTTCGACGGGAGTTTTCCGAGTCGTGTATTGCCATTCCTTTACCTTGGAAATTTGTGCGTATCCTTTCTGCATTCGCAAATCATGATCCTAATATTAAGTCCATGACGTAGAAATCACGCAGCAAATGCGTATATGCTCCACGCTCTTGGTATCACGCATGTGGTCTCGGTCGGAGAATGTGCGCTTATTCCCCCTCCGGCTGATTCCTCTGCTGGAATGCCTGTTGCTCCTTGCGCAACAAAAATGACAAGCCCCGTCCCAGAGTCCGGAGGATCAGACCGGCGAGGCAGCCTGTACATCGAGGAACGCGAGGGCCGTATTAAGGTCCTTGATATTAAGGGGATTTGCGATGATGGCATCGATACGCTCGAGCCCCAGCTGGCCCCGGTCTGCGATTGGATAGACCGGGCTCGCGAGCAAGGTGGCAAAGTACTCGTGCATTGTCGCGTAGGCGTGTCGCGCAGTGCGACGGTCGCTATCGCATACGTCATGAAGTACCTCGGAATTTCCCTTATCGAGGCGTACCTCATCGTGCGCTCACGCCGTCTGAGCGTATTAATTCAGCCGAATATGCGCTTATTATACAATCTCTGTGGCTGGGAGGTGAAGCTCGCGCACGAACGTGCTGTAGGCGATACCGAACGCCTGCGCAAGGAACTTGCGCGTTGTGCTAATTGGCCGTACCTCGCGCGCGAGGTACATCTCCTCAACGAGAAGTACCTGCATGTGTGAAACGCCTCATCAAAACGGATTCACAGTGTCTCCTTACTCTTACCCCTCCCCCCTCTGCTTATGATTCATAGTCTGTTTCTTTGGTCCCAAGCCCCCCGTCCCCGATACTTGTACCATGCGTTTAGTTTCCCTACCACCAGCATCCCCTCTCCTCACACCTGCATTTACACCATACAAAAATACACCCACTGGCACCGCTACCCCGAACTCGTACCTTTCAGCTCCCATAGTCATCGCACGTAATCATGAGTCCCTTACCCACAGTCGTACACTGACCTCTCTGTCTATTCCCCGACCCTATGTATGATGTTGATTTCGCTGATGTTGTACTGTCTACTTATTATGTACTCTGTGTTATTGACTGTACAGCATTTGTGATTATGAGAGCCCGTTAATTCGTGTTAATTACAACATCCCTTAGCGTAAAGTAAAAGAGTCGTATTCTGGATAATTGTCAGTGCGTCCAGAGATGAGAGTACGAGTTCTAAAATCAGTCCTTGGCATCCGCACCATCCACCACCAATATCACGCTCAGTTCCTTGCGAGAACGATGAGCACATCCACATCTTCCGCGTCCTTACCCTCACCAGAACGCACCGCGGAGCTACACGCAGCCCTCGATGAGATCCGTGCTCGTATTGTGGTTGCCAGCGCATCCAACTTGCCACCACCACAACGTCCACCAACTCTCGTAGCCGTATCCAAATTCAAGCCCGCGGAGGACCTGCGTGCGTGTTACGACGCGGGTCAACGCGACTTCGGAGAGAATTATGCACAGCAGCTCGTAGAGAAGGCGGCTGTACTACCGCGCGACGTGCGATGGCATTTCATCGGTACTGTTCAGTCTAACAAGGCGAAACTACTCGCAGGTCTGTATCTCCATCCATCCCATTCTTTTTCATTACTTCTTGCTGTGTTATTGATGGTGGTAGAGACTAGGTATAGAAAATTTATATGCGGTGCAGACGCTAGCTAGCGCTAAAGTCGCTGACGCGCTTAATCGTTATCGAGCGGTGGAGCATGGGCCGCCGCTTCGCGTGTTCATTCAGCTCAATACGTCTGGAGAACAGACGAAGGGCGGGATAGACATAACACCGTCGTCGTCGTCGCCCACCACCGCAGAGGCGGGCGAAGGCAAATACGCAGACGAGGGTGAGAGCGAATGTGCAGAAGAGCGAGCGGAGGGACAGCTGGCAAAACTCGCGACGCATGTCATACGCTCGTGTCCGCATCTGCGCCTTGTTGGACTCATGACGATCGGCAAACCCGACGGTGGCGAAGAAGATTTTGTAGCGTTGAGGGAGGTGCGGGATCGGCTTGTGCGCGTATTGCCGGATGAGGGCGTTTGGGGGGTGGGCGCGGGCGAGGATACGGATTTGGGTTTAGGTCAGGGTGAGGAAGAAGGTGAGGAGATGCGTGCGCGTGCCAGTGGGAGGAGAAGGTTGTTGTTGAGCATGGGTATGTCGCACGATTTTGAGCTGGCACTGAAAGCTGGTGCGGATGTCGTACGCGTTGGGACAGGAATCTTTGGCGCGCGGCCGCCGAAGTGAAAGGGGTGGCACTTGCCGAACGCTGAACGTGCTGAACGGCCGTAATAAAGATTTTATAACAATCGTTGCCCCGGCGTGATCGACATTCGAGCGGGTTATAAGTATTCTGAGTACAGTACTAGTGTTTCGAAATTTGTGTAGAAAACTTGGTGCAAGGTTGCAGGCGGAAAGTATGAATCACCGTCTCACCGATATCCCGCGTCGTATCATCGAAAGCACAACTAGGTGTGACAGTAGTGTCTCGGGTAGAAGGGGGGGGAAGTCGACATACAAATACAGCGTTTACTACTGTTATACAAATTCCATTTGTGCTATCCAAATACAAAGGCAAAGCACATAAATTGCTACATAAACCGCGAGCGGTTGAAAAAGCCGGCTGCTGGCTCTGTGGATGAGACACTCAGTCGAACTATCGTCCCACGCTCCGCCAAACTGTCTATTTCCATTGGCCACGCGTTCGTTCTTCGATGCAATTGGATTCTCTATCCCATCAGCTCCCTCACCAGAATGTCACGACGCTGGCTAACTCGAAGTGGTCAAGCAGAGTTCCAAATCATCCCGTGACATTGCGCGATGAGGGGTGCTGACCCGTCGAGGGGTAAAGCATAGTATTAGTCGCTTTACGGAGCTCGTAAAGATGGTCCACGCCCGCCGCGCGGAACCGACAACGGCCCGGATAGCATAGCCGCTAGCGCGGCGGAACTCATGAGGGCGCGTGTGGATGCGATCGCTGCGGATACGGTGTTCCGAGTCGACGCACACGTACAGCGTAAAGAACGTCACCATGATGCACGACAGCGCGCTCGACGCCGATATCATGAACGTAATTACCATCTGCAGTCGTGCTGCTTGGTCGACGTCGGCGCCGCCGAGGATCGCGCCCGTCATCATACCCGGGATGGAGATGATGCCCATTACGCTGCGATTCAAGGAGAAAAGCGATAAGCAGGCTGGGAGCGGAAGCGAGCGGGACGATCGCGAGCGGACGATAAGCCTCGAAGCGCGATGCACCGAATGCAAGCAGTGTTTCCGTCTTGTCGCGGTTTTCGCTACAGTACTCCGCAGAGTCAACAACACGTTCGGTGTTGGGTAAGATGGCTCACTCGAGTTCCTTTAGAATAAAGCTCAGCGACACCAAGACGCCCCCTATCGCATTTCCACACAGCATACCAACAACCGGGACTATAAGTTGACTGGGTCAGTTTCTCTGCGGATAAAACATGGGAATAGTAGCCTGAGGTACTCACTGAATTGTGCCGGTGACCAAAACGGGAAGACGCGCATCGCGAACTTTACTCCTAGGATTGACACCGGGATCGTCGAGGCCAACAATGCGATTAATACTGCACCAAACTTGACAAAAAGGATTTATTTCCTCTCAGCAAGAACATAATGAACAGAGGCAAGTCATGCGTACCATATCTTCACATCTCCTCCCGGATTTGATCACGACTAAATTTGTGAAGGTCCGCAAATTAGTCAGAAAGAAGCAGATAGTGACGAGATAACGAACGTGCCGATTTCGAACGTGCCAAGCGAGTTCAGCAAAACTTGGAGAATCAAGCTTTTTAGTCAAGGTAACGCCAAGCACATACAAGAACGTACTTACATGCTATGCACACAACTGCCCAAATATTCTCGGCTGCAAATACGTGCTGCAGGATAGTTGCCACAAGGGTGAGCTGCACGACACAGCGCAGGGCAGCGAGCATGAGAGAAGCGCCGATGCGGAGGTGAAGCATATGCGAGATTATCGAATTAAGAGCAATGAAGGTGAGGCCAAAGCCGACGTTAGACCAGCCAAGGTCCGCAACTGGATGACTTGGTAATGGATCCATGTCCGAGTCTGTCTGTTTGGTATGATCTTTTGTTCTTTCTTGGAAACCTTTGATTTTGTGAGTCTCGTCAGCAAGTGTCACAGGAGTTATGCACATAAGTGATAAGGAAACCCCTGGACCTGGACTTGTGGCATCGGCAAGACGGTGGTGCAGACATCAAGGTCATCTCCGACAAAATTTTCCTCGAGAACACGATATTGCAGGAGAGTATGGGATGATTGATATTAGAAAGGTGTCGTACACACCGAAGAAACCCGAGTCTTCCTCGTAAACGGAAGCAATTCTTCAGCAACGGGGTGCCTCGATCTTGGTTTGTTGCCTCGCGGCCTCGAGAGCAGAGGAGGGATGGGATGGGAATGTGGCGTGATATGGGTGGATGGCGCATTTTGTGTGCCATTGGGGGTAGAGCACTGGGCGTTTTCGGTCTTCGTCCTGGAGCATGTTTTTCGTCCAAATTCGAAACGACGGCTGATTTCAAACAACCGTACAGCCGTAATCGTGGCCAACTTTCAACCTTGGTGGAGCCCATGCCTGGGCTCTCGACAACGCGTTCCCTGCCTTGCTTAAAAGAAGCCATCTTGAAGGTGTACGAATGGAAACGAGATGGCGTGCCGCCCAAGGTGCACAAGCGTAGGGACTCCGTTGGCCTCCTTTCTCCGCTCTCCGCCCTCTCATCCAAGTCCGAGTCCCAGGGGGCACGCTGGCACAGTCTCCCTGATGCGGATCCGAGTCAGTGGTGTTTTTCTCATGGGGTATTGACGGCGATGGCGAACTCAAACTTCAGCATGAACCTCAATGCGACAATATGTATGTAACGAGTGTAACAAGTCCATCAACGCCATCGACAGCCCCAGCCCCATTATTCAGGCACATGCATGTGGCATTTCCTCGCATCTTGGTTCCTTGTCCCTGCCCACCCCTGGCACCTGAACCTCTTGATAATGTAATTTATCACATTGTTGAACTTGTTTAGTAGTTTAGTACCTGTCATTAATGTCAACGACCAGCGCGGACTAATATATACATTATACAGTAACATAATAACAGTCACCAACGTAAAACCTCTTTGATATCTGACATTTGCTAGCATATGGGACGCGTTGGAGACAGTGTCCAAAGTAGGCCACAAGTTGAATGTAGAAAAAAAATGCCAGGACCGTGGATTGAACACGGGACCTCCAGAATGCGACTCTTCAGTCTGTTGCTCTCCCAGCTGAGCTACCCCGGCACACAATACATGCTATTTATCATTACTACATTTCGGATTGTAGCGCTCCGTGGCCGCCACTGTGGCTGTTCATCGTGGATATCTTACTCCGTGAGAGTCAAGAACCAAGAGCATGGTCGCGGCCTCTTGTCCTCAACTCATCCCACACTCAAGTCTGACTCCATGCATCGTGGAACGGAAACGCCGTTGCAATGAACCAGGTCCTTCAGTGGTCTTTCATGAGTGAAAGTGAAACGCCATGACCGGAAATCACTTTGATGCAGTCGTAAGTCAGTCGGTTCTCTGTCCCTTTCTTCTGGGAAGGCACGGAGGCGTACTTGTAATAGCCTTGTATGTCTCTGTCTAAGCTCGTTCTTCCTGAAGGATTACCTTTGTTGACTTGCATAACCACGGCCCTTGCAGATGCTCTATCGCTTGATCTACCCGTCTCCATAGGTTTCTTCCATTTTTGCGGGGCCATTTGAAGATTCTCTGAACTTCCCCTGTCATGCATTGCAGCATCTGCTCTACTCTGATTGCAAACACTCGACGACTACAGTTGACTCGAGTGTGAAGTGCTAACTTCCATATATCGAAACTTCTTGCTTTTCCTCATTTAGTCGCTTTTCAAGTCATGTTGCGAAGGTTGCGAAGGTCTTATGGTCTCGCCGAGCAACGTCGGCTCGCTGATACTTTACACTGTAATCACATGCTCATTTCCGGGTGGTTACTCCCCTCCCTTCCGCTAGCGTATGTTTCTGATGGCTCTATTTCGTCTCTGACACAAACTCCCTCCGATATCCTCGGTCTTCCCTGGTTACTCTTTACTCGATAATGCTCGGAACTCATTTCTATTTGTGGCCGGCCCGGAATTTCTCTGGACACTAAAGTACAGAGGCGGCGATGGCGGCAAATTCTCGGTTGGAATCTTTGGCACTGTACTGTTCTGCGACGAATGGGCCAGCCTTCGGTCCATTTTCCCGGAGATATGGCGGACACGGAGATGAAAACTATCCATTTCCCGTCAATGCCTTTTGTTGCAAGTCAAGATCCAACCATGGCAAGGTGCCGTGTTCGACGTGTGAGTTAGGCATCTTAGACACGCTATCCCTTGTCATCGTTCCGATCCCCGAAGTCGGAATTCTAACGATCCATTTCCTGAACAACTGTCCCTCTAATCCGTGGTCTCTACTCATTGTTTTCTGGAATTTTCACACGTCGTCAAGCTCCCACCATTACGGGCGTTCCCTTTCCATTGATAGACTTGTGTCTCTCTACGACCCCGCTCGAGTACTCTGTGATGGTAATGGCTACGAATGCCCAACACAAAGATTTGCCAGGTCAGTAACACAACTCGGGTCAGAGTTTGTATCCCTGCCATTCGTAACGCCGTAAGGATGATAAAAGGCACTTATCACTAACTCGAAGCGGCATGGAAATGTAATATTCTATCCTTTTATTTTACGGGATTTGCCGCGTGATTCGAACACTCAACGCGATGAGAATGGTGATTCATCCGAGGGCCTTACTCTACTTACCACGCCGCGACAACGTGGTAGTCTCACACCACATCAACGTTTCTCCCTCATTCTGCAACTTACTTCAACCAGCTCAAGCCCCCGTGAATGGAATGCAGCTTTACTAACACCCCCTCCCTCTCTCCCCCTCAGGCCGAGGTGTCACCTCACGTGTATTGCTAACGATATTTTTACTTCTTGGTGCCATGTCTTCTGGTCCATACAAAGACGCTGGCGCGTACCGTATCAAGCGCAAGCCACCGCCGCCATTCCCATACTCTACGCGCTACCCTCAGCCAGACCCAAGCGACCCATTTGCCCCGCTTTCTGTCCTCCGAGATCGCACCGCGACACTCACCAATTCACCATACGAATTGCCGGTTGCGATTCCGGACACAATGTCTGGGTCTTCCAGGGTGCTTGACCTCGCTACCTTCATCACGCACCAGCGCGAGAAATCAGCTGCACTCGGGTCCTTATTTGGTGGGGAAAGCGGATGGCAGGGGCATATGTCTCAGTTGCGTAAAGGAACGTCCATGGGCCCTGGTTTGCATGAATACTCTTCAGGAACTAACTTTTCGGCTATGGCTTCCTCCACACTACGTCCGGGTGTGAGAGAGACACAACGCTGCGAGGCGCGACGTCGCTCACAATCGGTGTTTGCATTGCGATCGGGCACATTTTCGTTCCTGGAGTCATGCCCACCACGCTCATGCAGCAGTTCGTTCGTGTCTGCGACTGTACTTGACGGCGTGCCCGAGGTGCCGACCTGCAAGAGTTTGCATGCCATACAAGTCGATATGCCGCCAACTGGTGCCGCGGAAAATCGTTCACTGGCAGAAAGTCCTCCGCCCGTCCTGCCTCCGCCACTCGAGAAACGGAACCCATCTGACTCTTCGACTGGGTCATGGTCCCGTGACCTCGTCTTCTACTCTGCTCATTCTCGCCCGCAGACTCCCAGTTCGATTCGGAGTAGCCGTCCCGTCTCCCTGCCACCATCAGCCACGCTTTCATTTCCCTTTGTACCCCCCAAGCCAGCACTCTTCACCCCTTCACCCGTGACGTCTTCTACGCACAACGCCACTGCGACTCCATCAAACCATGCAACCTCTTTCCCACCCAACAACTCCGACTCCCATCGAGTTTCCATGCCACCGGAAGGCCGAGATGTCCTGCCTCAGCTAAACGTCAGATTTCCGAGGCGAGGCCAATTGGCCGAATCGGAGCCTGAATCAGTGGAGCGTGAGAGTGGGCGTTTTGCCCGGCTGCGGGCACGCACGTCTGCAGCGCTGCAGACACGGAGAAGTAGCACCTCATCATCGCTGCGCAGTACACTGTGGGCAGCCGCAGAGGCTGCAGACAAGCTTGCTGCTGCCGAGGACGCGGGAATCGCATCGCATCCCCCTGTCACACCCCGACGGGTCACACAAGCGCCGGTCGTCGCGTGCGTTTCTGAGAGCCCAAAAGTGAGATCGCTTGCTACAGGGACTCCCGAGTCGAAGAAGCCGGAAGAATGTCACCCCGTGGACGGTGGGCAGTTCCTCGACACCACTACCGTTGTCGCGCCCTCTGCCGAGCCCGCCGACTATTACCAAACATCCAGAGCCCATGGTGAAACTTTCACCCATGCCTCTAACCCGTGCGCATGGTCCTGGGTCATCACATCAGCAAATTCAGCGATATCCCACGGCACCGACGTCATTGATGGGCGTTGCACCACAACCAGCTTCGCATGTTGTTCATCTAGCACCATCCGCACCCTCCCACATCAGTCTTCCCACAAGTGCGGCTCAACCGCGTGTAGTGCATGCGCCAACTCTGGCAGCTCCGCATACCACACCTCCCGTACCTTCACCACCGATAAGCTATCCTCGTCCACCTCCACCTCGTCCACATCCGCGTTCCGTTCAAGGAATACCAATGTCATCAAGTATGGCGCGCGGCTATGCTCCAAGCACCATACGGTCGACATCTTCAAATTCTTCTCATTTTGACAAAATGTCCACGATGTCTGCCCCTCAGTTACGGCGTCGCGATGTCTCGCCTTCATCGTCACATGGCTGGAATAGCACTCATACGGCAGAGCGGCTGGGACATAATCGTCATCAACCACATAACCCTGTGCCGCGTTCGTTCTCGGAGCCAGGATTTCCTGGAATTTTGAGCTTTGCGCAACTCACGCAAGCCGCGCGTCTTCCGGTCGTGCGCGAGAACGGCGTGCGGGTGCAGTTTGGAGAGCTATGGCGCATGCAACGCACTGTCGCGATATTTATCAGGCATTTTTGGTGCACCGCGCTCTTTGATTTATTAGGCTATGCTAAAGTATGTTAACGATATCACATCACGCAGGTGCCCAATGTGTCAGGACTATATCGCGTCGATCATGCGAGATGTTGATCACGCAGCGCTTGCGCGAACTGGCGTACGCCTGATCGTGATCGGATGTGGCTCGTACGGACTTATCCGCTCTTATCGCCGTGCGCATCCTTCGGTCGCTTATCAGACGGTGTCCATTTCCATCTAATGACCATCTCGCAGAAATCTTTCGCCTCCCCTACGAAATTTTCGTCGACGCGTCGCCAGGGCGGATACTGTATCGTGCTTTTGGCATGGGTCACATTCAGCCCGGCACACAGAAAGCGCGTTTCTCGACGGAGCATGCAGGAGGATCATACGTACGGCATGGCGCGGTGAGCGGGTTGGCGATGGTCGTTGCCCACGCGCTGCGCGTTGGGATGCCCGTGTGGGAGCGGGGCGGGGACGCTTCGCAGCTTGGAGGTGAGTTCGTGCTGGGGCCTGGGTATGTCCACTTTCCTATCCCCTTCTCCCCTGTTTTTTAAAAAATATGATGTCTGATCTGGTGACAGATTGAGCTGTACGTACGTACACCGGATGCAGAACACGGCCGGGCACGCATCTATCGTGGACGTCCTCGCCGCGGCGGGGGTGCGCGCAGCGCGGAAGGTCCCTGGAACCGGACCGAGACCGAATATCAGTCTCCCATTGGAGCGTGGGGCTGGTGCGCGTGACGCCAAGGTACTGTCTGTTGTGCGAGAAGAGGTATGCGGTGCATGTGGCGCGTGCGAGGGGTGCGCAGAGGCTCTGAACATCGAATTGGAATCCACGGCGTCGGGCGAGTGGAGCGTCGTTGTGACAAGCAAGGCACATTGAGAGTCTTCAGAAGTCTATGATTGAGGTCGAATATTCCTATCCGGATAGTGGGTGCTGGCTTGCCTGCTTTGTAGATGCAGACGTAGCTTTGATGATGACACATAGACTTCCTTTTATTTGCAAAAGTGGGGAGATGTGATGTACAGATTACAGGTATTTGATGATGCCCAGACCAGAATGAGATATTCTATGGTAGCAATCATGCCCAGTTGTCGATGAGAGCATCGCGCATCTCGCCGACGACCGCGCTTGAATTTTGACCCTGAAGTTCTGTTTGAATGAGGTGAAGACAGGTCAGGCACAGAGAGAATAAGTGATGAATATACGCACTGAATGTCGCTTCGATAACACTGATCTCTGTCGCCGTTGTATCAAGGCCGGTAAATGCGCACCAGTCATTGACAACAAGACCGGCGCCTATTACATCGGATCCTCGATTAACAGTACCTGCCTACGAAGAGAGTGGAAAGCCGACATCAAACATGTAAATGGCAGTTTTAAGATGAGAAAAAGGAGAAGCACGGACCACTAAGGGAACCTGTAATAGACTGGACAGCTCATCCTGGTCCTGGACGGAAGTTTTTGGATGGACAAGACCACCCTGATTTGTGATTGCACAATAAGAGCCGACGAGGACGTTGTCCGCGATCGCTTGGCGGAAGACCTCGACTTTGAGGGCGTCCGCGATGATCTCCTCCGTTTCGCGATCAACGTCTGGGTGCACCAGCGCGACATGATCGTTGCAAGCGACCACGTTCCCAAGCGCCGAAAGTCGTTCTTCGATCCGTTGAAGGGCGACGGTGTCCGGGAGGGCATTCCGCAGATGTTGCAGTTCCTGATCTGTCGTTGTCGATGGTACGAGGAGCCCGTGGCGGTTGCCGGTGGTGAGACGGCCTACGATACGGGTGCCGCCGATGGAGGTGTGTACTATGGGAACCACGTCGCCGAGCTCGGCTTCGAAGGCGGAGTAGAAGTTGGTGCTGCCTTGGATGGCGACGAGGCAGTAGGAGTTTGTGAGTTTGGAGAAGACGCCGATGTCGCTGCTGTTTTCGAATTGGATGCCTGGATAAGAAAAGGTGTGTATACGATGGCACCGGGTCAGAGATGCGAAACGTACGAGTAGCCATGGTGGGAATGCGGTAGGATGGGGATGAGATGACCCCAAGGTCGAGTGGTATATATAAAATGACGGAGCGGCAGCTGAGCGGCTGTGACTCGGTCGTACAAGGCCGGCACTGGCTGCGTCTGTGACTCCGGTCGAGAAAATATTGTTGGATACGATCAAGGTACACCCGTCTCGACTTTTTCCTTTTTTTTGAACACTGACCTTGGTATAGGCAAATGGACCCGTATCCTTCGCAACGTATATGCAACTTTGCCTCTCTCACCCAACAGAGGGTTATTATATGAAACCCGAAAACGCAGTGATCGGTGCCCGCGGCGACTTCATCACCAGTCCAGAGATTAGCCAGGTATTTGGGGAGGTGGGTGCACCCTTAGGTCGGCATTGGAAATGAAGGTATTGAACTATCAAGAGGGCGCGTAGCTGCTGGGTATATGGCTTTTATCACAATACCTGAACTCTGGAGTGAAACACGACATACAACTGGTTGAACTTGGTCCTGGAAGAGGCACGCTCATGGATGACATCCTTCGGGTACGTTACCCCTCGTTTAAGTGCCCGTGCATCCTTTAAACCGGTCCCAGACACTGTCGCAATTCCCACATTCTCGTACGTCTGTCAAGCATGTTCACCTTGTGGAATCAAGTCCGGCGCTTCGAGCTGTTCAGGAGGAGAAACTTCAGGCATGGGGTGGCATAAACAGCCTAAAATTACACTGGCACGAGTCTATCGAGGATGTCCCCACGGCGAACGGGATATACACTATGCTGATTGCCCACGAGTTCTTTGATGCGCTCCCGTTCCATCTTATTGAAGTACGCCGCCGACAACCATGCCACAATTTGTGAGACTCTTACCCTTTATTTCACAGAAAAGTCATCAAGGTTGGAAAGAGGTCTTGATCACCTCTACCCCCGACCCGGCTGCTAAAACTATCCTGAAACATTCGGATGACCATCCCTCCCATGGTCGATCATCATCTACATCACAGACGCGTTTCCGCCCTGTCCTTGCGACGGAACCCTCACCAGTGTCAACATTACTTGGTAGCTCTTCTCCACGTTTTTCGTCTCTTCCCATAGGGGCACACGTCGAAGTTTCTGCAGCCTCCTTCCGGATTGCACACAAGCTCGGCACACTTATCTCTCAGGGCGGAGGAGGCAGCGCGTTAATAGTAGACTATGGAACTGACCACGCCGTCGGGAACTCCTTTCGTGTACGTGTCCTCTTCCCAAACATTGCCCTCTCATGGGTCGACTCTGACCCGTGTGTGTAGGCATTTAAGGGTCACGCGCTTACGGATCCATTTGACTGCCCTGGCCAGGCAGATCTCACTGCAAACGTCGACTTTGCGTACCTTGCCGAGGCACTGGCAGGAACCGGTGTGTCCCGCTCCTCTTCCCAACATACAATCCGTTTCGACTTAACAATGATGCTGTAGCAGCGACGCACGGTCCGCTCTCGCAGCGCTCTTTTCTTTTACATATGGGAATCGGCACCCGCGTCGCCGCTCTACAGCGGGCGGTAGCTTCTCCAGAGCGTGGGGTTGCACTTGAGAAGGCGGCGGCGCGGCTTGTAGATGCTACTGGGATGGGCAGAGAGTACAAAGTGATGGGCGTGACAGGCGGCGTTGGCGGGGGCATAGAGGAAGTGTGGCCGTTCATCGCGGGAGAAGTACAAGTACAGGACACTCCTAAGGAAGAGAGCATGGATCATCCATCGCCGACTAGAGTACATGACGGCTAGTGCTACCAACTGCAACAACACGCATCTGATCACGCTGCTCAAGTTGGGTCAACAACGTATGCTTAAGCTTCACCAGCCCACTGTCCTCTCTTCGTACAATTGTGTTTGCATCTAGTTTAGAGCCAATTGTAACCCACCATTATCTCATGTATTTACTCACATGAGGGACTGCAGCTTGTCGCCAGACTCACGCGGAATACAATCAGATCAAACAAAAAGCATCGCAAGACTGATTATATACCACACATTAGAAATGCGCGATTTCCGAAATCGCATAACTGCAAATGGCTACGTTGATGATGACCGTAGATGCAGTTATTAAGAGCCAGGTTATTCGCTCACGGAGACGACTCTCAGTCTCAACCTGTTCGCATGAATGCCACTGTATTAAGATCTTTCTTATCCTACAATGCATTACGGTGTCTGTCCCGATTGGTTCCAATTCTAGGGTTGGAAAAAGTGGACCATATCGTCTACCGTCGTCTCCTAGGCACATCGATAACCAAAACCCCATCCTTGCCAACACGCGCCCGTACGGCACCCAGGTCAATGTCTGGCTGAGGAAAGGCGACGTGCCATTCATAATGACCTGCAAGTTTACAGTCCAAGTCAACCCACAAAATTTACAAAATCATAAAACGGTACTGACAATCGTGTTCCAGGTGCCACACATCCGCAACAATCGCCAGGCGCCCTCCACGTCGTGCAGAGACTGTAATCATCTCGGAATCAAGTTGCACGCCATTCGGGCGCGGCAGCACGATCGAGAGTCTGTAATTCTGCGGAAACGTCTCGATGTGAGCTGGTGGCACATTGCGACCCGCTCTGCGGCGGGCATGCGCGAGGGGTGAATCGGGCTGCGGCGCTGCCTGAGGCCAACCGTGACTCGGACGCTCTTCGATAGCTCTAGCACTCTTCCGTGGTGGTGGTCCAAGTCCAAGAGGTTCCGCCTTTGGACTTGCTGCTCCACGTTGGTCCGGGTCCGGGTCTGAGTCTGAGTCCAGACATTGGTCACGTCTTATCCCTGAAGATGAGGCTGGCACCAGACCCTGGATGAGGGGCTTGGATGGGCTCTGTCCCGCTTGTTTCCATATCGCAGTACTAGTGATCTCGGTGTTCGTGCGACGTGCTGCGAAGGAGTGCGAGTACGACGTGGGCGGATCAGCATTGATGCCCGCTACAAAACATCGAACCAAAACCGACGTACATTCACGAAGTCCAGGAATACGAACTGTAGAAAAATAATAGCCCTTCTTAGCTGCTCTCAGGGTGTTCGCCGTTTGGGCCGGCATTGGTCGAAGATTAGGATGTAGATTTTCGCGGGTGCTTGTCTTACTCCAAGTCCCGCTTTGACCGTGGACTCGCACCGGAGAGGTTACCGCACGGGGGCGTACACCCAGTTTGAGCAAAGAATTAGAGGCAGAGAGAAGCATGTTGAAAGCGTAGTAGGTTCCAGGCTAGCCTGGGTTTACGAATCACATTTATTTGAACGATTCCAGCTTAGTCTGAAGTTACCAGTCGACGCTAGAATCATCAATACGATCGTATCGTCACGGTATTATAGGAAGTCATTGATTCAGCGTCCGCCGAGAAGGGCAGAACCACGAATCAGGGTTAAGGCCGTTCGTTATTGTTGACCTTGTACACTTACGGCTATGGCTCTGCAACGCATACCAAAGGGATGGAAGTGTCCTTGTTCTTTTGCTAGGGCATTTGTGCGCATCCGTGTGCAAAGAATCCGCCTGATGTATTTCTGCGGATAAGATTGACCCACGTGTAGGCATCGCCGCAGGGCCATCCTGTCCTTATGAATAGGCCGCCGTGGCTGGTCATGGCAAAAGAGGAAGAAGACGTTTACCGACCTCACCGACCTATGGCATGATCTTCCCATATACAGGGTAGATACCTTGTACTTCTGGACTGTCAAACAGCTGTCCTTGCGGAGTCCGTTACGGCCGGGCACCTGTCCTCAATTTCGAAGCCTGAACCCAAAAACGCAAACCTGGAAATTCGAAATGAGCACACAAGCCGACGTTATAAAATCATACATTTGTATGCCAATGACCCAACTAGACAGTTTGTAAAAAGACGGGAGGACATGCACCTGGACACCCCACCCTGCACAACACCCCAGCCCAGATAATCTCATCACATTACCATCGGAGCATTAGAGGGACGGAACCGGCGGTTCATTATCACGGCAACGGTTTCGATTTATTACGACACAACAGGTGGCAACCGAAAGATATCAGCACCCATCTGAAAGGACTCTCATAGACGACATGCGCACTTTTGGGTACCAACTTGAACGACATAGTGAGTTGCACGCGTGAACTTTACACATCTTCCGAGTCACCTGGCCACCTTATACATCGAATGGACTCGGAAATTGAAATGGACCGCAGAGTTGGGGTGGTGTGAACCAAAGTAGGTGATGGGGAGTGCGTGCATTAGTGGTGGACGTTGGAATCTGGTTGAGAACTTGAAAGTGGACCCTCCGAGTCCCGCAGTCCTGAAGGGGCGCCTTTCGTGAGAGTTCCGTGAGATGGCTCAGGACTAGACGCGGTTGCAGCCACCTAGTCTACAACTTTCCTTCCGATCAGTTTCCCTCATTCTCATATCATTTCCTTATGTCATCCTCAAGTTCCCGTCCAAACGCATCATCATCACAGTTCCAAGGCATCTTCGACGCTGCCCTAAACGAATACAGCCAGAAGACAGGAAATGACATCCTAACACATCCGCTTACTGCAAGGCTCCAAAACTGTGATTCTTCCGATGCAGTACTCGATATTCTTCGAGAACAAGCACAGGCCTTCAACCGGTATCGGAATGGAGATCGGAGGATTCAGCTCATGAGACGTCTCAAGCCAACCGTTGACATTCTTCTTGGACTTTCTACCAGTGGTATCCTCGGGGAAGGCATTGGTCTGGTAAGGCTAACCAAATCGACATACGATTTGCGGGAGTTTCACCTTCTACCTTGCAGAGAGTTCCACCAGCGAAAGCGATATTTGCTGGTGTTGGTCTCTTACTTGCAGTACGTATCCCTTTGCCTGCTTTCCTGAGTCTACAATCTCGACATTGAAATTTTAAAGGCTGCTCAAGGTGTTACCGGCAGTTATGATGCTCTTATTGAGCTTTTCGAACGTTTCGAACATTACCTTGGCCGTCTCAAAGTCCTCACGCAGATGCCCTCCGCATTAGGCGAAATATTGGTCAAAATAATGGTTGAACTCCTTGAAGTCCTTGCCCTCGCATCGCAGCAAATGAATCAGGGCCGATTCAGTGAGTTCGTGCTCGATGATATGTTTCGCTTTGCTTAGCATGACGCAGAGAAATTTGCAAAAAAACTAGTCGGAGAGAAAGAAATTGAAGCGGTGTTGCAAAGATTAGACCGGCTCACCGCGGAGGAATCACGGATTACTGCAACGCAGACTATGGAGGTCGTCTATGGTCTGTTCAAGAATATGAAGGTAGTCATGGATGGTATGGACACGTTTGCTTGACAATCCCCTCACGGTGTGCTGAATATTTATCCTTTAAGATGGAGAAGCATCGATAGATAATATCCGAGAGGCTCTTGGTATGATAACCTCGGATCTGTAAATCAAAAGAGCTGACCGCGAGTATCAGATACATTACGCAAGATAACCGATAGTCAACTGCGAGAAAGGATTCAGAAGTGGTTTTCTCCCCCGGACCCATCGATTAACCACAATATTGCATGTGAAGCCCACCTTGATGGGACTGCTGGGTGGTTCCTTGAAGGGTCAATCTATAATGACTGGAAGGCGACAGGTTCTCTCTTATGGACCCATGGAAATCGTATGGTTTCCTTTTTTTCTCCAAACCCACCGCTTATGGTTTCTGATTTTACAGCGGGTTCTGGCAAGAGCGTACTTTGGTGGGTGACCCCTCAGCCAACTTTTATCGATGTCGTTTACATTGGTGGCCAGCTCTTCGATCATAAAGGACATCGAATCCATATGCGCGACAGGATTAGCTTCAGTCGCGTATTATTACTTTGATTTCAAAGACACTGGAAAACAGGGTCGCCGCGGATTTCTTTCCTCCCTTCTCGCCCAGCTTTGCACTCGGACCCATCATAGTTATGACATTCTCTCAAGCTTATATGAGGCACACGAGAATGGATTGCGACAACCCAGCGAAGTTGACCTGATCCGATGCCTTAACGAAGTTCTCGCATTCCCTAGTCGTGGCAGAGTATACATCATAGTGGATGCCGTGGATGAAAGTCCCAATAGGCCTGGAATTCCCTCTCCACGCGAAAAAGTCTTGCGGCTCATAAAGGAGCTTGTTGATCTACGCCATCCTAACACACGCGTTTGCATCACGAGTCGTCCAGAAGTCGACATCCGAACGGTCCTCGAGCCTGTAGCGTCTCATACTGTGTCCCTTCATGACGAGAGAGGCCAAATGAGCGATATTATCGATTACATCAAGTCAGTGGTTGAGTCCGATGCGAACATGCGGAAATGGAGGCCAGAGGACAGGCAACTGGTGATCGATTCCCTGTCATCAGAAGCTAACGGAATGTAAGGCATCATGCCTGGATTTTGTACAGTAGTGGCTTATGACACGACACAGGTTCAGATGGGTTGTCTGTCAACTGGACACACTGCGGCGTTGTTTTCCAGCCAGTATCCGGCGGGCCCTGAATGAACTTCCGATGACCCTGGATGAAACATACGAGCGGATACTGCTGGGAATCGAAAGGGAAAAACGTGAATATGCCATTCGCCTTTTACGATGTCTGGCGTTCGCTCGTCGGCCGCTGCGTGCCGAAGAACTTGCAGAGGTTCTTGCAATTCAGTTTGATACGGCTATCCCCAGGTTGAAGACGAGTTTGCGCCCGGGAGACGCAGATGAAGCCGTACTATCGGCATGTTCCACTTTAGTGACTATTATCGAGCCCGACGAAGACAACGAAGAAGATGATGACGGCGACAATGACAGCTCCCGAGTCGTACAATTTTCTCATTACAGCGTAAAGGAGTTCTTGACCTCAGAACGCCTCGCCAAGTCAGACAAGCGGGACCTTTCCGAGTACTACATTTCTCCCGAGCTTGCCCACACAGTCCTTGCACAGACTTGCATCAGCACCCTACTCCAGCCGGACCTTCATATCGAGGACGTCACCGACAGCTTTCCCCTTGCGGAATACGCGGCCCAAAACTGGTTCCATCATGCTCAGTGTGATGGTGTGCCGCCCCAGGTACAAGACGGGATGGAGCGCCTCTTTGACCCAGACAGAACGCATTTTGCAACGTGGGTCTCAATACATGATATAGACAGTCACCCCTCTCAGGAACTTCCTAAAGCATCACCGCTTTATTATGCCACATATTGTGGTATCGAAAGCCTGGTGGTGCACCTTCTCATCACTCATGGACTGCATCCCAATCGACGCGAAAGTTGCGGTCATAAGGGCACCCCTCTACGTGTGGCAGTAGTCTCGGGACATACTTCGATTGTACGACTCCTACTGGAATACACTACCAACGTGAACGCCCGGGACATGGACGGCATCACTCTACTTCACGAAGCTGCTATGAGTGGAAATTTCGAGATTGCGCAATTGCTACTCAGCCATGATGCAGTTGTAAATGCCCTCGACGACTGTGGAGACTCCCCACTGCACAAGGCAGTACGA
>WNFQ01000661.1_pt1 | contig 25797 bp, 22 predicted proteins | sample 5400171 | NCBI WGS metagenome assembly WNFQ01 (sample SAMN13153356, study PRJNA577476) | soil metagenome | isolation source: 20 cm soil under Madrone tree | place: USA:California | collected 2016-06-14
GGAATCTGGATGCGCCGCGACCACGGCAAGTCCGGCAGCCGCGTGTCGTAATGCACGTTCACCGGTTCCGGCTCAGCTTTTCTTGTGGTTTCGACCGCTGCGTCTGGAGTCGTCATCATCCCTCTAGGCGGCTGCAAATCACTCGACGTATAGTATAGGCGAGACTTTCAAACTCCGCGGCTTGGAGCGTCACCGGGTGATGGCCATTTCCAATTCGATCTCGCGCTGGCGTCGCGCTCTGCTTCCTGCGGCTGGCCTAGCCATCACCTCGACGGCGTTGATCGCGGCAGGTGCTGTGCACACCGATCAACCACTAACCGATTCCGTTGGCATCGTTGAAGGCGAGTCCATCAGCGTCACTGGACCAATGAGCGCCGAGGTCCTGCAAGGACAGGTGAGGACCGTTCTGCACAGCGGCGGCGACGTGCGCGTTAAGTCCGGCACGGCACGTATCGACCTTGTGGAAGGCGGCCAGATCAGCATTTGCGGTCCCGCGCACCTCTCGGTACTCAAGTCCGGCGGCTCGCTCACCATCGCGCTCGATACCGGCACGATTCACGTGCACATCGAAGATCACCTTGCCGTGAACATCTATACTCCCCAGATTCAGGCGCAGACGGTCGCCATCGGCGACGGGCCGCGAGATGCCCTCGTTGGTTTCAACGCCTCCGGCGCCATGTGCATCCGCGCCATGCGCGGGGCCATCCGTGTGGAGCACCAATTGACGGGGCAGAGCGTCCTTATTCCCCAGGCCGGCGATGTTCTTCTGCCCAACGGTCAGCTCGACGGCCTTCGCACCAGCGCGGGCCAGTGTGCCTGCGAATTACAAATCGCTAAAGCTACGCCCCCCGAAGTCAGCCAGCTCGCTAGCGCTGAGGAGGCGCGCAAGCAAGCCGCCGCCACGAAGCCGAATGCTCAGCCAACGCCAGTCGACGCGTCCCCCGCCAAGGAAGAGCCCATCTACCAAGTTTTTATGCCGCCGCTGGTCTACGACGCCAACGCTAAGGTCCAGCCGGAGATCGACCCGAGAATGATTATTCTGGTACGCCGCGTGCGTGTGCGCCCCACGCTTATTTTTCAGGGCCGCGTGGAAGGCGTCGCTGTGGCTTCCGTAACGCCGCCACCCGTCGCCGTAGCGAATCCTGCGAAGTCGGCTGCGCCTGGCAGCGCTTCCCTCGTTGATCGTGTACGAAACTTCGTCCGCAAGTTATGGTCCAGCAGCTAGTGACCTGTAGTTCTCCCGCCAGCGCACGGTAGGGTAGAACAGCCGGACGCTTGCCCCTTCGTAACCTTCCTGCACCTCGCAATCCCCCGGATGCAACGCCGCGGTCCTTCATGCATTCGATGCGAGCAAGTTGTCCACGGAGATCTGGAACAGTTCCCAGATCCCTGGCGATAAGGCTGGCTTCGCGGTAAAGTTCACCGTTCCCACCGTCGCCAACGGCAAGGTCTACATCGGTACGCGGGGGAATGATACCGGGCTGAAACCTCTTCGATCCTTGGCGAGCTCGATGTTTACGGGCTGAAACCGAACTAGGATAGCCTACTCCCCGTTGATTCTCTGGCAGCGCAGTTGAGTCTTGAGCTAGGAACGCCACCTACATGCCTTCGTAATTGGGGCCGCCGCCGCCTTCCGGCACCACCCAATCGATAATTTGGTAGGGGTCGGCGATGTCGCACGTCTTGCAATGGACACAGTTCGCGGCGCTGATTTTCAGCTTCACGGTGCCATTCGTTTCCTTGACCATTTCGTAGACCGCCGCCGGGCAAAAATACTGGCAAGGACTCCCGTACTCTTCGACGCACTTTGTTGCGCAGATGTTTGTATCCGCGACGCGCAGATGGCAGGGCTGATCTTCCTCATGCCGGGTTCCGGAGTGATACACATCCGTCAGCCGGTCAAACGTCAGCTTGCCGTCGCCCTTGAATCTCTCGGGAGCCGGGCGGCCGTTGATTTTTTTATACGCTTCGTGCCCCGCATGCGCCAGCATCGGATCGATCAGCCCGCGCCCGCCGCTGATCTGCTGGAACGCGGTGTGAACAAATCCGCGGAGCATTCCATGCTGGAACGACTGGTGAAAATTGCGCACCTGCCACAGCTCTTTCTTGATGTAGCTTTGCTCGATTTTTTTCGGGAAGGCACTCAGCGTTTTCGATGAAGTGTCGCCTGCCTTAAGCGCGTCAAATATCGTTTCCGCCGCCAGCATTCCGCTCTTTATCGCCAGGTGAATGCCTTTCAGCCGCTGCGAATCGAGGAAACTTCCGGAATCTCCTATGATTAGTCCGCCGTCGAGGTAATTCCGCGGCATCGCGTACCAGCCGCCGTAGGGCAGCGATTTCGCGCCGTAGCGAACGAGCTTTCCGCCGTCGAGGAGTTTTTTCAGAAACGACGCCGCGTGCGGATCGAACTGCGGGTCCGCGTACTCAAGCGCCAGCACTAGTCCGATCGACACGCGGTTATTGGAAAGCCCGTAAATCCATCCACCGCCATACATGTCTGTCGAAACCGGCCATCCCAGGGTGTGCGCCACGTAACCTGGCGCAATCCGACCCGGCTGTATGTCCCAGAGTTCCTTGATGCCGATGCCGTAGCTTTGCGGATTGATGTTGTCGAGCTTTCTCTTCTCGACTAATTTTTTCGTTAGCGACCCGCGCGTGCCTTCGGCAAGCACGGTAACTTTCGCGCGCAATTCATAGCCTGGCGTGTAGTTGTCTTTGGGCTTGCCGTTATTCATAGCCTGGCGTGTAGTTGTCTTTGGGCTTGCCGTTCTTGTCGACGCCTTTATCTTCCGTGATGACCCCCGCGATGCCGTCGCCTTCGTACACCAGCTCGGCCGCGCCAAACTCCTTGAACACGTTGACGCCAGCGGCTTCCACCAATCCGCCGAGCCACTTCGTCACCTTACTCAGCGACACCACGTAATTGCCTTTGTTCTTGAACGGTGGCGGCGTAATCGGAAACCGGAATGAAGAGCCCTTCGTGAAAAGCAGCGCCGCGTCATCCGTCACCGGTGTATCCAGCGGCGCGCTTTTTTCGAAATCGGGGACCAACTCCGCCAGCGCTTTCGGATTCATGATTGCGCCGGAAAGCTGGTGCGCTCCAATCTCGCGTCCTTTTTCCAGTACGTAGATGTTTTCCGCGGAAAGCTGCGGCCCACTCTTGCTGGCGCCACCAGATTCGTTATGTTTCTTGATGAGATTCGCCAGATGGAGAGCGCACGCCAGGCCCGCCGGGCCAGCGCCAACGATCAGCACATCCGCTTCGAGTTGTTCGCGTTGCAGGGTCATATTCTCATCATTCTAGCAAACGAAGAGAGATGCCTCGACTCCCGGCCGACAAAAACCGTCGGCCCTCCGCTCGGGATGACAGTTATGGGGCTAGCTGGAATATTCTTCGGGCTGATGACACAAGGCCCGCAAACATGGTTTATCACGTATACATCAGGGCCAGCGATTCCGGCGCACGCTACAGCGGAATCACAAACTTTCTCGAGTGCCGAGTCGCTGAGCATAAGTTGGGTCCAGGAAAGGGTTTTCCCAGAAATACAAGACGTACAATCTCGTTTACTTCGAGCCTTTGGAGATGTTCGCAACGCCATCGCACGTGAAAAGCAGTTGAAACGCTGGCGGAGAGGAAAGAAGGTTTTTCTCGTCGAAAGAGCGAACGCCAGTTGGCGTGATCTAAGTGAAGACTTCAATCGGTGAAAGAGCCAGATAGGCTGACCATCTTTCTTCATAGACTATGTTTGTCTCGATCGCCCTGCGGCTAACTGTCATTCCGACCGCAGTCCCGGGGATTTTTGCCGGGACGGAGTGGAGGAATCTCTCTTTCTTTCCTTACTAATGCGTATTAACGCTAATTACGAGGTCTTCGCTTTTTCGAGGGCTTCGGTGAGGGCGGGCATGATTTCGAAGATGTCGCCGACGACACCGTAGTCCGCGATTTCGAAAATGGGAGCGTTCGAATCCTTGTTGATGGCGACGATAGTGCGCGCACCTTTCATTCCTACGACATGTTGGATCGCGCCACTGATGCCAAGGGCCAAATAGAGTTTCGGCGCGACCGTCTGACCAGAGCTGCCGATTTGCCGCTCCATGGGGAGCCAGCCTTCATCGCAAATCGGGCGCGACGCGGCGATTTCGCCGCCCAGGGCTTTCGCGAGCGCTTCGGCTTGCGGAATATTTTCGGGCGCTTTGATGCCGCGCCCGATAGCCACGATCAGCGGCGCTTGCGTCAAGTCCACGGCGGACTTCGCTTCTTTGAAGAGATCCAGCGGCTTGGTTCGAATTTGTTCCGCGCTCAGCGAGAGGGTCACAGAATTTATCGGCGCTTTTCCTGAGGGATGCGCCGCGAGCAAATCGGCGCGAAACGCTCCCGATTGAAATGATGCGAACCACGGCGCCGCTCCGGTAAACGTGACATCCGCCGCGGTTTTTCCCTGGAACATCTGGCGCACAAAAACGAGCTTGCCGCTTTCATTGCGATAGCCGATGCAGTCGCCGATCATGCCTTTGCCGAGCATGGCGGACAGTTTCGGCGCGAAGTCGCGCACCTGGTAGGTGTGCGGAAACAAGACTAAATCCGGCTTGGCGTTTTCGATTACTTGTTTCAGCGCCACGCAGTATCCATCAGGCGTGTACGCTTCGAGCAAGTCGTGCTCGACGCGTAGAACTTCGGTGACATTCTTCCCGGCTAGTTCCTCCGCAAATGCCGTGACACCTTTTCCAATCACCAAGGCGCTTACCGCGCTCGAAGTATCCTTGGCGATTTGCTGGGCCGCGGCCAGCGTCTCGAAGCTCGCGTTGTTCCACTTCCCTTGCCGCAGCTCGGTGATGACAAGAATTTTCATGGCTAGATCACCCGCGCTTCGAACTTCAGTTTTTCGACCAGTTTTGTCGCGACTTCCTTGGGCGTGCCGGTAAGGAATTCCGTTTTTTTGGTTTTAGTCGGCACATAGATTTTTTCAATCTTCTGCGTGGGTTCATGAGAAACCCCGAGCGACTCGCGCGTGGCGGCCGTAATCTCTTTTTTCTTGGCGGCCATGATGCCCTTCAGAGTGGCGTAGCGCACTTTGTTGATGCCGGACTGAATTGACAGCACCGCGGGCAGAGAGCACTCGATGTGTTGAAACCATCCGGCTTCGAGCTCGCGCTTGAGCTTCATCTTTCCATCGGCAACTTCGATGGCCATGATGATGGTGGCGTGCGGCAAATCCAACAGCCCGGCCAGCAAAACGCCGGTCTGGCCGAAGCCATGGTCGTCGCTCTGCAATCCGGTCAAAACCAAATCAGCTTTTTCCTTTCGAATGGCGGCGGCTAGGGCTTTCGCCGAACCCAGCGGATCGAGCTGCGCGAAATTGTCGTCCGCAACGTGAATGCCGCGATCCGCGCCCTTGGCGAGCGCTTCTTTGATGGCCTGCTTCACGCGCTCGGGGCCCATGGAAAGCGCGACCACTTCTCCGCCGTGTTTTTCCTTCAGCCGCAAGGCTTCTTCGAGGGCGTAACTGTCCGGCTCGTTCATTTCGAAGCCGATGTCCGATTCCTTGATCCAGTTCCCGGCGATCGCCAGCGGTGCGTCTTTCGCCGGAACTTGCTTGATGCACACGATGATGTTCACGGAGTTCTTCCTTCTCTGAGCCTGACTCTATTGTGACACGCGCAGAAGGATGCTATTTGCCGGACCAACGCTTGAAAATCAGTGCGGCGTTGGTGCCGCCAAAGCCAAAGGAATTTGAAAGCGCGTACTCCACCAACGCTTTGCGCGCATGATTCGGCACATAATCCAGATCGCATTCGGGATCGGGAGTTTCGTAATTGATTGTGGGAGGCAAAATTTGGTCGCGCAGCGCCAGCACGCTGATGCCTGCTTCCAATCCACCGGCACCGCCCAGCAAATGCCCGGTCATGGATTTTGTTGAACTGACGGGCACTTTCTTGGCGCGCTCGCCAAAAACTCTTTTGAGAGCGACGGTTTCCAGAACGTCGCCGATGGGAGTCGAAGTGCCATGCGCGTTCACATAGCTGATGTCGTCCGGGGAAAGTTTGGCGTCCTTGATGGCAGCTTTCATGACACGGTAAGCGCCGTCGCCATTCTCCGCGGGCTGAGTGATGTGGTACGCGTCCCCGGACATGCCGTAGCCGACGATTTCAGCGAGGATCGGCGCATTGCGCTTCTGCGCGTGTTCCAGCGATTCCAGCGTGAGAATCCCCGCACCCTCGCCGACTACAAATCCGTCGCGGCCTGCATCCCAAGGACGGCTGGCGTGCGTCGGATCGTCATTGCGCGTCGAAAGCGCCTTCATGGCTGCGAATCCGCCGACGCCCATCGGCGTGATGGTTGCTTCCGTGCCGCCGCAGATCATCATTTCCGCCGCGCCACGCTCGATAATTTTGAAGGAATCCCCGATGGCGTGCGCGGAGGCGGAGCATGCCGTGGCGGTGGCGGAATTCGGTCCGCGCGCCCCGTAGCGAATCGAAATGTGTCCCGAGGCGAGGTTAACGATCGCGGAAGGAATAAAGAAGGGAGAAATCTTGCCAGGACCGCCTTGCACCAGTTTCCAGTGCTCGCGCTCGATGATATCGAAACCGCCGATGCCGGAGGAAACGTAAACACCCACTTCATCGAGGTCGGAATCTTCAGGTTTCCAATTCGCGGATTTCACAGCAAAATCGGCGCCCGCCAGGGCCACCTGGATAAAGCGGCCCATCTTTTTCAATTCTTTTTTCTCGATCCACCGGAAGGGATCAAAATTCTTGATCTCGCCTGCAAATTTGCAGTCGAATCCATTGGTATCGAACTGTGTGATCGGGCCGATGCCGCTCTGCCCGGCCAGGAGGTTTTTCCATGATTCCTCCGTACCGATACCCAGAGCGCAGACCAGTCCAACACCCGTAACTACGACTCGGCGAGTCAACGTTCGAATGCTCCCTGTTGAGGTGAAATTTCCGTGGCTTACTTACCTTTGGCGTGTTTGTCGATGTATTCGACGGCGTCTTTCACGGTGGTCATTTTTTCGGCGTCCTCGTCCGGCACTTCAATGCCGAAGGCTTCTTCAAACGCCATCACCAACTCCACCTGGTCGAGCGAATCCGCCCCCAGATCGTCCACGAACGATGCCGTGGGCGTGACTTCCGCCTCATCCACGCCGAGCTGTTCAACGATAATCTGCTTAACGCGTTCTTCTACACTGGCCATTCCTGTTCCTCCACGATCGTTAATCGCTCTATCTGTAGACATATGTCTTCTTATCCCAGGCTAATTGCCTGCGCTTCACGCGCGGAGTACAGCCGCGCCAAAATCGTTGGTTTGGACCCCTCTGAGCAACCTGCCCATTCTATTTACCCCGCCCCCCTAGGTCAACTTTTGCGACGCTTTGAAAGAGTTAAACCGAAAGCTTCTTCCAGCGCCGTGCATGTCTCTACCAAGTCGAGAGAATCGCCTTCTTGTCCGCCAACGGCTGCAATCGTCTTCTCATCTAAATCCAGTTCTTTAAGACTCTTTCTGGCCTCTTCCTAGTCAGGCAAGTCTGTGAATCTGCCTCATCGCTAACACCTATGCCAGATACATCCCGCCGTTCACGTCAAGAACGTGGCCGGTGATGTAGCCGGCCTCGTCGCTGGCTAGAAAGACGATCGCCGCAGCTACATCGCGCGCGGAACCCATGCGGCCCAGCGGAATGCGCGTGTTCAGCTCCTCTTTCACCTTATCGGACAAAACGTCGGTCATGGGCGTCTTGATGAAGCCGGGCGCGACGGCGTTCACGGTGATATTGCGCGAAGCGATTTCCATGGCGATGGCCTTGGTCAGGCCGATAAGGCCGGCTTTCGCGGCTACGTAGTTGGCCTGCCCGGAATTGCCCATTTGCGCGACGACGGAGGCAATATTGATTATCCGGCCAGTGCGGGCACGCATCATGGTTGCGAGGGCCTGCTGGATGCACAGGTGCGCGCCGGTCAAATTCGTACGAATGACGGCTTCCCAGTCGTCCTGCTTCATGCGTAGGGCCAGACCGTCGCGGGTGATGGCCGCGTTGTTCACCAGAATATCCAGGCGGCCGAATTTATCGAGTACCTGCTTAAAGCCAGCTTTTACCTGGTCGGCGTCGGCTACATCCATCTTCACCGCGAACGCCTGGCCACCTTCTATCCCGACTATCTCGTTCACCAGCACTGCGAGCTTCTCTTCATTGCGCGCCGCAACGGCGACTTTGGCACCTGCTTCCGAGAGCGCCAGCGCTGTGTCGCGGCCAATGCCTTGCGATGCGCCGGTCACCAGCGCGACCTTGTCTTTCAGACTGAACATTATCTGTGGCACAGATTTTTAGCCTGCGCGTCATTCCTCTAGGTTGAAATCAAGTCTGCACAGGCTGAAGCCTATGCTACTAAATCCTATGCGGCGTCCGACCTTGCGCCGGCGATTTTCTCGACCGTGGCGGCCAAACTTTTCTCGTCTTCTACGTTCAGTGTGGCCACGGAGCGTTCGATCTGCCGCAGCAGTCCTGTCAGGACGCGTCCGGGGCCGACTTCCACAAAGGTGTTCACGCCCTCATCGATCAGCAGACGAACGGATTCTTCCCAACGCACCGGCATGGCGACCTGGCGGATCAAGGCATGGCAAGCCTCGTCGCCCGTTTCGATGGTGTCGGCATCCACGTTGGTGACAAGCGGGACGCGCAGCGGGCCAAACGCAGTTTGCTTCAAGTCTTTTTCCAGCTTTTCCTGAGCAGGCATCATCAGCGCCGAATGGAACGGCGCGGAAACCGCCAGAATCACGGCGCGCTTGGCGCCGAGCTGCGAAGCAATCTCCACCGCGCGTTTCACTGCTCCGGCGTGGCCAGAAATGACCGTCTGATCCGGGGAGTTCAAATTTGCCGCCGCGCAAATCTCGCCTTGCGCCGCGCGCTTGCAGGCATCGGCAACCACGGCCGGCGACAATCCCATAATTGCAGCCATCGCGCCAACGCCTGCTGGAATGGCATCCTGCATATACGTGCCGCGTTTGCGAACGAGCTGCACGGCATCCGCAAATTTCAGCGCGTCCGCGGCCACCAGCGCGGAGTATTCGCCGAGGCTGTGTCCGGCCACGAAATCCGGCGTGAGACCCTTCTCCGCCAGCACACGAAACACGGCTACAGAGCAAGTCAAAATCGCAGGCTGCGTATTAGCCGTCAGCTTGAGTTCTTCTTCGGTGCCCTCGAAACACATCTTCGAAATCGAGAAGCCCAAGGCTTCGTCGGCCTCGTTGAAAACGGCTTTCGCTGCCGGATATTTTCCCGCCAGTTCCTTGCCCATACCCGGGTATTGCGAAGCTTGTCCCGGAAAGACAAATGCGACTTTGCCCATAACTAATCTTTCTCTCGCCCCGTCACGCGACGACCGCGGCGGCGGAGAGCTCCTGTTCGATTTTCTCGTTCATGCCCGCGCGGGCGAGTCCCGCGGCCACGCGAATGGCGTTTTTCACGGCGTTGGCATTCGAACGTCCGTGGCCGATGACGCAGACGCCGCGCACGCCCAAGAGCGGCGCGCCGCCGTACTCCGTGTAATCAATCGTTTTTCTCAGGGCTTTGAAAGCGCCTTTCGAAAGCATCCCACCCACCTGCGAAACCAGCGAGCTGTTGATGGATCTGCGCAGCAAGCCAAAAATTTGAAAGGCCAAGCCTTCGCAAATCTTGAGCGCGATGTTGCCAACGAATCCATCGCTGACGATCACGTCCACGTTGCCGGAAAAAAGATCTCCACCCTCGACATTGCCGACAAAATGCACGGGACTCTTCTTTAGCCGAGTGTAGACCTCGCGGGTCAACTCGTTGCCCTTGATTTCTTCTTCACCAACCGAGAGCAAGCCGACCCTCGGCCGGCGGTTACCGAAAGTCGCGCGGTAATAGACTTCGCCCATCACCGCAAATTGCACCAGGTGTTCCGGCTTGGAATCCACGTTGGCGCCAACATCCAGCAAAACGGAGACGCCGCCCTTGGCGTTCGGAAAAGGCGCGGCTAGAGCCACGCGATCCACCGATTCCAGAGTTCCCAGCAAGAACTTCGCCACGGTCATCACCGCGCCGGTATTTCCAGCGCTGACCATGCCGTCAGCCTTAGCCTCGCGTACCAACCGCGCCGCCACGTGCACCGAACTGTCCTTCTTGCGGCGAAAAGCCTGCGCGGGATGATCGTTCATGGTGATCACGTCGCTGGCCGCCACGATTTCGATGGGCAGGTTTGGCGCGGCATGTTTCGTTAGCTCCGCGCGGACGACCTGCGGCTGGCCCACGAGCAAAATACGTACGCCGAACTCGCGTGCAGCCAGCACACTCCCTTCGACCTCGGGGCGTGGCGCGTGGTCTCCGCCCATGGCGTCAACGGCGATGGTGATCATGGGATGTTTGTCCGCAGGCTAAGCGAGAGAAACTTGCAATCCTTTACGAAGCTGGTTCTTGAGCCGCTTTGCCCTTGTAATGTCCGCAATGCGGACAAACCTGGTGCGGCTGCTTCATTTCATGGCAATTCGGACACTTGGCCAGCGAAGGCTTGGTCAAAAAATCGTTCGCCCGCCTCGTGCTGGTCCTGCGCTTCGAATGCCTTCGTTTTGGGTTAGGCATAGCAATACACCTCGTTGCCGCCTCAGTGGGCGGATTATATCGGGCTTGTCAGCCCTCTGGAAACTATTGTTTCTTGAGCCAGTCCTGCTTGAGGCGCGCGAGAGGGGCCATTCGAGGGTCCGTCGCGTGGGTCTCACAGCGGCACTCTTCATGGTTCAGGTTCGCGCCGCAATTCGGGCACAGCCCCCGGCAGTCACTCTGGCAGATCACCTTTAACGGCAATGCCAGCAGCACCTGCTCCCTGATCACGTCCGCCAAGAAGAGTCCTTCTCCAACGTAAAATCCGATCTCCGTGTCGTCGTCCTTCAGCCGGTCTTCTTTCGGCTTGCCGTCCTTCGGAAGAGGCGCATAGAACAAGTCGAACGTCCGGCTGACGTCTTCCACCACGGGCTCGAGACAGCGCGCGCACACCAATTCGATCTTCGTTTCGAAGGTACCCTCGATGCGAATCTGCCCTTCCAGTAACTCTGCCGTGGCGGTGACTTCCAGCGGCTCGACCTGCTTGATCTCCGCCGAATGAAAATCAATGCTGCCCGGGGCATAGCTCTTCCGGATGCGCAGTTTGCGGACCGCTAATTCCTTAACGTCAAGGAACATCTCTTCAGCGCCTCCGGCGCGTACGCTCATGCTTTACCATTATTGAGTCGGCTCCTCGCCAAGTCAAGGAAACGCCGGGATTCTCTTCCTCTTTTTGCACCCTGTTGGTCATCAATCTGGCCTAGTACTTGAAGAGCGCACTGGAGAAGCGTCTCTCCAACGCTATCAGCCCCCTGGTGATTCGCGCGAGACTTGTCGCTGCGGTCGACTCCTCATGGAACGGAATCTTCCCGGAATTTGGCGAGGCGCAGTTTCTCAAAGGTTGATTGAAACGAACCGGAGTCATTCTCAATCTGCAACAAAGTACCGAGAAGTTTACTGACGCGCGGAGTCTTGCTGGAAAGGCGAGGAAATCGACATTGCAGTGTTTGCCAGTAAAGTTCATAAATTCAGCAAGTTGAGAGGGTGTAAGCCGAGAGGTAACTCTATCGAATGTCTATCTCAGAGAGTTGAATCAATGGGCAAAGACCTGCAGATTATTTATGGTTATCGTTGTGCGATGCGGGGTGTTTGCGCTCCAAGGTTCGCACCATCCGAGCCCTCAAGGGAAAAACATGGCCAAGCCGCATCCTTACAAGCAATCCCTGGGAACTTTCTGCCTGTGTGTGCTCTTGCTGTTCTGCGCGGCACCCGCGCATTCGCAGGAGAATGGTGCGCGCAGAGTGGTGAAGAAGGCGCCGGTGCAATACCCCTCGATTCTTAAGTCCAAGGGGATTGGCGGCGTCGTTCGCTTGAAGGTGTTTGTTAAGCCCGACGGCACCGTAAGAGACACCGAAGTGATTGGCGGCAATCCCATCCTGGTCGAAAGCGCGCAGAAGTCGGTGATGCAGTGGAAATTCTCGCCGGGAAGTTCGGAGACGATAATGGAAGTCTCCGTGGTCTTTGATCCGCGAGCGGAATCGGGAAGCTAAGGGGACTTGGGAAGGCTGAGTTAGCAGAACTACTTTTCAGGATTGAAGAATGAAAATGGGAGGCCCAAGGGCGGCCTCCCATTTTTCTTTGCAGGATGCGGATGCGGCTAGAATTCGTAACGAAGCGCCACTTGGAGGACGCGTGCGATACTGGCTGTCGTAGTGATGATTCCGAACTGGCCGGTGTTGTTAAGAGTAGCCGATGAAGGCCCGTTGAAGACGGGGTGATTGAAAGTATTAAATGTGTCCAAACGAAGTATGAACTGTTGACGCTCCGACCCAGGCACCTTCAAGGCTTTCCATAGCCCTATATCGACGGTTGAATAATCAGGCCCGCGAGCGGCGTTCCGACTCCCTGAAGCACCCGCGAAAGGAAACCCTACTGCGGCAACTGCCGATGACTGGCTGGCGAAATACTGCAAAGCTCCTCCGGAGTCCGTATGGATTCCGGGTTTTAGACCAGCAGAATTGAGAAGCACGGCTGGGGCGTCCAACGTGAATGCAGTTGGGAAAGAGCCGGTGCGTATGTTGAATGGGAAGCCGGTCCTCCAGGTGATGAGGCCTGAAGTGCTCCATCTCCCGAAAAGGGCATCAGCCCATGGGGGGACGTTATGGAGGAAATGTTTGCCGTGGCCGAAGGGCAGGTCATAGATATAGTTCACGTTGATGGTGTGGCGCGCGTCGAAATCGGAACTCGCACGGCAGACGCGAAGACTGTCGAGTTCGCAGACGAGGCCTGCGCCCCTGCCGGTGTAAGTCACATAATTGTTGGTGACCTCAGAGAGATTGTCGATGGAATGGGAGAACGTATAGTTAAACGTAAATTGCAATCCATAGGAGGTTTGCTTGCGCAAGCTTACGAGCATGGCGTTGTAGTTCGAAGCCGCGTAGTTGCCGATGTACCCGTTGGCGGAGGTCTGTGCTGGTAGGCCAATGTTGGGAGCAATAATCCCTCCGGCTATCGCCGAAAGGCCCTGAATGGTGTCGGACAGGTCCCCTTTGGCAATGAGCTGACCGAAGATTGCTGCGGTGAGGGTGGCACAATTCGCGACTCCAAAGTCGGCACAGGTCACGCCCGGACCGAAAATGTTCGGGAGTTGGCTGTTGATCTGGTTCTCAAACCAGGGAATCGCAGGAATTGAGCCAGTGGCGTTGAGGCCGGGGAGTTCCTGCTGCAATTGCCCGAAGGCCTGGCGCAAGAATTGGCCTGAGGCCGTGTCCTTAAAGTCCGTGATGGTGGCAGCGTCGCCGACTGCAAGAAGTCTGCGCCCCATGCGGTTTACGTAAGTCGCTTCCAGCAACAAATTCCCTGGAAGCTCCCGCTGAATGCCAAAGTTGAGAAGGATGGCATAGGGATTCTTGGTGTTGCGGTCAAATTGGAAGAACGCCGGAAAACCGCCCAATTGTGACGTCCCGATGGGGGTGCCACTGGAATCCAAATTGGGTGTTGAAGGCGGTTTTGTATTGGGCGCCGTCGGAAATGGCGGCAAATTGGTGTTGAGTCCGTTAAACCGCGGGTCCGTCGCCAGAGATGCGACCGGATCGCCCGCTACTCCGAAAGCGTTGTTCGCAGACGAATCGAAAAGGAAGGTGTTCTGGTCAAGGCCGAAACTCGCGCCGCCACCGATGCGATCGTGGAGCATAGCCCCACCGAGGCGAATAGTGGTTTTGCGCTCGCCAAGAATGCTTCCGAGCAGTCCGCCACGGAACGCCGGGTTGTACGCCAAGCCAAGGCGCGGCCCAAAATCGGTGTGATCCGGATTGTAGTAGCCGCGTGCGCTGTTGGCGGCACCACCGAGGTTATAACTCACTAGAGGAACGGCTCCAAATCCGCTCACGCCTTGGGCCGCGGCTGCTAGCCTCGCGGAAAAATAGGCATCTTTGTTGATCGAGGGAACAGACTCGAAGCCATTGATTTCGTAGGGCACAGTATGAAGCAGATAGCGCAGTCCGTAGGTTACGGTTAGATCGGAGCGCGCCTTCCACGAATCCTGGGCGTAGAATTCGAACTCGTTGTAATTGAAGTCGCGTTTCTTGCCCGTGCCGTTTGGAAACGCGGTACCGGTCTTGTCGTAGTTGAAATTGCTGAAAACTTGAGAATAACGTCCGAGAAGAAAGGGGAAGAAATTATCCCAGTTCAAAACCGCGGAGGGGTCTCCATTGATGTCGGAGGGACGCAGTTGATTTTGTGGATTAGTATCGAGGGACTGAATTTGTCCGCCCAGTCCAATTCCAATGAAATTAAAGTCGTTCTTGAGTGCGCTGATTTGCCGGATGAACTTGACGTCCGCACCGAAATCCATGGTGTGCTTGTTTTTGATCCAGGTCAAACCCTCGCGGAATTCGGGAATAGGAACGTTGCGGGACTGGGTAGCAGATCCGAGGAAGGGGTTCGAAATATCAGGGGTGAAGAAGAACGAGTTGGGAAACGTGGGCGCCTGGCGCGACGGAAAATCCAGGATGGACCGGACAAGGCCGGCAGAAACTTGGTTAATCAAGTTCGAAGTGGCGGTCCACGTCCATCCCAACGAAAATGCATAGCTTGTGAACCTATCGCGAGAGTTCGGCGCCGGATCGCCGGCAAATTGCACGATGGAGGTGTTGAAATCATCGTCAACCCCACGGCGTTCCATGTTCCCGCGCGCAAAGAGCTTGTGCGTGGAGGTGAGATTGTAATCGATTCGCCCGGTGTACACGTTTTGTGATTCACGAGCGGGCACGGTAAAGATGTTTCCGGCTGTGTTGATGCCGTCTCCGGCGCCCGATGGATCGTTTATGGTGCTGGGATAGCGGCCATTGATGAAGCTCAATAGGGCGGCGTTGTCGCCGGTCCCCTGGGGGTCCAACCCAGCAATCTGCGAGGGCGTAAGATAGGTAATGCAGGTCGGTTGGGAAGCAAAACGAGCAGTCCCGTCGCACCCAGCATTGCTGTTGATATACCCGAGTTCGCCGGTCCGAAATTGTGCCGTGGGAACGGCACGTATGATCTGGCTGCCCGACGACCGGCGGAGTCCTTCATAGTCGAAGAAAAAGAAAACCTTATCCTTCTTGACAGGGCCGCCGAGGTTGCCGCCAAACTGATTGCGGATTAGCGGCGCACGCTGCACGCCACTGCGATTGTTAAACCAGTCGTTGGCGGCAAAAAAGGTATTGCGATTATATTCGCGCAGGTTACCGTGCCAATTGTTCGTGCCGCTTTTGGTGACGAGATTGATGCCGCCACCGCTGCTGCGCCCATAGTCGGCGGTCTCGCCTGCAGTCACGGTGCGAACTTCCTGCAAAGCATCGATGGAGACTGGAATAGTCGAGCTGAAAGCTTGACCCGTGGCTTGATCGTTGATATCCAAACCGTCTAGCGTAATGTTGCCTTGATCGCTTCGCGCCCCGGTGATGGATCCTGCGTCGTTCACGCCGGCTTGGAGTCGCATCAAACTCGCAGCATCTAGACGGAATTGGATCGGTAACTGGCTTACGGACCTCGCGTCAATTACGTTTCCCACGGTGGCGTCCGTGGTGTTCAGAGTGGCTTCCCCAGCAGCCTCGACTTGAATGGATTGCGTCACTGCTCCGAGTTCGAGGGTGACATTACGGGTTTCCGTGGAACTCACACCCAGCGCAACATTGCTCACGACCAGCTTCGCGAAGCCGTCCTTTGTGAACGTCAGTGAATATCCCTCACCCGGCGCCTGACGGAGAAATTGATAGAAGCCCAGGTCGTTCGTGGTCGTGCTCTTGTGCAAACCCAGCTGCGCATTGCCAAGTTCGACGGTGACTCCTGAAATGATGCCCCCGGACTTATCAGAAACAACACCGTTAACGGCGGAAACTTGTTGCGCCTTTAGTGGTAAGGAGACAAACAGCAAACAAACTAGGACACCCGGGATGAAACCCCTCAACTTCTTCATACACCCCCCGTACATGGTGAGAACGTAGACCGCAATTTGAGAGATTCAGGATGTATCGCGTGCAAGACAATGGCCAGAAAATATTTTGTTGAGTGTGTCCAATCTTAACTTGAATGAGTACTTAGAATTTAGATAAGCACACCGGCCAGAAGAGTTCTAATAATCCCGTAAGGGATACCAAGATATGGATTGGTTAGACAAAACAAGCCAGCGGGGCATCATGCTTCCACGGGGACTCCTAGGTCCGGCCCAAACCGCCCCTAACTTCACCAGGTTTCTATTTGGGGTGCTCCCGCAAGGCAGCCTGTTAGCTGCTACCATCGTGGAGGATAGTCGGGATTAGCGCCTAAGGCGACTGTGCCGGGTCAATGGACTGGTCAAAATAGATCCACAGGACGCGGGCAAAGAGTGTGATTGTGGGCGCGAAGGGCAAGAACAGCAAGGCAGAGCAGACGATTACTTTCGTGACCCACCATCCGGTCAGGATCCACAGCGACACCGCGATTGGGGCCATAACCAAAACGCCCATCGCGAAACTGAAGTACATAGCGCCGAGAAAGTAGCCCGGTTCCCTCTCGAACCTGAGGTCACAGATGGAGCAGCGCTCGCACATTTTCGGGAATCCGCGGAAGATGGAATAATGAAAGATTCCGCCGATGCGGCAGCGGGGACAGCGCTGTTGAAGAATGCTTCGCAGCGTTGATGGCTTTGCGGCGGTTTCCATCTGCGGCTCGCGGGCTAACAGATAAGGAAGAACAAGGGCGGGCAGCCGTTAATTCAGAGGGCCCTCAGAATCTGAAGGGCCAATCTCTCTATGCATGTGTCTTCAACAGTCCTCGCGTATGCTCAAAGCGATCTTCAGTCCTATACGCTGATTTCAATCTCTTTCATCAACTGTCCCGTCGCAGCACCAGGCACCCCGCCAGCATATCGTGGAGCGCCTGCTTCTTTTCCGTGAAGGCAGCCATCAAGTATCCGAGTCCGATACCGAAGGACGCCAAGTTCGTGATGATTTTGGCGAAATGCCTTCCCGTGGCGCGCCCGAAACTGACGCGCTGCCCCGCCATATCCGTCACCACCAGACCTAACGCCTTCTTCCCGAGAGTAGCCTGCCACTCCGAGCTCTCCATCAGCGCGTGATACAACCACGTCACGACCAGGCTGGCCGTGGCCAAAACAAATACGAATCCGACAAGCATGAAAACGCCGGCATCGTTCATGTCTTCGTTCGGATGGAAGTCGTCGAGGACTGTGCGCACCCCCGTCAGAAAAATCAGCGGGATCAAGATCAAGACGACTCCCACACCCATCACCACGTTGTCGATGAGCCACGCCAAAAAGCGCACCCAGAAACCCGCGTACTCCACGCGCGGCACAGCGGCATATCCGGCGTACGGAGGAATGGCCGCTCCGCCAGCTCCCAAGGGTGTGGCAGCCGATACGCCCATCATTGAGAAGCTGGGTGGCGCAGCGGCAACCGCGAATGCTTGTCCGCAATTTGGGCAAAATGCCGCGCCATCTGCCACCGCTCCGCCACACTTAGAACAATACACAGAGTCTCCTGCCGGTCTCACTGCTGGCCCCAAAAACCACAACCCTGGCAGCGGCATGGTACTTTGTAACCGGCCACAGGGTCAATGACGCCTAGCCAGCACCTTGCTCAGCCACTCTCCTTACAAGGGCAGAAATTTCACAGGCCTAGTACTCTCTAACTGGCCGCGCTCCACTCCTCCTGCAATCATAACCTGCTGATTTCACATGCCTTAGTGTTCCATGTGGATTTTCTATCCACTTTGGCTCGCTTCGTGCCACCAGTTATAGTTCCCAGTCCAAAATCGAATTGGGGGAAATACAATGCGATTCCGGACTGCACTCTGTCTAACCACTCTGTTCCTTGCTTGCTTCACTGTAGCAGCTTGGTCCGCGCCGGTTCCCGACCGGCTTGCTCCTTGCGACCCGCAACCAACGCCCGAAAACCAGTCGCTTTCAGGTAAAATCGCATCGATCGGTGACGCCGCGTTCGCTCTTGAAGTCGCGAAGGGCAAAGACGTAAACACCGTTCAATTCATGGTGGATGAGCAGACCAAGGTCGAAGGCAAACTCGCCGTCGGCGCGCAAGCCACTGTAGAATATCGTTCAAATGCCGACAAAAACATTGCTGTTCACGTCGTCGTGGTGCCAAACTCAGGAATGAGTTTGTACTAACAAATCGCTCCGGCTTTTTTTTCAGGCCGGCAGCAAACAATTCCGTTTCTCTTGGCGCCGCCCGCTCCCCAGCCCCTCGCGGCAGATTTTTATTCGGCCCCTAGGGAGTCATGATGCGCACGACTCTGAAAATCGTCCTGCCCTTGATCGTGAGCGTCGCCGTAGTGTCTTTGTTTTTTGCCGCATATCAGGTGCGCACGGAAAAACGTGTCCTTCGCAACGACCTTTCGCACCGCGCGGAAATTCAGGGAGCCAACCTTCAGGAAAGCATCGAAGCGCTGCTTGACCGGCCGGGAGAAAAAAATTTGCCACGGCTTGTCGAACGCTTCAGCCAGCGCGAGCATCTGAGAGGGGTGGTCGTTCACGATGCAGCCGGCGGCACACTCGCCATCACCTCGGGACTTGCGCCGATTTTCCGGGTCCGCCCCGAAGCGGCCACACGTGCCGCAAAACAAAACGCTGGAGTTGGTCAATTTCTGCCTGCCGACCAGTTCTCTTTCAACGATCCGCAGCAGCGGATTCCTATGCACGTCGCCGCTTTGCCGCTCCACCGCGGTGGCGAAATCGCGGGGACCGTCGCTCTCTTCCACGACACAAGTTACATCGACGAGCAAGTCTCTCGCACGCTTCGCGATTCCCTGCTCAATGCCTTGTTCCAAACGCTTTTGATCACTGGGCTGGCGCTGGTTCTTGTCCGCTGGACTTTTACGGAGCCGCTGACGCGCACGGCCAATTGGCTGCGAACGCTTCGAACGGGGCAGCCCAACGTGGGTCCGGTGCTTTCGAAAGGCGAAATCCTTGACCAATTGAACCATGAAGTGACGCACCTGGCCAATGACCTGCACGTGGCGCGCGCGGTAGCGGAGGTAGAAGCACGCTTGCGCGATTCGAATGCCTCGATATGGACTGCCGAGCGGCTGCGCGTCAGCCTGCGCAACAAACTGCAGGACAAACCGCTGTTTTTGGTTTCCAACCGCGAACCGTACATGCATGTATTTAATGAAAAGGACAAATCGATCGACATGATCGTGCCTGCGAGCGGCGTGGTCACCGCGCTCGAGCCGATCCTACTAGCGTGCAATGGAACGTGGATTGCCAACGGCTCAGGCAACGCGGATCGCGAAGTCGTGGACGAGCGCGATCACTTGCGCGTCCCGCCCGATCATCCAAGTTACACGCTGCGCCGCGTGTGGCTCAGCGACGAAGAAGACAAAGGCTATTACGAAGGTTTTTCGAATGAAGGATTGTGGCCGCTCTCGCACAATGCGCACGCGCGTCCCATCTTTCGTCCGGAGGACTGGCTGCAGTATCAAAAAATCAATCGCCGCTTTGCGGACGCAGTCCTGCAGGAAATGGAGGGTACCGAATCGCCGATACTTCTCGCGCAGGATTATCACTTCGCGCTGCTGCCGCGGATGGTCAAGGATGCCCGACCTGACGCGCGCGTGGCGATCTTCTGGCACATTCCCTGGCCGAACGCGGAAGTTTTTGGAATCTGTCCGTGGCAGCGTGAGCTGGTCGATGGTCTTCTCGGCGCCGATCTCATTGGCTTTCACATTCAATCGCATTGCAACAATTTTCTGGAAACGGTGGACCGCGCGGTCGAAGCGCTCACGGAGTGGGACCGCTTCGCCGTAAACCGGCAGGGCCACATCACGCGTGTACGGCCCTATCCCATCAGCGTGGCGTTTCCGGAGAATTCGCACGCGGTCAAAGAATCGCGCAATTCGGGCGAAGAACGCGCGGCCCTCTGCGCGGAGATGCACATCGAGGCTTCGCTTCTCGGCGTGGGCGTCGATCGCGTTGATTACACCAAGGGAATCCTCGAACGCTTCCGCGCGCTAGAGCGTTTTTTTGAGCTGAACCCCGCGTACCAACAGCGCTTCACGTTCGTGCAAATCGGCGCGCCAAGCCGCACGGACATCGAGCGCTACAAGAATTTCCTCGAAGAAGTCAGCGTGGAAGCGGAACGCATCAACGCGCGCTTCCAAACAGCGCGCTGGAAACCCATCGTGTTTCGCAAGAAGCACCACTCCCACGAAGAGATCGCACGCTTTTACAAGGCTTCCTCCTTCTGCATGGTGACCTCGCTGCACGATGGAATGAACCTGGTGGCCAAGGAATACGTGGCTTCGCGTGAGGACGAACGCGGTGTGCTGATTCTCAGCACGTTTGCAGGCGCGGCGCATGAACTTTCGGACGCGCTGCTGGTCAATCCCTACGACGTCGCGCAACTCTCCGAGTCCATCCATCGCGCGCTAGAGATGCCCGAAGAGGAGCAGACGCGGCGGATGCAGCGGATGCGGCACATCGTGCGTGAGCATAATGTGTACCGCTGGGCGGCGAATCTTCTGTCCGATCTGACGGAGATTCGCGTTGACTTGCAGGAGCGCGTGGAGGCGCCCCAGATGTCATGAGTCACCCAAATCGAGCGAGATGTCCGGTTTTGCCGCGCTGCGGGAGCGTTGCCGTACTTCCCTGGATGGAGGAACCTTCCACGTGAACACGGCGGAGACTCCATTTGAATTCGTCACCGTTTCCTATCTCACGCGGATCGGCAACCAATCAGCCGGCACCCTTGCGGAGTTGCTGACGGGGCTTGAGAATTGCAGCGACGCTTCCATCTTCCATCACACGTATCAAACTCTGGGCAGCCATCACTTTCTCACCGAGGGTTTTTCCAACGATTTCGCGCAATGGGTTCTTTCGGACACCAACCGGAACGACCTGGCGGAGCAGTTAGCGGCACTCGACATACGCGACTACATTTCCATCGCGGCGCTGCGACGTGATCTCTGCCGTGTTGTGAGCGACTTCTGCGCAGCTTTTCCCCATTTTGCGGGACAATCCGCGCTGGAGCGCTTCTACTTTTGCGAAAGCGTGGAAGTCACCGTGCCCCTGGGCCGAAAGGCTCGAACGCTGGACGAATTCCGCGAGGGCCTTGCGCATCTCAGCCACGCCGGCTTCTATTTTCATTTCATTTCTTCGCGCCTGCGTCTAAAACTCCAGACCAACGACTTTTCGCACTGGCTCGCGGACGGACTTGGGTTGGCGACTCTGGCGGACAGCGTCAACCACGTCGACATCTATACCAATACGTTGGACAGCTCGCGTGCCAAGCTGCTGCGGCTGATCGACCGTGAAAGAAGGAAAGCATGAGCGAGACCCTGGCCCTCGCGCGCATCCCACTTGACGATTATGCCGAACTCCTGGGCGCAGGCGAGATCGAGGAGTTGCGCGCCCTGGCGAAGCCTTTGCGTGGCCGCACCATTGAAATGATCAATTCCACCGCTATTGGTGGAGGGGTTGCCGAGATTCTGAACCGCTTGGTGCCCCTCGCGGAGGAACTCGAACTCAACATCAAATGGAATGTGATGACCGGAGGCGAAGATTTCTTTGACGTAACGAAGTCATTCCACAACGCCCTGCATGGCGCGCCCTATCATGCCAGCCCGAAGGATTTCGAGATTTTTCTCGCATACAATGAACGCAATCGCGGCACACTTCCTCTCGATGCCGAATTCGTGGTGATTCACGACCCGCAGCCCGCGGCTTTGATTGAAGCGCGCAAACCCGGCTCCAATTTCTGGGTATGGCGCTGCCACATCGATCTTTCCCATCCGAACCGGGCAGTCTGGGATTTCCTGGAAAAATTCGTATCGCGCTATGACGGCGCCATGTTTTCGGCCCCGGAATTTTCGCGGCAGCTCCCCATTCCGCAGTATCTTTTCTATCCGGCCATTGACCCGCTATCCGAAAAAAATCAAGAGCTCGAACCCGAGTTCATCGCTCAAGTCCTTGCTCGTTTTCGCATCGATCCCCAGCGCCCGATCCTCACCCAAATCTCCCGGTTCGACCGCTTGAAAGATCCTGTTGGGGTGATTCGCGCGTACCGGATCGTGAAGCGCTATTTCGATTGCCAACTGGTTCTCGCGGGCGGGAGCGCCTCTGACGATCCCGAAGGCGCGATCGTGTTGAAAGAAGTGTTGCGCGAAGCGGACAACGATCCGGACATTCGAGTGATCGAGCTGCCCGCCTGGGCGCCGCTGGAAGTCAACGCGCTGCAGCGGGCTTCGACGGTCGTCATTCAGAAAAGTCTTCGCGAGGGCTTTGGCCTGACTGTTTCCGAAGCGCTGTGGAAGAGAAAGCCGGTGGTGGCTTCCGCGGTTGGCGGCATCCCGATCCAAATCATCCACAAACATACGGGGTTGCTGGCGCACTCCGTGGAAGGGACGGCGTATCAAATTCGATTTTTGCTCTCCCACCCGGAAATCGCCACAAAACTCGGTGAGCACGGGCACCAGCACGTGAAGGAAAGTTTTCTGATCACGCAAAAACTGAAGCGCTACCTGACGCTCTTTCTGACCTTGGCACGAGGCTCGTGAGAATCCGCTAAACGCAGTGGCAACTTTGCTTTGCAGTTTCTCATCTAAATGGAAGAAGCAGACCTCCAGCCGGCGCCAGCTCCTGCTTTTTGCAATTCATCCTATTTCTGTGCAAGGAGAACACGCATGAAACGTGCCGCACTTCTACTGTTTCTGGCAGGTTGGCTGGTGCCGCTGGCGTCGGCCCAGGATCATTTTCAAGTGGGCGCCTACGGTGATTATTTCCGCCTCTCGCAAACGGACACGAATATGGCGGGACTCGGAGCGCGCGTGGGCTACAAGGCGTTCTCTCACGTGATGCTTGAAGGAGAGCTGAATTACGATTTTAATCAAGGTTTCACAGACCATTGCGTGGCCACGGGCTGCACGGTCACGGTGGCAAACAGCAATCTCAAAGTGCTTCACGGACTGTTTGGGGCAAAAATCATAGGTGGCCACGGGGCCTTCCGGCCATTCCTCACCCTCAAAGGCGGCTTTGTTAACTTCCGGCTTGATCCGCGGCCAGCTACTTTCGGAACGTTTACGGACTCGGTGGACAACCTGCGCGCAAACAACGTCAGTGGGACGGTTTACCCGGGCGCAGGTGTGGAAGGGCATCTTGGCCCGATTGGTCTGCGCCTTGAAGCCGGCGATGAAATCTACTTCGCCGGTGGCACGCATCACAATGCGCGCGTAGCTTTCGGACCGTTCATTCGTTTCTAGGTTCGTAGCTGTAGGAACTGCACTGGATAGCTGAATTGCTTTATCGGGATAGAACGCCCCACTTTTTCAAGTGCGAAGAAGTGGGGCGGTTTTTTTCCGCATGAATCCGGGATCAGACAATATTGCGGTCCGCGGCTTGGAGTTGGATATAGGCGCATTGTCCGGTCAGCGGGCAAATCTCGCATTTCGGATGGGACCGCTTGCAAGTCAGCTGTCCGTGCTTTTTCAGAAGCAAGTAGGCTCTTTGACGCGCCTCAAGGGTCTGCGCAAGCCCGGAGTTCAGGATTTCCCCCGCCGCGCGGTAATCCGCGGCATAGTTTTTTCCAGCTTTGCCAAACCACAGACGCGCGGGCACTTCGACGTTCGCGGACGGCACAGCGGCCACCGGCGCCAGCTTCGAAAACAACAGGATTTTCTCAGCGCTGGGTTCGCCAATGACGGGAAACTGCTGAAGGACTTTTTTCGCGCCGCGAATTCCTTTGCCTTTTTGCTGCTTTTCCTCCTGCAGCCTCTCTTTCAGTACTGCCTTCAGATCTCCGCCAAATTCAGCCTTCACTCTGCGGGCGATCTCTTTCAATCGATCGGCGCGCAGCTCCGGGACGATTCCGCCGACCCGTACTAACTTCACCAGTTTTGATTTCGCGACCGCAAGGATTTCCTTTGGACTCAGTCCGGCTTCCCGCTTCAGTGCGTCAAAGCCTTTCAAACAAGACGCGTCGCTGGCAGGATAGCCGCAATTCAGGTAAACAATCATTTCAAAAGGATCCGTGGGACCAACAGGTTGCTGCGGCCCGTACATTTGCTCCAGCAAATCCAGAACTTCGTTCACGTTTGGCAGAGAGTTCCTCCGATGGTCAACGGGGCGTCGCGGACTCTCCGTGGCCCGCATCGCCGAAATGTTCATGCTGGCGCAAAAGGAATTGGTCGGTCATTCCAGCAATGTAATCACAAACGATAACGTGACGCGGTTCCAATTGTGCAAGTTCTTCGTAGGTGACGGGCATCGAGCCTTCGCCGTCTAAGTAATAAATGAAAAGTTCTTCGAGGCACTTCACGGAACGGTCGCGGTCTTCAGCGATAGCGGGATGATCGTAAATGTGTTTGAAAAGAAAACGTTTTAGTTCGGAGTTGTTCCCAGCAATAGATTCGCTGAAGCCCGCCAATCGAATTGGATATGAGCGAACGCCCTCAACGGAGGAGATATCCGAAGATTGGACACGAGCTTGAGTGAGGAACACCAGGTCGCTGACAAAGAAATTCAATACTTGCCTCAGCGTTTCATTGAAAACCAGCTTCTCGCGTGCGGCCGGATGCTCCGTGGTAATTTTTCGGTGCATCTCCTCGAAAAACGGGACTTCCTCGCAAAGTAAATTTAGGTCAAGAAGCTCTGCTTCGAGGGCATCGTCCAGGTCCGCGGTGTTGTAAGCAATTTCATCGACCCAATCGATAAGTTGGGCTTCGAGGGGCGGGCGCAAATCCAGCAGGTACTCGGCCAGTTGCGGAAATTCTGCGGCGGAATAGTCACGCGAATGCTTGATAATGCCTTCGCGAACTTCAAACGTGAGATTCAGGCCGGGAAAATCGAGGTAGCGCTGTTCGAACTGTTCGACGATGCGGAGGGCGTGCAAATTGTGATTGAACGAGCCGCCGCGCGCGCGCATCAATTCGTCGAGTTTGCGTTCGCCGGCATGACCAAACGGCGGGTGGCCGATGTCGTGGACGAGGGCAAGGGCTTCAACAAGCTCGGTGTTCAATCCCAGCGCGGCGGCGACAGTGCGGGCAATCTGTGCTACTTCCAGTGTGTGCGTCAGGCGATTGCGGAAATGGTCCGAGTAACGCGTTGTGAAAACCTGCGTCTTGGCTTCCAATCGGCGAAAAGCACGGGAATGGATGATACGGTCGCGGTCCCGCGCGTAGGCACTGCGGTAAGGATGGGGCGGTTCGGGATAGCGCCGGCCGCGCGACTGTTCCGCGCGCATCGCCCAGGGAGCAGGAGTGCGAACTGGTTCGATAAACCGCTCCGTCATATTCCGGCTAAGCCGCGCCATTTCTGATGCGCGGAGCGAATCAGGATTTCGGGGAAAGAGTATCCAAGCCGCGATCGGCCTGATCCGCAATGGGCGTATCCGGGTAATCCTTCTTGATCTGCTGGTAGATGGTGGCGGCTTCCTTTGGGTTGGAATTGCGCAGGAGGCCGGCAAGTTCCAGCAGCACTAGCGGCCGAGGCACAAGAGCGCTCTGCTTGTCCGCCAAAGCGCGAAAGGCTTTCACGGCATCATCGGTCTTGCCGGTACGGGCGGAAATGAGCGCCATCTGATACTGGGCCATGGCCGCAAGGTCTTGATCACGACTGCCGCTGATTTTCTTTAGTTCTTCCAGTGCTTGATTGTGGCGCTCGAGATCCTCGAGACAAAGCGCGGAATAGTAGCGAGCGAGCTTTCCCGGATTCGTGCTCGGATATTTGTCCGCAACCTTGGTGAATTTTTGCAAAGCGTCC
>WNFQ01002051.1_pt1 | contig 25795 bp, 18 predicted proteins | sample 5400171 | NCBI WGS metagenome assembly WNFQ01 (sample SAMN13153356, study PRJNA577476) | soil metagenome | isolation source: 20 cm soil under Madrone tree | place: USA:California | collected 2016-06-14
CTCGGCCCCGTCGACGCGCGACTTCGGGGCGTTGGTGGTGCGAAACCCGGTGCCGAGGCCGCCCGGCAGCGTAAAGGCATCGAGGAACTGCTGATTCTTGTAGTCGTAGTGGAAGGCCGCAGCATTGAACACTGCCCGCCGCTCCCACAGCTCCGTCTTGAGGCCGAGCTCGTAGGAGGTGAGCTTCTCGGGCTCCGCGAACGTGAGTTCGGTGTTGTCGTTATAAGCCTGGCCGTTGAAGGCCACCCCACGATAGCCCCGGCTGATGCTCAGGTAGGCCAACACGCCCTCGCTCGCCTTCCAGTCGACGCCGACCTTCCCGCTGACGTTGTTCGTATCGTTGCCGAAGGTCGGTACGAACCCGAATCCCTGCACCGCCAGTCCCTGCTGGAAGTAAAGGCGCGGCGCCGTAGGTGGCGTATTGGGAGGTGGCGGCGGGTATAACGCGGGATTGCCGACCGTCTGTGTCCACCAGGTGGTCGCATCGATGTTCGGATCGGTGCCGCCAGCCGCGGTGGTCGCCCCAGGGTTCGCGAGTCCGCCCTCGAGCGCGTAGAAGTGGCTGATCGTCACCTTGTCCTTGGTGTAGCGCAGCCCCCAGCGCAGTGTGACTGTTGGAGCTACGGTATAGGTGGCATTGAAGAACACGGCCCGGCTGTCCTTGAGCTGATCGAAGTTGTTGTACTCATCGAATCCCCACAGCGGCGTGGGGACGCTCGCGCTGGTCGGCGGGACCGACGGGGCGAAGAAGCTCGGGTAACCGTCAAAGAAGTGGAACTGGACCGTCGCGTGCGTGCTCTCGCGCCCGTAGTAGAGTCCGCCGAGCCAGCCGAAAGCCCCCGTGTCGTGGGAAGCGATACGGATCTCCTGCGAAAACGTATTTACGCTCGAGAAGTACGTGTTCGGGTCATCGAGACGCACGAAGATCGGCAGCCCGCCGTCGTCGCTCTTCTCGTACCACCAGCCGTAGTCGTAGCCGGTGACTGAAGTAAGCGTCGCGTGCGGGCTCAGCTGCCAGTCGATCTTGAGCGTGGCGTTGTCGCTGCGGATGTCCTTGTGGACGGCGAACTTGGCGCCGTTGTCGAACCAGCCGATGTTGCCGGTGGAGAGAGAGGAATTAGGGTCGTTGCTGAGTGTCAGGCTCGGGTCGTTATTGATCGCGTGCGCGCCGTAGGGCGTGCCCCCTGAGCGGCTTGCCGAGACCTTGAGTTGGGCGGTGAGACTGTCGTTGGGCTTCGCCAGCAGCGTCAAGCGACCCGCGACGGCATCCACGCCATTCAGCGGCTCAACGCCCGGCACCACGCTCCTCACCCAGCCGTCGCGTTTCTCGTACATCACCGCGGCGCGCCAGCCGATTTCGTTGTCGATCACCGGACCGCCCACGGCGCCCCGCACCGAATAGGCACTGTAGTTGCCCGCCCCGGCGGTGATGTAACCGTCGTAGGCGGTCAGGCTCGGATTCTTGGTGTAGAAGCTGATCGCACCCCCGGTCGCGTTCTTGCCGTACAAGGTCCCCTGCGGACCACGCAGCACCTCGACGCGATCGAGGTCGTAGGTCTGCAGCGCCTGGACGGCGCCGACGCTCTTGTAGACCTCGTCGACGTACATGGCGACCGGGCTGCTCTGGTTCTCGCTGAAGTCCTGAGTCGTCACTCCGCGCAGCGTGAAGGTGGGCTGGGCCTCCGGCCCGTACGGGGAATTGAGCAGCAGGTTCGGGACGGAGGCGGTGATATCGCCCGCCTGCCGCACGCCGCGCTTGAGCAGTTCGCTCGCCGAGATGGCTGTTACCGCCACCGGCACGTCCTGCAGCCGCTCAGTGACGCGTTGCGCGGTCACCGTGATCTCCTCGAGCGTCTCGTCGGCGCACACGCTCTGCGGCCAGGCCGCGCTCAACGCTGCGCCGCCGGCGAGCAGCCAGACGAACTCTCTCACACATGACCGGTAGAACCGATAGGCCTGCCAGCGCATAGCTGCATCTCCCTTAGGATGCGTGTGGTGTCTGCAGTTCAGGCGCGGCGTCCGTGCGGTCACCGTGCTGCGTGACGCATCGATTATCGATAGTTTGTTATCGCGACATTCGTCACTCTAGGATGAGTGCGCACGAGCGTCAACCCGCCGGCCTGCGCAGCCGCGGTGCCCAGGGCCAGTGGGGCAGGCTGGTGCGCGGAAGGCGTGGGCGGATCCCCGGGGGCGCGTCGGCCCGGCGCGGGCTCGCCCCGCGGCGGATGCTAGAGTTACCGCATGAAATTCGTCGATGAGGCGCGAGCGCGGGTGCAGGCCGGCAACGGCGGGCGTGGCAGCACCAGTTTCCGCCGCGAGAAGTTCGTGCCCTTCGGCGGCCCGGACGGCGGCGACGGGGGCCACGGCGGCAGCGTCTACCTGCGCGCCGCGTCGGGCATCAATACGCTGGCGGATTTCCGCATCGAGCGGACCTTCAAGGCGGCTCATGGGGAGCCCGGTGGTGCCAACGACTGCAGCGGCCGCGGCGGAGCGGATCTGTACGTGCCGGTGCCGATCGGCACCGTGGTGCGCGACGCCGACACTCACGAGGAGCTGGGCGACCTCACGCGTGACGGCGAGGAGCTGCTGGTCGCGCGCGGCGGCAAGGGCGGCTGGGGGAACCAGCGCTTCAAGTCGAGCACCAACCGCTCCCCGCGGCAGTTCGGCCCGGGCCTTCCGGGCGAGAGGCGCGTGCTGGAATTCGAGCTGAAGGTCATCGCGGACGTGGGCCTGCTGGGGCTGCCCAACGCCGGTAAATCCACGCTCATCCGCGCGGTCTCCGCGGCGCGGCCCAAGGTTGCGGACTATCCGTTCACGACCCTGCACCCGAACCTGGGAGTGGTGGACGTCGGGCAGCACCGTAGCTTCGTCATGGCCGACATCCCCGGTCTGATCGAGGGGGCCGCGGAAGGGGTCGGACTCGGGATCCAGTTCCTCAAGCACCTGCAGCGCACGCGGCTGCTGCTGCACCTGGTGGACATCGCGCCGCTCGATCCGCAGGCCGACCCGGTACGCGATGCGCGCGCCATTGTTCGGGAGCTGAAGAAGTTCAGCAAGCACCTGGCGCTGAAGCCGCGCTGGCTGGTGCTGAACAAACGCGATCTGCTGCCGGCGCCGCAGGCCGAGCGCCGCGCGCGCGCCATCGTGCGCTCCCTGCGCTATCGCGGGCCGCAGTTCCTGATCTCAGGGGCGACCGGCGAGGGGACGAAGGCGCTGTGCGAAGCGGCTATGACGTTTTTGGAGGAGCACGATCGAGCGGCACGCGAGCGCGCATCATCTCCAGGAGATGCTGGCGTCGAGCCGCCGGCCGCAACTTGAGGGGTGTCGGAATGACCGGGACCGGGATGCTGGCCTTGGAGTTCGCTGCGCTCATCATTAGCCTCACTGCATTGCACGGATACGGGCCGCCAGGCGACTCTTGTGCCGTGCGGCCTTGTTGCGATGGATGATCTGCTTGCTCACGAGCGAGTCGATGATCGGGACGGCCTGGTTATAGGTGCCCTGGGCCGCCTCTTTGTTGCCCCCGACCACGGCCGTCGTCACGTTGCGCACCGCGGTGCGCATGCGCGAGCGCAGCGCCACATTGCGGGCACGGTGCTTCTCGGCCTGACGGGCAGCCTTTTCGGCGGACTTGGTATTGGCCAAGAAATCTCCGTATCCAACGGCCGGGTCGCAAGCAAGCGAGGGCCGGTAGTCTGCGCATCGGGCCGGCGCTTGTCAACGCGGCGAGAGAGGCGACAGCTGACGCCGCCCGGTTCACATAAACTGGCCGTTGGCGCGCTCGAAGGCGTCGCAACGAAGTTAACTTAGTCTTTTTCCATCAATGGTTTAAGAGAATCATGGAGCTCATCCGAGGACTCAGCGGCGCACACCGGCTAGCGGGCGGCTGCGTGCTGACCATAGGCACCTACGACGGCATTCACCTCGGCCACCAGGCGCTGCTGGCACGCCTGTGCGAGCACGCGGTGCGGCGCCCAGCGGCCGCGGTTCTGATGACGTTCGAGCCCATGCCGCGCGAGTACCTGTCGCCGGATGATCCGCCCGCGCGGCTCACTTCGCTCCGCGAGCGCTGGCGGATCCTCTCGGGCACCCGCCTGCATTATCTGTGGCTGCTGCGCTTCGGCGAGGCTTTGCGTAACCTCCCGGGTGAAGCCTTTGCGCAGCTCCTGGCGCGCGAGCTGCGCCCGAGGGTCGTGGTAGTCGGTCACGACTTTCGCTTCGGACGCAATGGCGAGGCGACCGCGGCCGTGCTGGCGGCGGCCGGGACGCGTCTGGGGTTCGACGTGGACGTGCTGGGCCCGGTGACGCTCGAGGGCGAGCGCATCAGCAGCAGCGGGGTGCGCGCGGCGCTCGCGCGCGGGGACTTTGAGCGCGCGCGGCGCTGGCTCGGTCGGCCCTGGTCGATGCGCGGACGGGTGATGCAGGGCAAGCGCCTGGGACGGGATCTGGGGTTTCCGACCGCCAATCTGCCCCTCGAGCGCCGCCGCGCGCCGGTCGCCGGGATTTTTGCGGTGCGCGTGCACGGGGTGGCGAGCGCGGCGCTGCCGGGCGTCGCGAGCCTCGGCACGCGCCCCACGATCGGCGGAGTCGAGGCGCTGCTGGAGGCGCACCTGTTCGATTTTAGCGGCGAGCTGTACGGTCGCGAGATTGAAGTCGAGTTCGCGGCGAAGTTGCGCGACGAGGCGAGCTTTCCGACGCTCGAGGCGCTGACCGCGCAGATGCGGCGCGACGCTGCGGATGCGCGCCGCATCCTCACTGGCTGAACGGGACATGACGGACTACAAACACACCATCACCCTGCCGCAGACCGACTTCCCGATGAAAGCGGATCTCGCCCAGCGCGAGCCCGCGATGGTGCGCGCCTGGGAGGAGCGCGGCACCTATGCGAAGCTGCGGGAGCGGGCGCGCGGGCGGCCGCGCTTCGTACTGCACGACGGGCCCCCGTACGCCAACGGCGCCATCCACATCGGTCACGCGGTCAACAAGATCCTCAAGGACATCGTGGTGAAGTCACGCTCGCTCGATGGCTTCGACTCACCCTACATCCCGGGCTGGGATTGCCACGGGCTGCCGATCGAGCTGCAGGTGGAGAAAAAGCACGGCCGGCCCGGCCAGAAGCTCGATGCGCAGGCCTTTCGCGCCGCCTGCCGCGCCTATGCGCATGAGCAGATCGAGTTGCAGCGCGCCGACTTCAAGCGCCTCGGCGTTCTCGGGGACTGGGACCGACCCTACCTCACCATGTCACCGGGCTATGAGGCGCAGCAGCTGCGCGCCTTCGGCCGCATCATCCGCAACGGACACCTCTATAAAGGGGTGAAGCCCGTGCACTGGTGTCTCGATTGCCGCTCGGCGCTCGCGGAGGCCGAGGTCGAGTACGAGGAGAAGACCTCACCGGCGATCGACGTGGCGTTTCGCGTCGCCGACCGCAACGATCTGGCGGCGCGCATCGGCCTCGGCGCCGCACAGCTGGGCACGGCGCCCGTGGACCTCGTGATCTGGACCACGACCCCCTGGACGCTGCCGGGGAATCAGGCCGTTGCCCTGCGGGCGGAGTTTCGCTACGCGCTCGCACAGGCGGGAAGCGGCGGCGAGCGACGGCACCTGATCGTGGCAGCCGAGCTCCTGGAACCCTCGCTCAGGCGCTTCGGCCTGCCGGGCGCCGCCGTGCTGGCGCAATTCGAGGGCCGCTCGCTCGAGGGACTGAAGCTGCAGCACCCCTTGCAGGACCGGCAGGTGCCGGTCGTGCTCGGGGAGCATGTGACGCTCGATGCCGGCACCGGCGCCGTACACACCGCCCCAGGGCACGGGATGGAGGATTTCGCCGTGGGGCAGCGGTACGGCTTGCCGGTGACCAACCCGGTCGGCGACGACGGGCGCTTCCTGGCCGACACCCCGCTGGTGGCCGGCCTCAGGGTCGATGCGGCCAACGCAGTGATCATCGATGCGCTCGCCAAGGCTGGGCAGCTCCTGCACCAGGAGTCCCTGCGCCACAGCTATCCGCATTGCTGGCGCCACAAGACCCCGGTCATCTTCCGCGCCACACCTCAGTGGTTCATCAGCATGGAGCGCGCCGGCCTGCGCGCGCACACCCTGCGCGACATCCCGGGCGTTGCCTGGACTCCCGCGTGGGGCGAGCAGCGTATCACCGGGATGATCGAGAGCCGCCCCGACTGGTGTATCTCGCGGCAGCGCACCTGGGGGGTGCCGATTCCGCTGTTCGTGCACAAACAAACGGGAGAGCGGCATCCGCGTACCCAGGAGCTGATCGAGGCGGCCGCCGAGCGGGTCGGGCGGGGCGGGATCGACGCCTGGTTCGCGCTCGAGCCGCAGGAGCTCCTCGGCGCAGACGCGCAGCATTACGACAAGGTCATCGACGTCATGGACGTGTGGGCCGACTCGGGGATGTCGTTCGAATGCGTCGGCGCCGAGCGCCCGGAGGTGAGCGCGCCGGTGGAGCTGTACCTCGAGGGCTCGGATCAGCATCGCGGCTGGTTTCACAGCTCGCTGCTCATGTCCGAGGCACTGTATGAGCGCCCGCCGTACCGTGGCGTGCTCACTCACGGGTTCACGGTCGACGAGAAGGGCCGCAAGATGTCGAAATCGCTCGGTAACGTCGTGGCGCCGCAGAAGGTCATGAACAGTCTCGGCGCCGACGTGTTGCGACTGTGGGTCTCGGCGACCGACTACGCCAACGAGATGAGCGTGTCGGACGAGATCCTCAAACGTATGGCGGATTCCTACCGCCGCATGCGCAATACCCTGCGCTTCCTGCTCGGCAATCTGCACGGCTTCGATCCCGCACGCCACGCTCTGCCGGGCGCGCAGCTGCTGGCGCTCGATCGCTGGGTGCTCGCGCGCACGCGCACCCTGCAGGCGGAAGTTCTCCAGGCCTATCGCAACTACACCTTTCATCTGATCTATCAGAAGGTGCACAACTTCTGCAGCGTTGATCTGGGCGGCTTCTATCTCGACGTCATCAAGGACCGCATGTACACGACGCCCGCGGCGGGCGCCGCGCGCCGCTCGGCACAGACCGTCATGTTTCACATGGCGGAGTGCATGGTGCGCTGGCTCGCGCCGATCCTCAGTTTCACCGCCGAGGAGGTATGGCGCCACCTTCCGGGCGAGCGAGGCGAGTCGGTGTTTCACGAGACCTGGCATACCCTGCCGCAAGCGCCTGCGGACTCCATCGATTGGGACGCACTCTTGCAGCTACGGACCGACGTCACGCGTGAGCTGGAGAGGCTGCGCGACACCGGCGCCATCGGCGGGCCGCTGGATGCCCGGGTCGAGGTGTACTGCGTGGCGGACGAGTTCGCGCGCTTCGCGGCCCTTGGCGAGGAGCTGCGCTTCCTGCTGATCACCTCGCACGCGCAGGTGCACGAGGTGGCGCTCGCTCCCCCTGGGGCGGTGGCAGCCACCAACACCGGCCGCAGCGGCGTGTGGATCCTCGCGCAGGCGAGCGCCGATCCCAAGTGCGTGCGCTGCTGGCAGCGGCGCCCCGATGTCGGCTCGGACGCGCGCCACCCGCAGCTGTGCGCACGCTGCGTCGGCAATATCGAGGGTCCGGGCGAGCGAAGGAAATTCGTATGAGCGCGGCGGGCAACGGCAGCGCGCCCGCGCCGCAGGCGGCGGTCGCGGGCGCGGCTGCTGCTGTGCCGGCGGCGGCGAGCGGTTGGCGCTGGTTGCCGCTGGCGGCGGCAATCATCGTGGCGGACCAGCTCCTCAAGGCCTGGATGGTGCAGCACTTCGCGCCGCTCGAGCGGGTGCAGGTGCTGCGCGTGCTCGACATCATTCTCACCTACAACACCGGTGCGGCGTTCAGTTTCCTCTCCGATGCCTCGGGGTGGCAGCGCTGGCTGTTCGTGCTGCTCGCGCTGGGCGTGAGCGCGGTCCTCATCGTGTGGATGCGGCGGCTGCGCGCCGCGGTCCATGGCCTGCTCGCCTGCGGCTTGGCGCTCATCGTCGGCGGGGCGCTCGGCAACATGATCGACCGCCTGACTCTGGGCCGGGTGGTAGACTTCATTCATGTGCACTGGCGGCAAGCGTACTTCCCCGCGTTCAACCTCGCCGATTCGGCCATCACCGTGGGCGCCGTGGTGCTGCTGATCGATGCCTGGCGCGAGACCCGGGCGGCCAGGCGGGTGCGCGGCTGATGCAAGTGCTGCTCGCCAACCCGCGGGGCTTCTGTGCCGGCGTCGATCGTGCCATCGACATCGTCGAACGGGCGCTCCAGCTCTTCGGTGCGCCGATCCACGTGCGCCACGAGGTGGTTCACAATCACCACGTGGTGGAGCGCCTGCGAGGACTCGGAGCGGTGTTCGTCGAGGAACTCGCCCAGGTGCCCTCGGGCGGTACTGTAATCTTCTCCGCGCACGGGGTGTCGCGCGCGGTCGAGGAGGAGGCTCGCACCCGGCGCCTCACGGTGTTCGACGCCACCTGCCCGCTGGTGGCCAAGGTGCACATGGAGGTACAGCGCTACGCGCGCGAGGGGTGCGACGTGATCCTGATCGGACACGCCGGACATCCGGAAATCGAGGGCACCATGGGTCGCTTCGATGGCTCCTACGGGGGCCGGATCCATCTGGTGCAGAACCTCGCTGATGTTGCCGCACTCGAGGTGCGTGACCCCGAGCGGCTGGCGTCCGTGACCCAGACCACGCTCTCCGTGGACGACACGGCGGAGATGGTCGCGGCCCTGCGGCGCAGATTCCCGCGACTCGCCAGCCCGCGCCGTGAGGACATCTGCTACGCGACCCAGAACCGCCAGGACGCCGTCAAGAAGCTTCTCGAGCGCTGCGACGTGCTGCTGGTAGTGGGTTCGCGCACCAGTTCCAACTCCAACCGCCTGCGCGAGCTTGCCGAGCGTGCCGGCGTACCCGGCTATCTGATCGACGGGCCGGCGGACCTGCGCGCCGAATGGTTCGCCGGCAAGCGCGCCGTCGGCGTGACCGCCGGAGCCTCGGCGCCGGAGCTGCTGGTGCAGCAGGTGCTCGAGCAGCTCGGCCGCTGGGGCGCGCAGGCGCCGCGCGAGATCAGCGGCCGTGAAGAGCGAGTGTTCTTCGCCTTGCCGCGCGAGCTGCGCCGCGAGTCAGATAAGCCCGCGTAGCCGAACCAATCGCTGCGCCCAAGCTCGAGCGCACTCACGGCCGCCTGCCAGCCAGCGCGGTTTCCGTTCCCGGTGTTCCATTTCCGCGCTCCGCCCGAAACCCCCGGGTGCACCACCGACACCCACTTAGCGGACAGGCCCACGGGAGGGCTCCACATGCGAAATATACTGCTAGTTGCAGGCACGCTGTCGTGCATGCTCACCGGCTGCGGCGGCGGGGGCTACGGCGGCGGTGGCGGCGGCTCCGGGGGCTCCATGACCTGCGGCAGCGGCTACTCCAATGCCTGCCCTCCGCCGACCGTTACCCTGACCGCCCCGGCATCGGGAGCGACCGTCAGCAGCACGGTTCCCCTGACGGCGACGGCAAGTGCTTCCTCGACCTACGGTCTTACGGTCACGAGCGTCGAATTCCTGATCGACGGCATGGCGGTGGGAACCGTGACCAGCTCACCCTACACGTTCATGTGGAACAGCACGACCGTGACCAAGGGCAGCCATTCGCTCGCCGCCAAGGTGACCGACAGTGCGGGCGGCACGGCGACCACGCCGGCCATCATGATCAACACGACGGGTACGGCGATCGCTGTTGCCATGACTGCGGCGCAGATCTTCCCCGCGCCGATGTCTCAGGCTTCCGGAATGGCCGACTTGACCGTGAAGCTCGACACCGGCGCCACGCGCGGCACGGTGAAGCTGACGGGCCTGAGCGCGACTGCGGTGACCATCAATGAAGGCTTCGCTGGCGCGGCCGGACCTGCCCTCATCAGGCTCTCGCCCGGCGGCGACAACACCGCTGAGTGGGAAGTGCCGGCCAATGCACTGCTCACCGCGGAACAGCTGACTGCGCTGTCGCAGGGTAAGCTCTACGTGATCGCAACCTCCGCGGCCAATCCGCGCGGGGAGATCCGCGGGCAGATCGCCCCCGACAACGTCGCCGTGACGTTCTCCACGATGGCCCCCGCTGCCGAAGCGGGCTCGGTCAGCCCTGCGGCCGGGGGCGTCGTAGCTACGACGGTGGATAAGAGCACGTACACGCTCAGCATTCACGTCAACTCCACGGGCGTGGACGATGCGGATGCAGCGGAGGTGGACAGCGCCGCCACCGGGCGCAAGCTGGCCGTGCTGAGCAAGGACTCTGTCGAGATGGGGCACTGGTCGGCGGAGCTCGCCCCCATCAGTGCCGCGGACGTCGGCCACTTCGAGTCGGGCAAGTGGTACGTGAGTATCGCCACACCGGTGGAGGCGGGCGGCGCGCTTCGCGGACAGATCCGAGCACCGGGCGACTGAAGCTCCTGGCTCCCCTGGGCGGCCCGCGCACGGATGCGCGGGGCCGCTTTTCTTTGGCGCGCTGCGTGCCGCCCGCCGGCCGCGGCGTGCACCGCGCCGCGACTCAGAGAAACCCGTGCAGCTCGAGGAAGTACAGCCGCGTGTGCTCGCTGTCGAGCTGCGGTATGCCGTCGAAGTAGCGCACCCCGGCGCGCAGTTGCACGAACTGCACGGGCGTCAGCTCATACAGCAGGCTCCAGCGAGTCTGTGCAGCGTGCGCCACGCGCCGGTTCGGATCGAGGTACTCTCCCGTCACCTTGAGATTGTGGCCGCGGGCGAGGGCCCAGTTGGCTTCCACCAGAGTCGCGAGCATCTTCACCCCGCCACCGGCAAGGCTGCGGTCATCTACTAGATCGGCCTCGCCGAGCCAGGCGACATTGCCGGTCTTCAGTCCGCCGAACACTCCCCAGGCACTCCTGCTGCCCGCGGCGGCGGCATTGTTGTAGTTGGCCGCGGCACCCAGGCGCCACAGAGAGTCGACCCAGGTGAGCTGCGCGCTCGTCTGTTTGCCGTTGCTGGTGGCCGCGCCCCCGGCGGTGCCGTTGCTCTCGGCGAGCTGCGCATCCCAGTGTCCCTTGAGCCAGCCGAACTCCACGCCCTGGTCGGGCGTGGTCATGTTGATGCCGCTCACCTGGCCGACGAACGCGGTCTGATCCTGCAGGCGCAGGCCGAAGGGCAGGTACAGCTGCCCGCCCTTGAGATACCAGGAGTGATCGGCGGACCAGAACATGCCCCACGCTTCGCGGTTCAGCGCCCCTCCCGGCGCCACCTGCTCATCGACGTAGACCAGCAGGCGGTCGGGGATCACGCTGGCGCCGAGGTAGACACGCGTCTGCTGCATCTGAAACTGCGCAAGCGTGCGCGTGTGCGGAACCTGCTGGCTCGAGGCGTCGAAGCGCAGATCCGCGCCGATGGAGATGAAACGGGCGAGCTCGCCGGCCCAGACGTCCGTGCCGGTATCCAGGTGGTGCGCCGGCAGCTGCGTCTGCGCGAACACGTTGCCGAAGGCGTTGCGCAGTCCGCCGCCGGTGGGGTTGACGTGGCATTGACTGCACTTGGCCCCTTGGCCGACGGCGAGGTACGGCTCCGCGTGTACGGATGGCGCGAACACACACGCGAGCGCCATGCAAAGGGAAGCGAAGCGGGCCAGGCTGTTGGTCATGGTGTGATGTCCAAGATGAATTCACTGACGTAGTCGATGCCGAGCGCGTGTGCGTTCACGTCGGCCAGCGCACCGCCGCCGCTGCCGCGCAGCGTCAGGCGATAGCGGCCGGCGGCGAGCGCGCCGCGCGGATTGATCAGCAGTGCGCGGGGATTACCCTCGGCGAGCCGCATGGAGATCGGACCAGCCGGCTCGGGCGCGCCAGTGCCGAGACGCTCCAGATGTACGGTCGTGTCATTGATCAGCGAGGCATCCAGCTCATGGCTGAAGGCCACCACGATGCACGCCACCGGGGGCACGACCACCGCCTGATCCTCGGGGAAGGTCGCTACGACCGCGAAGCGCGCCGCGGCGGCGCCGGCCACGGGGCCGCTGGCGGCGCCGTCGCTGATCCATTGACGAATGACGTCGATCGTGGACTGCGGCAGCGGCGGGCCGCCGAACGGCATCTGCGCGCCGACGATTGCGGAGCTGCCCTCGAGCTTGAGCACGATGTAACTGCTGTCGGGAACGCCGGGCTGCACGCGCAGCAGACCCGGCTCTTCGTTGCTGGGCACGCCGACCAGCAGCGCGTAGCTGTGTGCGGCGTCCAGCTGCAGGCCCTGCGGCGCGCCCGCGCCGCTGTGACAACGCACGCACACGGGCGTGAAGACATTGTCCTGGATGGATTGAAAGTCGGCGGTCAGCGGCGGCGGGGTCCCGCCGGCGGAGCCGAGCGGCTGCCCGTTGGCATCGAGCCCCTCGCCGTTCCCGGCACACGCCGCAAGCAGCACGGCACCGAGCGCCACCAGCGCTCGCGCGCCTGATACATCCAACATCGCTCGGCTCCCCGCTTGCCCACACTGTGCCGTGAGTACGCGTGCAACGCGGTGTTGGTTTCCGTTCCCGCAGATTCATTTTTTGTGCCTGCGCCTAAACCCCCGCGCGCGCCACCGACACCTACCAAGCGTCACATACACGGGAAGTTTTTCACATGGCACACACTTTCGGTCTCAAACATGCGCGTCGCGCGCTGCTGTTGATGTCAGGTACCCTGGTGCTGTTCCTCAGCGCCTGCGGCGGCGGCTACGGCGGTAGTAGCAGTAGCGGATCAGGTTCCAACGGCTGCGGCGGTGCCTACGGCAGTGCGTGCCCCGCGCCCACCATCAGCATGACCTCCCCGGGAGCGACCGTGAATCGCAGTGTCAAGCTCACTGCCAGCGCGGCCGCCATGGGCGGCGCCTCGGTGACGCAGGTCGACTTCCTGATCGACGGCGCGAGCGTGGGAACGGCGACCGCGGCTCCCTACAGCATCAGCTGGGACAGCACCACGGTCGGCGATGGCAACCACACGCTCACCGGCAAGGTCACCGACAGCCAGAGTCAGACCGGCACCTCGGCGGCCATCACCGTGGCGGTGAAGAACAATCCAGTCTTCAGCGTCACATTGGCGGCCGCGCAGATCTTCCCGGCGCCGGGCTCCAGCGCCTCCGGAACCGCGAATCTGACCGTCAAGCTCGGGAGCGGCGCCACCAGCGGCAAGGTGACACTGAGCGGCGTCACCGCCACTGCCGTGACCATCAACGAGGCGTTCGCGGGTGCAACCGGGGCCGGCCTGATCACGCTCGCGGCCAACGGCAGCACCGCGGGTGAGTGGGACGTGCCCGCGGGCGCACTGCTCACCGCCGACCAGGTGACCGCGCTGTTGCAGGGCAAGCTCTATGTGATCGCGACCTCGGCCGCCAATCCCACCGGCGAGATCCGCGGCCAGATCACACCTGACAACGTCACGGTGGTTTTCTCCGCGCTGGCCGGCTCCCAGGAGGTGCCGCCGGTCACGATCACGGCATCCGGCGTTGCCGCCGCGACGGTGGATGCGGCCGCCAATACGCTCACGGTTCACGTCAATTCCACCGGCGTGGACGATGCGACCGCCGCCGAGGTCGATAGCGGCGCCGCGGGTGCCAGCGGAGCGAAGCTCGTCGCCCTCACCAAGGACAGCGTCAATATGGGCCACTGGTCGATGGAGCTCGCAACCATCGCCGCCGGCGACCTCGGCAACTTCAACGCCAACAAGCTGTACGTGAACGTGAAGACGCCCGCCGATCCGAACGGCGCGATCCGCGGGCAGATCAACGCCTCGTCAACCCAACCGGCCGCGCCAACTCTGACGCAGCTCAAGTCGAGCGCGTTCAGCGTCTGCGGCGGCTGCCACACCGGCGGCGGCACCTCGCTCCCCGCGTCGATGGACCTGACACCGAGCCACATCTTCGCGTCCATAGTCGGCGTGGCGAGCGTCGAGCGACCGGCGCTCCAGCGCGTCAAGCCGGGCGATCCGAACAACAGCTACGTGGTGCAGAAGCTCGAGGGCGCGGCCACGATCGCCGGCGCCCGCATGCCCTTCGGCGGTCCGTATCTCGATCAGGCGACGATCGATCAGGTGCGGGCGTGGATCACGGCCGGTGCCGCCAACAACTGAACCGGTGCATCCCCCGGCCGGTCCGCGCACGGACGCGCGGGCCGGCTTTTTATTGGCCCCCGGCTTATCAGCGGGCGGCGCGTGAGGCTGTGAGCCGCGCTGCCGGCAGCCGCGGCGGCTTCAGGCCCCGGAGCGGCCGCGGGTCTGGTAGAGCGAGCGCTTCAGCTTCCAGCGCTTGTGCGACCAGGGCCAGTCGCCGGGCGCTGAGCGGATCTGCTCCTCCACCCGGTGCGCGTAACGCTCGGTCAGCGCCCCCGCCGGCAGGGACTGTCCGGCGCTGGCGAGCGGCTCGAATTGCATTTCGTAGTGGCCGCGCGCAGTGCGGCGCATGGCAACGAAGAAGATCGGAAAGCCCGTGACCCGCGCGATTTCCTCCGGACCCAGGTAGAACGCGGTGTCGCGGTTGAGGAAGCCGGTCCAGTACTTGTGCTCGCTGGTGGTCGGCTCCTGATCGGCCGCGCGCACCACGCCGCGGCGCTTGATGATGTCCGGCAGCAGGTCCTTGGCCGGCACCAGGCGGCAGCCGAAACGCGTGCGCACCTTCCTCATCTCACGCTCGGCCCAGTTGTCCACCAGCGGCTTGTAGGCGGCATCGAGCGGGTAGCCGAGCTCGATCGAGAGCGCGAGCAGCATCCACTCCCAGTTGCACTGATGCGCGGCCACCAGCAGCACGGACTGCCCCTGCTCGAGCAGCGTGCGGGCCGCCTCGAGGTTCACGATGCGTACGCGCCGGCGGATTTCGTCCGCCGGCAGCGTCACCGACTTGATGACCTCTACCAGCATCTGCGCGAAGCCCAGGTAGTAGCCGCGCATCACCGAGCGCAAGCGCGCCTCGTCGAAGTCGGGAAACGCCCGGGTCAGGTTCTCGCGTACCACGCGCTCGCGGTACGGGAACACCCGAAAGGCGAGCCAGCCGAGGAAGCCGGCAAAGCCGTACAGCGCGCGCAGCGGAATACGCGCCACCAACCGCGCCCACCAGGCTGGGCGCGCCGGCGCTGCGGTAGGTGCCATCGCGCCTTAGGCGACCGGGCGCGGTTGCGGCGGCGCTGTGGACGGCGGCGGTTGCGCGGTGAGTACCCGGCCGAACTTTGGCGCCAGCCACCGTTCAATGTCGTCCACGAGCGTGAACGCCGCCGGCACTATGACCAGCGTGAGCGCGGTGGAGGTGATCAGACCGCCGATCACGGCCACGGCCATCGGCTGGCGGAATGAGGTGTCGCCGCCCAGGCCGATGGCCACCGGCAACATGCCGGCGATCATGGCCACCGTCGTCATCACGATCGGGCGGGCGCGCTTGTGACCGGCCTCGAGGATCGCCGTCAGGCGGTCCTTGCCGGCGCGTTGCTCCTCGATGGCAAAATCCACTAGCAGGATCGCGTTCTTGGCGACGATGCCCATGAGCATGAGAAAGCCGATCATGGCGCCGAGCGACAAGGCGTTGCCGGTAATCATGAGTGCCGCGACCGCCCCGCCGAACGACAGCAGCAGCGACCCCAGAATGGTGATCGGCTGCAGTACGCGCGCAAACAGCAACACCAGCACGGCAAACACCATGAGGATGCCGGTGACCATGGCGATCAGGAAGTTGGTGAGCAGCTCGGCCATGTACTTGGCATCCCCGACGTCGACCTGGCGCACGCCGGGCGGCAGGTTCTTCAGTGCCGGCAGCGCCTTGATCTTCTCCATGGCAGGGCCGAATTTGACGCCGTTGAGGTCCGCCACGATCGAAAGTCGCCGCGCCTGGTTGTAGCGCCTGACGCGCGTGGGGCCCTGGCCGAAGCTGATGTCGGCGACCGCCTTGAGCGGCACCGCGCCGCCGCCGGCGGTGGGCACGGGCAGATTCTCGAGGGTCGAGAGGTCGTGGCGGGTGTTTTCGGCGAGACTCACGCGGATCGGCACCTGGCGATCGGCGAGGGAGAACTTGGCGCTGTTCTGATCGAGCTCGCCCAGGGTCGCGATGCGGATGGTCTCGCTCAAGGAGGCGACCGTGACGCCGAGCTGTGACGCCAGATCCAGGTGCGGGTGAATGAGGATCTCCGGACGCGGCATGTCGCCGTCGATCCCCGCGTCGCGCAGGATCGGCAGCTGGCGCATCTCATCCACCAGCTTGCGCGCGCTGGCCTCGACGAGCTGCGGATTGTCGCCCGTGATATAGAGGTTGACGTCGCGCCCATTGCCGTTGCGGTTGAAGTGAATGCGGGCGTCGGGGATGGTGCCCAGATCCCTGATGACCCGGTCCTCCCATTGCCGTTGCGTCAGCTTGCGCTGGCTCGGTTTCACCAGCGTGATGTTGAGATTTCCAGTGCGCACCTCGCCGAACTCGTCACCGCCGACGATCTCCACCACCGACTCAACCTCGGGCTGGCGCGCGATGATGCGATAGGCGGCCGCGGACACCGCGGCGGTGTCCTCGAGGCGCGCGCCCGGCGGCAGCTCGACGTTCAACTGCGTGAAGCTGTCGTCCGATGCGGGGATGAACTCCGTGGGAACCATCATGAGGCCCACGATGGACAGCGCAAAGAAAGCCGCGCCCGCCCCCAGGGTCTTCCAGCGGTGGCGTGTGCTCCAGCGCAGCACGCGCTGATACCACGTCATGATCGGGCCGTCGGTGTGCGGGGCGATCTTGTCGGATTTGAGCGTGTAGGCGGCAAGCACCGGCGTGATCAGCCGCGCCACCAGCAGCGAGAAGAACACGGCGGCGGCGACCGTGAGACCGAACTGCCTGAAGTACTGCCCGGTGATGCCGCCCATGAAGCTCACCGGCAGGAACACCGCGATGATGGTCGCGGAACAGGCCACCACCGCGAGTCCGATCTCATCGGCGGCATCGAGCGCCGCCTGGAAGCCGCTCTTGCCCATGCGCATGTGGCGCACGATGTTCTCGATTTCGACGATCGCGTCATCGACCAGGACGCCTGCGACCAGCGACAGCGCGAGCAGGCTGATGGAGTTCAGCGTGAAGTCCATCCACTGCATGAACGCGAACGCCGGAATCGCCGACAGCGGGATAGCGAGTGCCGAGATCAGCGTGGCGCGCATATCACGCAGGAACAGGAACACCACCAGCACGGCGAGGATGGACCCCTCGAGCAGCGCACTCATGGCGGAGTGATAGGTTGCCTTGGTGTAGTCCACCGTCGTGAAGGCCTGCGACATCGTGACGTGTGGATTTTCTTTCTCGATCTTGGCGAGCTCCACCTCCACCGCGCTCAGCACGTTGACGTCGGAAGTGCCCTTGGCCTTGAACACGCTGAAGATCGTCGCCGGCCGGCCGTTGAGGCGTGCCATGGCGCGGATTTCGCCCACGCTGTCCTTGACGTCGGCGAGATCCGACAGGCGCGCAAAGCGCCCGCCCGGGAGCATGATCTGCGTGTCGCCGAGGGCCCTGGCGGTGCGCGCCTCGCCGAGCACCCGGATGGCCTGCTCGCCGCCGCCGATCTGTGCACGTCCACCGGGGGAGTCGAGGTTCAGGGTGCGCAGTTGCAGGTTGACCTGAGCTGCCGTGACGCCGAGCGCCTGCATGCGCGCCGGGTCGAGTTCCACGCGGATCTCACGACTGACGCCGCCGCCGCGGCTGACCTGAGACACACCTGCCACGGCAAGCAGGCGCTTGCTCACCGCATTGTCCACGAACCAGGACAGGTCCTCATCGGAGAGTGTGCTCGAGCTCACCGCGTACGCGACGATCTCGTTGCCATCGATGTCGAGCCGCTGGACGGTCGGTTCCTGGATCCCGGCGGGCAGATTCACACGCACCTTGGCGACCGCATCGCGCACATCGGCCACTGCACGGTCAATGGGCGTACCGATGTTGAATTGGATGAAGACACGCGATTGGCCCTCAATCGCGAGCGAAATGATGTTGTCGATGTTGCCCACCCCCGCTACGGCGGCTTCGACCTTCTGCATGATCTGGGTTTCGATCTCCTGGGGCGAGGCACCCGGCTCGTAGACCTGCACCAGCACCAGCGGGAAGGAGATGTCCGGGTTGAGCGTTACCGGCAGCCGCAGGAACGCGACCGAGCCCATGAACAGCAACACGACGAACAGCACGACCGGCGTGACGGGGTGGCGGATTGCCCAGGCGGAAATGTTCTTCACGGATCGCGCCTTAAGGAGACCGGGCCGCGGCGGCAGCGACCTGGACCGCCTCACCGTCGCGCAGGAAGCCGCCGGCGGTCGCAACCACGCGCTCGTTGCCGGTCAGGCCCTCGGCGATGATCACGCCCGTGTCCGTCGTACCCGAAACGCGCACCGGGCGGCGCTCGACCTTGCCCGCGGAATTGACGACGAGCACGTAACTGCCGTTGCCGTCGGCCATGACCGCGGTTTGCGGTAACACCGGCCGCTGCGCCCTGGCGACTGCCACCACGGCACGTGCGAACGCGCCCGGACGCAGTGTCGGGTCAGGTTTCAGCTGGATGCGGATATCGCCAAGCCGGGTCTGTGGGTCGATGATGGCTCCGAGCAGACGCACCTCGCCGGTGAACGGGCGCTCAATGCCCGTCAGGTACACCGTGGCCGCCTGACCGGTTTTCACCCGCGCGAGGTCCTGCTCGGCGATCTGCCCGCGCATCTCGACCTCACCGCCACTGGCGACGCGGAACAGTACCTCACCGCCCGGGTTTGCGATCTGACCGGCCTCGGCCTTGCGCGTCAGCACCGTGCCCTCCACGGGCGCAGCGATGCGCGTACGGCCGAGGCGTGCCTGCGCTTCGGCGAGCTGCGCGGCGACGACTTTCACGTTTGCCGCGTCCGTCACCGCGGTGGCGCGGCGTTTTTCGATGTCTTCCGCGGACAGGGCGCCGGCGGCCTCCACCCCCTGCGCGCGCCGGTATTCGGCCGCCGACAGTGCCGCCTGGGCGCGCGCCTGCTCGAGGGAAGCCGCCAGACGGTTGACCTGCTGCACGATGACCGAGTCGTCGATCTTTGCCAGTAACTGGCCCCGCTTCACGTGGTCGCCGGCTTCAACGTACACGCCCACGATCCGCCCGGTGTCGCCCTCATTGGCGATGGGCATGTCGTAGCGTGCGGCAATCGCACCTGTGAAGCTCACGCTCGAGGTTACCGATTGCTGTCCGGGCACGATGACGCTGACCAGCGGGATTGCGCCACGATCGGCGAGAGTGGCCTGAGTCTTCGGCCCGCCGCCCATCAGCTTCCAGGTGAGGAGGCCCAGGATCAGCAGACCCGCGAGAGCGCCCGCCGTCCACTTCCAGCGCGTTCGTGGCGCCTGCGAGACCGGGACGATCGCAACCGCCGGCTCAGGCTCCGGAACACCAAAGGGGCGATCGCGCCCAATCCAAGTCACCGGCTCACTATGCACCGGAGGCGCGTCGATTATGTGTTCCGGGGTCGTGCCCACGCGGAGTTCCTTATGTTACAGGCCGATCGGGTTGCGCCCGTACAAGTCTAAACGCCTCCGGCGCCATACTTCGCCGGACGCGCCAGGGGGAGGTCGGCGGGCGACGGGCCGAGACACGCGGCAGCCAGGGGATGGTGCCGGGAAGAGGACTCGAACCTCCGACCCGCGCATTACGAATGCGCTGCTCTACCAACTGAGCTATCCCGGCGCACGTCACGCGGAAAGCCGCGCATTCTACATTTTTTTGCGCAGCCTGATGACCAGATCGATACCGGCCACCTCGGTCCCGGGAGGTGGCGTAGGCAGGCGGCTGAAGGCCACGGCCGGAACGGGAACATCGATCAGGGCGCCGCTTTCGAGGTCGTGAAAGTGGTAGTGCGGCTCGACATTGGAGTCGAACCAGGCACGCGAGCCGTCCACCGACAGCTGGCGAATCAGGCCATGCGCGGCGAACAGGTTCAGCGTGTTGTACACGGTGGCCTTGGACACGCGCGCGCCTGCCGCGCGCAGGCTCGCCAGGATCTGCTCCGCGGAGAGGTGCTGGGGTGCCGACAGCAGGAGGGAGGCGATGCGCACGCGCTGCGCCGTAGGGCGGATTCCGCAATCGGAGAGCCGCCCCTCACAGCGCAGGCTGACGCTGGCGGCGGCCGATGGGGCACTAAGCTCCATATGGCAGCATTATAGGCGCAAAACGGCCCCAGCTTGTGAATTTTGCCGCCACGGGCCGTGCCTCGGTTCAGGCCTGTGCGAGCTTGCCCTGAAGGTGCTGCGCCAGCTCGGCGATGGTCGGGAAGTCGAACAGCTCGGTCAGATCCACCTGTCCCGGGTACTCGCGGTCGATCTGCTCGTGGATTTCGATGAGCTTCAGCGAGCTGGCGCCGATCTCGAACAGGTTGTCGTGGATGTCCACGCGCTTGCCTGCGAGCGCCGCATCGCAGATGGTCTTGAGCTTCTGCTCGATCGCGGTGCGCGCGCCGGACTGCGGCCCGCGCTGCGCGGCCCGCAGCGCCGCAAGCTCCTTCAGGTCCGCGTCGAACTCCCCGTCCGCGTAGCTCTCCTCGAGGAGGTGGCGCTGGATCTTGCCGCTCGTGGTCTTGGGGATACGCTTGACCGGCACGACCTGCGCCACCTCGAGCCCGGTCTGCTCGTTGATCAGCCGCGCGACCTGGGTCGCCACCGGCAGGAACTCCGGCACGCCGCCGCGGTGAAGCACGAACACCACGAGCTCCTCGATCTCCGCGCCGCGCGCCCGCAGACCCGCGGCGACCACCTTGCCGAGCTCCAGCCCCGGCGCGCGCTGCGCGATGGCCTCCAGATCGTGTGGATAGTAGTTCTGGCCGTTCACGAAAATGATCTCTTTGGCGCGGCCGGAGATGTACAGCTCCCCGCCGTGCATCAGGCCGAGGTCACCGGTGCGCAGCCAGCCGTCGGCGGTGAACGCGGCGGCATTGGCTTGCGGGTCTTCGTAGTAGCCGCGCGTGACGTTGTCCCCCGTCATGTGCACGTGGCCGATGCGCTCCTCGGGCAGCTCGCGGTCCTCATCGTCCGCGATGCGCACGCGGCAATAGGGGATGGCCCGTCCTTCGCAGACCAGTCGCACCGCGTCACGCCCGGCTGCGTCCACCAGCTCGACCGGGTTGCCGGGGTTCATGCGGTGCCGGTTGAGCGTGATGGTGCGCAGCGGCGCACCCACCGGCGGGAAACTCACCGCCAGCGAGGCTTCCGCCAGCCCATACACGGGGTACATGGCGTTGCGCTCGAGCTTCGCGGGCGCGAGCCTGCTGAGGAACTCATCGCACAACTCCACCGAGATCGGCTCGGCGCCGTTGAAAATGAACCGCACGGCGGACAGATCCAGTCCCTCCACCGCCCGCTCCCCCAGCACCTTCAGATAGTGTTTGTAGCCGAAGTTCGGCGAGCACAGGATCGTGGCGCGCACCCTTGATGCGAGTGTGAGCCACAGCAGTGGCCGGCGGATGAAGAGCTCCGTGGGCATGAGATGCGTGTGCACCCGGTTGGCGAACATGACCAGATGAAAACCGATGAGGCCCATGTCGTGGGTGAGCGGCATCCACGACAGGCTCACGTCGTGCTCGTTGAATCCGGCCGCTTCGGTCGCGCCACGCCAGTTGGCGATGATGTTGGCGTGCGTGAGCACCACGCCCTTGGGCTCGCTGGTGGAGCCGGAGGAGAACTGAATGAAGGCGGTGTCTGCGGGCAGCGGGCGCTGCACGCTGCCGGCGCGCGAGATGTCGTCCAGGTCGTCCACCAGGAAGGCGCGCGTTCGCAGTCCCTCGAACACCGCACTCTCGCCCGTCTGCGCCGCGAAGGTGCCGATGCGCTCGAGTGCGCGGCGCTCGGTGTACAGGAAGGGCTCGCCGAGCCGGCGCGCGATGCGCAGCAGCTTGTGGCGGTGCTCATCGCTGATGCCCAGCGCCACGGGCACGGGGATGATGCCGCCGAGGATCGCGGCCCAGAACACGTCGATGAACTGCTCGTTGTTGCCGAGGAACAGGATCAGCTTGTCGCCGCGGCGCGCGCCGAGTCGCTGCAGGTGGTACAGGATCCCGAGCGCGCGCTCGTATAGCTCCCCGAACGACACTTCACGCGCGTCGTCTTCGGCGGCGTGATAGGTGATGCTGCGCGGGAAGGCGTGGTTGCTCTCGATGAGTTCCGTGAGCGTGGTGGCTTTGGACATCAGCGGCGTTCCAGCCTCATGTGGAGCGGATAGCGGGTGCGCAGGTTGATCTGCGCCTCGAGCTCGAGGGGCCTGTCGGGCACGTAGCTGAGGCGATAGTGGCGCGCGACCTTGTACAGGTGCATGAGCATCTCGTAGAGAGCGAAGGTCTCGCCGATGCAATGGCGCGGGCCGGCGGCGAAGGGCAGGTAGGCGAAGCGCGGCCGCTCGGCCTCGTGCGCGGGGGCGAAACGCTCGGGCCAGAAGACTTCCGGGTCCTTCCAGAAGCGCGGGTGACGATGCAGCAGGTACAACGGCAGCAGCACGTTGGCGCCCGGCGGTACCGGATAGCCGCCGAGCACGTCCGCCTCGACGGTACGGCGCGACAACAGCCATCCGGGCGGATACAGGCGCAGCGCCTCGTTGACGACCTGTTGCGTGTACGCGAGCGTTTCCATCTGCGCAAGTCCTGGGGCCGGCATGGCGGGGGCCGCGTCGAGCTCCGCATGCAGCCGCGCTTCCACCTCGGGGTGTTGGGAAAGCAGGTACCAGGTCCAGTTGAGCCCGCTGGCGGTGGTCTCATGACCGGCGACGATGAGCGTCATGACCTCGTCGATGAGCTCGCGCTCGCCCATGGGGGCGCCGCTCTCCTTGTCGCGCGCGCTCATGAGCATCGCGAGGTAGTCGAAGTGCTCCTGCTGCTCGGCGCGCCGCTGCGCCATCAGCTGCGCCACGATCTTGGTGAGCGAGCGAAAGCGGTAGGCGAACTGCAGATCGCGCGACTGTTCCTTGGTGACCACCTCGAAAGGGTTGCCGCCGAGCCGCTGGGTCAGGCGATCCAGGTCGCGGCCGAAGATCGAGCGCAATACGATCTCGAGCGTGAGCTCGCTCATCTCGTCAGTCAGGTTCACGAGCTCGCCGCGCTGCGCGAGCGCCTGCCAGCGCTCGATGAAGCGCTCGTTCGCCGCTGCGATGATGGCCGCGAACTCGGTGAGCACACGGCGGTGGAAGAACGGCTGCATCATGTAGCGCTGGCGCTTCCACAGCTCGCCCTCGCTCGTCATGATGCCCTTGCCGAGCAGGATCCTGACGCGATCCAGGCCGACGCCCTTGGTGTAGTTGCGATGATTGGAAAGCAGCACCCGCTTGACGTCATCCGGGTGGTGAATGACATAGGTATAAGATCCGCGTGCCGGCACGAACACGCGATAGATGTCTCCAAGACGGGCGAACAGCTCGATCATGCGCTCCAGGGAGTCATCCGTGGAGCCGATGTCGAACTGCAGCTCAGCCTCGGGGGGTTGGGTCTGTGCGGAGGCGGCGGCGGTCATGCAAGCTGTTGAAAGCCAAACCTTAATCTTATATCACACCGACCTGCGCGGTGAGTGGCCGCGAGCTGCGGCCGGGGCGCTCGGCGCGCGTCTGCCGTACGGCAAGCGCCTCGCGACCCGCGCGGACAGCCCCGGGGCGCGCGCAAGTCTCGCCGGCATCGCGCTCGCGCTGCGTGCGCTGAGCGCGCTCAGCGGACGCGCGGTCGCTCCCGGGGAGATGGTGTTCGCGCAAGGTGCGAAACCCAGACTCGCGCGCGGCTGCGCCGCACGCGCTGCGCAGACCGACGAGCAGCGCGCCTTCGGGCCCGACTTCAGTATCTCGCACTCCGGTCCGTGGGTGGGGTGCGCTGCGGTCAGATGCGGTCGCGTCGGCTTCGATGTCGAGATGGGGAGCGGGGAGCGCATCGCGACCTTCGTGGCGCGCGAGGCGGCCCTCAAGGCCTGTGGCGCCGGGATCGGTGCGTGGCGCGAGGTGCGCCTGAGCGACGGACGTGCCAGCTGGCGCGGCGAGCTGCTGTCTGCGCACGCGCTCGGGTTGTTTGCGGGAGCGGCTGCGTGCGTGATGACCAGCTTCGCGGTGCCCGAGCTCACGGTGCGCGCGCTGTCGCTCGAGGAGCTGTTTGCGCCATGAGCGTCGACGACGACGGCGGTCTGCGCAACACGCTCTACCGTACCGCGACGCGCTCCGGACGGCGGATGACGCGGGCGCGGCGCTGGCTGTACCGGCTGGCGGTGCCGTTGGGACTGGCCATCATCCGCGCCTGGTGGTTCACCTGCCGCGTGACGCGTGTGGAAGGGGTGGCTCATCTGGATGAGGCGCTGGCGCGGGCGCCTTCCCTGGTGCCGTGCTACTGGCACCAGCACCAGCTGTATTGCGGCAAGTTCCTGGTCGAGCAGCGCGCGCGCGGACTCACGGTGGGCTGGCTCATCAGTCCGTCGGTGGACGGGGAACTCGGTGCGATGATGGTGCGGCGCTTCGGCGGCACGGTCATCCGCGGCTCCTCGACCCACACCGGCGCGCGGGCGCTGCGCGATTACTACCAGGCGCTCGTTAGGGACAAGGTCTCGCCGGTCATCACTCCCGACGGGCCGCGCGGGCCGCGCTTCAGGTTCAAGCCCGGCGCGCTGCTGCTGGCGCAGATGTCGGGCCGGCCGATCCTGCCGATGTCGTACGCCGCCTCGCGCGCGTGGCTGATCAAGTGGGACAAGTTCGTGATCCCGATGCCCTTTTCGCGCATCGCGATCGCCATCGGGCCGCCCTGCTACGTGCCGCGGGTCACCGACGCCCCCTCGCTCGCGCGACTGCAATCGCAGATGGAGCAGGAACTGAAGCGCCTTTACGGCGTCGCGCGCGCGGCGTTGCACCCTGCCTGAGTACGCGCCGCGGCACGAGCCTCGCAACCCTTCTGACCGCCCCCACGGCGGGACCCGGTACGGATTCTGTTAAGTGCCTAAAGCGTGACTGAACAGTGCGTTAGCTTGTGTTCCTGATTCAGTGTGCGAGAATCCTCCGTAACCAGTTGGAAAATAGCGGTGGCGAATCCTCCACTCCGTGACGGGGCGTCACGCCCGGGGTGGTACAAACGGTTACGCTGCGCCCGATATACACGGGAGGTCACGGTCAAATGACGACTCCGCCGCCGGATAAGCCGGCGGACTTCACCGCTTCGGACATTCTGTCGGCCGACGCCTGGACCGGCCGTGTCCCCAAGCCTGTTCTGGGGATGGACGTCGTCTGTACCAAGATCGCGGTGGACTTCCAGAACATGCGTCGTGACTCGGTGGACGAGTGCGTGCGCCGCAACCTCGAGTTGCTGCGCGGCGCCACCGGATCTGATTGCGCCTTCCTCGCAGCCCTCAATCCCGAAGACTCGACCATCGCCGACGTGCAACTGGCACGCAGCGCCTTTGCCCAGTGCCGTCCCGAAGGTCTGACCGGGTCCGGGCTGGAAGCGTTTCCGTGGCTGAAGGGGCGGCTCGAGAATCTGCGCCTCTCGGAGCTGCGCGACACCAGCGCACCGCGCAAGGAGCAGGCGCTCGAGGCGGCCAAATTCGCCGAGCTGCACATCGGCTCGGCGCTGCTCGTGGCGCTGCGGGTGCAGGGCAAGCCGGCCGGTTTCCTCGGTCTCGCGCACGCCATGCCGCGCGGCGCGTGGGACGTGAACCTGCAGCTGCTGATGAAGCTCATCGGCACCAGCCTCGCGACGGGACTCGAGCGTATCCGTATCGAGGCGCGCCTCACCAAGCTCGAGGAGCGCACCAATCTGTTTCAGGCCGCGGCCAACGACGGCATGTGGGACTTCGACGTCGAGAGCAACGAGGTGTATTTCTCGCCGCGCTGGAAGGCGATGCTCGGTTACGGCGACG
>WNFQ01000507.1_pt1 | contig 25767 bp, 23 predicted proteins | sample 5400171 | NCBI WGS metagenome assembly WNFQ01 (sample SAMN13153356, study PRJNA577476) | soil metagenome | isolation source: 20 cm soil under Madrone tree | place: USA:California | collected 2016-06-14
GTCTCAAGTTCCGCGTAAGTGTAGGCATCGCCGCCCGGGGTCCCCCCAAGCATCATCAGACTGAAAGCCGCGGCTTGCGGCGGCGACACGCGATCAGGATTGGGTATGAATTCGAGAGTTACTGCTCGTCCGCCATCGGCGAGCGCGCCGTGGACTTTGCGCAAGAGCGTTTCGCAAGTTTGCGGGTCGAAGTGATGAAGGAAGTTCGTCAGAAGAACCAAGTCATAACCGGTACCATAATCAACATCGAACGCGCTGCCTTCTTTGGTGTGATAGCGGTCTGAGACTCCGGCAGCCTGCGCATTCTCTTTGGCGACGCCCAGCACGTTTGACCAATCGACGGCGGTGACTTCAGCCTGAGGATTTCGTTTCGCGAAGGCGATGCCGTAAAGACCATGGCCGGCAGCGATATCCAGGACCTTCAGCTTCTCGCTGGCCTTCGGATCCACCATCGAAGCGAGAAGCTGCGACGGCAAAGCCATCATCGGCGCCATAGCGCGCGCGAACTTCACCCACACCGGATGGTCAGGAGCAATGGTGGCTTCTTCAGAAATGGAACCGCCTTTCCGCACTACCGCGGCCAGGTCTTTGAAATTATCAGTGATCATGGGTGACAGCAGGAATTCGATCACCGTCCCCATGTACGCCGGGGATTTCTGGTCGAGAAACATCGCGGAGTCTGACGTTAAGCCGTAGCTGTTGTCCTGCTTGGTCAGAAACCCAATGATGACCAGATAGTCGCATAGAGTTCGCGTGCCGCGCTCAGATGCGCCACAGGCCCTGGCAATATCTTTCGCAGAGCTGTTTCCGGCGGCAATTGCGGTAAACAAGTTGAGTTCGATGGCGGCTCTAATTGCTTCGGTCCGTTGGTGAGCGTTGATTGTGTCGAATAAGAGAGCGGGTGTCGGTTGATTTGCAGTTTGTGTCTCTGGAGCCATGATCTGATCTGTTCCCTTCAGAAGAAATATTCTGCCCGGCGCTAACATTCGCCAGCGCTAGCAGCATTCGAGATTATGCGTGGGGAAGCCTATCGAAGATAGAAAGAAAAGTCTAACCGGCTCTTGACGGCGGCTGACTGGAAAAAGATTAGTTGAGATTCAACGTCGCCGGTTGCGACAGACCCTCAATCGTCAGGACCAAACCCCGTGGTGACGACACAGGTGTTTTGTCAGGGGTGAGAAAAATGACGAAGCCCTGTCGCCGGCGCTCATCGTGGGTGAGAGGGCTTTTCAAGTTCAGCTCGTACGCCCGAAACTCCTCTTCAAAGAGTTTTCGGGACGAGGGGTTGTAAGCGAATACGTCGTTCGCCTTGAGGATCCGAGCGATGGCTTGCTTGCTGGAAATTGCCTTCCATTTCGTGCCGGCAACGTCAGTAAGGCGAAAACGTAGCTTCTTCAACTCGAAGGGCTGGCCGCCATTGTGGACAATCTCGACACGGACTGGCAGAAGTCCAGCGAGTTGCAGGTTCGACTCAAATAATTCCTGGCTCTGATCGTCAGTAAGCAGTGGGGCCGCCCGAAAGGTGATCGAACCCAGATTGACGGAAGCGACCGTGGCCGGCATTGGCTCTAGCGCTGCTGGAGCCTTCACCTTGAAAAGAGGACCGCTGCACGAAGTGACGAACATCACGGAGACGAATACTACAGACTTGAGAGCCCACACAAAGTGCCGCTGGAAACCATCAGGCGCGACATTTCGCTCTGGTTTGTGTCTTACCATCGCGCGCATCTTGCACGTCCCACGGTTTGTCTGTCAATTATTCAATGGCCGCAATAGCGGTGCCGAGGACCAATGCTCACCCCACGTTCGGAATAAACCCATGCTTGTAGTAACTAACAAGGAAGACACCATGCTGTGATTTTTCTGTTTGTCTGCAGTAAAAAAAGAAGCGGCGAAGGTGGGTGTCACCGCTTCTTTATGGGACGTGCGTTCAACTCCGCTGCGGTCTGGAAAAAATCAAATCGCGCCTAGCGCTTCTTGATAATTGACTTGCGGCGAACTCTAATCGGGGCCCTCGCGCCAAGTAGATCCTTGTGCCGATGGTTGATGATATAGCAGAGCCCCTGATGAGTCAGCCCCAAAATCCTGGCTGCGCGCGTAACGCTTCCGCCAGCCTCGACCAATGCTGCGCTGATCAGTTCGCTTTCACACTGATGCACCTGCACTGCGAACGAGCCGCGCGTCTCTTCCTTCTTGAGAGTGACCGCATTGGCCGCCCCTAAGCGGGCACAAGCGCGCAAACGTGACATCGTTTCCTCTTCCAATAAACCCGGCAGACGATCGTCTGCTTCTTTGTATATCTCCGTAATTTCAGCCGGAGAGAGGAAGCTCTTGATCTCTTCAAGGATGGTGAGAAATATTTTTCCGGCTAAGTAGGAATCACCGGCCGTCTCAGCGATGTGCGCCGCCCGTCTCAAAATGCCGAGCGCTGACTGGAAACGACCCATGCGGGCAAGTGCGACTGCTTGGGTTTCCAACGCCTCTGCCAGATGAGATTGTTCGTCCCCCACCTCGAGGGTCGAGACGGATGAGAAGGCAATCTTCTCGGCTTCAACATAGCGCTGCTGGGCGATGAATACGCGCGCGCGCGTATCATTGATCTGAGCCGCAGTGCCCACGTCACCCAATTCGATGAAGGTATGCCGCGCACGGTCCAAATGCTCCAATGCGTCCTCATAACGATCGAGCTCGCGCAGAATATTTGCGGTGTTGCTTTCACATCGCGCGAAATAACGCCGGTGATTGGCTCTTTCAAAATGGACGCTCGCCGCGGCGCTATCGATCAGCGCGCGGTCGAGGTTTTCCGATCCGCCGAGCCTGCGGAGAACCACTGCGCGGTGCATGTGATAGCAGCCGCGAGCGAGTTCGTCCTCGACTTCATCCAACAAAGGCGCCGCCAGATCGAGCAGCGCGAGCGCGTCGTCGAATCGATTCGATGCGCACTCCACAGTCGTGCTGCGGACGATGATCAGAAGCCGATTCGCGGGACTCTTGGCTCTCGAGATCGCTTCCCGGAACCAGACGCGCGCTTCGTCCAAGGCCCCTTCGCGCCAGTAACAAAGCGCGAGATCGGATTGTGCTTCGGCGATCTTTTCCTGGTCATCCAGTTCCTCGAAGGCCCGAATGCTTTCGCTGATCAAGTCCTTGGCAAACCCCTGTGCGCCCGGAACCTGGCTCGAACTTCCCAGCCAACCCGACAGCGCACCCGCCCGCAACAATACTTCCGCCTGATCTTTTTCAGCCAGGTCTTCAATCTGAGGTCGCACGAGAATGCCGCCCCATAATCCACCGAGGGCCTCGCACGCAGCCTCATAGTCTCCGGCGCTCGCGAGTGCCTTCGCGGCCCGGCACTTTGCTCCCGCATCCTGAATCCCTCGCGCTGTTGTGGTTCTAGGTTCCGTCGGAATTTGGCGCTCCATTGCTTTTCTACCTTTCTTATAGCCCAGAGAGACTGCTAGCAAGAATAATCACTAGCAGTGCTAGTATGCCTGTCAATCAGTACAATCCGGCGGTCGGGGGGACTCGAATCCCAGCGATAGCCTCGTAAAAAAAGGAAAACAGAAAATGACTAAACTGACCAGGTTCTTTGGCACTTGCGTGCTGGTAGTTTCCCTATCCGGTGTGGCTTTGGCAGGGGACGTATTGACGCCTCCTGCTCCGCCTCCGCCACCAGCGCAACTCTCTTCAAGTTGCACGGGAACCGAAGCCCCCGAGCTACAGCAGCCGGGGCAAGACGTAAGCGGGGATCTCTTGACCGCCATGGACACGCTCGCAAGCTGGTTCGTGGCGACGATCCAGTAACCAGAACCCCGTTTCTAAAGCCGTCAATTACCATTCGTCTCCGCGGCGCCTTCGGCGGAGCGGTAGCGGTGTGTCGACCAGGCTCCTTACTTGTATCATGAATCGAGGTTCAATGGGCCGTTAACGCGGACTGCCGGACCTGCCCACGACATTTCCAGCCATCTTCAGTACATGTCAGCCGCCTCGCTAGGTAAAGCGTCCCATGTCCTTGCGGGTCGACGGCCTTAATCATCGGCCTGGGCAAATGATAGCGGAGCAAAATCGGCAAGCCGATTCAGGGAAGACCTGCTGTTACCGCGTCGCCGCCGGTGCTCACGGTGGAGCCTATTTGGTGCAACTGGCTAGCGTCAATCAGGTTCAGGCCCTTCTCTCGCACGCTCTTAAAGCCAGGCAGGATCTCGGCAACCGGCGCCTGCATCACGCCCCTACTTCTTTTGTAGCCCGTGAAATCGAGATAAAGGTGCTTGCGCATGAAGCGATCCGGCACCCCGGCAAAACGGTATAGCGGATACTTGATGCCGTTGCCAAAGAGCTTGCGCCCAAGCAGGTAATAATAGAGCGGTACCCCCAGCGAGAATTTCATCGAAGCGTTAGTTTTTCCATGCCAGAACTGCAAGTTGTACTTCCAACAGGTATAAAAGAATTCCCATTGAAGGTCAGTCATTTCAATGAGCTTTGCGCCGTCCTTCTGTTGCATCCGCGTATTCTCGAGCGGAACGAAGAAGGTTGGGACGAAGGTTCCCTTGGCATCGCGCAAATCGTACAGCAGATTAAGCGACTCTCTGGTATCTGCGTCGGTTTCTCCCGGCAGGCCAATGATGAAAGTGCAGAACGGAAACCAGTTGTGCTGGTTCAGAGTTTCCATGCCCTTCAGCACAACGTCGCGCCACTGATGGGACTTGTACGGGTAAGCTTTGCCCTTCATGAAGATATCGAAAAGCCGCGCGCTCCCTGTTTCCAGGCCTATGATTGGATCCGTCATGCGCTGATCAGGATTAGTCGACTCTTTATGCTGCACATGCGAGTAAGGCACAATCAAAGGAGTAAGCCGTTCGACGACAGTCGGATCCTTGACTACTGGCGCCATGGTGATATGGGACATCTGCAGAGTTTCAATCCCGGGCACACTCTTAACGCTCTTGAGCATAGTTTCAAGCGCCGGGATATTTGTTTCGAAGTTAGCTGCCTGCTCGTAAAGGAACATGTCCTCTGTAGCGAGCATAACCTCGGTCGCGCCTTCTCGGGCATTGACCCGCACGCTTTCCATGATGTGCTCTAACGGGAAAGAGCGCCCAACCTTTGTTGCCGGTCCGCAGAACTGACAACCACGACCGCATCCGCGCGTGATTTCGACCACTCCAAAAGTTGATCGGTGCTGGACCACGGGAATTTCTTCCACCGTCGGCTGCATACTCTTGGGTACTTTGATGATGCGCTCAAGTGAAGGATCGCCGGCCATCATTCGTTTGAAGAGGTCGCTAAAGACACGTTCAATTTCACCATCGATCAAATAATCGACGTTGAATTCGTCGAGACGGTTTGCACGTTCCAGCTGCCATGCGCCGGGACCGCCGATGACTATCTTGGGCCGGAATTTCTTAATAACCGGATGAGTGACGATCTTTAGAAACTCAGCAGCATTGATAGGAATCAGGTTTTTGCCGGCGATTTTTGAATAGACATCGGTGGCGTATGAGATCCCCAACGGATTATGAGCGTGGATCGCTACAACTTTGGTTTCCGGCCCGACGAATCTCTCAAGGTTTTCAAGATAACAAACCACCACTTCCTCTTCCGGATAATCTCTGAGAAGGAGGGTCTCGACCATTCGCAGTCCGTTTGGCACATACTTAGCTCGGCCATCCGGCCACGATTCATTAACTAACGTGTCGGGATTCATCCACTTATGACCATACTTCGCCGGAATAGTTGCGGATAACATTTGCTGCCAGATGCTATGATGCCACTCACTCGCCTCGCTGGATGACGCAGTCAAAACAATTTTAGGTGAACCCAAGGGTGAGCCTCCCGCTAAACCGCTGAAATGAAAGTCCTATAAGAACGAATCAGGCAAACTCGCAAACGGTGCTAGCGGGGCGGATTCTAGCACCTGTGGCTCTCGGTGCCAAGCATAATATCCAAGCGCTTGAGCTTATCTTGCGCCAGATATGTACGGTCCCACACACATGTGGTATAGTCCCCAAGCATTCGCAGAGTTGACTTGATGGTTTGTAAAGCGTTCGTAACCTACATCGCCTTATCCTTATCACTTTAAGTTGCCTTAGTGTGAGTATGGTTTGGGGGTAGTTGTTCGGATAAACCCAGGGCCAGGAAATCGGAAAATGAAAATTCTCTTATACAACCCGGATAATGGCGTGACGAAGAACTTCATGCCGCACCTCTGGATGTTTCTGCTCAAGGGCCTCACACCCCCAGGGCACGAAGTGATGCTGATCGACGGCAACGCAAAGCCTTTGAACGATGAAGAATTGGTGCGCTTCATACAGGAGCAGGAGATCGGACTAGTGGGCATCGGGTCGATGACCCGAATGGTTCAGAAGGCTTATCGAGTGGCCGACGCGATTCGGGCCGCTGGTGTGCCGGTAGTAATGGGGGGCCCGCACGTAACCGAACTGCCGGATGAGGCTCTGGGCCGAGATGGCGGACCAAGGCATGCTGATGCGGTGGCGTTGGGCGAGGCGGATGAGACTTGGCCGAAGATCGTAGAGGATGCCGCGCGAGGCCAGCTTAAAGAGATCTATGAGCCCGTTGATGAAACAGGCAAAGAGCAGAAGCCGAGTTTGCAGCCCTATCCGGTGATCCCGTGGGATACGATCGATCTTGAGCAGTTCAACTTCATTCCCAAGTTCGTGCGCCGCTTAACCGGAAAATACGGATCGGGCGTCAGTTATTTCAACACGATTCCGCTGGAATCGGGTCGCGGCTGTCCCTATGGCTGTGAGTTCTGCACGGTAACAGGGTTCTTTGGTGACTCGATTCGCTTTCGATCCAATGAAAGCGTCGTCAACGAACTCCTGCTGCTGAAACAGCGGGCGCAAAAAGATCGCGGCAAGATTTCCATTTTCTTCATCGATGACAACTTTGCGATCAATATCAAACGCACAAAGTCGCTTCTGCGAGACATCATTACCGCCGATGCTCAATTGCCATGGATAGCACAAATCAGCGCCAACCTGCTTCGGGATGAGGAGCTGGTAGATTTGATGGCGGACTCAGGTTGTAAATGGGTATTCATCGGCATGGAATCCATCGATCCGACGAATCTTGCCGGTGTGAATAAGAGTTTCAACAAGCCAGGCGAATATGCGGCCGTGCTCAATCGACTTGCTCAGCGCAAAATCTACGCGATTACCTCATTCATCTTTGGTCTTGATAACGACACCCCCGGTGTCGCTGACCGCACGCTGGAGCAGATAGCAAGCTGGCCACCGGGCATGCCTGTCTTCAGCCCGCTCGTTCCACTGCCGGGCACGCCGACGTATAAAAAGCTCGGGGCGGAGGGCCGCCTGACGCGGCCAAAACACTGGATGCATTTCGAGCATAACAAGATGGCCCACACGCCTCTCAAGATCAGTATTGATGAAGCTCAGATCGAACTCGATAAAGCCTGGATGACCTCCTATAGCCCGAAGAATAACCAGCGCGCGATCGATTGGTTTAATGGTCAATCGATCGATGATCAAATCATGCACTTGATCATGCGCATGTTTTTCCGGGGCATATATTTCCCGCAGCGGAACGCACGCGTCTGGACCAGGCTCCTGGCCCAAAACCATCGGCCGATTCTTCAGCTCGTTAAAGAGGGTTACGGCAAGTATCGGGAAGCGCGACGAACCGCGCCTACAGTGCCAGCACAGATCACTTAACGAAATCTTCAGCCCGATCTACTCGTGTCTCTGCAGCACAAAAGTGCGAGGTATTTGCTGCAGATCTCTTCTTATCTCGATCAGTTTCCAAAAGCGCCCATCAATCAATTGCTCCACAGCCTCTCTCTGTTCGAATCCTATTTCAAAAACAAGATAGCCGCCTGAGCGCAGGAATGGGCGTGCTTCGCTCAGCAAACGGCGAATGACAGAGAGCCCGTCTGGGCCTCCGGCCAGCGCCTCGCGCGGCTCGTAATTCACTTCGCGCTGCAGGCTTTTCAATTCGTCGTCAGAAACATACGGCGGATTGGAAACGATTAAGCCGAACGATCCGATCGCGTCCAGGGTTGAGAAAAGATCCGACTCAAGCAGTTCCAAACGATCCAACACGCCATGACGTTCGGCGTTTCGTCGCGCGACTTCGAGGGCCGGGGGTGACACGTCGGTGGCAACGGCGCGCGCCGCGGACATTTCATGAAGCATTGAAATCGCCAGGCAGCCGGACCCGGTGCCGATGTCTGCGAGATTTGGTTTCGGATCGTTACGCAAGAGTTCCAGTCCCGCCTCAACGATCAGTTCCGTCTCGGGTCGGGGAATCAATACGGCTGGAGTAACTTCAAAGTCGAGTTTGAAGAACTCCTGATGCCCGGTGATGTACTGCATTGGCTCGCCGCCGGCGCGCCGCTTAATCAGAAATCGAAAGGATTCAATCTCTTCATCGGTCACTGACTCGTCCGCATGAGCGATGAGAAAGCTCCGCTCGCTGCGCAGCACGTGGGCTAATAGCGAACCGGCATCGCGCCGGGCTTCCGGGATCGCCGCTTCGCGCAACTTTTCCGCGCCTTCCAGCAAACCATTTGCAATCGAAAAATTACTTGGCGTCTTGCTCACTTCGCTTATTCTATATTACGATTTGCATTGAACAGTAAGAGGAAGTAGCGCGGTCACGGCCACCCCGGTTGCAATAGTCAGCTTCGGGAAATTTGTGTTCGAGACCGCCGTTCAGCGGAAGCGGACCGCGATTGAGACTTTACTTTGGCTAGCACGAAGCGAGTCTCGTTTCTTTCCGTAAGGACGGTGGAACCTCCGGGCCCGAAGGGTTCGGGGGTTTCGCGGTTCCGCAGGACCGAGGTTCAACAATTTTTGACGTAAGGGAGAGACACTCGTAAAACATGGGCGCACTCGCAAAAAGTCTTCTTCTCTTTGCGCTGAATTGGATCGACGCGCAGCTAACCCTCTTCTGGGTTCATACCAACATCGCCAGCGAAGGCAATGGCCTGATGAACCAATTGCTCAAAGTTGGCGATGCCCCTTTCTTATTGGTCAAGCTGGCCATCGGGGCTTTCGCGGCCTACACCCTCTATCGCTGTTCGCATCTCCCTCTGGCCCGTCGTGGAATGCAACTGGTGCTGGCAATCTATGTAGGGTTGATGCTGGCCCATGCCGCTACGGGCGTGTCAGCGCTCGGTTGGTCTGAACCACTGGCGATGATTACTTATTTCACGAAGGTACCCCAGGCGGTGATTAGCCTGCTGTCGTAAAGCCTGTTTGCCAAGGCAACCTCATCTCTCCTTTAGCTCCAAACAAGAATAGTTTCATGTTGGGTTCCCGGAACCTCGACACTCCCCGAGCGTTTTGCATATGCGGGTGACGCAACCGTAAAATAGCGTCGGCGCATCTCAGTCAAGGTGATTTGAAGGAGAATTAATATGTACAGACTTTCAGCACGGCAGATTTTGGTTATTGCCCTGGGCTCCGCACTCTTTGCCGCGATCGCTGTCGCGGGCTTTCAACAACTGTCGGGACGCTTTCAGCTTTTAGGATCGGCTTCCGTCTCGACACCGACAGGCATTACCGATCCTTCGCTGGCGGCCGACGAGCAGAACAATATTGAAGTTTATAAAGCGGCGTCGCCGGGGGTCGTCTATATCCAGTCCACGACGATGACTCGAGATTTCTTTGGGATGTTTTCCCGCCCCGTCGAGGGCGCCGGGTCAGGTTCAGTTATCGACGAGCAGGGAGACATTCTCACCAACTACCACGTGATCGCCGATGCCGAAAAGCTTACGGTTAGTTTTGGCAGCGGTAAGGCTTATACAGCAAAGGTAGTTGGTCGCGATCCGGATACAGACCTGGCAGTTATTAAGCTACTGGAAACACCAAAGGAAAGTTTGACCGTCGTGCCTCTGGGCGACTCTGACAAACTCATCGTGGGACAGAAAGTTCTGGCCATCGGAAATCCTTTTGGTCTCGATCGGACGCTTACGACTGGAGTTATCAGCGGTTTGCAGCGCCCTATTCAAGCGCAGAACGGTAGAAAAATTGAGGGCGCGATTCAAACTGATGCTTCGATTAACCCGGGGAATTCAGGCGGCCCGTTGCTGGACTCGCACGGGCGCATGATCGGAATTAACTCTCAAATAGAGTCTACGTCCGGCTCATCCGCGGGCGTGGGCTTTGCGATTCCAGTGAATATCGCCAAACGAATTGTTCCCCTGCTTATTCGCGATGGCGAAATCCGCCGGCCCAAACTGGGTATTGCGCCACGCGATGTCGAGTCGTTGGGCAAGCAGATGCAATTGCCCGTTTCATCCGGTGTCCTAATCGTGAGCGTCCAACCTGGGAGCCCGGCCGCTAATGCGGGCCTTCGCGGTGTGGTTCAAACCGAAGACGGCGACCTCGAGCTCGGCGATATAATCGTGGGGATTGACGGCGAAAAGGTCGACACCAACGACGATCTCTATAAGATTCTCGACAAGCATAAGGTCGGTGACAACATTAATGTAGAGGTCTTCCGGCAAAGTCGCCGAACCAGCGTACCTGTGCGGCTAACCGAAGCGCCCACCCAGCGTCGTAACGGTCGCGAATAGACTCCCGCAGTCGCCCAATAGAAAAAACGCGCGTCGGAAAGCCGGCGCGCGTTTTCGTTTTGACACGGCGACTCGTCACCGCTCTTGTCCGTCAAGGTGCTACCAGGGAATCCGATCTTTACGCAGCGAGAAGTAGACGGGGCATGTTAACCCGGGGGCCAGGTCATTTCGCGTCCGCCGAGCACGTGAACGTGAAGGTGTGAAACTGACTGGCCTGCGCCGGCCCCGGTGTTAATGACCGTGCGATAGCCGCCGCTCTCAGAGAGGCCGTGCTCGTAAGCCACCCGCGCCGAAATGCGCAGCAGGTGACCAAGCAGGGATTCGTCCTTCTGCGAAGCGTCATCGAGGGATTCCATGTGTTCGCGGGGAATCACGAGTAAATGCGTGGGCGCCTGCGGATTAATGTCGCGAATGACGACACTACGATTGTCTTGATAAATCACGTCGGCCGCAGCAGTGCCCGCTAGAATCTTACAAAAGAGGCAATCGGTCTCATTCATGGGCAGATAATAACACAGACCTTTCTTCAGTCTCAGTTACGCGAGCCGCATAAACCAATTTCACTTCACGCAGCCTCTTCTTCCTGGGCCTGCAGTGGTGAGGTGACTGATTCGCGGAGGCGTTCGATGTCCGCGCCGACTTTTTTCAGCTTGGTTTCAATTTTTTCGTAGCCGCGATCGATGTGATAGACACGATCGATTACGGTCTCGCCGTCGGCCACCAGACCGGCCAGCACCAGCGATGCCGAGGCTCTCAAATCGGAAGCCTGCACGCGCGCCCCGATAAGGGCGCTGGGCCCGTCGACAATAGCTTGATCGTGGCTGATCTGAATTCGCGCGCCCATGCGTTGCAGTTCGGAAGCATGCATGAACCGGTTCTCGAAGATGGTTTCGGTAATCACTGAGCGGCCGTTGGCCTGACTCATCAGAGTCATGTATTGAGCCTGCATGTCAGTCGGAAAGCCCGGGTAGGGTTCGGTGCTCAGGTCCCCGGCTCTCAGTCCCCGCGGGCCACAGCGCACATGCAGGGTGCTCTGGTTTATCTCTTCGATCTCGACTCCGACCTCCCGCAGCTTGCCAATAATTCGGTTGCAGTGCTCGGGATTACAGTCTTTGATCTCCAACTCACCTTTGGTAATCGCTGCGGCGGCAATGAATGTTCCGGTTTCAATGCGATCGGGAATAATTGTGTGCTCGGCACCGCCCAGCGCCTCGACGCCGTCGATTTGAATCGTCTGCGTGCCGGCGCCTCGGACGCGCGCGCCCATCTTATTAAGAAGTTCCGCCAGGTCCCGCACTTCCGGTTCGCGCGCGGCATTGTGAATAGTCGTCTGTCCGCGCGCCAGCGTCGCCGCCATCATCAAGTTCTCAGTTCCAGTCACTGAAATCTTTTCGAAACTGATCTCTGCGCCCACTAAGCCATCCTGCGGCGCGCGCGCCACCACGTCGCCGGCTTCAAGAAAGACGTTTGCGCCCAGTTTTGTAAAACCCGCCAGATGCAAATCGATCGGACGCGCGCCGATGGCACATCCACCTGGCAGCGAGACGCGCGCCTTTCCGAAACGCGCGAGCAAAGGGCCCAGCACCAGCACGGAAGCTCGCATCGTTTTCACCAGCTCGTAGGGCGCGGCCATGATCTCGATATTTGCAGCTGATATTTTGTGTGTGCGCAGTTCCGGGGTCAGTACGTGCGCGCCAATGTCTTCGAGCAAACGCCGCTGCGTAATGATGTCGCGAACATAAGGAATATTGTGGAGAGTGATTGTCTCAGGCGTAAGAATTGCCGCGGCCATGCACGGCAGAGCGGAGTTCTTCGCGCCGCTGATCGAGACGAGACCTTTAATGGCGTTGCCGCCGCGAATGCGAAATTTTTCCACGCCAGAAGATTAATTGAAAACCTGAAGAACCGCGAGCGCGGCCGTTAGTGCGAGGGAGCCGCGCGGAGCCCAATCGCTTCAGCTATTTCTGCGGCGAGTTCATCCGCGCTCCTCTTACTAGTGACTCCGACGCGAAGGTGGGCGAGCCGGTACAGCGGATGGCGCTGGTCATACAGCTGACGAGCCGTGACTTCGTCGAGGGCTAATGGACGAGGCACGGGATGATTCGTGATTCGTTGCCAGCACAGATCGAAGGGAGCGTCGAGAAACACTGCGATGCATCCATGCTTGTTTATTAGATCGCGATTTCTCTCAAGCGTCCAGGCGCCGCCGCCGAGCGCAATAATGCGCGGCGTTTGTCGATCGAGAATTAACTGAAGGGCCGCAGTTTCGGCATCGCGGAAACTCGACTCTCCTTGCTCGTTGATTAAGTCAGGCACGCTCATGTTTTGTTGGGCGGAAACGATAGCGTCCAAATCGGCCAGACCGCAGTCCAGACGAGCGGCGAGAGCTTTCGCCACGGTCGTTTTTCCGCAGCCCATGAAGCCAACAATGACGATGCGACGATCCATGATGGAGCACGGGCGTCCTGCCCGCCCAGCGAGGCCTGGCCCCGTTGATAATCTAACTTAGACTTCCTCTCGGAAGACAAAGCCCTTTGCCCGTCAGGCCGGCAAGGCCGCGACCAAGTCCCGAAAACGTCATCTCTCAACCACTGATTCAAGCAGTTCGAAGAACTCCGGGAACGAAACGGCGACGCAGTCCGAATCCCCGATTTCGGTTTCGCCTTCGGCGACGAGTCCAGCGACCGTAAAGGCCATCGCGATCCGATGATCGCCGCGCGGATCAATCTTAGCTCCGCGTAAGCGCGCGGGACCAGCGACGCGCAAGCCGTCAGCGAACTCTTCGACAACGGCGCCCATCGCTCGAAGGTTCTGCGCAGTAGTGGCGATGCGATCGGATTCTTTTACTCGCAGTTCGGCGGCGTCGCGAATCTCTATTCCGCCTTCGATTTGCGAGCCAACCACTGCGAGCAGCGGAAGTTCGTCGATCAACTGCGGCACGACCAATCCTCCTATCGTCACAGGCAATTCTGGCGTTCTCAATTGCTTTCGCGGGCCCTCAACTCGAATTATTCCAACGGGCTCGTGGTTGACCTCACGACCATTGGTGACCACGATTTCCAACCCAAGCGCTTGCAAACGCTCCAGGAAGACCACCCGCGTTGGATTCACACCTACATCGCTAGTCTCGAGAGACGATCCCGGAATCAGAGCGGCTGCGGCGATAAAGTATGCCGCGGAAGAAATGTCACCGGGAATCGAAACTCGTTGAGCGGTCAAGCGGGCTGGGCCATTGACTGCCGCGACGCGGGCATTTTCTCCTTCATGTTCGGCTTCGCCAGTCTCAACCTCCACGCCAAAACTGCTTAACATTCGTTCGGTATGATCCCGAGTGGTTTGGTGCTCGATAACTTCCGTGCGGCCTCCGGCGCCGAGCCCCGCCAGCAGAATGCAAGACTTTACCTGCGCGCTGGCCACCAGCAATTCATAACTAATCGCATCCAGACCTTTGTGCCCGTGAATAAGCAGTGGCGCCCGGCCGCCGTCTGACGAGATTCGCGCCCCCATCATCTGGAGCGGTTCAATGATTCGCTGCATTGGACGGGAGCGCAACGACTCGTCCCCGGTCAATGTTGAATTAAAGTCCTGCCCGGCAAGAATTCCCGCGAGCAAACGCATCGTCGTGCCGCTGTTGCCGCACTCGAGCGGCGCTTGCGGCGCTTGCAATCCGTCAGAGCCGACGCCGGTTATCAAGAGGTTCTCGTTTTCGCGCTCGATTGAAACGCCCAACTGTTTGAGACAGGCGAGGGTGGCGGCACAGTCTGCACTGGTCGAGAAATTCGTAATTGACGAAGTTCCCTCCGCCAGCGCCGCAAACATGGCGGCACGATGCGAGATCGATTTGTCCCCCGGCATTAGTATCCGCCCGCGAATTGCCCTGGCCCCGCGAATGATCATGCGTGAATCTTAACCTCTCTGGAAACTCGGGCGATAGTGGGCCGGCAAGATGCCGGCGTTCCGCAGGCAGGATGCCTGCGCTCCAGACCCAACTTCTTGACAGGCGACCAGCGGCCATGTTAAACGTCCGTCTTCCGTTTGCGAGTGGATAGCAGCAGCCAAAACGCGATTCCCGGCGAGAAAGGCCGCGCCCTTTTGTGACCGAACAAACGACTCGACTCGTTTTGCCCAGCCACATTGAGGCTGTTGCTGATGCTGCTGCCGCTCTGACGGATTTCGTCAAGAGCTGCGGCCTCGATGAACAGGCTGCGTTTGGTATCGACATGGCGGTGCGCGAAGCTGTTACTAACGCGATGGTGCACGGCAATCAGGAAGACGAAGCCAAGTCAGTTGAAGTAATCTTTAGCTGCCTGGAAAATGCTTTGGAGATCGAAGTCCGGGACCAGGGTGTCGGTTTCGACCCGGCGGACGTGCCCGATCCAACCGAGCCGGCAAACATCTTGAAACCTTCAGGCCGCGGTATTTTCCTGATGCGCACTTTTATGGACGAGGTCGAATGGTCCGCGCGACCCGAGGGCGGCATGGCAGTGCGGCTAGTGAAGAAATTTTAAAAATCCGATAGGAGATCCTCGATCATGGCAGAACTTAGTATCCAAGAGCGGCAGGCCGGAGACGTAACCGTCCTCGACATGAAGGGTCGCATCACAATCGGCGAAGGTAGCGTAGCTTTGCGCAGCGCTATTCGTCGCTTGCTGGAAGAAGGAAAGAAAAATATCCTGCTCAACCTCGCCGGTGTCGGTTATATCGATTCGAGCGGTATCGGCGAGTTGGTGTCGAGCTATACAGCGATCAATAAAGAAGGCGGACAACTCAAGCTGCTCAGTCTTACGCAAAAGCTTCAGGACCTGCTTACCATCACAAAGTTGCTAACCGTCTTTGACGCTTACGACACTGAAGCAGACGCTCTCAGCAATTTTAAGTAACCAGCCGGGGACATATCGAACTTACTAATGCCGGTAGCCGTATAATGACTGACCGCAAACCAGGAGATTGCAGCAATGGCTCAGCTTAATATCAAACAGCGCCAGGCCGGTGACGTGGCGATTCTCGATCTCGACGGCGAGGTTCGGATGGGTGACAGTGCTACTGCATTACGTGGCGCGATTAGAGGTCTGGTTGCCGGCGGCAACCAAAAGATTCTTTTGAACCTGGCGGGCGTAAAGTATATCGACTCGAGCGGCATTGGCGAACTGATAGCCAATTACACTACGGTAGGCCGCAGCGGTGGCCAGCTGAAACTATTGAATCTGACTGAAAAAGTGCAGGACCTGTTGGTAATCACAAAACTGCTGACTGTCTTTGATGTTTACGAAGAAGAGGCTGAAGCCTTAAGCAGTTTTAAGTAACCCGCGCGCTCAAAATCTTCCGCTATGTCCTGGTGTTTGTTCCGGGAACGGCCCAGTAATTCGCTGGGCCGTTTGCGTCTTTCAAAGCCTGCAGCTGATATTATTTGAACGTGAGCCGTACTAAATTTGATCGGGCCGCCGGCGAGGCGCTGGCGCAAGCTGTTCGCGAGATCGAGAGCGATACCGATGCCGAGATCGTCATCGTGGTGCGCGGGCGGTCTGGTAGCTATCGTCACGCCGATTATTTATGCGGAGCGATCGTTGCTCTGATCGCTCTCATCTTCGTGCTGTTCTCCCCCTTCGAATTCCACACCTATTGGGTGCCGGTCGATGTCGCGGTATTGTTCATTGCCGGCGCCTTTGTGTGTTCGCGCACCGATGCGATCAGGCGAATACTTACGAGCAGGGAATTTCGCGCAAAGGCCGCGCGGACCGGCGCCGCCGCGATGTTTTATGAAGCCGGCATCGCCAACACTTCTGCCGAGAACGGCCTGCTGATTTATCTTTCGCTGCTTGAACGGCGTTTGGAAGTGATCGCCGATCGCGGCATCCTCAAAGCCATACCCGCGTTGCAGTGGAACAACTCAGTGTTCGCGCTAAAACGGATTGGCAGAAATCCCGAACCCGAAAACCTGATTAAGGCAGTGCGTGATCTGGGTTGCTTACTGGTGGAGCACATGCCCGCAACAGGAGAGAACCCAAACGAGTTGCCGGACGGTCCGCTCATTGAACTGAAATGAACTTGAACCGCTACGTAACCAAATTACGCCGTGTCGCGGTAATCGGTGGAATAGCTATGGCTACCCTGCTGTTCACCTCGGAAGTTCTCGCACGTGTCGGCGGCGGGGGATCTTACGGCGGTGGGGGAGGAAGCGGCGGCGGCGGCGGCGGAGGCGGCGCCGGAGCGCTGGTTTACCTGCTGGTTCGATTTCTGCTTTGGTTGACGATCGAACATCCGGTAATTGGAATTCCGATCGATATCCTGGTCATCGCGCTGGTGATCTATTGGTTCGCGCGGCCATCGAGCAAAAAGCTGAGTCTGGATTCGCGTTCCATCTACACTCCGGATCCGGTCGCGACCGCGATCCAGCAACAGGGCTTCCAGCGCGAATTCAATCAACTGCGGCGCTTCGATCCCAACTTCTCAGAAATTATTTTTACGGACTTTTGCTACGCCCTGTACGGACGATCGCATGAAGCGCGTGGACGCGGCCCCAAAGCTCTCGATGAGCTTTCTCCGTACCTGAGCGAGCCGGCCCGCGCTTCGCTCCTGCAGCTAAACCGACCCAACCTGAAAGCCGTCGAAGGAATCATTGTCGGCGCGATGCAGGTGGCAGACGTGCGTGGGCTTGATACTCCGACGGTGACCATCACCATCGATTTTGACGCCAACTATACTGAGTTCACCCCCCGGCCAAATGACCCGCGTGGGGAAATGAGCTATTACGTGCGTGAGCGCTGGGTGCTGGAACGCAAGCGTGACGTGCTGTCGCCGACTCCGGAAAACGCGACGGCCTTGCACTGTCCACGCTGCGGCGCAGCTTTACAGAAAGACACCGTCGGCGCGTGCGCGTTCTGCGGAACGAAGGTCGAAAGCGGCGAATTTCAATGGTATGTCCGCAGCATCAACACCTTGCAGCGCGAGGCGAAAGGACCTTTGCTGACTTCCGATGTGCCGGAAGTTGGCACGGACTATCCGACAATTGCTCAACCAAATTTCCCCGCGGTGCGCGTGGCTTTTGAACAGAATAATCCATCATTTTCATGGGCAGACTTCCAGGCCCGGGCCCGTTTGATCTTCAACGAGCTGCAGGCAGCCTGGTCCCTGCTTAATTGGGAACGCGCGCGGCCGCACGAGACCGACAATATTTTCCAGATGCATCGCTATTGGATTGACGCGTATCAACGGCAGGGTCTGCGCAACGCGCTCGACAAATGCCAGATCACTGCAATGCAGCCGGTCAAAATAAAGGTGGACGCTTTCTATAACGCAATCACTCTGCGGATCTTTGCGGAAGGATACGATTACACCATAGATAAGAACGGGCACGTGGTGGCCGGCTCTAATAAGAGCCTGCGTCGTTGGAGCGAATATTGGACCTTTATCCGTAATAGCAAAGCCAAAGCGGGACCGGCACATGCTGACTTAAACTGCCCGAATTGCGGGGCTCCTTTGAAAATAAACGCGACGGGCGTGTGCGAATTTTGCGCGGGCAAAGTGACTTCCGGAGAATTTGATTGGGTGCTTTCGAAGATCGAACAGGATGAAAGTTACGCCGGATAGTGACGGCTGCTGAGGGAGAGCACGAAAGTCCGTCACGTTCGCTTCAATCGAAAGTTGATGTGAGGTTCCCATTCCTCCTTAGCACAATTTGCCATAGATAGCGAGGTCTACTGGCCCAGTGTTTGCTGCGCCGGTCCCGGCGCACCTCAGAAAGCTTGACGCGTCCCGATCCGGCTTGCTAGACTCGACCCAGATCAAGATTTTCAGGGACAAACCCGAACACAAATCTCGCGTAGCTTTTTGTCAATAAGCCGCACATACGGCTTGCCAGGTGCACGCAAAACTTATCGGAGGGGATTATGGTAGGCTTCAAGGTCGGCCAGAAAGTTGTTTATCCAAACCACGGTATCGGCACAATCGAACAGATCGAGCAGAAGCAAATCGGAGCGATAGCGCTGCCGTTTTACACTCTGCGGCTGGCCGCAACCAATTCGTTGGTTCTGGTTCCAGTTTCAAATGCCAGCGAAGTCGGGTTGCGTCGTCCGATTACATCAGCCGAATGCGATACGCTCTTTAAGGCCTTATCCGGCGATTTTTCCACGCCTGCCAACGATTGGAAGGATCGCTTCAAGGACTTTTCCGACAAGATGCGCACCGGCAATATTTTTGAAGTAGCCGAAGTGCTCAAACACCTCCACTATCTGAGCCAGGTCAAACCGCTGTCGTTTCGTGAGCAGCGGATGTTTGAGCGATCTCGTTACCTGGTGGTATCGGAGCTCGCCGCAGTTTGCCGCCAACCCGAGTGCAACATCGAACCTCGCGTGGACCACGCCCTCGAGGAATCTCGAGCAAGGCACGAACGCCGGGCCAATGGTCCCGCTCGCGCCGCCGCCGCAGGCAGTTACTGAAACCAATCCGGAAACCGATTAATCGTGCTCTATGCCGCGTCGCCATCGCCCGCCTGATGGGCCGGTTTGATGGGCGTGATAAGATGTGGGCACGGTTGCACCCGCTTTATTCGTTCAAACAAGATGGATGATCCTGCTAGTTATTTCCTGGTTTCACTGATTGATGCCGCCCCGCACTCAAATACGCTGCTGAAAATTCTGGCGAAACTCTGCGCGGTCCTTTTTTTTGTGGGCGCGAACGCGTTCTTTGTCGCGGCCGAGTTCGCTTTGGTATCAGTGCGCCGGCCCCGGCTCGAGGCTCGGGCGGCGGCGGGGAATCATCGCGCCCAAGCGGCCCTACGCCTGCTTGCCGATCCGACTTCCTTCATCTCGGCAACGCAACTTGGAATTACTATCGCATCGCTCGCCTTGGGCTGGATCGGGGAACCGACGATTGCTTCCATACTCGAGCCGATCTCTTCGCGGATTGCCTCGGTCGGAAGGGCGGGGTACGTCGCCCACCTCCTGGCGATAATCATAGCTTTTGCCGCTATTACCTTTCTTCACATTGTGCTGGGCGAGTTAATGCCGAAGATGTTCGCGCTGGAACGCGCCGAGGGCTTCGCCTTGATCGCGGCCCGCCCGCTGGAAATATTCGCGAAAGTCTTTCGCTATCCGCTTTGGGTTTTCAATCGTACCGGCACTGCGCTGGGCCGCCTGCTGGGACTTAAGTCATCGCTGCAACACGCCGCCGTGTACAGCGAAGCTGAGCTGCGTCAGTTGGTGGATATCTCTCGCGAAAGCGGCCATCTGCGCGCTGAAGAACGACGCCTGATTCATCGGGTCTTTGAATTCTCAGATACCTTAGTGCGCGAAGCGATGGTGCCGCGCCCGGCGATCGCGGGCATTTCGGCTGACTGCTCGCTCGAAAAGATCACCCAGGCGTTTCAGCAACATCGGTATTCGCGCCTGCCGGTGTACCAGGGATCGCTGGATAATGTGGTGGGGTTCATCCATAGCAAGGACTTAATCCCTTATCTCTTGCGGCCCCAGGATTTTCGGCTCGAATACGTACTGCAATCACCGATGTATGTAGTCGACACGGCGCGCCTGGAAGATGTGCTGCGCCAGATGCAAAAAGCAAAGACTCATTTCGGATTTGTAGTTGACGAGCACGGCGGCGTCGAAGGCATTATTACGCTCGAAGATTTGCTCGAAGAGATTGTCGGCGACATCTCGGACGAACATGATGAAGAAGTAAACGAGCAGATTTCCCAGATTGACGAACACACTTATCTTCTGGACGGATCGCTGGCGGTTCGCGATCTCAATCGCCGTTTGAAGACTTCGGTTCCTGAGTCCGAGGCCTATACCACTATTGGCGGATTCCTGATGACAGTGGCCGGCCACGTCCTCCAGCCGGATGAAGTGATTGAAAGCGACGGACTGCGCTTTCACATCGAGAAAGTTGAACGCCGGCGCCTGCTCCTGGTACGGCTGGAATTGTCGATGGGAGAAGCTTCAGAGACCGTATCAGGTTCGGCGAAAGCCGCTGGGTAAGGGCCTAACTTTCCCTTGCCTGGAAGAGATTACTGCTAAAGAGCCGCTGCGAATCCAGCCATGTTTTCTCCAGCCCAAAGCCGCTCTGCGAACCCATTTGGGCCAGTCCATCCAGATCAAATTTGTATGAGTGCTCCATGTGCATCCACTCCCCGGCCGCGAAATCAACAGACATATCGAGGCTGCTGATCGTGACCGACTGGGACCGCAAGCTTTCCAGGTAGACTTCGACGGCACCGTCCTTGTCCTTATATACGGACCTTAATCCGAATGCCCACAGGTCGAAATTACCACCCAGTTCCCGATTGATTCGGGCCAGTTCATTTACTATAAACGCGCGCGTGACACCGAGCGCATCGTTGTACGCGGCTTCGAGCGTTGCGCGATCCTTCTTTAAATCCGCGCCTAAAAGCAGTGCATCGCCGGGACGCATCGTGCGCCGAATCGCCTGCAGAAAAGAAAGCGCTTCGTCCTTCTCAAAATTTCCGATGTTCGAGCCCAGAAACAAAGTCAATGCAGGACCGGAAGGAAGTGGCTGCATTGCGGCTAGTCCTTCCAGATAGTCGGCAGCGTAAGCTTCGATCCGCAGCACTGGATAAGCTGCGAGCAGCGCCCGTGAGCTCTTCTCCAAAGCCGAGGCCGAAATATCGACTGGGATAAAGAGCAGCTCGCTCTGTTGGCGCAACAACGCTTCGATAATCTTGCGGGTTTTGTCGGCGCTGCCGCTCCCCAGTTCGATCAGCGTCCGGCAACCGGGCACACCCGCAACCATCTCATCGGCATGACGAGTTAGGATCTCGTTCTCGGCGCGGGTCGGGTAATACTCATCGACGTGGCAGATCGCATCGAACAATCGCGAGCCCAGCGAGTCGTAAAGATACTTTGGGAAAAGTTGCTTCGGATTTGACGAGAGCCCGCGGCGAACGTCTTCGGCAAATTCCGCGTTGCCGTTCCGGCGCGCCAGATCATGAATAATCAATCGCGCGCGGGACTCTTCGGGTTTGGTTTGCGCTGACACGTTTTCCTCTACGGCTGTGCCCCACCGGGAGCAAAGAATGCGAATTAGCTCTTGGATTAGGCGGGTGGCGCATTATACGCGGGTGCCACCACGAACAGAAAGGGCAGCCGAGCGCTAACTCGACTGCCCCCACTTCGTGGCTGTGTTTAGTCAGGCGATCCGTTCCGACGGTCGCACTGAATGCATCAGATAATGATCACCCGGGATCCTGTGCGCGCACGCGGCGCTTTGCCGGGCACCGTCACATCGATTCGCGGAGTAGCCGGAATGACGATGCGCGGAATCTCAATGTTCATTTCCGGTATCGCCGGCACCTGGACCGATGGAATGACAATCCGCCGGTTACCAATAGTGCCCGGACGCATAATCGTCGGCTCCTTACTCTTCTCCGGAGTAAGATTGATGTTGAGTGAATTGTGTTCGCGCAGGATTGTCAGCGATATTTCGCCGTCTTCTTTCTTGTTGATAGCCCGCACGATGTCTCCGGAGGAGTTGACCTTCTCACCATCGACTGCCGTAATCACATCGCCGGCCCTTAATCCGGCGTTAGCTGCGGGACTGTTCTCGCTTACTGAAGTGATCAGCAAGCCGCCGTCCTTTGCTCCAAAATAATCCGCGAGTTGCCTGGTTAATGTTTGGGTGCTGACGCCGATGCGCCGGTTTGCGCCAAAGTTAAAAACAAAGTTTCCGTCGCCAGCCTTGATTTGCGGCCAGTCTTTCTCAATGTCTTTCAGCACGTCGTCACGAATCCCGGCACCCATGAGATTTTTCATGTTCTGTTTGGACAGCGTGGCGCTAATCTCCTGTTCGGCGCCGCCGCGGCTGATCGTGATCCGCACAGACTGATCAGGAGAAGATTCACTGACCAGACGGCTCAGCTTGCGCGCGCTGGTTACGGATTCTCCGTCAAAACGGAGAATGACGTCGTCTCTCTTCAAGCCCGCTTTTTCGGCGGGGCTGTCTTTGACTACCTGAGTCACGCCGACGCCGCGCACTTCGCGCATGCCATAGCGGCCCATGTTTTCTTTGCTGATATCTTCAGTGCCCACGCCCAGGAACGTTCCGCCCGCGAGCAGAATGGAAAACGTCTTGTCAGCATTTGCCGGCTCCTGGTCGTTATCGTCGAGCAGCGCCAGGGGAGCGGTCGCTGCCGCCTCCTGGGCATAGACAATTCCGCCGGCAATCGCGCCAACGCCAATAATCACAGCCATTATTAAGGCTAGTTTGTTTCGGGTCATATCCAATCCTCCGGAAAGATTTTAAACCTTCCACGCCGACGTATCGAAAGGGTTCCAAATTTTCCCATGGATCCGAGGTCAGAACCGGGAGCGGTAGCGAACGGCAACTCCTACAAGGCCCGAGATCATCGGGACGACCCGGTCGCTAACACTCCCGGTACTGACCTTACCGCCTGGCCGTCGATAAGATTTTGAAGGGCGGCCGTCCCAAACGGCTCGATGGGCGGGCCGAGTTCCCGGATTGGGCTTTGCTAAGAGAGCCTGCGATAGACTTCGCGGCCATCACCCATTTCCATCGCCAGCTTGCCTTCCGAATGCGCGTAGTCAAGATGCGCTACGGCTTCGGAGACGCCCAGAAATCTATGAACGTCGTCGGTCCCGGGAAACATCGCGCGCGACACGTCCCAGGCGCTGGCGCCCTCGGCAGGGACCATGCGAATGATTTGTAACTGACGTTCATCTATCGCGCGCAGGTAACGATTAAAGAGTTCTTCGTAGTCCTGCACCGAGTCACCATGGCCACCCAGCACCAGCGTCGGCGCCAGAGCGCGCACGCGCGCGAGGCTGACCAGATATTCTGCGAGCGAGCGAAAGCGTCGGGTCGGATCGATTGGGTCAGGGGAGAGCATTGGGTTCGGCGTGATGCGTTTCAGCACGCAGTCGCCGGCAATCACCGTCCGATCCGCGTGCCGGATAAACGAGCAGGAGCCCGGCGTGTGGCCGGGAGTGTGCACCACCTGCAAGGCGCCGGATTCAAACTCGATCTCGGCCTCATCGGTTAGCTGGTCACAGTGGTCGTCGTCGAGCGAGTCAGCATACTGGCGCACTCCTTCGTACATCCTGCGCATGACTTCTACTTCGTCGAGGGGCACTCCGGCGCGCATTAGCAGTTGGCGGGTCTCGTCGTACTCCAAACGTCCGGCCCGGTGACCAGTTTCCCATCCGTGCACCAGCACTTCGGCATCCTTCGCTTCATCGCGCAACGCGCGCGCCAATCCGCAATGGTCCTCGTGCGCATGCGTGAGCACGATACGCCGAATGTCTGAGACTGACAGACCCTCTTTTCGCAAGGCTGCGCGCAGAGTCTCGACCGCTTCTTTGGTCTTGGGTCCGGTGTCGATCAGCGTAATGGGATCTTCCGGGATGAGATAGACGTTGACGGGGCCGATGTAGAATGGGGTTGGTAGAGAGATGGGGACAATCTTCATAAGGAATTTCAGATCTGAAATTTCAAATCTCAAATCTGAGATTTCAGATTAAGGAGCTTTGCGATTGCGAATCTCGGCCAGCTCTTTCAAGAACTCTTCTCTTTCGCGAGCGGCTTTTGATTGGCGTTTCGTCTTCTCTGTCAGATAACGCTGTCCTCGAATGTCTGAGTTTTGCAGGGAATCTGCCCAGGCTCGGAGCTGACGAGAGATGTTCTCTGCTTTGATTTCAAATTTGAAATCTCAAATTTCAAATCATCAATGTTGGGCAAGCGCTCAAGCAAGCACAACATTGATCTCGTCTCTCCCGCCGACCCGCGCGAAATGTAGATGAAGGTTAACAGCTCCGGCGTAGTGCCACGCTCAAACCCTTCCGCGATGTTGTTCGAAATTGAAACTGCCGCGCGCTCCAATTGGTTTCGAAGACTCGCATAACTCTTGAATGTCGGCTTACCAGTGAGCGCAAACACGCCCACCGCCAATTCAATCGCCGCTTTCCAAACAGGTAACTCTTCGAACCTGTTGTATTTCATTGGGCCATTTCCTGCGCCAGAAGCAATGTCGTTCGTCCTAACTTCCTCCGCCTTAGCTGAGAGAAGTCGAGCAAACTTGCGCGGGATTGTAGCTCGGGATTTGAGATCTCAAATTTGAAATTTCAAATCAGGAGATAGGCCCCAGTTTCTAAACGGCTTACTACGACCAGCAAATATTTCAAGACCAGCGCGGCTCCCAAATTGGAAATCGGCAATCGCCAATGTTCTAGTACACATACCGGTTCGCTTCGATCATCGCATTCGCGATGCCCTGGCGCGCGGCCACTGTGTTCATGGGCGTCATCTTAGTGAACCGGCGTAACGCCGCCAGCAACGTGCGCAGCTCATCACCCCCCGCCATCGCTGCTAGAGTGTTTTTCGCGGCTGCTTCAATCCGCTCGATCGCATCGTTACAAAAGACGCGCGTCATCTCGACGTACGGAGCGGCCGAGCTCTCCCCGTGGGCCGCCGCCATTTTCTTAGTCCGCAAGATCGCCGATTCCATCGCGTACGTGTCCATGATGATGTCGGCCACGCTCATCAGAATCTCCTGCTGATCAGAGAGTCCCAACATGTACTTCTGGGCGGCGGTGCCCAGCGTCATTAACGCAACCTTCTTGGCGTTCTGCGTCATCTTGTGCTCGGTAGCCAGCACACTTTCGTCGAGTTCGAAGCTGGCCATCGAGGGCGAAAGAATCTCGTCCATCAACGCCTGGGCAGCGGGCAAAAGCGCGAGCCGTCCACTCAGCGCCGCCTTCATCAAGCGGCCAGGTATCAGCATGCGATTGATTTCGTTAGTGCCTTCGAAAATCCGGTTGATACGGGTGTCGCGATAAGCGCGCTCAGCCGGATAATCAGCCGAGTATCCATACCCGCCAAAGATCTGCACCATCTCATCGGTGACAAAGTCACAATATTCAGACAGCGCGACCTTGATAATCGAACACTCGGCCGCGTACTCTTCGATGGCTTTCAAACGAGCGTCCGTGTCCCTGGAGTCGGCGACGGCGCCGAGGCCTTCTTCGATCATTCCCAGGGTGCGGTAAATCATCGCTTCACCGACCCAGGTGCGAATCGCCATTTCGCCGAGCTTCGATTTGATCGCGCCAAACGACGAGATCGACCTGCCAAATTGCTGCCGCTCGTTCGCATACCGGACCGACTCGTGCATAGCGAGCTTCATTCCGCCCAGACACATCGCCCCCAACTTAAAACGGCCGATGTTGAGAATATTGAAAGCGATC
>WNFQ01005502.1_pt1 | contig 25741 bp, 22 predicted proteins | sample 5400171 | NCBI WGS metagenome assembly WNFQ01 (sample SAMN13153356, study PRJNA577476) | soil metagenome | isolation source: 20 cm soil under Madrone tree | place: USA:California | collected 2016-06-14
CGATCTTGTCCATGGAGGAGTTGGCCAACGAGCCAAGCTTGCGCAAGACCGGCACCATCGTCGAGGTGGACCATCCGAAACGCGGCAAGTACCTGACGGTGGGCAACCCCATCAAGATGAGCGACAGCCCGACCGAGGTGAAACGCTCGCCTTTGCTCGGTGAGCACACCGACGAGGTTCTGGCGGAGATCGGGTATGCGGCCGCAGATGTCGCCGCACTGAGATCGAAGAAGGTAATTTGAAGATAGCGATCATCGGTGTCGGTGCAATCGGCGGCTACGTCGGGGTCCGGCTTGTTCTGGCCGGAGAGGACGTGACCTTCATCGCGCGCGGAGCGAACCTCGAGGCGCTTCGTAGCCGCGGCATCGTGCTGGTGACGGCCGATGGCAGGGAGCAGTCCGTTCCGAAGGTCAAGGCGACCGATGACTACGCCGCCGCCGGGCCGCAGGATGTCGTCATCCTTGCGATGAAAGCGCATCAGGTCGAAGCGGTAGCCCGCGACGTGCCGAAATTGTTCGGACCCGACACCGTCGTGGTTCCGATGCAAAACGGGATTCCATACTGGTACTTTCACCGGTATCCCGGCGCGCTCGCGGGGACGCGGGTGCAGAGCGTCGATCCGGACGGATTGATCGCTGAACATATTCCGTGCGAGCGGGTCATCGGCTGTGTCGTGTATCCGGCCGCCGAACTGGCATCGCCCGGGGTCATCAAGCACGTGGAAGGCAATCGCTTCCCGGTCGGTGAGCCGGATGGCACGGCCAGCGAGCGTGTTGCACGCCTGTCGGAATGCTTCGTCAGGGGCGGTTTGCAGGCGCCGGTGCTCAGCGACATCCGCGCTGAAATCTGGCTGAAGCTCTGGGGCAACTTGACGTTCAATCCCATCAGCGCGCTGTCGCGCGCGACGCTGGCGGGCATCTGTCGGTATCCGCCCAGCCGCGCCGTTGCAGCGGCGATGATGACCGAGGCGCAGTCCGTCGCCCATAAACTGGGCGTCACTTTCCGGGTATCTATCGAAAAGCGCATTGCAGGCGCGGAAAAAGTAGGCCACCACAAGACCTCGATGCTGCAGGACGTCGAGGCTGCGCGTACGCTCGAGGTCGACGCGCTGTTGGGCTCGGTGGTGGAGCTTGCCCGGCTGACGGAGACGCCGACTCCGCACATCGACACGGTGTACGCTCTGACGAAGCTCTTGGCGAAGACCCTTTCACTCGATTGAAGAGGCTTGAGATATGAACGCGGTCCCGCTCGAGCCGCGGGTGTTGCTGCGGCGCATGTTCGACGCCGCGATTGCCTCGGCGCAGCCGGCGCTGTGCGTTCCACCGCACCTGCCGGCGCCGCCTCGCGGCAGGTTCATCGTCATCGGAGCGGGCAAGGCCTCCGCCGCCATGGCGCGGGCGGTGGAGGCAAGCTGGTCCGGTCCGTTGTCGGGCCTGGTGGTCACGCGCTACGGCTACGCGGTGCCTTGCGAACGCATCGACATCGTGGAAGCGGCGCATCCGGTGCCGGATGCGGCCGGGATGCACGCGGCCCAGCGCATGCTCGACAAGGTGGGGAGGCTAACCGAGGACGATCTGGTGCTGTGCCTGATATCCGGCGGGGGCTCCGCCTTGTTGCCGCTGCCGGCGGCGGGACTGACTCTCGATCTCAAACAGGCCGTGAGCCGGGCGCTGCTGGCCAGCGGCGCCACCATCAGCGAGATGAACTGCGTGCGCCGGCACCTATCCGCCATCAAGGGCGGCCGGCTGGCTGCCGCGTGCCATCCGGCGCGTGTGCTCACGCTGCTGATCTCCGACGTACCCGGCGATCGGCCGATCGACATCGCTTCCGGCCCTACGGTGGCGGACCCCACCACCTGCGACGATGCGCTTGCCATCGTGCGCCGCTACGGCATCGACCTGCCCTCGCCGGCGCGCGACATCCTGGAGAGCGGCCGCGGCGAATCCGTGAAGCCGGGCGATCCGAGACTGGCGCGGTCCACGGTGCGCATGGTTGCCACGCCGCAGATGGCGCTCGAGGCGGCGGCGCGCGTCGCGCGCGCCGCAGGCATCGAACCCTACATCCTCGGCGACGCCATCGAAGGCGAGGCGCGCGACGTCGGCAAGGTGTTCGCCGGGATAGCGTTGCAGGTAGCGGAGCGCAATCAGCCCTTCGGCGCGCCGTGCGTGCTGCTCTCCGGCGGCGAGACCACGGTCACCGTGCGCGGCAGCGGGCGAGGGGGGCGCAACGTCGAATATTTGCTGTCGCTGGCGATCGCCCTCGAGGGCCATCCACGCATCTACGCGTTGGCCGGCGACACGGACGGTGTCGACGGCCAGGAAGAGATGGCGGGCGGCTGCATTGGACCCGACTCGCTCGCCCGTGCGTGGTCGCTCGGGCTTCGGCCCAAGGACATGCTCGACGACAACGATGGTCACGGCTTCTTTACCGCGCTCGGCGACTCGGTGATCACCGGACCGACGCTGACCAACGTCAATGACTTCCGCGCGATTCTCATCGAGCACGTTTAATTGGCCATCGTGCCCATCGTCAATTCGCGGTTTATTTGCGACGTGCAACTATTTTCTAGAAGTCCTCGAGCAGATCGGGCATGGTCATGGCGTTCGCAAACTCACGCACCCACTGACGAACGATATTCAGGTCGGCATCGGGGTGGGCATCCCGGGTTTTTATGTTCCAATGTTCTCGAAAACGCGTTTCATGCCGCTCACTCGCGCGACGTAGCCTCGGGCGTCGTGATCTCCGCACCGCTCGCCCTCCATCAGCCTGAGCCCGCGCCGGACGTAGGCATCCCCCGCGCCCGCGCCGCAGAGGTGGATGACCGCGGCCAGCTCCTGCTTGTGCGCGAGCGGCACGAATTTCAGATGATGGCGCTGCAAAATATTCGCCACGCTGCGGTCGAGGTACGCCGCCGTGAGCTCCACCGCATGCGACGGGATTACCCGCATATAGAGACGATTGAACCAGCACGATTTCCAGTCGTCCCAGGGGCCATCCTCGGCGACGGCATGATCGTGGATGCAATAGCGTCTTGCCTCGGCAAAGGTGCCGTCGGTGATCTGGTACATTCCCACAGCGCTCGACGCGGGGCGGTATACCTCGAAAGGCTTGAGGTTGAACGTCCAGCGCCAGTAAGTACGCACCACCGGATTGCCGGAACCCTCGACTTGCGCGAGCGCGGCCAGTAGCTCCGGGGAAATCACGTTGGTGGAATATTCCCGAAAGAGGGGGGAGTACCGGCGCCAGGTTTCGGTGGGCGTCTTATTGAGCGTGCCGCTGACGGGAAAGAACAGCTCCGAGGGTTTGCGGACGACCTGGTACACCCAGTTGACCGCCAACCACAGGATGAGGGCCGTCGCCACGACGATCAGCGTCTGCAGCAGCATCGGCGACCGCCTGAATGCGCGCAACGCGCGGCGCCGCAGGCGGGCGGTCGGCAAGAATCTCGCGATGCGCCACGGGCGCGGGTGTCTCTTGCGCGGCTTCCGCCCCTTGGGCCGGACACTGGGTTGGCGTCGCTTCACGACCCGCGCCGACCGCGTCACCTTTTTTGAAAGCGAGGGATGGCCTCCAGAATCGAACACGGCCGGTGGCGGCTGTCGAGCTGCAAGCTGATCAATTTGTCCCACCCGTCCCGGCAGGCACCATTGGAGCCGGGCAGAACGTAGATCACCGTGTTGCCCGCGAGGCCGGCGCAGGCGCGCGATTGCATGGTGGACACACCCACGGTCTCATAGGAAATGAGGTGCCACAGCACGGTGAAGCCTTCGAGCTCCCGGTCGAAGAGCTCACGCAGCGCTTCAGGCGCCACTTCACGCGCGGTGAGGCCGGTGCCGCCGTTGGTGATGATCACATCGACGCCGGGGTCTTCCATCCAGGCCCGCGCCTGCCGCTGGATGCCGGCCTTGTCGCCTCGCACCAGTGCGCGACCCCGCAGATGATGCCCAGCCGCATTGATGCGCTCCGCCAGCAAATCGCCCGAGGTGTCGTTGCCGGCATCCCGCGAATCCGAGATGGTCAGCACGGCCAAGCCTAGTGCAGTGAACGCTCGTTCGGTATCTATCCTGCCGCCCGGCATTTGGGTTCCCTTGGGCGTCAGCCCAGCTTGTCGCGAACGATCCTGTATACCGCTTCGCTCTCGGCAGTGCAAAACTCGACCAGCTTTTCCAGCTCGGCGATCGCCGTTTCGGCGAACGCACGGTCCTTGAGGGCGGGTGCGTTGATGTAGACGTTCAGCGCCGCGCTGCGCAGTCCGGTGAACCCTGCCAGCACGCCGACGCCGCCGTCGCTGATGACGTTGACATAGCCCTGTTCGCTGGCGCGCCGCGACAGTGCAATGACTTCGGCACAGGCACGAGCGCAGTCCAGGGGCGTTTCGGTGGCGCGGCGGAGGCCGGCCTGGATGGCAGCGGCTCGCCCGGCCTTGTCTTCGTCGGTGGCCTTGGGCAGCTTGTATGCGGCCATGATGCTGTCGAAGGCGGCGATGTCCTCGGCCACCATCGCGGTCAAGCGCCGGCGCACCCTTTCCGACTCGTCGCGCAGGGCCCGCATTTCGGCCTCGACCCCTTCGTATCCCCTCTTGCCCAGGGTGACGTTGCAGACCATGGACACGAGGGCCGCACCCATCGCGCCCATGATGGCCGCTGCGCTGCCGCCCCCCGGGGTCGGATGGCCGCTGGCGAGATCGTCCAGAAATGTTTCAACGGAGCTTTGAGTGACCATTTTGCCCATGTTCGTTCAGGTTCAACCGACCATCGTCCTGGCGATGGCGTAAATCTCCTCGGCATCGAGAATGAGATCGTTCTGCTCGAACAGGCGCGAGATGCAGGCGCGATGCAGCGCCAGCTTGAGCGCTCCGAACCCGAGCGGGCCGAAGAGCATCTTGCCATGCTTGAGCAAGCCGCGATCGTTCTGCCCCACGCCTTCGATGCCGGCCGGCGGCGACGCATTGGCATCGGCTATCAGTTCCAGCGCGGCGCTATTCTGCCACTGTTTCCCGTCCAGCAGGTTGACACCGGCGGCGCCCGTGGCGAGCACGATCTGCGCGCCCTCGATGGCGGCGCCCCGTTCGGCATTGGTCGGCGCCTCGACGGCTTCCACCACGATACCGAAGCGCGCATGAATCGAATCGCAGGCCGCCTGCACGACATCGCGCTTGCGGCCGGCGATCGCCACGCCGGCGCCCTCCCGGGCCAGCAGCACCGCGGCGCGTTGACCGACCGGACCTGAGCCGCCGAGCACGACGGCGCGCTTGCCGGCCAGGGAGCGGCCGTGCGCGAGCCACGCCACGGCCGCCGAGGCCGTCGTGTTGGAGCCGTTGCAGTCGAACATCACCGAGACGCGGAACTTCGCAAAGAACTTCCTTCGTACCGCGGCGAGCACGGCCTCGCCCTCGGCTATGTTGCCGCCGCCGATGAAGATGGCGGTGTACTTCTTGTCTTTGAGCCCCCGCGTGAAGATCGCCCCTTCGACCAGACCGCCGGCGTTCTTGGCGTTGACTCCACCGTAGGCCGAAACGTGGTCGGCGCCGCCGTCGTAGCCGACCACGTTATCGAAGACCGAGGGCAGGGCGTCCGTGTCGAACTGGTACAGCAGCTTTTTCATGGGCGCCGGCACGAACCTCGATGGTCAAACGGAGGGAGGGACTGCCGCTCATCTTAAACGAATTGCTTTCGGGCGATGTTGCGGGATTCGCGGTTGCGGGCATCCACGCCGCATCGAATTCCGGCTGCCCCGGATGAAGCGGCCGCTCCGGATGGAGTGAGCGTCAGGTCACGAGGTGCTGAGGTTTGCCCGCCGCCCAATGCTCGATGTTGTCGATCAATTGATCGGCAAGGAACTGCATGGCGCCGTCCGAGGCCCAGGCGATATGCGGCGTGAGGATGAAATTCGGGCGCCGCACGTCGAGCAGCGGGTGGCCATCCTTGGGCGGCTCGACGGTCAGCACGTCGAAGCCGGCGCCGGCGATCAGCCCCTCGTCGAGCGCCTGAATCAGTGCGGCCTCATCGACCAGTCCGCCGCGGGCCGTGTTGACGAGCAGGGCGTTGCGCTTCATCCGTCGAAACGCGTGGATGTCGATCAGGTTGCGGGTCGACGGCAGCAATGGACAGTGCAGCGATATCACATCCGATTCCGCGAGTACCTGATCGTGCGGCGTGAAGGTCACGCCTTCCATCCTCGGCGGCGGATGATCGGCAAACAGCACCCGCATCCCGAATGCGCGCCCGATCGCCGCCGTGCTCCGGCCTATGGCGCCTTCGCCGATGATGCCGAGCGTGCTGCCGTACAGGTCGCCTATGTCATGCGTGAAGAAGCAGAACTGTTCGGACTTGTCCCACACGCCGTTCTCGACATCCTGCCGGTACGCGAGCAGATTGCGCCTGAGCGCGAGAATCATCGCGAACGCATGTTCGGGCACCGTGTGCACGGCATAGTTGCGGATGTTGGCGACGGCGATTCCGTGTTCCTTGCAATAGGGCACGTCGACCACGTCGTAGCCCGTTGCCGCCACGGCGATCATCTTGAGCTGCGGCAGCCGGCGCAATGTCTCCGCCCGCATCGGCACCTTGTTGATGATGGCCACGGCAGCCTGCGCAAGGCGTGGGACGATCTGGCTCACGGCGGTTGTTTCATGCTCGATGTATTCGTTCTCGAACGAGAGCTTGCGGACCTTCGCCTTGAGGGAGGCGCGGTCCAGGAACACCACGCGCATCAAGTTGCGGCCTGCCATAGCTAGAACAAACCGACCACGCGCCCCTCTGCGTCGATGTCGATCTTATCCGCGGAGGGCACCTTCGGCAGTCCCGGCATGGTCATGACGTCGCCGCATACCACCACGATGAACTCCGCACCGGCGGCGAGCCGGACTTCGCGGATGTTGACCATGTGCCCACTCGGCGCACCGCGGAGCGCGGCGTCGGTCGAGAATGAGTACTGGGTCTTGGCGATGCACACCGGGTAGTGCCCGTAGGTCTTCTGCAGTTCGTTGAACCGCGCGCGGATCTTGGAGTCGGCCGAGATATCGGCGGCGCCGTAGATTTTCGTGGCGATGGTCTTCACCTTGTCCCACAGCGTCTGTTTCTCTTCGTAAACGAAGCGGAAATTCGACGCGCCATTCTCCACGATTTCCACCACCTTGCGGGCGACGGCCGTGGCACCCGCGCCGCCCTCGGCCCAATGCCGCGCGAGCACCAGCGGAACGTCGAGCGCCGCCATCTTCTTGGCGAGCAGCGAGTGCTCGGCGTCGGTGTCGGCGGTGAAGTGGTTGACCGACACGACGCAGGGCAAGCCATACTGGCCGCGAACATTGCTGACATGCCGCTCGAGATTCGCGACGCCCTTCTCGAGCGCGGAGAGGTTTTCCTGGTTGATGCTCTTGAGATCCGCGCCGCCGTGATATTTGAGGGCACGGACCGTCGCGACGATCACCACGGCGGCCGGGCGCACACCGGACTTGCGGCACTTGATGTCGATGAATTTCTCGGCCCCGAGGTCGGCGCCGAAGCCGGCTTCCGTCACGACGTAGTCGGCCAGCTTCAACGCGGTCGTGGTCGCGAGCACCGAATTGCAGCCGTGCGCAATGTTGGCAAAGGGACCGCCATGGATGAAGGCGGGATTGTTTTCCAGCGTCTGCACGAGGTTCGGTTTCAGGGCCTCCTTGAGCAGCACCGTCATGGCACCCTGCGCCTTGAGGTCGCTCGCGAGGATCGGCGTCAGATCGCGGCGGTAACCGATCACGATGTTGCCGAGCCGCTGCTTGAGGTCGACCAGGCTGTTCGCGAGGCAGAAAATGGCCATGACCTCGGAGGCCACGACGATGTCGAAACCGTCCTGGCGCGGGAAGCCGTTGCCGACGCCGCCCAATCCCACCGTGATGTCGCGCAATGCACGGTCGTTCATGTCCACGACGCGCTTCCAGGCGATGCGTCTCACGTCGAAACCCAGTTCATTGCCGTGGTGGATGTGGTTGTCGATCAGTGCCGAGAGCAAGTTGTGCGCGAGGCCGATCGCACTGAAGTCCCCGGTAAAATGCAGGTTGATGTCTTCCATCGGCACGACCTGCGCGTATCCGCCGCCGGCCGCGCCTCCCTTCATGCCGAACACCGGTCCCAAGCTCGGTTCGCGCAGGCAGATCACCGCATTCTTGCCGATCTTGTTGAGCGCGTCGCCGAGTCCCACCGTGGTCGTCGTCTTGCCTTCGCCGGCGGGCGTCGGGCTCAAGGCGGTGACCAGAATGAGCTTGCCATCGGGTTTGTTCTTCAAAGTCTCGATGTAGTCGAGCCCGATTTTCGCCTTGTAGTGGCCGTAGTTTTCAATGCTGGCGGCCGGAATCCCCAAACGGGCGGCGATCTCGCCGATGGGCTTGAGAGTTGCATTCTGAGCGATCGAAGCAGAGCTTGGACCTCTCGGCGCCAACGCGGCGCCCGAGGGAAATTTTGCGACGAGACTATAGCATCTAACGCAGGTGCCTCAAACGATCCCGCGGCGATATGCGCCCGACGATCGGCCGCGATGCGATTTCGACGATCCGCATGCTTTTCCTAGAGGGTCAGCACGATTTTCCCGATGTGATTGGACGTCTCCATGAGCCGATGCGCTTCGCCGGCTTGGGCCAGCGGAAACGTGGCGTGAATGGTGGGCCGCACGCGGCCCGCGGCGAGCAGGGGCCAGATGTTCTTGCGGACGGCGTCGGCGACCTCCGCCTTCTGCGCAACCGTCCGGGACCGCAGCGTCGAGCCGGTGAGCGTCACCCGCTTGGCGAGGATGGTGCCCATGTTGATTTCCGCGCGCGATCCGCCGATCAGTGAAATCATGACGATCCGGCCCTCGAGGGCCGCGATTTCGAGGTTGCGCGCGACGTAGCTGCCGGCGACCATGTCCAGAGTGACGTCGACCCCCTTGCCGCCGGTCTCCGTGCGCATCACCTCGACGAAGTCCTCGGCGCGGTAATTGATTCCTCGGACGGCGCCGAGCCGTTCGCAGGCACGGGCCTTGTCGTCGGACCCGGCGGTCGCGAAAACGCGCGCTCCCCAGGCGGCGGCGAGCTGGATGGCGGTGGTGCCGATACCGCTGGTGCCGCCGTGAATCAGGACGATGTCTCCCGCCTTGCAGCGGCCGCGATCGAACAGATTGGTCCACACGGTGAAAAAGGTTTCCGGGATCGCGGCGGCTTCGACCATGCTGATTCCGGCCGGCACGGGCAGGCACAGCGGCGCCGCCGCGATCGCGTAGGCGGCGTAGCCGCCTCCCGCAAGCAATGCCGTGACCTTGTCGCCGGTCGACAATCCGGAGACCTTGGGTCCCAGCGCGACGATCTCCCCGGAGATTTCGAGCCCGGGTAGATCGGAGGCCCCGGGCGGCGGCGGATAGCGGCCCTGCCTCTGCATCACGTCCGGCCGATTGACGCCTGCCGCGGCGACGCGCACCAGCACCTCGCCGTCGCCGGGCTGCGGTACCGCCCTCTGGGCGAGCTTCAGCTGCTCCGGTCCGCCCGGCGCCGCGATTTCAATCACCGTCATTTCGAGAGGGACGGACATCAGATTCTCCTGGACGTTTGCCAACTTCCGTCGACACGCGTTTACGTGCAACGACGCGTTATTTGTGGCCAGAGGTATCAAACGAGATAAAACGAGATCAAACGAGGAATTTATCTCGCGCCTCAGCAGCGTATGATAAGCGATTTATAGCAGGTCGCCGGCGAGATCACGAGTTCCTCCGGGCGGCGATTGCACCCGGGGGAATCCAGCCTCGTTACTACGCGCAGCGTAATCTGCGCTCGCGCAGCGTCAATCATGTTCATCCGCCAGCTCGAATATCTCGTCACTCTTGCCCGCGAAAAGCACTTCGCCAGGGCGGCCGAGGCCTGCCACGTGTCGCAGCCGGCGCTGTCGTCGGCGATCCGCGGTTTGGAGAAGGAACTCGGGGTGATGATCGTCCGGCGCGGACGCCGGTATCTGGGGCTGACGATCGAAGGCGAACGAGTGCTGACCTGGGCGCAGCAGACCCTGGCCTCGCTGTCCTACATGCGCGAGGACGCTTCCGCCGCGAAATCCACGATGACCGGGACGCTGCGCATCGGAGCGATACCGACAACGCTGACAGTCGCTGCTTTCTTGACGGCGCCGTGTTTTTCCGCCTACCCGAAGATTCGCTGCACGCTGTCCTCTTTGACCGCCGACGCCATCGCCGCGCAGCTCGATCAGTTCGAGCTCGATCTGGGCCTCACATACTTGGATGACACGGTGATCGAGGGATTTGAAAAGCTCCATCTGTTCGACGAGCGATATGTATTGCTGGCCGATCGCAGGGTTGCGCTCGAACCCACGTTGACGTGGGAGCAGGCGGCAAGGCTGCCGCTGTGCCTGCTGACGGGAAAGATGCGCAATCGGCAGATCATCGAGGCGGCGTTTCGGCGGGCCGGACTTCAGCCCACGGTCATTCTCGAGACCGACTCGTTGTTTTCGCTGTATGCCCACGTGAGCGAAGCCGGACTCTTCAGCATCGTTCCTCACAGTCTGCTCAATTTCTTCGATCTCAAGGACCGGGTTCAGGCGCGGCCGCTGCTGCCGCAGCTGACGCGCGCCATCGGCCTCATCGCCCGCAACCGGCCCACGCTCGCGCCCATAACGGGTGCGGTGTGGGAAATCGCGCGAAACCTCGACCTGCAGCCGCGATTCGACCTGGCGCTGGCTTAGGCTGGGAGCACAGATGCGGCCAATCGTCATCGCGGGCGCGGGGATCGGAGGGTTGAGCACCGCCCTTGCCCTTTCGCGGCGGGGCTTCGAGGTGCGGGTGCACGAGCGAGCGAAGGAAATTCGCGAGGTCGGGGCGGGATTGCAGCTCGGTCCCAACGCCTTCGAGGCCTTTGCTCTCCTCGGAATCGAGGACCGCATGGCGAGTATCGCATTCTCGCCCCGCGCGATCCGCTTCCGGGACAGCACGACGGGCGATGAGGTCTTCCGGAAGAACCTCGGCGAGTCCTTCACGGGGCGTTTCGGCCATCCCTACCGAGTGGCGTTCCGAGCCGACGTGCAACTCCAGTTACTCGAGGCCGTGCGCGGCGAGACGCGCATCGAGGTCAACATCGACGAAGGCATTGCTCGCTTCACCGAGGACGATGGCGGGGTGCTCGTGACCACGGACCGCGGCCGGCGCATCGCCGCGGCCGCGCTCGTCGGCGCGGACGGTCTCTGGTCCGATACGCGGCGGGCCATCCTTGGGGATGGCAGGCCGATCGATCATGGGCATATCGCCTATCGCGCCGTGCTCGACTGCGCATCGCTCCCGCCGGGTCTGGCGACGGACGATGTAGAGGTCTGGGTCGGGCCCGGACACCACGTCGTTTGTTATAAACTGCGACGCGGGGAGCTTTTCAACGTGGTCGCCATCATCGAATCGCAGGCCAGCCAGGACGGATGGGAGGGGGAGCCCGATCTCGCGGAGCTGCATCGCTCCTTCGAGCGGGCCTGTGCGCCGCTTCGACGGCTCTTGCCGCTGCTGGATGAATCCAGGGTGTGGGTCCTGCGGGATCGGTTGCCGGTGAACTCCTGGAGCCGCGGAGCCGCCACGCTTCTCGGCGATGCCGCACACCCGACGCTTCCTTATCTCGCGCAGGGGGCCTGCATGGCCATCGAGGATGCGGTCTGCCTCGCGGAGCATTTCTCGCGACGAGCCCCCGCGTTCGCTGCCGCTTGCGTGGAATATGAGCGCGAGCGAGCGGCGCGTACGGCACGCATTCAGACCGCGGCACGGGAGATGGGCCGGCTGAACCATCTCGCCGGCGAAGCGGCGCGCGCGCGCAACGCGACGCTCGCGGGTCGGGATCCGGACGATCATGAAGGCAGCGCATGGATCTTCGACGGCCCCCGGGCCGCCGTTCCCGCGGGCCCGACGACCTTCTTTGGCCGTGACGGGTCCCTCGGCTCACAAACTCATTGAGCACGGGAAAACGATGTCCGTGACCATTGGTGTTCCGAAAGAGACCTACCCCAACGAGAAGCGCGTGGCCACCGTTCCCGAGGTGGCGCAGTTGGAATCACGCCCCCCCTAGACTCATATCCCATTGGAAAATGCTGCGTCCACGCGAGGAGGATTTCAGAGTGTAGAATGCCCGCAATGACGACTGCCTATGTCACCCATCCCGATTGTCTGCGCCATGAGATGGGCGCGGGACATCCCGAGTGTCCGGCGCGCTTGAACGCCATCCATGAACACATGCACTCGTCGGGAATGCTGGATGAGTTGCGCAGCTTGGAGGCGCCCCTGGCCGAGGCCGACGACCTCAAGCGGGTGCATCGTCCCGCCTATGTCGATCTGATATTCGAGAATGCACCCACCGAAGGGTACGTGCAGCTCGATCCGGATACCGCGATGAATCCGTACAGCTTGAGCGCGGCGCGGCGCGCGGCGGGCGCGGGACTGTTGGCGATCGACGAGGTGATGGCCGGACGATCCGAGAACGCGTTCTGCGCCGTACGGCCCTGCGGCCACCATGCGACGCAGGGCCGATCGATGGGCTTTTGCATTTTCAACAATATCGGCGTCGCGGCGGCCTACGCCCTGGAGGAAAAGGGCCTCGAACGCGTTGCGATCGTCGACTTCGACGTTCACCACGGCAACGGCACCGAGGATATGTTCAGCCTGCCGCAATGGCGGGACCGAGTGTTGATGGCGAGTTTCTTCCAGCACCCCTTTTATCCGTACAGCGGCACGGCCAATACGGCGCCCAACATGGTCAACGTGCCGCTGGCCGAAGGCAGCGGCGGCGCCGAAGCGAAGCAGGCGGTGGAAGCGCAATGGCTGCCCGCGCTGGAGAAGTTCAAACCGGAGATGATTCTCATCTCTGCGGGATTCGACGCCCACCGCGAGGATTTGCTGGGCGGCATGGCGCTGGTCGAGGCCGACTATGCGTGGATCACGCGCGAACTGATGGCGCTGGCGGCCCGGCATTCACAGCGGCGCATCGTCTCCATGCTCGAGGGCGGCTACAACCTGTCGGCCCTCGGCCGCAGCGCGGTGGCGCACGTGAAGACTCTGAGCGAGAGTAATACCCCGGCACCGAGTCGGCCGCGCACACCGGCTTTCAGAGGAGGTTTGAACCGCCCGGCCGCGGCGTTGGTGCGTGCTCGAGCGCGGTGCTATGCTCGAGCCCAAGGGGTTGCAGCAGTGGACAATGTGGCTCGCGGATGTCTCGACCCATGCCGTCACCGGCGGCGGTGCGGTGCCGGCGTCGCGCTGATCGGAACCCTGGCGTTGGGGCCGCAATGGGCGGGCGGCATCGTTCCCTCGCAGGACGCCGCCGCCGCAGCCATCGATGAACTCGCGGAAATCATGGTCGAGGCGCGCGAGCCGCGCTACGTGTCGCCGACCCGGCGCGATCAAATCGGACGCATCTGGGCGCCGGTGATGATCAACGGTCACGGTCCGTTCCGCCTCGTGCTCGACACCGGCGCGAGTCATAGCGCCGTCACCGCGCTCGTTGCGCTGGCGCTCGGCATCCCGTTGAATCAGTCGCCGCCGGTGATACTGCGCGGGGTTACGGGCTTCGCCACGGTGCCTACCATCCGCGTCGACACGCTGACCGTCGGCGATCTCGCCGTGGATTCCCCCATGCTGCCCATCGTGCCCGACGCCCTGGGCGGCGCACAGGGGATACTCGGCGCCGAAGGCCTGGCAGGCAAGCGCATTTTCATCGACTTTCGTCACGACAAGATCGCCATTACCTATTCGCGCAACGAGAGATCCCCCCGGGATTTCGTGGACGTGCCGTTTCACGCGATCCGCGAAACCCTGGTCGTCGTCAATGCGCGGATCGGCGATGTGCCGACCAAGGCCATCATCGATACCGGCGGCCAGACCACCATTGCGAATCTTGCGCTGCGGGCCGCATTGAATCGGCGCAGCGCGCAGGGCAGGGGCAGGCCCGACCAAATCATCGGGGCCACCAAGGACATTCAGGAGGGAGTGATCATACCCATGCCCGCGATAGAGATCGGCTCCATCCAGATTCGCGATTCCGGCGTCACATTCGCCGACATGTATATCTTCAAGCAATGGAAACTGTTGGACGAGCCCGCGATATTGATCGGCATGGATGCCTTGGGGCTGCTCGATGCGCTGGTCATCGACTATCGCCGGCACGAATTGCAGATGCGCATGCCAAGGGCGGGAGCGGGGTAGCGAAATGGAGCGCGGATGATCAACAAGCCGGTGACCGGCGTGGCGGCCGCGGTGGTCGTGATCGCAGCGGGCACTTGGTACTACCTTCAAAACCGCCATGCGGAGCAATCGCGCGCGCCCGAGGCGGCGCAGACGCCGCCGCCCGCCGGGCCGCCGGAGGAGACCGCCATCCAGCATCCATTGCCCGGCGGCCAGGCGCCGGCCTCGGCGGCCCCGCTGCCGTCGCTCGCCGACAGCGATCCAGCGTTGAGCGACGCTCTCGGCCAGGTCGCCGGCAGCACGACGGTGAAGGACTACCTGCTGCCGGAGAACATCATCCGCCGCTTGGTGGTCACGATCGACAATTTGCCGCGCCAGAAGGTCGCGGTGCAAAAGCGGCCGGCCGGCGCGGTCGGCGGCGCCTTCATTGCCGACGGCGATGAACTGCACGCGACTCTCGATGCACAGAACTTCACGCGCTATCAGCCCATGGTGTCGGTGGTCGCCAAGCTCGACATGCGGCAGGTCGCCGCCGTCTATATCCGCTTCTATCCGCTGTTTCAGCAGGCGTATCAAGATCTGGGGTATCCGAACGGCTACTTCAACGACAGGCTGGTACAGGTCATCGACAGCCTGTTGGCGACGCCACAGCCCGCGGGACCCATCGCGCTGGTCCGGCCGAACATCATGTATGCCTTCGCCGATCCGGCCCTCGAGTCGCGCCCCGCCGGGCAGAAATTGCTGATCCGAATGGGTCCGGACAACATGGCGGTGATCAAGACGAAACTCGAGGAGCTGCGGGCGGCCGTCACCGCGGCGCCGCCGAAGCGTTAGACTCGGAGTTGAGGGCGTCATTCGAAATTGAAACAGGGGGTTTGTATGGCTAGCACGTCTGCGACCGCAGCTTCGCCCGACGACCTGGTGGCGACGCACGATGCATGGTTGGTGATCGGCGCGTCATCGCTCGGCACGGTGTTCGAATGGTATGACTTTTATCTCTACGGTCTGCTCGCGGCCATCATCAGTGCCCAATTCTTCTCCGGCGTCAACGAAACCACCGGCTTCATCTTTGCCTTGGCGGCTTTTGCCGCCGGCTTCGCGGTGCGGCCGTTCGGCGCATTGGTCTTCGGACGACTGGGCGACATGGTGGGCCGCAAATACACGTTCTTGATCACCATGAGCATCATGGGCGGCGCCACGTTCGCGGTCGGTCTCCTGCCGAACTACGCGGCCGCCGGAGTCGCCGCACCGATCATGCTGGTCTTATTGCGCCTGCTGCAAGGGCTGGCGCTGGGCGGCGAATACGGCGGCGCCGCGACCTACGTCGCCGAACATGCGCCGGACGGAAAGCGTGGGTTCTTCACGAGCTGGATTCAGACCACCGCAACGCTCGGGCTGTTCGCCGCGCTGCTGGTGGTCATCGGGACTCGCACGCTGGTCGGTGAGGACGCGTTCAAACTGTGGGGCTGGCGCATCCCCTTCCTGGTATCCGTGATACTGCTCGGGGTTTCCCTGTGGATCCGCATGCAGCTGTCCGAGAGCCCGGTGTTTCTCAAGATGAAAGGGACCGGCAGCACCTCGAAGGCGCCGTTGACGGAAGCTTTCGCCCGGTGGGGCAACCTCAAGATCGTGCTCATCTGCCTGCTGGGCGCGGTGATGGGCCAAGCCGTGGTGTGGTACACGGGGCAGTTCTACGCATTGTTCTTCCTGGAGAGAATGCTGAGGGTCGACGGCGCGACCACCAATATACTCACGGCGATCGCCCTGGTATTGGCCACTCCCGGCTTCATATTCTTCGGTTGGCTGTCGGACAAAATCGGCCGAAAACCCATCATAATGGCCGGGTGCATGCTCGCGATGGTGACGTATTTCCCGCTCTTCGAGGCACTCACGCGTTATGCGAATCCGGCCCTGTACGCGGCGCAATCCTCGGCGCCCGTCACCGTGACTGCCGATCCGGCGCAATGCTCGTTTCAGTTCGATCCCATCGGCAAGAACAAATTCGACTCGACCTCGTGCGACATCGCGAAGAGCTTTCTGGCGAAGGCCGGAGTCTCGTACCGCAGAGTGGATGCGCCCGTAGGGACGGTGGCGCAAATCCGCAGCGGCGAGACCACCCTGACCGCACCCGATCCGAAAGGCGTGACCGGCGCGGACCGCAAGGCGGCGATCGCGGCCTTTCAAAAGGAGACGAAGGCTGCGCTGCTGGCGGCCGGCTACCCTGACAAGGCCGATCCGGCCGCCATCGACAAACCGATGGTGGTTTTGATCCTATTCGTTTTGGTGCTGTATGTGACCATGGTGTACGGACCGATTGCCGCGCTCTTGGTGGAATTGTTCCCTTCGCGAATTCGCTACAGCGCCATGTCGCTGCCGTACCACATCGGCAACGGCTGGTTCGGAGGCTTCCTCCCGACCACTGCCTTCGCGATGGTGGCTGCGACCGGCGACATCTACTATGGGCTCTGGTATCCCATCGTAGTGGCGGGCGCGACGCTGGTCGTGGGTTTGTTCCTTTTGCCCGAAACCTTCAAGCGCACGCCTTTGCCGGCAGGTTCGCCACAGCCAGGCAACCGGCAGCCGCCAAAAGCAGGCCTGCACCGCAGGGCCCGGCGCATGCGCGCCCATGCATCGTCGACATCGCCAGACTCCGGTTTGGGCCGCTCAATCGAGCGCTAATTCCTCATTTTACCTCGTTTGCCGCGCATCAGGCATCGGTGCATGCGCTCCTTGCGGCGGGGGTTGACAGGGGGCATGATCACCCTGCTGGCATTCGAGAGAAGGCGATGACGACAGAGTGACCCGGGCAGGATGGAGTGACCCGGGCTGGGGGTCGAGGGGTTGGCCGGCGGCTAACTGAGGAGGGTAGGCGCATGAATAATTTATCGTTCACGGTTTCCGACGGAGTTGCGACTCTGGCGATCCAGCGCTCGGCCGTGAGCAACGCGATCGATATCACGATCATCCGCGCAATGCACTTGGCGCTCGATCAGATACAGAAAGGGGAAGGCGGCGCTCGTGCCGTCGTCATCACCGGCAGCAATGACGTCTTCTGCAGCGGCTTGGATTTGCATTCGGTCGATCTGAAAACCGAGGAGGCGCGTCAGCGGGCGCATTTCGAAATGCGCCGCTTCATGGATCCCTTGATTCTGCGCCTGAGCGGCTTCCGTTTCCCCATCGTGGCGGCGGTCAATGGCGCGGCGGTGGGCGCGGGCATGAGCCTCGCGCTGGCCAGCGACATCATCATTGCCGGCGACAACGCCTACTTCCTGCCCTCGTTCGCGCGTCTGGGGCTGGTGCCGGATGCGGGAATCACGTTTCACCTGGCGCGCCGCATCGGTGCGGGCCGCTCGCTGTCCTCGTTGATGCTCGCCGAACGCATCGACGCCAAGGCCGCCCTCGACTGGGGTCTTGCCTATGCGGTGGTGCCGGCGGCCGAAGTCGTGATGCGCGCGCAAGCGGTGGCGCATCGGCTTGCCAACGGGCCGTGCGCGGTCCTCGGTCAAATTCGCGCCCTGCACACCTCGACCTTCGATAATTCACTGCAGGAGCAATTGCGTGCCGAGCGCAGCGCGCAGGAGATGACGCTGGAGACCCACGATTGCGTGGAGGGCGTGCGCGCCTTTTTCGAGAAGCGCGAGCCGAATTTTTCCGAACACTGAGCCCCAGGTCAGCGGCCCCCCGAGCTTGGCCGCATTGGCGCCGCCGGCCGATATGCCGGGTGTTCGGGATGCACGCATTGTTTCAGGCTGCGAATGTCGCCCGGGCCGGTGCGGCAGCAGCCGCCGATCAGGCGCGCTCCTTCGGCATGCCAGCGGCGTGCCTCTTCGCCGAACTCGAACGCGCCGGGATGGCCCCGCCATTGCTTGGACGAGGCGTCGTAGAGCTCACCCGAATTTGGATAGGCCGCGAGCGGCTTATCGGTCCGGCCCTGCATTTGCCGCAGGAGCGGCGTGACGTATTGCGGCGGCGTGCAGTTCACGCCCACCGCGGCGATCTGCGGATGGCGTTGGAGCTCTGCGGCACACTCGCCCATGGGGTCGCCCTCGGAGGTGTGCCCGCCGTCCCTGCAGGAAAAGCTGAACCACGCGCAGGCGTCCGGGAATTCCCGCAGCAGGTTCGCGAGCACCCGTGCCTCGCGCAGGGACGGCAGGGTTTCGCACGCCAGTAGATCGGCGCCGGCCTCCGCCAGCACCTTCAGGCGCGGCCGGTGAAAATCCGCCAGGGCGGCGTCATCGAGCGCGTAGTGGCCGCGATACTCGGAGCCGTCCGCCAGCATCGCGCCATACGGGCCGATGGATGCGGCGACCAGGGGCCTCGAGCGGCCGGCGCGATTCGCTTCCACCGCCCAAAACTCGTCGCGCGCCGCCACCGCCAGCGTCACGGCGTCACGCATCAACTGCTCCGCCCGCGCACCCTCGATGCCGCGGCGCGCGAAGCCTTCGAAGGTCGCCTGATAGGTTGCCGTCGTCGCAACATCGGCTCCCGCGTTGAAGTAGTCGAGGTGCACTGCGCGGATCAGGTCCGGCCGCTCGATCAGGCATCTTGCGGACCAGAGCGGATCGTTGAGGTCCGCGCCCCGGCGTTCGAGTTCCGTCGCCAGGGCGCCGTCCAGAATCATCAAGGGACGTTGCGCCAGGAAACTGTCTATCGGGTCACGCATGATTGTTCGCGCCGGGATCGATTTACGATCATACTCCGGCGGGCGTTCGCCCGCGGATTGGTAGGGAAAGCATCATGCTCACCGCTCAGACCATCAAGAATCAGCATTCGGATATCTTCACATTCCTGCAGGGAGATCTGGGAATCGGGGCAAGCCATTGTCACGTTCCGGAAGAGGCCTTGTTCGAAAGCTTGGTCTATGTGAGCGACGCAGCGCAGCTGGCGGAGGCGCGGCGTCACAAGCCTGCGATTCTGATCGTTGCGGCGAAGATGAGCGGTTGCGTCGACGCTTCGATGGACGGCTGCTGCTTTTCGGTGCAAAGCATATCCATGGGCATGGCCGTTTTATTGAAATATTTCGACCGCAAGGGCCATCGATTCACTCAATGGGGCGAGCGCCATCCGACCGCCGTGGTGCATGCGGATGCCACGATCGGCGAGCGGACCTTCCTCGGGCCCTACTGCGTGATCGGGGCGCATGCGAGCGTCGGCGACGACTGCATGATCGGCGCTCATACGGTCATCGAGAACGATGCCCGGATCGGCGACCGAAGCGTGCTGCACCCGCATGTCTTCATCGGCGCCGGCTGCCGGGTGGGGGATGCCTGCGAGATACATCCGCATACCAGCATCGGCAGCGACGGCTTCGGCTACGCCGTGGATCCGGACGGAAGGCCGCGGAAAATCTCGCATCTCGGCAATGTGATCATCGGCAACGGGGTCGAAATCGGCAGCAATTGCGCCGTCGACCGCGCCACGCTGACCTCGACCTACATCCGATCCGGCACCAAGCTGGACAACATCTGCCATATCGCCCACAACTGCGACCTGGGCGAGAACGGCTTCTTCACGGCCGGCTTCATGATGGGGGGATCGACCAAGATCGGCCGGCAATTCGTCACCGGCGGCAATTCCGTGGTGACCGCGCATATCACGCTGGGAGACAACGTGATCCTGGCGGGCCGGTCCTCCGTCACCTGCGACGTGCCCGATGCGGGTGCCTACGGCGGCTATCCCCTGCAGCCGCTGAAGGAGGCCATGAAGACCATCGCCAGCATCGGGCACCTCAATGAGATCCGCAGGAATCTCAATCGTGTCATGAGGCATTTGAATCTTCTCGACAAGGCTTCCGCCGACGACAGCCCCGACGCTTGAGCCCTAGGACGCACACGGTGGTCTTGCCGGTCGCGGCGCTCATCGTCGCGATCGTGTGCTTTCAAATCGGCGCCGCGCTGGCCAAGGGATTGTTCCCGGCCGTGGGTGCCTCCGGCGCGGCCGCGCTGCGGCTGGCGCTGGCATCCATCATGTTGTTGGCGGTCTGGCGTCCCTGGCGCCTGCGCCCGCGCCCGCGCGAGATACGCGTGATCGTCATCTATGGCCTCGCCATGGGCTGGATGAATTTCTTTTTCTACCTGTCGCTGCGCACCATTCCGCTCGGAATCGCGGTTGCCCTGGAATTCACCGGGCCGCTCGGGTTGGCAATGGCGGCATCGCGCCGCCCGGTCGATTTCCTGTGGATCGTGATGGCCGGGCTGGGTTTGGTTGCCCTGCTGCCGCTGGGATTGGGGTCGAAGCCGCTGGATGCTCTGGGTGTCGACTGTGCGCTGGCCGCCGGCCTGTGCTGGGCCCTGTATATTTTTTTCGGGCGCAAGGCCGGAGCCGCGCACGGCGGTCAGACCACCGCGTTGGGTATGGTGGTCGGCGCCATCGTGATCGTGCCCTTCGGCGCCGCGCAGTCCGGCGCACAGCTGTTTTCGCCCGCGATCTTGCCGGTGGCGCTTGCCGTGGCACTGCTGTCGAGCGCGCTTCCTTATTCGCTCGAAATGTTGGCGATGCCGCGGTTGCCGACGCGAACCTTCGGCGTCCTCATGAGCTTGGACCCGGCGTTCGGCGCCCTGTCGGGCCTGTGCTTTCTCGGGGAGCACCTGAGTTGGATCCAGTGGGCGGCGATCGCCAGCATCATGGCCGCATCCGCCGGCAGCGCGGCAACCAGCCGGACCGACGCTGCCCAGCTGCTGCCCGAATGAGGCGAATGCCGGATACGGCACGGCCGCGCCCGCGGGCCCCACGGCGCTTGGGAAAATTTCAGATGTGCGCCGCCCAAGGGTTATATTGTGCGCACGACATCGACGTGGACTTGGGGGAAGCGTGAGTTACGACTCCTATCATAAGCGTAAGATCGGCGGGCACTTGCTCAAGCCCGAAACCCAGATGATGGGATACGGCTACGATCCGAGTCTTTCGGAAGGATCGCTCAAGCCGCCGATCTTCCTGACTTCGACGTTCGTCTTCAAGACGGCGCAGGACGGCAAGGATTTTTTCGACTTCACCTCGGGCCGGCGCGAGCCGGGCGCCGGCCAAACCTCCGGCCTCGTTTATTCGCGCTTCAACAATCCCAACCTCGAGGTGCTCGAGGATCGCCTGGCATTGTGGGAAGAGGGCGAGACGGCGGCGGTGTTCTCGAGCGGCATGTCCGCAATTTCCACCGTGCTCTGGACCCATGTGCGGCCGGGCGATGTGATTCTGATGAGCCAACCCTTGTACGGCGGTACGGAGACTCTCATCGAAAAGACCCTGCCCGCGTTCGGTGTGAGCGCGGTGAGCTTTACTCTGGGGCACGACAAGAGCGCGGTCGCCGAGGCCGCCGAGAGCGCCTGCCTGAGGGCCGCCGAAACCGGCGGCAGAGTCTGCCTCATCATCGTGGAAACGCCGGCGAATCCCACCAACAGCCTGGTGGATCTCGCCCTGATGCGCGAAACCTCGGTGCAGATCGGCGCGCGCCAGAGTGGCGGACGGCCGCCCGTCGCGGTCGACAACACCTTCCTGGGGCCCGTGTTTCAGCGTCCGCTCGGCTTCGGCGCGGACCTCGTCATGTATTCGCTGACGAAGTACGTCGGCGGGCATTCCGACCTGGTCGCGGGCGGCGTGGTCGGCTCGCGCGAAGCCGTGGCCCCGGTGAAGAAATTGCGCGGTGCCCTCGGCACCCAGCTGGACCCGAACACTGCGTGGATGATCATGCGTTCCATGGAGACCCTGTCCCTGCGCATGCACAAGTCGGCGGAAAATGCCGCGCTGGTCGCGAATTTCCTGCGCAGCCACCCGAAGATCGCGAGCGTGAATTATCTCGGCTTTCTGGCGACGGATGACCCGCGATATCCGGTGTTCCGCCGGCAATGCCAGAGCGCAGGCTCTACCTTCGGATTTGCCGTCAAGGGCGGCGAGGCGGAGGCATTTCGCCTGCTCGATGCGCTGCAGGTGATCAAGCTGGCCGTGAGCCTCGGCGGCACCGAGACTCTGATGTCGCACCCGGCGAGCACCACGCACTCCGGTGTGCCCAAGCAGACTCGGGATCGGATCGGCATCACCGATGCGCTGATCCGCATTTCAGTCGGGATTGAAGCCGCCGACGACCTCATTTCGGACCTGGCGGCGGCCCTCGATGCAATTTGAGAGATTGCGGGCGGCGGCGCTACTTTAACGATTATCCTTGAGACACTCGAAATCGGCAGGGGTTACGCCCTGCTGACATATCGTGGCGGGTGCTGTCCGCCGATACAAGCCATTTGGAGAGATGCATGCGCGGACGAGCTGCGGGGTTGATTGCGGGCGCTTTATTGGGCGTGAGCGCCACCTGCCAGAGCACCTTGGCCGACACCCCGGAATTGTCCTCCATCGTGGTCACCGCCACGAGGGTCGCGGAGTCCAGCATGGACTTGCCGGTGTCGGTCGATAGGGTCGACCGGCAGACCATTGCCGACGGTCAGCTTCAGGTCAATCTATCGGAAGCTTTGATCACGGTACCCGGGGTGTCGGTGCAAAGCCGGCAAAACTACGCCCAGGACTTGCAGCTCTCGATCCGCGGCTTCGGCGCGCGATCGAGCTTCGGCGTCCGGGGCATCAGGCTCTATTCCGACGGCATTCCCGGCACCATGCCGGACGGCCAGGGACAGTTTTCACAATTTGACCTGGGTTCAGCCGATCACATCGAGGTGCTGCGGGGACCGTTCTCGGCCCTGTACGGCAACTCGTCGGGGGGAGTGATCGCTGTCTTCACCGAAGACGCGAAGCCGGGCCGTTTGCTCGGCGGCACGGCCGAGTACGGTACCTTCAACACGCAGCGCTACGCCCTGAAGACCGAGGGAGACGATGGGACGGTCAACTATGTGGTGGACGCCGCGCACTTTCAAACCGACGGCTACCGATTTCACAGCAGCGCCGAACGCGACAACTTCAATTCGAAGCTGCGGATCACAACCGGTGAAACGTCGAGGCTGACGCTCGTGGCCAATGTGGTGGAGACGCCGAGTGTCCAGGATCCCCTCGGGCTCACGCGTGCGCAGCTCGCGGCGGATCCTCGCCAGGCCGGCACCGGCGCGCTTCAATTCAACACGCGCAAGTCCCTCGACCAAGAACAGCTGGGCGCCGTATACGACGGCAAATTGAGCGCGAACGACGACTTGTCGGCCCTGCTCTACACGGGACATCGCGCCACGACTCAGTTTCAGGCCATCCCGCTGGCGACACAGCAGAATGCGCCTCTCTATCCGGGCGGCGTCATCGATCTCGACAGGGCGTATTGGGGCGTGGATGTGCACGTGGCCGATGCTCGCGAAATCGCCGGATCTCCCTTGCAGATGGTCGCCGGCATCAACTACGACGACCTGGCGGAAGCTCGCAAGGGATACCTGAACTATGCGGGTTCGACGTTGGGCGTCGAGGGCGCGGTGCGCCGGGACGAAGCGAATCATGTCGACGACTTCGATCAATACGTCCAGGCGCAGTGGGATCCGGACACGCAATGGCGCCTGATCGCGGGTGTGCGCAACAACCTCGTGGAGGTGAGTTCACACGGACACATACCCTCGCTCGACGGCGCGGACAGCAGCGTGCGCTTCTCGGCGGTGAATCCGGTCGGCGGCATCACCTTCCGTGCGAGTTCCGCGGTCAATCTCTATGGCTCATACGGCAGAGGTTTCGAGACCCCGACTTTGAATGACCTGGCCTATCGCTCGGTCGATGGCAGCCTTGCGGGGCTGAACTTCGGGTTGAAGCCGGCGCGCAGCGACAACTACGAGGCCGGCATCAAGGCGGGCAACGATCATCTGCGGGCCAACCTTGCCGCGTTCTACATAAAGACCGTGGACGAACTGGCCGTGCTGCAGAATTCCGGCGGCAGGACGGTATCTCAGAACATCGGCGAGACTCAGCGCCGCGGCATGGAACTTGCCGCCGACGCAAGCTGGGCGGGCGGGTTCAGCGGCCGGCTGGCTTACACCTATATTCGAGCGGTCGTGGGGCAGGCCTACGCCAGCTGCATCGCGGCTCCGTGCAACCCTCTCGCGCATCCGGGAGGTCCCTTGCCCGCGAACTACAAGACGGTCAGTGCGGGCAGCTACCTGCCGGCGGTGCCGATGAATTCCTTGTACGCGGGGCTCACCTGGCGCTACGCGCCGATGGGGTTTTCAACCACGCTCGAGACTCAAGGCCGGGCGCGGATCTACGTCAATGATCGAAATTCCGATGCCGCCGCCGGCTTCTGGGTTGCGAATCTGCGGGCCGGGTTTGAGCAGGAAACCAGACACTGGCGGTTCAGCGAATTCGCCCGCCTTGATAACCTCGCCGGTCGAGCCTATGTGGGTTCTGTGATCGTCAATGAAACCAATTCCAGGTTTTTTGAGCCGGCGCCGGGCCGGACGGCATACATTATGTTCTATGCGGCATTGCGGAATTGAAGCCAGTTCACGTGGTGGTTCTGGTACATCGAGACCATGAAATGCTGTGCACCAAACAGCTTGAACCGCGTTGTACAAGGTAGGTCTTATTCGATGGGTCCCAAGAGGCCGTGCAGGGGCGCGACCGGGTAACCGAAGGTGACAGTCATGAGTATCAGGGGCAAGGGCATTCTTTTGGCGGCCGGCATTTTGTCGATACTGGTCGGCGGCGCGCCCGCGCTCGCGCAATCGCACGGCGGTGGTGGGGGCGGCCATGGCGGCGGTCACTTTTCGGGCGGAGGCGGTCACTCCTCAGGTGGCGGCGGTCACTTCAGCGGAGGCGGCGCTCACTTTGGCGGAGGCGGCGGTCACTTCAGCGGAGGCGGCGCCCACTTCGGCGGAGGCGGCGGTCCTCATTATGCAGGGGTGGCTCATTATGCTGGCGGCGCAAGCTATTCCCGCAGCTATGGCGGCGGTTTCCGTGGTTCGACGTACGCCGGCTACCGTGGCGGCTACGGGGCCACGTACAGCCATACCGGCGGCTACTACGGGCATTCCGGCTACTACGGCGGGCGTGGGTATGGGTACTCCACCGGCACTTACTGGCAGGGCGGATATTGGCATGGCGGCTTCTGGCCGCGGTGCTACTACGGAGTAGGGTTCTCCTGGTTCCTGCCGGTGCTGCCGTTGGCCTACGCGACGTATTGGTGGGGCGGCGTTCCGTATTACTACGCCAATGACGTGTACTACACCTACAACCCGGACTACGAAGGCTATGTGGCGACGGATCCGCCGCCGGTGATGGAGTCGGGCATCGCGGCCGATGGTACGGCGCCGGCTGGCGGCCCACCGCCCAGCGACGGCGGGGCGGCCGCGGGTCAGATTTTCATGTACCCGAAGAACGGTCAGAGCGCGGAGCAGCAGGCGACGGATAGGGCCGAGTGTCAGCAGTGGGCTCAGCAGCAGGCTGGGCAGGTGGCACAGAACGGATCGGATTATCAGCGCGCCATGACCGCCTGTGTGGAGGGGCGGGGGTACAGCGCGAGATAGCCAAAGTCTGCGCTCGTAGGCATTTCGGCTGTTTTCAGGGGAACAGCACTACCACCCGGGTTCCTGCTTCTTTCGCCCCGGCCTCGATGGATACCGACGCGCCGTAGAGACGCGCGATTTCATCCACTATCGCCAGCCCCAATCCGCTGCCGTGCCCAAGC
>WNFQ01001109.1_pt1 | contig 25725 bp, 22 predicted proteins | sample 5400171 | NCBI WGS metagenome assembly WNFQ01 (sample SAMN13153356, study PRJNA577476) | soil metagenome | isolation source: 20 cm soil under Madrone tree | place: USA:California | collected 2016-06-14
CAACATAGGCTGACTCCTGAAAGTTGAGCTATGGAATTATGAACCTAGTCTGACCCATGATGCGCCCACTGCGGCGGCGGTCATTAGTCAGACAGGCTCCCAGCCACCGGCTTATTATCGATCGATGGCCCTTATAATCGATCGATGACCCGATTTTCTCATACGGTTGTGCTCGGACTCGCGTTTTCGGGACTCGCCGCCTGCGGCGCGGCGCCTGCGCCGCCTCCCTCCCAAGCGGTCAATCCGGCCGTCCCCCGTGACGATTTGAAGCGGATCGTCGACCGGTATTGGGACGAGCACGTGCCCCCGGGCAATCCGCTGTCGCCGCAATTCCTGGCGGATTCCTTGAGCCTGGAACGCCGATTCCTCGCCGAAGTTCTTGCCGTTCCGCGCGCCGGCCTGGACGCGGATGCGGGGTTGACGTACGACATGTTCAAGAGACAGCTCGAGTTGGACATCGAAGGCTTCACCTATCCGGAGGAGCTCCTGCCGGTCAATCCATTCGATGGAATGCCGCTGCAATTCGCGCGCGCGGCCGCGGACACGCAGCAACACCCGCTCAGGACAGCCAAGGACTATGAGCGGTGGCTGGTGCGGATCGACGACAATGCGCGCTGGGCGAGACAGGCGATCGCGAACATGCGTGAGGGAATGCGGCGCGGCTACACCTCGCCGCGGGTACTGGTGGAGCGGACGCTGCCGTTGCTGCAAGGTCTCGGCGAGGACGGCTCCGCGAATGTGTTCTATGCGCCGCTGCGGACACCGGCAGAGACCATCAAGGAACCCGAGCGGACGCGCCTGACTTCGGACCTCACCGGCGCGGTCAAGGACAAGCTGCTGCCGGCCTATCGTGAATTGCATGCGTTCATTCAACGTGAGTATCTGCCCCGGGCGCGGATCAGCGTCGCCTTGTCGGCGCTGCCGCTGGGGCCCTCGTGGTACGCATTTCGAGTCAGGCGCGCGACCGGAGACCGGCTGACGCCGGACGAAATCCATGGCATCGGCACGGGAGAGGTCGAGCGCATTCGAGCGCGCATGCTCGCCTTGCCGCCGGGAGCGCCGCTTCCGCCCAAGGCGGAGCTCCCGGACGCGTACCAGGAACTCAAGGCGCAAACTCTTGCGGCCTTGCCGACCCTGTTCTCCGCAGCTCCGCGCGCGGATTTCGAGATTCGAGCGTCCGCGCTCCCGGGCGACGCCTTGGCACCCCTGGCCTATCAAACGGCCGCGCCGGACGGAGGGTCCCCCGCGATCCTCTATGTGAACATGGACCGGAATGCGCCACGGTCCGCTGACGTTGCGGTCGCGGCTTTTCTTCAGGAAGCGATACCGGGACGCCACTATCAATCGGCGCTTCAGCTGGAGCGAGCCGACTTGCCCAAGTTCCGGCAATCCGGCGGTGCCCCCGCCTTCGTCGACGGATGGGCTCTGTATGCGGCGACGCTCGGCGACGAACTCGGTTTGTACCGCGACGATGACGCAAAAAGAGGCGCACTCGTCGGCCAATTGAAATGCGCGGTCGCCCTGGTGGTGGACACGGGTTTGCACGCGCAGGATTGGACGCGCGCCCAGGCGGCCGACTATGTTCGCGCGCAGTTGGGCGTCGATGCGGCCGAGGCCGGTCTGATCACCGACCGATTCGTGGCGCTGCCCGGGGACGCGTTGGCGTGCAAGTTGGGTGAGCTCAAATTTCAGGCGCTGCTGGCCCAGGCCAGGCAGGTGCTGGGTGCGCGCTTCGATATCCGCGACTTTCATTCCGAGATCCTCAAGGACGGTGCCATGCCCCTGGATATTCTGGAGGCGAAAATGAAACGATGGATGGCGGCTCGGCGCTGATGCAGGCCGCTCGAAACAACCGCCAGGCGGCGATATTGGTCGAACAGATCCCGGTGTGCGGAGTCAGATCATCCAGTGCGCATTTTATTACTCGTCGTAGCCTTCTCGTTCGCCGTCCATACCGCCCATGCCGGCTCCGCCGCGCCTCCCGCGGATCTTGCGCAGGAATCCGCGCAGCACGGAGACATCGATGTCGCAGTGACGCTGGACGCAGGAGAACAGAGCGGCAGCGCGAGCGCGTCGGTCAGAATTCATGCGCATCGCGAGGTGGTCTGGTCGCTGATCACCAGCTGCGCGGAAGCCTTGCAGATGATTCCCGGTCTCGTGGCCTGTGACGTGATGGAGACGGCGCAGGACCGGTCATGGCAGCGGATCCGGCATGTCATGAACTATTCCTGGTACGCGCCCAGACTCACGTATGAAATCCGCGCGTGGTATGACGAGCCGTCGCGCGTGTCGATCGAACGCATCTCGGGGGATTTGGCGCTCCTTCGGTGTTCATGGGTGTTGCAGAGCGACGGGGACCACACGCTCGCGCACTATTCGGTCCATCTGGTGCCGGGTTTTTGGGTGCCGCGCTGGCTCGAGCGCGCGGCCTTGCGGCGCGACTTGCCGGAAATCTTGCGTGCCCTGCGCACGCGTGCCGAATTCGTCCAGAAGCAGAAACCGGGATAGTACGCATGTTGAGCCGGATCATCCTCATCGCGTGGATTGTGCCGACGCTGGCGCTCTGCGCGTGCGGACGTGAGCCTGAGCCGGCGCGGGTCAAGCGGGTATTCCATCTGAACCCCTACGAAAAGGACTTCGGCTATTCCCAGGCCGTGCTGATCGACAAAACGCTGTATATTTCCGGCTCCGTGGCGGCGGATGAGAACGGGCGGCTGGTGGCGCCGGGCGATATGGCGGGGCAAATGCGCACCGCCTATTCCAATATACATCGCACGCTCGCCGCGCACGGGGCGGGCTTCGACGAGGTCGTCAAGGAGACGATCTATACGACCGACATGGACGCCTTGCTGAAGGCGTCCGACTTGCGGTTCGAGTATTACGACAAAGAGCGGCTGCCGACGACCTCATGGGTGCAGGTGCAGCGTTTGGTGGATCCAGGATTCCTCGTTGAAATCGAGGTCGTTGCCGAGCTGCCGTAGGAGCCCGTCTGACTCATGGGCGCCGTCACGTGGGTCTGCCGCAGTAGGCGCAGCATTAGTCAGACAGGTTCCTGAATCGAGGATCGAGGTGTGCGTAACGTGGTTGATAAGAAATTCGAGCGCCGCCTCGCAGGGCTCATCAATTCCGGTGAGCGAGGCGTGCTGCGCGGCGGCCGCAAGGGCGTCGAAAAGGAGTCGTTGCGGGTCTCACCCGCGGGCGGCATCGTGCAGACACCGCATCCCGCCGCCCTGGGCGCGCCCCTTACCAACGACAACATCACCACGGACTTCTCCGAGTCGCTGATCGAACTGGTCACCCCGCCGTTCGGCGAGACATGGGAATTGCTGCAGTACTTGTGCGACATCCACCAGTTCGTGTACCGCCATCTGCATGATGAACTGCTATGGGCGACGAGCATGCCGTGCGCTCTCGAGGGCGATGCAAGCATTCCGCTGGCGCAATTCGGCAGCTCGAACGTCGGCCGGATGAAGACCATCTATCGGCATGGTCTGGGGGTGCGCTACGGGCGCATCATGCAGGCGATTTCAGGCGTGCATTTCAATTATTCCTTCTCCCCGCGTCTGTGGGGCGTTCTCGAGGACATCAACCAGTCCCGCGAGCCGCAGCAGAGCTTCGTCTCCGCCCAATACTTCGGCGTGCTGCGCAACTACCGGCGCTACGGCTGGCTGGTGCTGTACCTGTTCGGCACGTCGCCGGCGGTGTCGAAGAGTTTCTTTGCGGGGCGCGAAACCACTCTGGGCCGGCTCGATGCGGACACTTTCTACGAGCCGTTCGGCACCTCTCTCCGCATGAGCGACCTGGGCTACCGCAACAAGAATCAAGCGACGGTGAACGTCTCGGTCAACAGCCTGGAAGAGTACGTGCGCGATCTCTCGCGGGCGATCAGCACGCCCTATCCGCCCTACGAGAAGATCGGCGTCAAGGTCGACGGCGAATACACCCAGCTCACCGCCAACATCCTGCAGATCGAGAACGAATATTACAGCTTCATCCGGCCGAAGCGGGTTGCGCGCTCCGGCGAGCGCCCGACCAAGGCCTTGCAACGGGCCGGAGTGGAGTACGTCGAGGTGCGTGCGCTGGATGTGAGCGCGTTCGATCCGGTCGGCGTCAATCAGAACAAACTGCGCTTCCTGGAAGCTTTTCTCGCGCTATGCCTGCTGCGGGAGAGCGCACCGATCGGGGAGGGCGAGCAGGCGAGCCTGGATGCCAACCACTTGCTGGTCGCCCGGCGCGGCCGCGAACCCAACCTCATGCTGAAGCGCGAGGGGCGTGATGTTCCCATGCGGGATTGGGCGCGCGAATTGCTCGACGCGATGCAGGGACTGTGCGAATTGCTGGATCACGGCGCGCCCGCGCGCCCGTACACGTCCGCCCTCGAACAGCAGCGCGCGAAAATCGACGAGGTCGAGCGCACACCCTCGGCGCGGCTGCTGGCGGACATGCGGCAGAGCGGCGAAACATTCTTCCAGCTCGCGCAGCGAATGTCGAAATTGCACAAGGATTACTTTCTCGATCTGTATCCGCCGAACGAGCGCCGCCTGGCGGAATTCGCTGCCGCCGCACGAGAGTCGCACGAGGCGCAAGCTCGCATCGAGGCAGCCGACAAGACAGATTTCGACACCTATCTGGCTCAGTACCTGGCCGATTGAGACCGAGCGCATCGCGTGGGTCCGCGTTCCCTTGCCGCCGGTTCCATCGAGCGTGATCGTGAGGGGCATTATTTGACATAATCAAGTCCGGTGAGCGCGGTTTTTTACTCCAAAGAGTGGAGCACGTCATTGAGCGCTCAGCCTCAGGTGAGTACGGTCGGGATCAATGAACAGCGCCGATCGACTTCCCACGGCAGATCTGCCGGATTCTCCGCACGCCCGTCAATTGCGGGCGGGCTTCCCCTGGCTCACTTTCCATCCGGAACTCGAAACCGAATTCCGGCGCGCTCATTTCGACGAGAACCTGGTTCACACGCGCGTCAACATCTGCCTGGCCGTGGTCGTTGCCATTGCATTTTCCGCCATGGAATCGACGGTGCTCGGCCCCGAGCTCAACCGCGTTCCCAGCATGATTCACTTGCTGGTCATCATTCCGATACTGCTCATCGGACTCGCGTCGAGTTTCTCCGCGCAGCGCCATCGGATCTATCCGCCGCTTGCGGTGGCTGCATCGACCATCCTCGGCCTCGGCGTGGGTGCGATTCAGATCATCGCCACCCTCGACGGCATATCGATTCTGTTTCCCTGCGTGATGCTCACCATCATCTTCATTTACTTCATGACCGGGCTCGTTTTCTATCTTGCGGTCGCCGCGAATGCGCTGGTGATGTTCGGCTATCTTGCCGCGGGCATGGCACTGCAGTTGCCGGGCCGCGAGTTCGCCTACGATGCGATGGCCATGGTTGCCGCCAATGTGTTCGGTGCGTCCGTCGTCTACATGCACGAGAAAATCAGCCGCATGCGTTTTCTCGAAGCCTGCCTGCTGCGTGAGCTGGTGGCGCGGGACGGTCTCACGGGCATACAGAACCGCCGTATGTTCGACCAGCACATCGAGCGCGTCTGGCAGCAGGCCGTGCGCGAGGAGGAACGAGTGGCGGTGCTCCTCGCCGACATCGACTGCTTCAAGGACTACAACGACCGCTACGGACATCAGGCGGGCGACGAATGCCTGCGCGCCGTTGCGGTCTCGCTCAGCCAGTGTGCGCGAAGACCCCTGGATTTCGTGGCGCGTTATGGCGGCGAAGAGTTTGCGGTGGTGCTGTACGAAGCCAGCCGCGAATACGTCGCCGAGGTGCTGACGCGAATTCAGCGTTCCATCGCGGAGCTCAATATTCCCCACGACGCATCCCGGGTCGCCGGCCGGCTGACGCTGAGCATCGGCGCGGCCTTCATCCTGCCGAGCAGCTGCCGCACGCCCGAAGGGCTGGTCCAACTGGCCGACGAAGCCATGTACTGCGCCAAGGAACAGGGCAGGAACCGGGTCGTCGTCATGGAAGACGAATACAACACCTTGAGAACCGGCCGTTTCGAAAAACGCCGCGGGCAGCGCAACGTCTAGCCATCAACGATAAAAAGCTGGTAGGAGGCCCAGCCTCCGTGCCTGACAAAGCCAATCGTCCTATTCCCGCCGGTAGATCGCGATTTGCGCCTCTTCTCCGGCCCTTCTGCTGGCGCGGAACATGCCTTCCGAATTGAACTCCATGGCGATTTCGCCCTGGGGGTCGATCGCGATGACTCCTCCCTCGCCGCCCAGCTTGACGAGCTCCTCGAACACGACCTGGCGCACCGCCTCTCCCAAGGTGCGGCCGCCGAAGCGCATCCGCGCACAAATATCGTGCGCGACCGCGGCACGTATGAACATTTCCCCGTGTCCGGTGGCCGACACGGCGCAGGAACGGTCGTCCGCGTAGGTCCCCGCACCGATGATGGGCGAATCGCCGATGCGGTTGTAGCGCTTGCCCGTCATGCCTCCGGTGGAGGTCGCCGCAGCCAATCTCCCTTCCGCGTCGAGCGCGACCGCGCCCACCGTGCCTACATGGGAGATGGTCAGAGCCGAGAGGCCTTGGTCGCCGCTGCGGATGCGTTCGAGCTGCCGCCAACGCTCCGGGGTGTAAAAGTAGCTGCGCGGAACCAGCGCGAAGCCGCGGCTCAACGCGAATTCCTCGGCGCCGTCGCCGCTCAGCATGACGTATTCCGAATGCTCCATGACGGCGCGCGCCAGTTCGATCGGATTCCTGACATGGGTCACGCCGCACACCGCTCCGGCGTTGAGGGTTCTGCCGTCCATGATCGCGGCGTCCAGTTCGTTGCGGCCGTCGAGCGTGAACACCGATCCCAAGCCCGCGTTGAACGAGGGATTGTCCTCGAGGCTGACGATCGCGCGTGTAACTGCGTCGAGACTCGACCCGTGCGCCTCGAGCACGGCGTACCCCGCGTCGAGCGCCGCGGCCAGACCGGCACGGTATCTGAACTCTCTCTCGCCGCCCGATTCGGCGCGCGGCAGGGTCCCTGCGCCGCCATGGATTGCTAGCCCGAACATCTTACGATGAGTTCCTCTGGTCGCAGAGATGCCGCAAGGCTATCATCATTCGCGAATGAATCAATTTCCCGAGACGCGGGCCATCAAAAGCCTGCTCATCGCGAATCGCGGTGAAATAGCCATTCGCGTCATGCGTGCCGCCGCCGAGCTCGGCATTCGCACCATCGCCATTCACTCGCAGGAAGACCGGTTCTCGCTGCATCGGACCAAGGCCGATGAGAGCTACTTGGTGGGCGACGGCAAGGGGCCGATCGACGCCTATCTCGACATCGACGACATCATCCGTGTCGCGATCGAGGCGCACGCCGACGCCGTTCATCCGGGTTACGGCTTCTTGTCCGAGAGTCCCGAATTTGCGGAAGCGTGTGCCGCCGCGAACATTCTCTTCGTCGGACCTCTGCCCGACACCATGCGGAGGCTGGGCAACAAGGTCGAAGCGCGCAATCTGGCCGTGGCCGCGGGGGTACCGGTGATGCCGGCGACGCCGCCGTTGCCCGCCGACGCCGACCAGGTGCGGGCCTTGGCGAGACAGGTCGGTTTCCCGGTGATGCTCAAGGCGAGCTGGGGCGGCGGCGGCCGCGGCATGCGCATCGTCGAGGACGACCGTGAGCTCATCGAGACCGTGGCGGCGGCGAGGCGCGAAGCCAAGGCGGCGTTCGGCAAGGATGAGGTTTACCTCGAGAAGCTCATCCGCCGGGCGCGCCACGTGGAAGTGCAGATCCTGGGCGACTCCCATGGCAGCTTGGTGCATCTGCATGAGCGGGATTGCACCGTGCAGCGCCGCAACCAAAAGGTCGTCGAACGCGCACCGGCGGCGTTTCTGGACGACGCCCAACGCGCCGAACTGTTCGAGGCGGCGCTCAAAATAGGCCGCGCCGTGGGCTATCGCGCCGCCGGCACCGTCGAGTTCCTGCAGGACGCCGACACCGGCAAGTTCTATTTCATCGAAGTCAACCCGCGCATTCAGGTGGAGCACACCGTCACCGAATGCGTGACCGGGATCGATCTGGTCAAGGCGCAAATCAGGATCGCCGGCGGCGCGCGGATAGGCACCCCGGAAAGCGGGGTACCTCGCCAGGAAGAGATCCGCGTCAACGGCCATGCATTGCAGTGCCGCGTCACGACCGAAGACTCCGAAAATAATTTCGTACCTGATTACGGCCGGCTCACCGCCTACCGCAGTCCGGCCGGATTCGGCATACGGCTCGATGCCGGGACCGCCTATGCGGGCGCCATCATCACACGCTTCTACGATTCGCTGCTGGTGAAGGTGACCGCCTGGTCGCCGACTCCCGAGGAGACCATTGCGCGCATGCACCGCGCGCTCTGGGAGTTTCGAATTCGCGGCGTGGTGACCAATTTGCGGTTCCTGGACCAGTTGATCATGCACCCGCGGTTCGCATCCGCGGACTACACCACCAAGTTCATCGATGAAACCCCGGAATTGTTCCAAAGCCGCCGCAAGCGCGACCGGGCGACGCGGCTGTTGAGCTTCATCGGGGATGTGATCGTCAACGGCAATCCCGAGGTCGCGGGACGGGCCCGGCCGAAACAGGCCGTGTTTCCACGGCCGCCGCGCAGCGTCCTTGGGCGGCCGCCGGCCGGAACCAAGCAAAAGCTCGACGAACTGGGACCGGAAAAATTTGCCGGCTGGATGCTGGCGGAATCCCGCGTCCTGCTGACCGACACCAGCATGCGCGACGCGCATCAGTCGTTGCTGGCGACGCGGTTTCGTACCCATGACATGGCGGCAATTGCGCCCTATTACGCCGATTTGCTGCCGCAGCTCTTTTCCGTGGAGTGCTGGGGCGGCGCGACTTTCGACGTCGCCATGCGCTTCTTGAGGGAGGACCCCTGGGCGCGCCTCGCCGCGTTTCGCGAAGCCATGCCCAATCTCTTGCTGCAGATGCTGTTTCGATCGGCCAACGCCGTCGGCTACGCCAACTATCCGGACAATGTCGTGAGGCATTTCGTCGGACGCGCGGCGAATGCCGGCATCGACGTGTTCCGGGTATTCGATTGCCTGAATTGGGCCGACAACATGAAAGTCGCCATCGAGGCGGTCCGGGATACCGGCCGGCTCTGCGAGGCGGCGATCTGCTACACAGGCAACCTCACGGACCCCCGGGAGACCAAGTACGGCCTCGAGTACTACGTGAAGCTCGCCAAGGAATTGCGGGCGATGGGCGCTCACGTGCTCGCGATCAAGGACATGGGCGGACTTTGCCGGCCGCGGGCTGCGGCGGCGCTCGTCAAAGCGCTCAAGGAAGAAGTGGGGCTGCCGATTCATTTCCACACCCACGATACGAGCGGGATCGGGGCGGCCAGCGTGCTCGCCGCCGTCGACGCCGGCGTCGATGCGGTGGATGGCGCGATCGACGCCCTGTCCGGCCTTACCTCGCAGCCCAATCTGGGGTCCATCGTCGAGGCGCTCCGATTCGGTCCACGCGATCCGGGGCTCGATCCCGACAAATTGCGCATGATCTCCACCTACTGGGAACAAGTGCGCCGCGGCTATATTGCGTTCGAAAGCGACATCCGCGCGGGCGCCTCGGAGGTGTACGTGCACGGCATGCCGGGGGGGCAGTATACGAATCTGCGCGAGCAGGCGCGGTCGCTCGGACTCGACGATCATCGCTGGCCGGAAGTTGCACACGCCTATGCCGAGGTCAACGAGATGTTCGGCGACATCATCAAGGTCACGCCGACGTCCAAGGTCGTCGGCGACATGGCCATCACCATGGTCACGAGCGGCCTCACGCGCGAGGCAGTGCTCGACCCGGCGGTGGAAATCGCATTTCCCGACTCGGTGGTGCGTCTGTTTCGCGGGGAGCTTGGCCGACCGGTCGGCGGTTTCCCCGCGGATCTGCAGAAAAAAGTGCTGGGCGGCAAAGCTCCGCTCGACGTGCGGCCCGGCGAATTGCTGCCGCCCGCGGACCTCGAGGCGGAGCGCCGGCTTGCGGAATCCAACGTGGGCAGGGCGATTACCGAGGATGAACTCGCTTCGTATCTGATGTACCCCAAGGTATTCGCCGACTACGCGGCCGGCCGCAGCATGTTCGGCGATGTCAGCGCACTGCCGACGGCCGTGTTCTTTTACGGGATGGACCCGGGCCAGGAGATCAACATCGATCTGGAGCGCGGCAAGACACTGATCGTACGTTACGTTACCACCAGCGATCTGCATGAGGACGCCACGCGCACGGTATTCTTCGAGCTCAACGGCCAGCCCCGTCCCATTCGCGTCGCGGATCGCAGCCAGGTGGCGAAGCGGCCGCCGCGGCGCAAGGTTGAGCCGGGCAATGCGGGCCACGTGGGCGCCCCCATGCCGGGCACGATTGCGACGGTGCCGGTGCATGTCGGCCAAAAGCTCGCCAAGGGCGAGGCCTTGCTGACGCTGGAAGCGATGAAAATGGAAACCACGGTGCGTGCCGAACGCGATGGAGTGATCAAGCAGATCTTGGTCAAACCCGGCCTGCAGGTCGACACCAAGGACTTATTGATCGTCTTCGAGTAGCCGCGTTCGCGGCAGGACACTAGCCGATCGCCTCAGTGAAGCCCCGCTCTGCGATCCAAGCCGGGTTGAACAGCCTCGATTGATACTTCGCTCCGCCGTCGCACAGGATCGTGACGATGGTGTGTCCCGGACCCATCTGCTTCGCGAGCATCACCGCCGCGGCCACGTTGATTCCGGACGTGCTCCCGAGCAGCAGCCCTTCTTCGCGCAGCAGCCGATAAACGAAGTGCATGGTTTGCGCATCCGAGATCCGCAGCGCATCGTCGATCGGAGTGCCTTCGAGATTCGCAGTCACGCGGCCGGTGCCGATGCCTTCGGTGATCGATGAGCCGCCGTCGGTTTTCAACTCGCCGTCCTTGACGTAGTGATACAGCGCGCTGCCGGGAGGGTCGACGAGAACGATTCGGATCGCGCTGGACTTCGACTTGAGATAGCGGGCAATGCCTGCCAGCGTGCCGCCGGTGCCCGTGGATGCGCAGAAGGCGTCGATCTTGCCGTCGGTGTCGCGCCAGATCTCAGGACCGGTGGATTCGAAGTGCGCGTCGCGATTCGCGGTGTTGTCGAATTGATTGGCCCAAATGGAGTCGGGAGTCTCCGCCGCCAGGCGCCCGGCGACCTTCTGATATTGGTTCGGGTTGCTGTAGGGCACGGCCGGCACCTTGCGCAATTGCGCCCCCAACGCCTCGATGATCTGGTACTTCTCCGCAGCCTGATTGTCGGGCATCACGATCACACAACGGTAGCCGCGCGCATTGCAGACATGCGCGAGGCCGATCCCGGTGTTGCCGGCGGTGCCCTCGACCACGGTGCCGCCGGCTTTCAACAGTCCGCGCCGCTCGGCGTCCAGGACGATCCACTTGGCCGCGCGATCCTTCACCGAACCGCCCGGATTCATGAATTCGGCCTTTCCCAGGATCTCGCAACCCGTTTCCTCGCTGACATGCCGCAGGCGAATCAAGGGAGTATTGCCGATCGCATCTGTAAACCCGTCGCTGACACGCATCAATAGTCCTTCCGATTTCTCATAAACCCACCGGGGCCCGAAGCAGCAGAGTTTTCACGCGGCCAAACTTTAAGCGATTCGTAAACTCTGCGGTGGCATTTCGGGAGGCCCGGGGAAAATCAGAGGCGGGCGCGAGGCGGCGGTCATAAAAAGAATCCCCGGACTTGCCGGGGAATTCGAGTGGAACAGGTGTTAGGTAAAAACCCGACACGTCCTTAAGTTGGAAGATACGTATGGAGCATATCGCCCATACGCTCCACCTTGTTTGTATCTCACCAGTGTTGCAACTAAGTAACGCTGGTTACAAAATGCGCGCTGCGCCGACGACTGGATAATAGCAGATAATATATAAAAATCTAGTAGTTATGGCGCAATACCCGGCTACCGCAGCGCTATGTCAAATGTGTCTCTAATTCGTGACAATCGAACAACGATCGGTGATGAATCCTGAAAGTTTGCTTTTGTGCATCGCTTCCTCCAGATTTGCGCCATTCATGAGGATTACTCCCGGAAAGGAACGCCGTGAAATATTTACACACCATGGTACGGGTGACGGATATCGAGCAATCGTTGCGCTTTTACCGCGACGCGCTGGGCCTGCGTGAATTGTCGCGCCGAGACTACCCTCAAGGGCGCTACACCTTGGTATTTTTGGCCGCGCCCGGCGACGAAAGCGCGCAGATCGAGCTCACGCACAACTGGGATCCGGAAGGCTATCCGGACGGCCGCAACTTCGGACACCTGGCGTACGCGGTGGACGACATCTACGCTGCCTGTCGGCGATTGATGGATCACGGCGTCACGATCAACCGGCCGCCGCGCGACGGCCGCATGGCTTTCGTGCGCTCGCCGGACAATATCTCGATCGAGCTGCTGCAAAAGGGGGAGGCACTGTCTCCGGCCGAGCCGTGGACGAGCATGTCCAATACCGGCCACTGGTAGCGGCGCCCGGGGCGCGGCCGCGAAGATTCAGAACATTTCCGACGCGTCCGGCAGCTTGATGTCGACCGGCGTGCGCGAGGGAATGTGCTCGCCGGTGATCATGTCGGCGTATGCCTGCCCGGGACCCACCATCGGATAGACACCGGCATCCGGGTCGATGATGACCTCGAGGAAGGCCGCACCCTTGAAACCGATGAATTCGCCGACGACGCGCGGCACGTCGGCTTTCTTGTCGAGCCGCGCGGCATACTTGAAGCCGTCCGCCAGCGCAGCCTTGACGAAATCCTTGGTGTGCAGGCTCTTGTCGCTGGCGCTCAGGCGGCCGCTGTGGAACAGCTTCTGCCATTGCTTGACCATGCCGTCGCCGAAGTTGTTGAGCACCACTACCTTGACGGGCAGATCGTAGGTTGTGACGGTTTCGAGCTCGCCGATGTTCATCCGGATGCTGGCATCGCCGTCGATGTCGATGACCAGGCGATTGCGCTGTGCATATTGGGCGCCCACCGCCGCCGGCAGGCCGAAACCCATGGTGCCCATGCTGCCCGAGGTGAGCCATTGCCGCGGATTGCGGAAATCGAAATACTGCGCCGCCCACATTTGGTGCTGGCCCACGCCGGTCGAGATGATGGCCTCGCCTCGGGTCAGACGATTGATTTCCTCGATGAGGTGGTACGGCTGGATCAACTCGCTGCCGCGGTCGTAGTTCATGGCGTACTTCGACCGAAGTTCACCGCAGTGTCGATGCCACGCGGACCAATCGCGCCGGAAGCCCTTGCGCCTGCCGTAATCCAGCAGGCGGAGCAGCGCATCCGACATCAAGCCCAGATGGCTCCAATTCACGTGCTTGACCTTGTTGATTTCCGACGCATCGATGTCCAGATGCGCGATGAATTTGGCGCCGCCGGCGAACTTCGCCGGGTTGCCCGCGACGCGATCGTCGAATCGCGCGCCGAGCGCCAGCAGGCAATCACAGTCGTCGACGGCATAGTTCGCGAACGCCGCGCCGTGCATTCCGAGCATGCGCATCGACAATGGGTGCATCGTGTCGACCGCCCCGATCCCCATCAGGGTAGTGACGACGGGGATCTGAAATTCCCCGGAAAATTCGCGCAACGCCTGCGCCGCGTTGCCGTTGATGACGCCGCCGCCTGCGTAGATCAGCGGCCGCTTCGCCACGCCCAGTGCGGCGAAGAAGTCGGCGCACGCCGCTTCCGGCACCTTGCTCTGCTCGAGGCGGTTCATGCGCTGCCGGTAGCCGGCCACGGGCAGGCTGCCCGTGCCGCGAAACACCCCTTTCCAGTTCTGTACATCCTTCGGCACGTCGAGCACCACGGGTCCCGGCCGGCCGGTGCGGGCGATTTCGAAGGCCGTGCGCACCGTTGCCTCCAATTTGGCCGGATCGGTGACCAGGAACACGTGCTTGGCCACGGCACCCATGATGCTGGGTACGGGCGCTTCCTGGAACGCATCCGTGCCGATGGCCGTGGTGGGCACCTGCCCGCAGATCACCACGATGGGCACGGAATCGGCCATGGAATCGCGCACCGGCGTCACCATATTGGTGGCCCCCGGGCCCGACGTGACCAGCGCCACTCCCACCCTGCCGCTGGCGCGGGCGAAGCCTGCGGCCATGAATCCCGCGCCCTGCTCATTGGCCGGCACGATCAGCGGCATCGCGGAATGGTGCTCCACGTTGTAGCGGAATACGGCATCGTATATCGGCAAGATCGCGCCGCCGCTATAGCCGAATATCGTGTCGACGCCCTCGTCCGCCAGGACCTGCACCAGCATGTCCGCGCCCGTCATGGTGGCGCCCGCGAGCGGGTGTGCGGCTTGATTTAACATGTCGTAACGGTCTTTCACAGCCAAAGACTAGCAGTTCTCGCGCTGGCGCCCAAGTACCGCTCTCCCGTATGCTTGTCGGCCCATGCGGCATCTCATAGCCATACTCCTTCAAAATGAAGCGGGCGCGCTCACGCGCGTCACCGGCCTCATCTCCACTCGCGGCTACAACATCGAATCGTTGTCGGTGGCCCCCACCAATGACCCCACGGTGTCGCGCGTCACGCTGGTCACCATCGGCTCCGATCAGGTCATCGCGCAAATCAACGCGCAGCTCCTGAAGCTCGTCGATGTCGTGGCCGTCGAGGACATGACCGGCGGCGATGCTCTCGCCCGGGAGCTGCTGTTGATCAAACTGCAGATCTTGCCTGAGCACGTCGAGGCTGTAGGCGCGCTGCTGCGCCGCGTCGGCGGCAAGGTGCTGTCCCCCAACCCCTCGAGCTACATCGTGGAGCTGACGAGCACCGAGGCCGAGATCGGCGGATTCATCACCGATGTCGCCGCCTTCGGCGAGATCGTCGAAGTCGTCCGCAGCGGCGTCCTCGGCATCGCGCGCGCCAATCCGCGCCTGCATGTCGTCAAATGAGCGTGTTCGTCACGACGCCCTGACCAGCGCCGTCGCCGGTGGCGGTGGCGGTGGCGGTGGCGGTGGCGTCGATGCCTTTAGCCGCGAAACATTTCGTTGACCTTTGAGGATACTTTTGCGCCATGCCTGAAATCGAAGTCAAACCTGAACACGCCGCCGATCCCATGACCCGCCGCGTCGGAATTCTGGTGGGGGTCGTCGGCATTCTCCTGTCCGTCGTCACCATTGCCTCGCATCGTGCGCATACCCAAGCCGTCATTCGAAGAACCGAATCGAACGATGCCTGGGCCTATTACCAGGCCAAGAAAAATCGCGAGTACACCAGCGAAGTCGCTCTGACCCTGCTTAAGGCCCTAGGTTCGGATTCGGTCAAAATGGAGGTCCCGGCGCAGAAGCTGGAGGCCGCTCGCGCCAAGTACACGGCGGACGCCGCCAAGATCCAGGACGACGCCAATGCGAAGGACGAGGAGACCAAGGTCGAAGAGCGCCGCGCACTGCATTTCGATATTGGCGAGGGATTTCTGGAACTCGGCCTCGTCCTGTGTTCCCTGTTTTTCCTGGCGCGCAACAATTTCTTCCCCATCTTTGGCCTGCTCGCGAGTGCCGCCGGCACGGCGATGGGCGTTTGGGGCGCCCTGCTTTGAGGAAAGCATCGCCTTTTTGAGGAAAGCTTCGCTTTGAGGACTGTATCGGCACTCGTTCAGGTTTTCGCGCTCGCCGCGTTGGGCTGTACGGCCGTTCCGTTTGCCGCGTGGTGCGGGGAATCGCCGGCGCCGGTGCGGGTGGAAGCACGCTCCGCAGACTTGATGGCGGTAGGCGTGGTGCACGACGATAGGATGAGCATTCGTCTCAGTCGACTGATCGATAACGCGCCCGTTCGGGACGCCGCCGTGACGGTGACGTTGCGCGGCGTCCCGCACGCGACCACCGCCGAAGCCGACGGCAGCTTCACGCTGCAGACCAAAGACCTCGGCATTCCAGGCGCGGCGGCGGTCGAATTTCAGGTGGCGCAGGCTGCGGCGGCGGGCGAGACCCTCAAGGGCACCTTGCAGGTCGCCGCCGGCGCCGGCCCGGCGGCCGGGGGGAACTCGGCACGGCAGCTCTGGTGGTGGGTGCTCAATTTTGCCGTGTGCATCGGGTTCCTGTGGCTCTATTCGCGGCGGCGCAAAGCGGCTCGGGACTGAATCCGACGGGCTCCTAAAAGCTTTGCATGGTCTGCACCAAGAACTGGAATCTTTGAATTCCGTGGATATTGTTGAGCGGAAACGCGAAATCGATGTGCAGGATATTGCCCAGGCCCGAGCGGGTATTGCCGAGCCGAAGACCGAATCCCACGTCGCGCAGCAGCCCAGGATCGCTGTTGCCGACGACACCGCTGCCCCAGGTACGGCCCGCATCGGCGAAGACTGCGCCGCCCACCCGCACGAGACGAAAAGGATACCAATCGGTATAGAACCGCTGTTCCACGGTGAAGAGCGCCCGCGACGTACCGGACTCGTAGCGCAAGGGATAGCCCCGCAAGCCGTTATCGCCACCGAGCAGCAGCTGCATGTCCGGATCGAGCGAATCGGTGACCGTCCCCGAGAGTGCCGCGTACAGCAGCCAATCCGTGCGCCAGCGCCAATAGTATTTGGCGCCGGCGCCGGCTTTCAAATTGCGCGCCCGGTCATCCTCGATGCGGGACGAGAAATCGCCCGTCAAAAACAGCTGCTGGACCTCGGTGATTTCAATTCCGCGCAGCGCCTTCGCGGCCAGCATGACGGCGTTGCGGTCTGCGCCGAACGCCGAGTTCGACAAACCCACTTCGCCCGTGACTTCGGTGCCGAAATACAAATCCTCGGTTCGGCCGATCTGATTCTCGTCGCCGGCCTTTTGATACTTGTCCTGAAGAAAATCGAATCCGACGAAGGGGTACGACAGGGTTCGGTCCGGGGGCAGCTGCCGCGCCGGCATGGAGGTAACCGGCGTCGGCAAGAAAATATTGCGGTCGTAGCGCACTCCAAATGTGAAGCGCTTGGTCCAGCCGTCGATCAAGCCGCCGGAAACGCCGCCGCTCAGTTCGTACGACGTCTCATTGTCGTTGAATTGATCGACGATATCGCCCAGATTGTAGCGTGAGATGGTGCGGTCGAACTTTGCGGCCGCAATCTTCGCTGTCCACGGCGCATCCAGCGAATAGAAGGGACGCGTAAGTTTAAGTGAACGCTGCACACCGTCGCTCGAATCGGCATGGATGAGATCCGAGGTCCATCGGGACCCGAACACATTCGGGTCTGACCACTCCATGGTATCGCTGGTGCGGTCGACGGTGCTGCCGTGCGAGACTTCCAGCGTCTTTCCCCAGCCCAGGAAATTCGAGTCCTGAAGGTCGAAATTGGTGCTATTGCTCCCGCCCGCGCGGCCGAAGGAGAGGCCCGGACTCAAAGTCCAGACATCCTTGGTGATCACCTTGATGTCGACCTTGCCGTCGGCATAGCGCACGGGCACGACCTTGGCGTCGTAAATGTAGGTCTGCAGGCGCAACGCCCGCTCGGTTTCCGCGAGCTGGCGCGCGAGGTACTTGTCTCCGCTCGCAAACAAGAGCTGCGCCTTGATCGTCGAACGTTTGGTGCGTATGTGCAGATGGTTCGCGAGTCGAAACAGCTCATTCGCCTCGCGCGCATCGCTTTCGTCGAAAATATTGTGAATATCGATATCGATGTTGCCGATGACGGCTCCGGCCGCCTCCAGCTCGCCATCGCTGGGCAGATCGGCGGGCCGAGGCTCCTCGATGCGAGTGTGTTCCTTGTCGGTGAGCTTCGCCGCAATCGCGGGTTCGGCCATCGCCGCGGTCATGACCGTGAACGCAAGCAGCAGGCCGCCGTCGGATAGCCTCATCCTTGCACGGCAGCGCTGGACGTGGACGGCAAGATCACGCCCTCGAGGGCGTTCACATGCGCGGGCTACAACGCGGCGTTGTCGGTTTCACCGGTGCGGATGCGCAAGACTCGCAGGATGTCGGTGACGAAGATCTTGCCGTCTCCGACCTTCCCTGTTTTCGATGCGCCGACGATGGCCTCCATTACTTGATCGACCAGCTCGTTCCTGACGGCGACTTCGACGCGGGTCTTGGGCACGAAATCGACGACATATTCCGCCCCGCGGTACAGTTCCGTGTGACCGCGCTGGCGTCCGAAGCCCTTGACCTCGGTTACGGTCATGCCCGAGACCCCGATTTCGGAAAGCGCCGCGCGCACGTCGTCGAGCTTGAAAGGCTTGATAATGGCAGTAATCAGTTTCATTTGAGACTCCGGTCAGCGTTGGGCCGTCGCGACAATACTATTACGATTACGCGCAACAGGCACGGCCATATGGGGTTGCGGCGGTCCGGCGAGGCTGTAGTCGTCCAATCGCCCTTCCAGGGCGTGCCGCGACCCGCTATAAAGACCGAGTAGAAGTGGGTAGCTGGTTCCCAAGGATTCCAATGATCTCCACCATCCTCGTCATAGGCGGCGGCCAGGCCGGCGCCCAGGCCATCGACACCCTCCGGCGGGAAGGCTTTGGGGGCCGTTTGGTGCTGATCGGCGACGAGCCGGAGCTGCCCTACCAGCGGCCGCCGCTGTCCAAGAAATTCCTGTCCGGCGAAATGCCGGCCGATCGCCTGGTATTCCGGCACCGCTCGTTCTACGACGAACACCGGATCGAACTCAAACTGGGCAAGCAAGCCGTACGCCTCGATGCCGCTGAGCGGCAGGTCGAGCTCGCCGACGGCGAGAAATTAACTTATGACCGCTTGTTGCTCTGTCTCGGTGCAGAATCGCGCCGGCTGACCTGTCCCGGGGCCGATCTTCCGGGCGTGCACTACCTGCGTGCAATCGCGGATGTCGCGCCCATTCAGGCGTGCTTCAAACCTGCGGCGCGGGTCGTCATCATCGGCGGCGGGTACATCGGGCTCGAGACGGCGGCGACTTGCCGCAAGATGGGCTGCGAGGTCACGGTGCTGGAAATGGCCGACCGGGTCATGAATCGTGTGGTGGCCGAGAACTGGTCGAATACGTGGTTTGCGCAGACGGCACCCGCCATGCCGCCGACTTGGTCATCGTCGGCGTCGGAGCCGTGCCGACCACGGAGCTTGCGAGCGCCGCGGGGCTGGCCTGCGACAACGGCATCGTGGTCGACGAATACTGCCGCACCAGCGACGCCGCGATCTATGCCGCAGGCGATTGCACCAATCATCCCTCGCTGCGCTTCGGCCGGCGGGTGCGCCTGGAATCCGTCGACAACGCTTTCGAGCAGGCGAAGACCGCCGCGCTCAATCTCCTGGATAGGCCGGTCGCACACGATCGAGTGCCCTGGTTCTGGTCGGATCAATTCGACAACAAGCTGCTCATCGTCGGACTCTCGCAGGATCACGACCGACAGGTGCTGCGGGGCGATCCGGCCTCGCGCAGCTTCAGCGTCTGCTATCTCAAGGGCCGGGAATTGCTCGCGGTGGAGGCCGTCAACCATTCGAAGGACTACATGGCCGCGCGCAAGCTCATCGCCGAGCGGGCGCTGATGCACCCGGACAAACTGGCGGACAACGAAATTGCTCTCAAAGAAGCGGTCTGATGCCGAAGATCGTGTTCATCGAGCCCGGCGGCGGCCGGCGTGAGATAACCGCGCCGCCCGGCATCACCTTGATGGAGGCGGCGCGCCAACATGGCGTGCAGGGCGTGATCGCCCAATGCGGCGGCGCCTGCGCCTGCGCCACCTGTCATGTGTACATCGATCCTTCCTGGCTCGCGAAGCTCGGGCCGCGCGAGGAAATGGAGGAAGCCATGCTGGAGATCGCCTGGGAACCGCGTGGCAACAGCCGTCTCAGTTGCCAGATCCAGATCACGGGGGAGTTGGACGGGCTGGAAGTCACCGTGCCGGAGCGGCAGCGGGAGGAGTAGCCGCCGCGCACTGCGCCGTTGCGGCTGGGCAATCACCTCAGGGATTTCGATGCAGGCGATGATCTTGCGCGTCCCGCCGCAACACCGCAATCGACACCGCTGGTTTCGCGGGAAGGACGTCAAGCCGACCGAGACAGGTCGATTCCGGGGGTCGTGCCGAACCACGCCAGCGTCGAATGCAACGCCACGACGTCGCCCACGATGAGCAACGCCGGCGATTCCAAGCCCGCCTCGGATGACACGCCGCAGATGGTGGCGAGCGTGGCGGCAACGACGCGCTGGTTTGCCGTCGTGCCGTGGGCAATGATGCCGGCCGGGCGTGTACCCGGGGCGCCGTGCTCCAAGAGCTTTTCCACGATGTGATTCAGGCGCGCCAGGCCCATGTAGAACACCGCCGTGGCTCCCGGCATCGCCAGCGAGCGCCAATCGGGATCCGGGCCGGACGCTTCGCCCTGGCCCTGGGCATGCCCGGTAACGAAGGTGACGCTGTGCGCGAAGTCGCGATGCGTCAGCGGAATACCGGCATAAGCGGCAGCCCCCAGGGCGGCGGTGATTCCCGGCACCACCGTGAAATCGATTCGGGCCTTCGTCAGCGCTTGCAGCTCTTCCCCGCCGCGCCCGAAGACGAAGGGATCGCCGCCCTTGAGGCGCACCACGCGCCGGCCCTGATGCGCGAGCTCGATCAACAAGGCATTGATGTCCTCTTGCGAGCTGCCGCCGGAGCCGGCCGCCTTGCCCACGCAGATTCGTTCCGCATCGCGCCGGGCGAGATCGAGCACCTCCGAAGACACCAAGCGGTCGTGCAGAATCACATCGGCGTCCTGCAGCGCGCGCAGCGCCTTCAGGGTCAGGAGTTCCGGATCGCCCGGACCGGCGCCCACCAGGGTCACATTTCCCGCGGCGCGGGGCGCAGCCGACGTGGTCGCCAGCAGCTGCTGTGCGATGCGCGCCGCGCCCGCGCCATCGCCGTCGATGAAGTGGCGCGCCGCCGGCCCGTCCACGACCGCCTCGAAGAATCGCCGCCGCGCGTCGCTGTCGCGCAGTTTCCTGCGCGAGGAGCTGCGCAGAGCCTTGAGCCACGACGCCAATTCGCCGATTCTGGCGGGAATCAGCGCTTCGAGCCGTTCGCGCAAGCGGCGCGCCAGCACCGGCGAGGCGCCGCCGGTCGAGACCGCCACCAGCACGGGATCGCGATCGACGATGGCGGGCACGATGAATCGGGACGCTTCGGCGTCGTCGACCACGTTGACGGGGATATTGCGCGACTCGCACAAGTTGGCGATCCATCGATTCACGGCGCGCCGCGAGGTCGCGACGATGACCAGACGCACACCGTCCAGATCTTCGGGGGCAAACTCTCGAATGGCGAGTTTCACCGCTCCTGAGGCGGCGCGTGCCATGAGCTCGGGCGCGACCTCCGGAGCGACCACGGTGATCGAGGCGCCGGTCCGATCCAGCATCAAGATTTTACGCAGCGCCACCTCGCCGCCGCCGACGACGAGCACCTTTTGCCCCGCCAGATCGAAGAAGACTGGAAAATAATTCACACCGTCGATCCTCGGCGCAGCATTCCGTGTGACCCGTTCATCGGTTCGGCCATCCGTTCGGCGCCGCCGCGAACCGCTAACGCTTGGGCGCGTGTACCGCCGTCGCCAACGCCGCCACCTGGCGACGAGGATGCAGGCCGCACTCGCGTGAATCGCTGCGTTCCCACCACCACCGGCCCGAGCGTGCGTCTTCGCCAGGCTGCACCGCGCGCGTGCAGGGCGCGCAGCCGATGCTCGGAAAGCCCCGGTCATGCAGCACGTTGTACGGCAACCGCTTCTTGCGGATGTACTCCCAAATCTCGTTTTCCGACCACTCGAGCAGCGGACTGACCTTGTAGAGGCCGTACCCGCCATCCCATTCTACCGGCGCCGCCAGTGCGCGGCTGGCTGATTGCCCGCGCCTGATCCCGGTGACCCAGGCGTTGCGGCCCGCGATGGCCCGACGGAACGGCTCCACCTTGCGAACGACGCAGCACCCACGGCGCTGCTCGAGACCGTCCCGGAATCCGTTGATGCCGTTCTCGCCGACCCAGCGCTCCAATTCCGTGGTCTTGGGATAGTAGATGGTCAGGGCGCGCCCGTAGCGCTGCTGTAGCCGCTCGATGAGATCGTAGGTTTCGGGAAACAAGCGTCCGGTATCGACGCTGAAGATGTCAATTTCCGGCACCGACCCCCAGATGAGATCGGTGAGGACGATGGATTCAGATCCTAAGCTATTGGCATAGCACACATTTTTGTACTCCGCGACGGCGCTGCGGAGTTGCGAAATGCTGTCTTCTGCGCGTTCGCGCAGGGCCTTTGAGAGCTCGGACAAGGGGTGTCTCGTTGTTTCGCTTCAATAACAGATGCAAAACTATAGGGCGGACCGCGTGTCAGCGAAACGAATTAGAGCGCATGAGGACATGCGTTTTGGTGATGGCGCTTGGGCGCGCTACCTGCACGCGGCCGGCCTTAAACTTATATCCTATGCGGCGGACACCCAAGCAACGATAAGGCCGGCCGGGCGATGAAGTTCCAGCAATTGCGCTACCTGGTGGCTGTTCATGAGAACGGCCTGAACATAACCGCGGCCGCGCGCCAGCTGCATACTTCGCAGCCCGGAGTCAGCCGGCAGCTCAAGCTTCTGGAGGAGGAGCTGGGTTTTCAGCTGTTCGAGCGCGAGGGCCGGGCGCTCACCCGGACCACCGACGCGGGCGAGGAAATCATCTCGCGCGCCGCCAGCATCCTGCGCGAAATGCAGAATATCCGCCGCACCTCCGCGGAGCTGCGCAAGGCCGACGGCGGCACCCTGTCGATCGCCACCACGCATACCCAGGCGCGCTACGTGCTGCCGTCGGTGATCCGCGCGTTTCGGCTCAAGTATCCGAAGGTACGACTGCATTTGCACCAGGGCACGTCGGAGCAGATTGCCGAAATGGTTGCACGCGATCGCGTCGATTTCGCCATCGCCACGGGTTCCGAGGAGCAATTCCCCCATTTGGTGCGTCTGCCGGTGTATCGCTGGCACCGGGCGGTGGTCGTACCCCGCGGCCACCCGCTCGCAGCGGCCGGCAAGCTGACGCTGAAGAAGCTGGCCGAGTACCCGATCGTGACCTATGTCTTCAGCATTTCCGGCCGGTCTTCGCTGCCCGCGCTGTTCGAAACAGCCGGTTTGTCGCTCGACGTGGCGTTGACGGCGCGCGACTCGGACGTGATCAAGACCTATGTGCGCATCGGCCTGGGGGTGGGGATTCTAGCCCGGCTGGCCATCGATCCCACGACCGACGGAGACCTGGTGGTACTCGACGCGAGCCACTTGTTCGAGGGACACACCACTTGGATCGGGTTCCGCCGCAGCGCACTCCTGCGCGCCTACATGTATGAGTTCATTGAGCTGCTGGCGCCCCATCTGCCCCGCAAGTTGGTGCGGGAAACCGAGAAATTGGAGACCCAGGAGGAAGTGGACCGTATTCTGGGCGATCTGCACATTCCGCTCCGCGACACGCCGTAAACGCATGTGCATCCGAAAATGAAGCGAATCTCGCCGATCTGCGCCCGAACATGATTGGTGCCAACCGCCAATCGATCATCATGCTTTAAGTGCATATGCAGATGACGGGATGGTAGTTCCGGCCCGCGTCGCCAGCCATTAGCCTTGCTGGGTTTCGCTGGTCGAGCGCGCTGTGGAGTGGGCGGTCAATGGTCGAGGGTAACGGCAGGCGCGTCGGACGCGAGTATTTCTGGTTCGCCTTGGCGCTCATCGTCATATTGATGGGCTCGGCGGCGCACGCCGCAAGTTCCACGCTGCTGAATGTATCCTACGATCCGACCCGCGAACTGTACGAGGAGTACAACAAGGCGTTCGCGGCGTACTGGAAGAGCAAGACCGGCGACACCGTGAGCGTCAATCAAAGCCACGGTGGGTCGGGCAAGCAGGCGCGCTCGGTGATCGAAGGGCTCGAGGCCGATGTGGTGACGCTGGCGCTGGCTTACGACATCGACGCGCTGGCGAAGCAGGGTGGCCTGGTCCCCGCGAACTGGCAGTCGCGATTGCCCGACAACAGCACACCCTATACCTCGACCATCGTCTTTCTGGTGCGCAAGGGCAATCCGAAGGGTATTCATGACTGGGGCGATCTGGTGCGCCCCGGGATCTCGGTGGTTACGCCGAGTCCGAAAACCTCGGGCGGTGCGCGCTGGAATTATCTGGCGGCATGGGCCTGGGCGCTGAAACAGCCCGGCGGCAGCGATGCCGCCGCCGAAAGCTACGTCAAGAAGCTCTACCACAACGTACCGGTCCTCGATTCCGGCGCGCGCGGCGCGACGGTCACTTTCGTGGAGCGTGGTATCGGCGACGTGTTGCTCGCCTGGGAAAATGAAGCCCGTCTCGCCGTCCAGGAGTCGGGGCCCGCCAGGTTCGACATCGTCGCGCCGTCGGTCAGCATCCTGGCGGAGCCGCCGGTGGCCGTCGTGGACCAGAACGTCGACCAGCACGGCACCCGCAAGGTCGCCGAGGAATACCTGAGATATCTTTATTCCAAGCAGGGCCAGGAAATCGCGGCGAAGCACTTTTACCGCCCGCGCGACGCGGCGGTCGCGGCGCAATACGCAGCCCAATTCGCAAACATTCCGCAGTTGGTTACCATCGATGCGGTATTCGGCGGCTGGACCCGTGCCCAGGCCACTCATTTCGCGGACCATGGTACCTTCGACAGGATCTACGGTCAGTAACCGCGAATGGTCCTGAAGCGCACTTCGGGCCAGTGCCCGGCGATCGTGCCGGCGATGGCGCGCAACTCTGTTTTCAGGACACCCATGGCAATGCCCGTCGCGGCAATCGAAGTCAAGGAACCCACGCGGCGGCGGCTGCCGCAGCGGGTGGTGCCCGGCTTTGGCCTCACCCTGGGCTATACCATGGGGTACCTGTCGCTGATCGTGCTGATTCCGCTGTCGGCGGTGTTCATTCGCAGCCTGGGATTGGGTTGGGGCCATTTCTGGGACGTCGTGACGGCCCCCAGAGTGATCGCATCGCTGCGGCTGAGTTTCGGCGCTTCCTTGATCGCCGCGCTGATCAATGTGATCTTCGGCCTCCTCGTCGCCTGGGTGCTGGTGCGCCATACCTTCCCGTTCAAGCGCCTCGTCGATGCCATCGTGGACTTGCCGTTTGCGCTGCCTACCGCCGTGGCCGGCATTGCGCTGACCGCGCTGTATGCGCCCAACGGCTGGCTCGGAATCTGGCTCGAGCCGTTCGGAATCAGAGTGGCTTTCACGCCGTTGGGTGTAGTCGTGGCGCTGACGTTCATCGGCCTGCCGTTCGTGGTGCGAACCCTGCAGCCCGTCCTCGAGGATCTGGACAGGGAAGTGGAGCAGGCTGCGGCGACTCTCGGCGCCTCGGCGCTGCAGGCCTTTGTACGCGTCATATTGCCGGCGCTCTGGCCGGCCTTGCTCACCGGATTCGCCCTCGCCTTCGCGCGCGCGGTCGGCGAGTACGGTTCGGTGATTTTCATCGCGGGCAACATGCCGATGAAATCCGAAATCGCGCCGCTCCTGATCGTCACCAAACTGGAGCAGTACGATTATGCGGGCGCCACGGCCATCGCCGTGGTGATGCTGGTCCTGTCCTTCGCGCTCATGTTCGGCATCAACGCATTGCAAAACTGGGCCCTGTCGCGACATGGCGGCCGCTGAAGCACGTAGCGAGGAACCCCGCGCCGCGCCGGGCCGCCTGCTGTTGATTGCGGCGGCGCTGCTGTTCCTGGGCCTGTTTCTGCTGCTGCCGCTGCTCGCGGTGTTCGTCCAGGCGCTGGCCAAGGGCGTCGGTGCCTACGCCGCCGCGATCTCCGATCCGATGGCTTGGGCGG
>WNFQ01000554.1_pt1 | contig 25722 bp, 18 predicted proteins | sample 5400171 | NCBI WGS metagenome assembly WNFQ01 (sample SAMN13153356, study PRJNA577476) | soil metagenome | isolation source: 20 cm soil under Madrone tree | place: USA:California | collected 2016-06-14
GCGTCGTCCGAAACGGACGTCGGGATGATCACGTCGTCGCCCGGCCGCCAGTTGACCGGCGTCGCCACCGTGTGGCGGGCCGTCAACTGCACCGAATCGAGGGCGCGCAGCACTTCGTTGAAGTCCCGCCCGGTGCTCATCGGGTACAGGATCGACAACTTCAGTTTCTTGTCCGGGCCGACAACGAACACTGAACGAATCGTCGCGTTGTCGGCGGCGCTGCGACTGGACGCGCTGCCCGAGGCGTTCGGATGAATCATGTCGTACAGCTTGGCCACTTTCAGGTCGGTATCACCGATCAGCGGGTAATTCAGCGGCGTGCCCTGCGTCTCCGCGATGTCCGCAGCCCAGCGCCGGTGGTCTTCCACGCTGTCGATCGACAGGCCGATCACCTTGGTGTTGCGCTTGTCGAATTCCGGCTTCAACTTCGCCAGGTAGCCCAGCTCCGTGGTACAGACGGGGGTGAAATCCTTCGGGTGCGAAAACAGGACCGCCCAGCCGTTGCCAATCCACTCGTGAAAACGGATCTCACCCTCTGTGGTCTGGGCAGTGAAATCGGGAACCTCATCGCCAATTCTCAGGCTCATGGCAGTGCTCCATTCGCGTTCATGTCGAAAACAGGACTCGCCGAAACGGCTCACCGACAACGGCCCCTTGCAGCCTCGTACGGGCGCGGTCGTACCGTGGGCAGCCGACGGTGCGCTGATGTTAGGCGACAACGGGTCGGAGCGCGAAATAAGCCGGGGTTGGACAGGTATTCGTGTGGCTCCCTAAGCCGGCGCTCTGCGTAGCACCGGCGCCCATTCGGCAGTGCTTCGACGGTTACAGGCCGATAGCGCGGCTGCATCCAGGGGACGCAAGCGGGCAGGGCTGAAGTTAATCCGTACGGATGGCGATCGGCAGGCTGTCGATTGGCGGCAGTGGACCGATACTTAGGCGGTCTGTTTTCGAGGGAAAGCGCACTCATGAAGCAATTTTTTGCCGCCGTAACCTGCTGGGCCGGCTTGGCGTCCGGGGCATTCGCAGCCGATGTCGGCGTATCGATACAGTTCAGCCAGCCGGGCGTGTTCGGGCGCGTGGATATCGGCCAGTTTCCGCAGCCGCAAGTGATCGTGACGCAGCCCGTGATCGTCGCTCCCGCACCGCCGGCGATGGCGCCGGCGGAGCCGATTTACCTGTGGGTTCCGATGGAACATCGGAAGCACTGGGAGCGGTACTGCGGCGAATACCGCGCCTGCGGGCATCCGGTGTACTTCGTCAACCACGTCTGGTACCGGGAGCACGTGCTGGCGACCCGCGGCCGCGGCGAAGAAGGGCGAGGGGAGGAGGGTCATCGCGGGCACGGGCGGGACGCGGAGGACCGCGGGCGCCACCGGGGCCGCGACGAGGAAGAGCACGACCGGGGCCGCGGGCGTGATTGAGGCGCGGCCCAGCTCTTCACCGCAGGAGGATATCGAATGAAAGACAACTGGGTCTGGATCGGCAAGTACCTGATCGTGATCATCGCGGCACTGGTGCTGGGTGCCGTGCTGGCCGGCCTGGAGCCGTTCAAGAGCGCCACGATCGGCACGGCCGGGATCGGCGCGGGATCGCTGGTGCAGTTCATCGCGCACAGCGGTGCTCTGGCGATGCTGTGGGCGCTCGGCTATCGGCACTCGAGCCAGCTGCGATCGATGGGGGGGCCTAGCGCAGCGCTGTCCTCGACGGTGCTGGCCCTGGTCACGCTGATCGTGGTTGCCAGCGCCTACGGCGTTCTGCTGCGCTTTATCAATCCTTTTCTAGCGCCGGACGCGAAACCCTTCGTCGACTGGACCTTTATCGTCGCGATTCTTTCGGCCGCCGGGTGGCTGCTGTGGGCGCTGTTTGCCGACTCGGAGGCCTGGATCGAGGCGATCGGCAGTTTGAACGCGGGGCGCAAGGGGCCTGCCGCGCAGGTCGACGATCGGGCACGCGGCTGACGGTTAGCTGCGAAGCGCTGCCGGTGGGGTGGCGCTGCGCGCGCACGATTACCGCGATTGCGCAGAAAATGTGACAAGTTTGTACGGGCTCAGGGGTTTTCCTCGGCCCTGGAGGGAATCGGCCGGATTGAACGCCCCGCATCATCGAGTCAACCATAGGGCTTCACAGGGTGCCTCGATGAACCGGTTCGTCTACCTCGTTCATACCGACTATCGGGATCCGGCGCAGCGGGCGGCGATTCCAATCAGCCCGCATCGTATTCCGGGAAAGGTGGCGCGGCTTCCGTTCGAACTGCGGCGCTACCTTCCCGATACCCAGGTCAGAATTTTGGGCGAACCGATCAGGCGCGACCCGGACGTGATCCAGGTTACGGTCGTCACGACCCTGGACGAGGCGACCGCCGATGCGGCGTTCGTGCGGTTCATACGGGACTGCAACGCTGCGTTCCGCGAGCGATACGACACGACCTAGAGACGCGCGCCCGCTCACGGCGCCCTGGACAACCCTTTGACAGCCGTCCCCGATTGGGGTTAACTCGCCCTGCGGGTTCATGGTTATTGCACTTGCCCTCGCGCGGGCGACCGGGGTAGCACGTAGGGGCGCGAATATTCAGGCCTGCGAACGCCCGCTAGGAAGGGGAAGGGCCATGGCTGCAGTGCAAAGGCCCGTTCGCGTCTTGGCCAGTGTGCTGCTGTTGGCCTGCGGGGCGGATTTTCCGTCGGCTGCCGCCGAGCCCGACGCCGGCAGCCTGGCCGACCTGAGCCTCGAAGAGCTCAGCAACGTCGAGATCACCTCCGTATCGAAGCGGGCTGAGCGGCTCTCCGACGCCGCGGCTTCCGTGTTCGTCATCACGGCGGACGACATCAGACGCTCCGGGGTCAGGAGGCTCACAGAGGCACTGCGACTGGCTCCGAACCTGCAAGTTGCGCGGATCAGTGCCCCCAGCTACGCGATCAGCGCGCGCGGATTGAACGGCGCCGGCTCCGGCTCAAACAAGCTGCTGGTCATGATCGATGGGCGATCCGTCTATACGCCGCTGTTTTCCGGCGTGTTCTGGGACGCCCAGGATGTGATGCTGGAGGATGTGGAGCGCATCGAGGTCGTCAGCGGGCCCGGGGGCACGCTGTGGGGCCTCAATGCCGTCAACGGCGTGATCAACGTCATCACACGCTCCTCCGGGAGCACTCAGGGCGCCCTGGTGGCGGCGGGTATCGGAAACCGCGAGGCCGATGCCGCGTTGCGCTATGGCGGGCCGTTGGGGCCGGACGGCCACTATCGCGTGTACGGCATGTACGCCGATGAACATCACACGGAGACCGAATCCGGTGCCACGAAGAATGACGCGTGGCACAAGAGCCGCGGCGGATTCCGGATCGACTGGGGCCGCGCGGGCGATTCGCTGACCGTGAACGGGAACGGGTATTCCGCCGCCGAGGGGCAGCCGCTGCCGGGCGCCATCTCGATCGGCGGCCTGAGGTTGCCGCTGGGCAATGTTTCGATTTCGGGCGCGAATCTGACGGCCCGCTGGGACCGCGCGCTTGAAGGAGGTTCGAACCTGTCAGTGCAAGGCTATTACGATCGGACCGCGCGCGACGACCCGCCTTCATTTTCCGAGACCATCGATCTGCTCGACCTGCAATTGCAGCATTCTTTGCGACCCATCGGCATCCACGCGATCGTCTGGGGTGGGGAGTTCCGATACGACATCGACCGGGTCACGAAAACTTCATTCCTGGCTTTTTCGCCACCGAGGCCTTTCTTCGCGTTCCTTCCCGAAGGCGCTAACCAGAGGTGGCCCAGTCTGTTCGCGCAGGATGAGGTGGCGCTGCGCCAGGATCTGCGACTGACGGTCGGCGCCAGACTCGAGCGAAACGACTACACCGGGACGGAGTTCCTGCCGAACATGCGGCTTGCCTGGAAAGTCGCGTCGGCGCACCTGCTCTGGGCGGCGGCTTCCCGCGCCGTGCGCGCGCCCTCGCGATTCGACCGGGACACGTACGTTCCGGGGGCCCCACCGTTCCTGCTGGCCGGCGGACCGGATGTACGCTCCGAGGTGGCCAACGTGTACGAGATCGGGTACCGCGGGCAGCCGACACCGAGACTGTCGTATTCGGTGACGCTGTATCACGCCGACTACGACCACCTGCGCACCACGGAAATCGCTCCGAGCCGTAGGTTCCTGAACTTTTCGAATCAAATGCAGGGCAACACGACCGGCATCGAGACCTGGGGAACCTATCAGGTGACCGGGATGTGGCGATTGAGCGCGGGCTTGAGCGCACTGCGGGAGAGGCTGACGCTCAGGCCGGGCAGTGCGGACTTGGCGGACCTGAACGCACAGCAGGGACGTGATCCCACCCACACCTGGATGCTGCGCTCGTCGTTCGACTTTCCATACCGGACGGAGTTCGACGCCATCGTGCGGCGCGTCTCTGGGCTATCGGATCCGGCCGTGCCCGGCTATACGACCGTGGACCTCAGGACCGGGTGGAGGGCGCGGCCGGAACTCGAGCTGTCGATTACCGGCGAAAACCTGTTCTCCGGCGGGCATGCCGAGTTCACCGACCCGATGACCCGAACCCGATTCGGCCAGGTCGTCTTCTTCAAGGTCGCATGCCGCGTTTGACGAAGACGAAGCGATCGCCCGCAGTGCTGCGGCCCGCCGGTCGGCGTGCTTTTCTGGGCGTCCTGCTGACGTTCATCGTCGCGAGCGGCGACTGGGCCCGCTGCTGGGCCCAATCCGACCTGCAAGCCGCCGAGTACAAAGTGAAGGCGGCGTTCCTCTACAAGTTCGCCGGTTACGTCGAATGGCCGTCGCAGGTGTTCGAGCGCCCCGAGAGTGCGTTTGTGATCGGGGTTATCGGTGCCGACGCGCTCGGCGATCAGCTGGCCCAGATAGTGGCCGGCCGATCGATCGGCGGCCGGCCGGTGGCAGTTCGCACGCTTCGCCGTGGCGAACCCGTGAGCGGATTGCACATTCTGTTCATCGGGCGTGCGAGCGGTGGCCGGCCCCTGGATGTGATGGCTTCCGCCAAGGGGCGGCCGGTATTGACGGTGACCGAGTCCGAAGACGCATTCGCGCTGGGCAGCATGATCAATTTCGTGATCGTCGAGGACAAGGTGCGCTTCGACGTGGCGCCGCGCGAAGCCGAGCTGGCCAATCTGAAAGTCAGCGCGCGGCTGCTCTCGGTGGCGCGCAAGGTGCTGGCGGGCCCGTCATGACGCTCCGATTCTCGCTATCGCTGCGTGCGAAGCTGCTCGCCGTGATTGTGGCCACCACGCTGGTGGCATTGGCCGTCGCTCTTTGTGCAATGATCGCCTACGACCTGCGGCTGTTCCAGAGCAAGTCCGTTGCCGAGCTCGAAACGCAGGCTGAACTGCTCGGCAAGACGACCGCTCCGGCCCTGCAGTTCGACGATCCGAAAGTTGCGCAGGAGAACCTGCAGCTGCTTCGTTTCCGTCCCGAGATCCAGGCGGCGGCGATCTACGACGCGCGCGGCGCAATGTTCGCGAAATACGCCGCGAGCCCCGGGCAGGATCGCTTTCCGAAGCTGCCGGAGGCGAACGGTGCGCGCACCGAGGGGCGCGCCCTGATGCTGTTCCAGCGGATCGAGGACCAGGGGCAGATTCTCGGGACGGTCTACCTGAGGGCCGACTTCGAGCTGTACGGCCGAATCCTGAGCTACGCGGGAATCGCTGCGCTGGTTGCCATCGTCGCGATGCTGGCCGCGCTGTTGACGTCGGCCCGGATGCAGAACGTGATCACGCGTCCGATCCTGGCGATCGCGGACATCGCGCGGCATGTCGTCACGACCCGGGATTATTCGGTTCGAGCCCTGAAAACGACCGCGGACGAGGTCGGGGCACTGGCCGAGGCCTTCAACGACATGCTCGACGAGATCCAGAAACGCGAACTGGACCTGGAGCGCGAGGTGGCCGAGAGGCGCCGCAGTGAACAGGAGATCGCGCGGCTCAATGCCGAGCTGGAGGACCGGGTGCGGGAGCGCACCGCGCAGCTGGAGGCCAGCAACCGGGAACTGGCCCAGGCGAGAAAGGAGGCCGAACGAGCCAACGAGGCGAAATCCGAATTCCTGTCCAGCATGAGTCATGAGCTGCGCACGCCTCTGAACGCGATTCTGGGCTTCGGCCAGATCCTGGCCTCGGAGACGTTGCAGCAAACCGCCGCGCAGAAGAAGGAGTTCCTGAACCACATCCTGAAAGCGGGACGGCACCTGCTGGCGCTGATCAACGAGATCCTCGACCTCGCTAGGATCGAGTCCGGAACCGTCTCGCTCTCGCTGGAGCCCGCCTCGATCGGGGAGCTGATGCTGGAATGCAGGCAGCTCACGGAACCGATGGCAGGCCAGCGCGGCATCCGGATGGTATTTCCGCCCGAGAGCCAGATCTGCGTGATCGCGGATCGAACACGGCTGAAGCAGGTTCTGCTGAACCTGCTGTCCAACGCGATCAAGTACAACCGCGAGGGCGGCGCCGTCGTCGTTGGTTACGAAAGCGTCGATTCGCGCGTTCGGGTTTCCGTCCAGGATACCGGCCCGGGACTGCGACCGGAGCAAGTGCAAGCCCTGTTCCAGCCCTTCAATCGCCTTGGGCAGGAATCGGGCCCCGTAGAAGGCACCGGCATCGGGCTGGTCGTCACCAAGAAGCTTGTGGAGCTGATGGGAGGAACCATCGGGGTGGCCAGCACCGTGGGGGCGGGGAGCGTGTTCTTCATCGAATTGAAGTCGGCCGAGCCTGTGTCGGCCGCCGACCGCGGGCTCGGCGAGGAACTCGAAAGCGTCAGCGAGGACACGAACGAAGCGGCGATCCCGGCGCTGCTTTACGTGGAGGACAATCCGGCCAACCTGACGCTGGTGGAAGAGATCATCCGCTTTCGTTCCGGACTGCGCCTGCTTTCGGCCCCTGACGCGCGTCTGGGGATCGAACTGGCCCGCGCGCACCGGCCGCGCGTGATCCTGATGGACCTTCATCTACCGGGCATGAGCGGCGACGATGCCCTGAAGATTCTGCGTGACGATCGCAGGACTGCGCATATTCCTGTGATCGCCATCACCGCGCACGCGATGCCTCGCGATGTCGCAAAAGGGCTGGCGGCCGGATACTTCCGCTATCTGACCAAGCCGCTGCTGCTCGATGCGTTCACGGAAGCGATTGACAGCGCTTTGACAGTCGCGAGCGGCTCGCAAGCCCGCAACGACCCGATCGAACCCTGAAGGTTTCAGTGGGTCGGCGCGGGAACCTATCCGACCACGTCGTAAGGCCGCATCATTTCGTTGTCCTCGTGCTCCAGGATATGGCAGTGGTAGAGATAACGGAACCGCTGCCCGGGCCGCACCGCCGTTCCGGCAGGCAGGTCGAACCTGGCAATGACACGCGTCACCATCCCGATCACATTTCCCGCCTGATCAAGCCCTGAAAACGCCTTCACCGTGTCCTTGTAGGCCGGGCTCTCGTTCGGCTCCGGTGCGATCGGCTCGCCGGTGAAGCGCACCTCACCGGTGTTCAGGTATCGCGCCAGATCGAAGCTGCGCCGCTCCAGCACGTTGAACTGGACCAGATGGACGTGCAGCGGGTGCGCATCGGTCGTGAGGTTCACGAAGTTCCAGATCTCGGTCGTTCCAACCGCGGGAGCGTCGACCACGGGGTCATCCCAGCGCGCACCGCCGGTCGGGCTGGTCGGGCTGGCCTGCAAGGGCGAGCCGCCTACGAGCCCGATGATCGGGTAGCCATCCGATAGCCGGTCCGCCTCGCTCACCATGATGAACCGCTGCCGGACCGCGCTTTCGGGTGAAAGCACAGTGACGGGTGCGAGGCGCGACGGCAGCGAGCTGCTATCCCGGCCCCGCAGCGGGCGGGTCACACGAAACTGCATCACTTCCGGCAGCGCGCATTCGCCGCCGCCCGGGAAGGGGGCCGGCGCGTCGTTCAGCAGCGTGAACACGCGCCCTTCGGCGCCGCTGAAGTCGATCACGACGTCGAAGCGCTCGCCGGGGGCCATCAGCAGATCACCGAGTTGAATCGGAGCGGGCAGCAGGCCGCCGTCGGTGCCGATCTGGTTGAACACCGGACCCGGCCGGCCGCCTGCGTCCGCCAGCGTGAAGTGGTAGAAGCGCGCGTTCGAACCGTTCAGTATCCGGAACCGGTACCTGCGTGGTTCGACTTCGAGATATGGGAATGCCACGCCATTGACGCAGGCGACGTCTCCGAAAAACTCGGGAATCCAGCACTGGTGCGTGCCGGCCAGATCGACGGGGTATTGAAGCGATCCGTCGGGATTGAACATCCGGTCCTGGATCAGCAACGGCACCTCGTACGGGACCGTGGGCAGATTCAGACCGTCCTCGAGTCGATCGCGGATGAAGTAGAACCCGACCAGGCCGGCGAACACGTTGAGCCGCGTGATGGCGAGCGTATGGTCGTGGTACCACAAGCCGGTCGCCGGTTGATCGTTCGGATAATGGTAGGTCTTCGTCGTGAAGAAGGGCCCGGTTTGCACCCAATCGCGCGTGAACCAGGCTTCGGGGTACCCGTCGCTGTCCGGCAGCACGCATGCGCCATGAAGATGAGGGACGGTGCGGGTACGCGGCTCATCCATGTCGGCTCCATGAACCGTCTGGTCGTACGCGTACTCGAGCAGGTGCTGCACCGGTAAGTCGTTCACCCACATTACCTGGATCGGACGCCCCGTGCGGGTCTCGAAGGTCGGTCCCGGCCAGGTGCCGTTGTAGCCCCACAAGGTGGTCGGAGGCAGATCGCGATGCACCTTCTGCTCGAACTGTGACATCCGGACCGTGTATCGGGCGATCCCGTCATCGACGCTCGATGGGCGCGCCACGCCGGGCACGGGCAACGGGTCCACATACTTTTCCAACGAGGGGGATGCGGCTTTGCTCGCGCGGCTGATCCAGGGCGAAACGAGTAGGCCCGCGCCCGCGATCAACCCGCCCTTCAGGATGCTGCGTCGGGTACGCCCGGTCCACAGCGGGGGGCTTTGCTGCTTAAGGCTCATCGGTGGCTCCTCGAGTTCCTGGTTCGACAGTGCGAATTTCGCCGCGCCTTCAGTCCCAGTTCGAACTTGCCCCGAGTCCGCGGCAGATCGTTTGAAAGAAGCCGGCCGGTGCGTCATCGGCCAGAGGGATCCGAACCTTGGGCGCTCCCTGAGCCCACGCGAATTCGAGTTCCACGGGCTTTTGCGTGACTTCGAAGATCAGCCGCGTGCGCAGCCGCTCCTGAGGTGCGAGCACAAAGTCGGGAAAATCCTCGGCAAGCGGTCCCCAGCTGCCGTTTGGCCCGCGCATCCTGAAGTCGTGGCGTCCGATGCGCCTTGGGGCGTTTCCGACATTTTTCAGCCGGACGTCCAGGTAAACCCGATCCGGCAGGGCGGGCGGGCTGCTTTCACCGACGGGCGTCGCGCCGGCCCGCCGCGTCGCGCGAGGCTGTCGCAGCCATTCGGCCGATCGCACGGCAACGCGCACCCCGTCGATCTTGGCCTCGACTCCGACCGGCACGCTCGCGGTGAGGGCAGCGTGCGCTCCACGGTGCAGGTATGGATCTTGCGCCAACGCAAGACTCACGCCGACCGCGGCGGTCGCGAGCAGGCACAGCACGATCAAGCCGCGGACGATCGCGCGCGGCAGCGCGCGGCGGACGCGCGCGCGAGGCGCTTGTGTCACGCCGTACCTGCGCGTGCTCGCGACCAACACGGTCAAGCTGAGCCACATGATCGGCACCGCGGCGATATAGATGAAAAGCGCGTCGTGCAGGCCCTCCAGCAGGTTCCACAGCACGCGGCCAGACGCGCCTGCCTTGCTGACAGGTGCAAGGCCGTGAAACGAATGGGCCTGGCCGCCGTCCAGAACCCGAGCCAGAACGTGATGCAAGCCCAGCACGGGAACGAGAAGAATCGCAAAGACCCCGGCGATCCATGCCGCGGCGGCAAGCAGCCCCGTGAACGCGAACCCGCTCGTTCGCGAGCGATCTGCGAGCCACGCTGCAGCCGCGATCGCAAGCAGCGCAGGGGCAAACACCAGCGAAGCGTCCCCGGCGACGCGGGAGGCGTTGAGCGCCCAACCGCCTGTGACCGCCAGGCCAGCGACTTGCAGCGCATGCAGCCACGCGATCACGCAGAAGGTCAGCAGCAGCGACAGCCCGACGACGCCGGTGAGGCGCAGGGTGCGGCTTTGATCATATGAAGTGTGGTTCACTGCGAGACCCGGACGATCGGAGATGGGAGGCATCTGACACCGGGCAGCGTCGCAATGCGATACAGGAAATCCACTAATGCGAAGCGTTGGTAAGCTGCAAACAAATACCGGTGTTGCCACGGGAAAATTGAGGGAAACGCCCGACATGAAGCCCGACGTGCACCCCCGAAGTGCGCGTCGAGGAGGTTGCGCGCCGGCCGCTCGCGGTGCGCTTCCCATTCTTCAAGACCGGGTAGACGCTGCTTCGGGCGCGCCTGCGAGTTGCAACATCCGCCGTGCTTGATCCGTCGCCTGCGCTGAAGCTGTGGGCAGTAAGGCGCCGGGCAACGCTCGGCCGGCAGCAGGCCGCCTCGATCCAGCGCGAGGTGCTGATGCGACTGTTGCGGCTTGCCGCCCGGACCGCGTTCGGCCGCGCTCATGATTTCGGGGCGATCAGCTCGGTCGAGGGCTATCAGCGTCGCGTTCCTCTGCACGACTACGATGCGTTCTGGCGGCAGTGGTGGGGACCGGCATTCCCGCATGTGGGCGGCATGACGTGGCCGGGGCGGATTCGTTACTTCGCCAACAGCTCCGGCACGACGCAGGCTTCGACCAAGCGCATTCCGCTGAGCGACGCGATGGTGCAAGACAACCGGCTGGCCGCGCTGGACGTTCTGGCCTGGCACTTCGCCGCACGCCCTGCGAGCCGAATGCTCGCCGGGCCCGGAGTCTTCCTGGGCGGGTCGACCCGATTGGAGGGGCTGGCTCCCGGTATCCGAGCGGGGGATCTGTCCGGCATCGCCGCGGTCGAACGGCCCATCTGGGCGCGGGGCCGCGTATTGCCGGCTGCCATGCTCGCCGAGCAAACCGACTGGCGGGCCAAGATGAACGCGTTGGCGCCGCTTGCACTCGAGCAGCCCATCACCAGCATCTCCGGAACGGCCAGTTGGATGCTGTTGTTCTTCGAAACAGCGGCCGCCGTGCGGGGTTCCGAGGACGGTCGGCTGCGCGACCTGTTCCCCTCGCTCGAGCTGCTCGTGCATGGCGGGGTCGGCTTCACCCCTTATCGGGACCGATTCGCGCATTGGATGGAGGGCGGCAACGCGCTCACCCGGGAGGTCTACGCCGCCAGCGAGGGATTCGTCGCCGTGGCCGATCAGGCAGACGGCGAGGGCATGCGGCTGCTGCTGGACCGGGGGATATTCTTCGAGTTCGTGCGACCGGCCGAACTTGGGTCGAACGCGCCCGATCGCCGCTGGATCGCCGACGTCGATCTGGGCGAGGAGTACGCGCTGGTTGTGACCACCAATTCCGGCTTGTGGTCTTACCTGCTGGGCGACACGGTGCGCCTGGCCACGCGCGAGCCGCCGCGTGTGCTGGTTACCGGGCGCACTTCGTGGTCACTTTCGGTTGCCGGCGAGCATCTGATCGGCGCGGAGCTGGATGCGGCGGTCGCTGAAGCGGCCCGCGCGCTTGGCCGCCGCGCGGTGGAATACAGTGCGGCACCCGTTCACCCGGACGCGCGCGACGCACGAGCCGGACACCTGTTCGCAGTCGAATTGGACGGGCCGGCCGAGGCGGGCCCGTTCGGGTCTGCACTGGATGCAGCCTTGAAACGGGTCAACGCGGACTATGCGGCGCACCGCTCGGACGATTTCGGTCTGCGCCCGCCCGATGTACGGCTGCTTGCGGCGGGCAGCTTCGCGCGTTGGATGGAGCAACAAGGCAAGCTCGGCGGACAGCACAAGGTGCCACGCGTGGTGGCAGGACCGGAGCGCCTGGCGTCATTGCTGGCCGGCCCCGATGGCATGCGGTCGAATGCGTAGTCGAAACCACGCGACGCGGCGAAGGGCCCTGCTGCTGGTCCCCGCTCTGCTCGCTTCCGCCTGCGCGGCGTTGACGCCCACCCGTGTGACGACGCAACAGCGGCTCGCCGCGTTTCCGACCGGGCAGTTGCCGCTCGAGCGTGCGGTGACGGTGCGCTGGAACCGCTATGGAGTTCCCTGGATCGAAGCGCAAACGGACCTGGATCTGGCATTCACGCTCGGACTGGTCCATGCACACCTGCGCCTCGGACAGATTGCGGTGGCCAAACGCATCGTGCAGGGGCGCCTGTCGGAATCGGCCGGCCCCTTCACCGGGCAGATCGACCGGCTGCTGCGCACGATCGACTTCGGATACGCCGGTGCGGACAGCGAGTTGCGAATGTCACCTGCCACGCATGCCTGGATGCAGGCTTTCGTCGATGGGCTCAATTGGTATCAGCAACACGCCGCGAACAGGCCCCCGGAATACGGCCTGCTCGGACTGAAAGACGAGCCCTGGACCATCCGCGACCTGCTGGCGATCGGCCGGCTGGCCGGCACGGATGTCAATTGGCTCGTGGATTCCCGCTTGATGCAGGCCCGGCTGGGGCCGGACTGGTCGCGCCAGTGGCAGCGGGCGCTCGCGGCGGGCGCCGATTCGACAGCCAGCTTCGATTCGACGAAAGAGCAGGCGATGCTGTTCGATCTGCTGGCGGGCTCCAGCCGTTCGGGCAGCAACGCCGTTGCGGTGGCGCCTGCACACAGCGCAAGCGGCGGGGCGCTTCTCGCCTCGGACCCTCACCTGGGAATGGTGCTGCCCAACTTCTGGATTCTGGTCGGCCTGAAGTCGCCGACTTATCACGCAGTCGGCCTGATGCCGCCGGGCCTGCCGATCCTCGGGCTCGGCCGCAATGACGACATTGCGTGGTCGGGCACGAACATGCACGCGGCCGCTTCCGAGCTGTACGACGTATCCGGCGCAGCGGCGCAAAGCGTCGCGGGACGGCAGGAGCGAATCCGGACCCGGTTCTGGTTCGATTCGGAGGTGACGATCCGCCGCGCGCCGTTGGGACCGATCATTTCAGACGTGCCCTTCTTTCCGGGCCGGCCGGACGAGACGGTCGCACTGCACTGGACGGGTCACGAGGCGAGCGACGAAATCGGCGCGTTTCTGGGCGTGATGCGGGCCAGGAGCGCCGGCGAGTTTCGCCAGGCCCTGGCAGGCTATGCGGTCGGCGGGCAGAACATGCTGTGTGTCACCCGGACCGGCGATATCTGCCAGGTGATGGCCGTGCATTTGCCGGTCCGGGAGCCGGCTCCCCCGGCGGACCTGGTGCGCCGCGCCGAAGATCCCGCCGCAGCCTGGCACGGCGAGGCCGACGCGCTGGCACTGCCGTGGGCCCTGAATCCGGCGGACGGCCGGCTCGCGTCGGCCAACAACCGGCCCACGCAGACGGCGTTCCCGGCCGGCTACTTTTTCCCGACGTCCGAGCGCGTCGAGCGGCTGTACGCGCTATTGAGCGCCAAGGAGAAATTGAGCCTCGAGGACCTGGCCTTGCTGCAACAGGATACGTTGTCGCTTTCCGCTCTCACCCTGAAAACGGCCCTGATCGCCATCATCGGCCAGGTGGGCGCTGCCGAGGCTTCGTCCCCGTTCGTGCGTACGCTCGAATCCTGGGACGGCCGCTACGAGGCCGATCAGCGCGGGCCCGTTGCCTTCGAGGCGCTGATGCACGAACTGGCACAGCGGCTTTACGGTTCTGCCGACGGGAAAGTGCCGAGCAGCGCAACCGACTGGAATTATCTGGTGCGTTACTTGCCGCAGGACCTGTCGGCGCGCCCCGAGCCCGATCGCCGAACGCTGATCAAGGCCGCGCTGGACGCGGCAGCGCCCGCCAGCGCGCGCTACGGCACTTGGGGCGACATCCACCGCGTGCGCGTCGGGCATGCGCTGGCGGGCGTACCCGTTGTCGGAAGGTTTTTCGTGCTCGACCATTACGCCGTGGGCGGCTCGCGCAATACGATCATGAAGACGGCCCACGGGCTGGTGAACGGACGCCACGACGTCACCTTCGGCAGCCAGTCCCGCCAGCTGTGCGATATGTCGGATCCGGACCGCAGCGAGTTTGTCCTTCTGGGCGGCGAGGACGGCTGGCTCGGCAGCGCGAATTTCGCCGACCAGGTCGAGCTGTGGCGGCAAGGGCGCACCATCACGATGCCGCTGACCGCCGCCGCCGTTGCGGCGCAGTTTCCGACCGTGACGCGGCTGACGCCCGGCTCTCGGCGCTAGTGGCGCGTCACGGTAAATTCGGGAGGGACGGGCGCAAGGCACTCCCGCATCAGCGGTTACAGGCCATTCAGCAGCGCCCGCGCGCGCCGGCGGTAGGCGGTCGGAGAAAATCCGGTCCAGGCCGTGCAAGCCCGAAAGAACGTCGAGGTGTCGGCGTATCCGAGGCCGGCGGCGATCTGCGCGACCGGCTGGTCGGACTTCTGCAGCCGGGAGAGTGCGATGTCGCGCCGCGAAGCGTCCTTGATCGCGCGCAGGCTCGAGCCTTCCTCGTGCAGGCGCCTTTCCACCGTGCGGGAGGACAGGTTCAACCGGCGGGAGACCGCATCGAGCGAGACGGCATCCGGAAAGCTCTTGGCAACCACGTCGCGCACCTGGCGGACCATTTCCCGGTCCCGCCGATACAGAGTGACGATCTTGCCGGGCGCGCCATCGAGGAACGCGGTCAACGCATCGTCGTCCCGTCGCACCGGCAGTTCCAGCAGATTCGAGTTCAGGGTCGCCACCAGGTGCCGCGATCCGAAGGTCGAACGCGCCGTGTAGATCAGCTTGTAGTCCGCCGCGTGGGGCGGTTCGCTGTACGGAAAGGCGACGGAATTCAAGGGCAGGTCCCGATTCACCAGCCAGCATGCGAGGCCATGCAGCAGACGAAGAATCCATTCCAGCGCGAAAACGCGCCGGGGATCGTCGCGCTCGCGCTGAAGCGGACGAGCCTCCGCGATTTGCAGCTCCGAGGTTCGCGGCCCGGGCGCGATCGTCACGGCCAGGTCAGGAACAACCAGGCGCAGGAATCGGCAGCCACGGTCCAGCGCTTCGGCGAGCGACTGACTGCTGAGCACGCTCCGACAGAGAAACTCGAAGGAGCCGACTCGGACAGGCGACGCGAAGAGCCCGAAGCCTTCGTCCCCCAGCTGGTGAACCGCCAGGTTGTACAGCGCCGCGTAGTTGCCGACCGATATTCGCCCGTTGGGGTCGCCCAGCTCGGCCGGCGCGATTCCCGCCCTGGCCAGCAACTCGCCGTATTCGATTCTCCTGGCCGCGATGCCTGAAAGCATGCCGGTCACAAAGCCGACCGCAACACTTGCGCGGGAGCGTTGCTGACTGGAAGGAGGCATTGCGCGATCCTGCGTCCACCGTGCGCACGATTTGCGGGCGGTGGCGGGCGCAGCAAATGAGATTGGCGGATTATGCACGATTACTGTCGCGTCTTGCAATGTGAAATGGCCGCGCCCGGTCCTACCATTTGCCGGCGCGTTGGATACCGAGGAACGTCATGACCGACCTTTCCGAGAGCAGCAAGCTGCAGCCGTACAAGGCCAGGCACAAGATCCGGTTCATCACCGCGGCAGCGCTGTTCGACGGGCACGACGCCTCGATCAATATCATGCGGCGGATTTTGCAATCCAGCGGGACCGAGGTCATCCACCTGGGGCACAACCGGTCGGTCGGCGAGATCGTGAGTGCGGCCTTGCAGGAGGATGTACAGGGCATCGCGATCACCAGCTACCAGGGCGGACACATCGAGTATTTCAAATACATGATCGACCTGCTTCGGCAGAACGGGGCCGGGAACATCAAGGTGTTCGGGGGAGGCGGCGGGGTCATCGTTGCGCAGGAGGTTCGCGAGCTTCACGAATACGGAGTGGCTCGCGTCTACTCGCCGGAGGACGGCGCCGTGCTCGGATTGCAGGGGATGATCAATGATCTGATCCAGAAGTCGGACTTCGATCCTGGCGGCGATGCGCCCAGCGCAGTTGACCTGCTGCCCGCCCTGCGGTCCGACAGTTTCGGCCAGCTGGCCCGCGTGATCACGGCGCTGGAAAACGGCGTCTACGACGAGAAGACCCGGATGTCGCTGCGCGAGGCTGCGGCCGGGCTCACGGTACCCGCCCTCGGGATCACCGGCACCGGCGGGGCCGGCAAGAGTTCGCTCGCCGACGAGCTCGTGCTGCGCTTGCGTCTCGATCAGCAGGATCGCCTGAGGATCGCCGTCCTGTCGATCGATCCGTCGCGCCGGCGCGGCGGGGGCGCGCTGCTGGGCGACCGCATTCGAATGAACGCAATCGACCACGAGCGCATCTTCATGCGATCGCTGGCGACGCGGGACAGCGGCACCGAGGTCTCCGCTGCGCTGCCCGACGTGATTTCGGCCTGCAAGATCGCCGGCTTCGATCTGATCATCGTCGAGACCTCCGGCATCGGGCAGGGCAACGCGGCCATCGTGCCGCTGGTGGACATATCGCTGTACGTGATGACGCCCGAGTTCGGTGCCGCCAGCCAGCTCGAGAAGATCGACATGCTGGATCTGGCCGATTTCGTCGCTATCAACAAGTTCGACCGCAAGGGCGCGGAAGACGCGCTGCGGGACGTGCGAAAGCAATACCAGCGCAATCGGGGTCTTTTTTCAACGCCCGCCGACCAGTTGCCGGTCTTCGGCACCCAAGCGAGCCGGTTCAACGACGACGGCATCACGGCGCTGTATCAGGCGCTGATCGGCTCGTTGCAGACCAAGGGTTTGAAGGCCCGCAGCGGGCGGCTCCCCAAGGTGGCGGTGAGGGCGTCGTCCCACCTTCGAGCAACCGTGCCACCGGACAGGGCGCGCTATCTGGCCGAAATCGCGCAGGCTGTGCGCGCTTACCACGAGCACGTTGACCAGCAGGCGCGCAGCGCCCGCGAGCGCCAGTCGCTCAGGACCGCGAAGGAATTGTTTCAAAAAGACAGCAGGCCGACGGAGCATTTCGACGAACTGATCGCCCGCAAGGGCGCCGAGCTCACCGCTGGGGCCTCGAAGCTGCTCGAGCAGTGGCCGACGACCAGGTCGCTGTACGCCGCGGACGAGTACGTGGTCCGAATCCGCGACAAGGAAATCCGCACGCGCCTCGTCAGCGAATCGCTATCCGGCAGCAGGATCCCCAAGGTGGCGCTGCCGAAGTTCGACGACGAAGGCGAAATCCTGCGCTTCCTGATGAAGGAAAACGTGCCCGGGTCATTTCCCTTCACGGCCGGGGTGTTCGCATTCAAGCGGGAGAACGAAGACCCGACCCGGATGTTCGCCGGTGAGGGCGATGCCTTCCGGACCAATCGACGCTTCAAGAAGGTCTCCGAGGGGATGCCGGCGAAGAGGCTGTCGACGGCCTTCGATTCGGTCACGCTGTACGGATGCGATCCCGATCGCCGGCCCGACATCTACGGCAAGATCGGCAATTCGGGCGTGTCGATCGCCACGCTCGACGACATGAAGGTGCTGTACGACGGCTTCGACCTGTGCAGCCCGAATACCTCGGTGTCGATGACGATCAACGGACCGGCGCCGATGATTCTGGCGATGTTCTTCAACGCGGCGATCGACCAGCAGGTCGAGAAATTCAGGTCCGAGAACCATCGGGATCCGACCGAAGACGAGCTGGGCAAGATCCGGGAATGGACCTTGTCGACCGTGCGGGGGACCGTACAGGCCGACATCCTGAAAGAGGACCAGGGCCAGAACACCTGCATCTTTTCGACCGAGTTCGCACTGAAGATGATGGGGGACATCCAGGAGTATTTCGTCCACCATGGCGTGCGCAATTTCTACTCGGTGTCGATCTCGGGATACCACATCGCCGAAGCGGGGGCCAACCCGATCAGCCAGCTCGCCTTCACGTTGGCCAACGGCTTCACCTACGTGGAAAGCTACCTGGCGCGCGGGATGCACATCGACGATTTCGCGCCGAACCTGAGCTTTTTCTTCAGCAACGGCATGGACCCGGAGTACAGCGTGCTCGGTCGTGTCGCGCGCCGCATCTGGGCGGTCGCGATGAAAAACAGGTACGGCGCCGGCGAGCGCAGCCAGAAGCTCAAGTACCACGCGCAGACTTCAGGCCGCAGCCTGCACGCCCAGGAGATCGCGTTCAACGATATCCGCACCACGCTGCAGGCGCTGATTGCGATCTACGACAACTGCAACAGCCTTCACACCAACGCCTACGACGAAGCCATCACGACGCCGACGGAGGAATCGGTCCGGCGGGCCCTCGCAATCCAGCTGATCATCAACCGCGAATGGGGGTTGGCGAAGAACGAAAATCCGAATCAGGGCTCGTACATCATCGAAGAGTTGACCGACCTGGTCGAGGAAGCGGTTCTGAAGGAATTCGACGCGATCAGCAGCCGCGGTGGCGTGCTCGGCGCGATGGAAACCGGCTACCAGCGGGGCAAGATCCAGGAAGAGAGCCTGCTGTACGAGCGGCGCAAGCACGACGGCTCCTATCCGATCATCGGAGTGAACACCTTCCGCAATCCCGGCGCGAGCGCAGCGGCGCAGGATATCGAACTGGCGCGCTCGTCGGAGGAGGAAAAGCAAAGCCAGTTGAGGCGCCTCGCGGATTTCCAGCAGCGCAACCGGGCGCAGTGCCCCGAGTGGCTGGAGACGTTGCGGCAGGCGGTGATCGACGACGGCAATGTCTTCGAGGTGCTGATGGGCGCAGTGCGTTACTGCTCGTTGGGTCAGATCAGCAATGCCCTGTATGAGGTCGGGGGGCGGTACCGGCGCAACATGTAGTGCCCGAAGGGCACGACCCGGGCAATGCCTGACAACTATCCGCAGCGGATCGTCTGCCTAACCGAGGAGCCGACCGAAGTCCTGTACGCACTCGGCCAGCAGCATCGAATCGTCGGCATCTCCGGCTTCACCGTACGGCCTGCTCAGGCGCGCAGGGAAAAACCCAAGGTATCGGCATTCACCAGCGCGAAGGTCGATGAGATTGTCCGGCTGGAGCCCGATCTGGCCATCGGGTTCTCCGATATCCAGGCAGACATCGCCCAGGCCCTGATCAAGAAGGGCATCGAGGTGTGGATCGCCAATCATCGCTCTGTCGCGGGCATCCTGGCCTACGTGCGGCGGCTTGGAGCCCTGGTAGGCGTTCGGGACGAGGCCGAACGTTACGCGGGGGAGCTGCAAGCGCACATTCAAAGGGTGCAGGATGCCGCGGCGCGATTGGCGAGCCGCCCCCGCGTTTACTTCGAAGAATGGGACAAGCCGCTGATCTGCGCGATTCGCTGGGTATCGGAGCTGATCGAAATCGCGGGCGGCATCGACGTCTTTGCCGATCGATCATCGAGCAGCCTCGCGCGAGGTCGGATCGTAGCGGACCCGAACGAGGTGATCGATGCGGCGCCCGATCTGATCATCGGCTCTTGGTGCGGCAAGAAATTCAGGCCCGAGCAGGTGGCGGCGCGGCCCGGCTGGTTGCGCATTCCGGCGGTGCGCGACGGCGACCTGCACGAGATCAAGTCATCCGTGATTCTGCAGCCCGGCCCGGCCGCTGTGACCGACGGGCTGGACGCGCTGCATACGATCATCGCGCGTCGGGCCCGCCACAGCGCGAACCGGTGATCGGCAGCCCGCAGGGACCGCCGGGTTGCTTTCGCAACCGAGCGGCCCCGCTTGCTTTGCCGGCGACTCCATCGACGGCAGCTTGAAGTTACCTCACATCGGCGCGGCCGGCTATATGCAGGACCGGGTATGCAGGCGAGAGGGCGTTTACGTATCGACCTGCCGGTATTGACAACGTGGAACGTGTCCCCGTCGATCACGGTATCCCCAGCGGAACATGCGAACCCGGTCAGGCGCCGGCCCCAGCACCTAGGCCAGGCGCGATTGCAGAAGCTGCTGACGCCGGTACTCACCCTGACGCTCGAGCATCCAGCCGGGATACTCGGGCGGCAGCGCGCTCACCTTGTCGAGCGCGACCAGTTCATCGCCCGTCAACGCGACCTTCGTCGCCGCGATGTTGTCCTCGAGCTGCTCGGGACGCTTGGCACCGATGATGACGCTCGTCACCACGCTCTGATGCAGCAGCCACGACAGAGCGATCCGGGCAACCGATACGTTCTTCGTTTTCGCGATGTTCCGCATCACGTCGATGCACGCGTAGGCGCGCTCCAGGTTCACGGGCGGGAAGTCGAAGCTCGCGCGGCGACTGCCTTGCTCGGCCTTGCTGTCGCGGCCGTACTTGCCGCTTAAAAGGCCGCCCGCCAGCGGGCTCCAGACGAGCAGACCGACGCCTTCGCTGCGCATCAGCGGCACCAGCTCGCGTTCCAGATCGCGTCCGGCGATCGTGTAATACGCCTGCAGGGATTCGAAGCGCGCAAGGTCGAGGCGCTCGGCGATACCCAGCGCCTTCATGATCTGCCAGGCGGCCCAGTTCGACACGCCTACGTATCGCACCGTTCCCTGCTGCACCAGGTGGTCGAGGGCGTGCACGGTCTCTTCGATCGGCGTCGCCGGATCGAAGCCGTGGATCTGGTACAGGTCGATGTGGTCCAGCTGCAGCCGCTTCAGGCTCGCTTTGACGCCCTCCATGATGTGAAAACGCGAGGCGCCGCGGGAATTCACGGATTTCGTGCCGGTTTCGGCGAAGACCTTCGTGGCGACGACCACGTTCTCGCGCGGCACCCGCAGGTTCTTCAGCGCCTGGCCGGTGATGAGCTCGGAGCGGCCATCCGAGTAGACGTCTGCCGTATCGAGGAAATTGATACCGGCGTCGAGGGCGGTGCCGATCAAGCGCTCCGCCTCCGACTGTTGCAGGTTGCCGATTTGACCCCATACCCCGTCTTCGCCGCCGAACGTCATGGTGCCGAGGCAGAGCTCCGACACAAACAGACCGGTACCACCCAGATTTCTGTAGCGCATTTGCTTGACTCCAGTTGTGGCTGCCTGAACACGAGCGTGCCGGGCCTTTGAACCATCGCGGTGCGCCCGACGGGCTGGCCGCTCGGCCAAGTCCGTATCAGGAGGCCGCAAAGACAGGGAACGCTGGATGGCAAGTATGCGATTGCGAGCGCCGCCCCGCTAGTCGGATGCTGGCGATTTCTTGCCTGATTCTGCAAAATACGGTGAGGGTCGAATTCGACGATGCAACGGCCGTAACCATCAGCCACGGAACCTGTGATGACTACCCGCACCGCATCCTGCAGCTGTGGCCAACTTCGAGCCGACGTCACCGGCGAGCCCATTCGCGTTTCCGTGTGCCACTGCTACGCGTGTCAACGCAGAACCGGCTGCGTCTTCGCCGCTCAGGCAAGATTTGCCCAAGAAGCCGTGAACATCCGGGGTCAGGGCACGCAGTTCATTCGCATCGGCGACGAAGGCGGAAAGATGACGTTCACGTTCTGTCCGACGTGCGGCTCTACTGTGTTCTACGTCCAGGACGGCGCAGAGCAGCTCATCGCCATCCCGGTGGGCGCCTTCGCCGACTCGGGCTTTCCATCGCCCACGGTCTCGGTCTACGAGGAACGAATGCACTCCTGGGTCGCCATGCCCAGAGACATCGAGCACATCACGTAGTGCGAATTTCAACAACCTGCTAAGGGCTCAGCACATCTTCTATCCGGATCGGGAGGCGACGGACGCGCTTGCCGGTTGCGTGGAAGACCGCGTTGGCGATGGCCGGAGCCATGCCGACGAGCGCGATCTCGCCCAGGCCCTTGACGCCGAGCGGGTTGACGTGCGGGTCCTGCTCGTCGACGAAGTGCGCTTCGAGGCGGGCGACGTCGAGGTTCACCGGCACGAGATAGTCGGCCAGGTGAGCATTGACCGGACGGCCGTCTCGCGGATCCAGAACGGTGCGCTCCATCAGCGCCATGCCGATGCCGCCGACCATCCCGCCCGTGCACTGGCTCGTCGCGAGGCGCGGATTGACGATACGGCCGGCTCCATAGGCGCCGATTGCGCGCCGCACCCTTATCGTGCCGAGGTCGGGGTCGACTTCGACCTCGGCAAACACGGCGCCGAACGCGTGCATCGAATAGCGCCGTGCCACCTCGGCATCCCGCTGCGAGGAAGCGCGTGCCTCGATCGGTTGGCCGGCGCTCGCCACGATGTCCCGATAGCGCTCGCCTGGGGAGGCATCGCCGCGGCGACGCAGGCGGCCCTCGTTCCACTGCACGCCGTCCAGGGGCGCGCCGAAGACGGCCGAGCGCCGGTCCGCTAGGGCGCGCCGCGCGGCCTGCTCCTGCGCCGCGATGCAGGCAGCGCGGATCGCGGACCCGACCGACGCCATCGTCTGAGACCCGCCATGCGGCGGAGCCGGCGGGAAGTCCGAGCGGCCGAGTGCGAGGTGAATCTGCTCGACCGGCAGGCCGAGCATGTCGGCCGCGACCTGTGTCATCGACGTATACGTGCCGGGGCCCATGTCGCTGGCCGCGACCTCGACTTCGACGATGCCGTTGGCGAGCAGGCGGACCCGCGCACTCGACGGGCTGTGGATGGCGGGATAGCTCGCGGAGGCAACACCCATGCCGGTCAAGAGTCGACGGTCGCGCATCGAGCGCGGGCGCGGATCGCGCCGCGACCAGCCGAAGCGCTCGGCGCCGAGGTCGTAGCACTTCATCAGTGATCGACTCGAGAAGGGCTTGTTCTCGCCCTCGTCGATTTGCGGCTCGTTGCGTCGGCGCAGCTCGATCGGGTCGATGCCGAGCGCATAGGACAGTTCATCCATCGCGCATTCGAGAGCAAACACGCCGCTTGCCTCGCCGGGCGCGCGCATGTAGATCGGGGTGCCTGTATCCAGCGGCAGCAGCCGGTAGCGGGTGCGCACGTTGGGACAGGAGTACAGGAAGCTCGAGACCGAGGTCAGGGCCTCTATGAATTGCTCGTAACGGCTGGTCTCGCCGGTGCCTTCGTGGATCAGGCTCGTGAGCTTGCCGTCCGCGGTGGCGCCCAGGGCGACGCGTTGCACGCTACGCGGGCGGTGGCCGGTCGTTAAGAACATCTGCTTGCGGGTGAGGACCAGCTTCACGGGGCGCGCCGCCTGCCGTGCCGCGATGGCCGCGAGCGACACGTGCGGCCAGGTCCGCAGGCTCGTGCCGAAGGCTCCACCGATGAATGGGCAGATCACCTGCACGTTCTCGGCCGCAATGCCGAAGATGGCGGCGATCTCGGCCTGCTCGTTGACGACGAACTGGCTCTTGCTCCACAAGGTCAGCCGGTCGCCGTTCCAGGCCGCGACGGTTGCGTGCGGTTCCATCGGATTGTGATTTTCACGGGCCAAGTCGTACGTCGCATCGACCTTCACGGCTGCGCGCGCGAGCGCGCCATCGGCGTCGCCGCGCGACTTGTCCGCCTGAATGCGCGAGCCTGGCCGTGTGGCAGCCTGCGGGATCACGGCCTGCGCCTTCGGGTCCGACGGATCGACGACCGGCCGGCCCGCTGCGTACGTGACCCGCAAGGCCGCCGCCGCGCGTTCGGCCTGGTCCAGCGTGTCGGCGACGACGAGCGCGACGGGTTGGCCGTAGAAACGCACCTGGTCGTCCTGCAGCACGTGCAGGCGCTCGCCAACGGACGGGTCGATCGCGCCCCGGTGCTCGCGATAGGCGAGGCGGGGCGCGTTCAGATGATCGATCACCGCGATCACGCCCGGCATGCGCGAGACGGCTGTCGAGTCGATTTCCGTGATCCGACCGATGCCGACCGTCGCGCCGACGATCACCGCATAGGCCTGGCCCTTCTGGTTGAACTCGGCCGCGTAGCGGACGGCGCCGGTCACCTTGGCGCGACCGTCGACGCGGACCAGCGGTCTTCCGATCGCGTTCGCGCTCATGGGGTCTGGGCGGCCATTTCGAGCGCGCGGACGATGGTCCGCGGCAGCAATTCGACCTTGTAGCGATTGCCCGCGAGCGGGCGGGCGCCCTGCAGCGCGAACTGCGCCGCTGCCTCGAAGGCCTGCCGATCGGGAGCCTTGCCGACCAGCGCGTCCTCGCAGGCGCGCAGGCGCCAGGGACGCGTGCCGACGCCGCCGGCCGCAAGGCGCGCCTGCCGGACCACGCCGGCCTCGATGTGGACAGCCGCCGCCGTCGAGACGAGCGCGAACTCGTAAGAAGAGCGGTCGCGCACCTTCAGATAGCGCGCGCGACGCGCATGGGGACCGCCCGGCACGCGCACCTCGACAATCAGTTCGGCCGGACCCAGCGTATGTTCGAGATGGGGTGTGTCGCCCGGCAGCCGGTACAGGTCCTCGACCGCGAACGTGCGCTCGCCCTGCGGTCCGCGTACCCTCATCGTGGCGCCCAGCGCGACCAGCGAGACGGCGAGATCGGAAGGGTGCGTGGCGACGCATTGGTCGCTTGTTCCCAGGATCGCGTGCCCGCCGTTGATGCCTTCGATCGCCGAGCAGCCCGAGCCCGGGTCCCGCTTGTTGCAGGCCGCGTCGAGCATCCGGAAATAGGGGCAGCGCACCCTCTGCATCAGGTTGCCGCCGATCGAGGCCATGTTGCGCAGCTGCGGCGATGCGCCCTCGATCAGCGTCTCGGCGATCAAGGGCTGCAGGCGCTGCGTGTCGGGATGGGCCGCAACCTCCGCCATGCGGGCGAGCGCGCCGATCAGCAGGTCGGAGCCTTCGACCCGGACGCCACCCATCGACAGAGCGTTGATGTCGATAAGTCGCTCGGGACGTTCCACTTCCTCGCGCATCAGATCGATCAGCGTAGTTCCGCCGGCGATATATCGCCCACCCGCGGCGGCGGCACCGATCGCATCCTGCTCCGTGAACGCCTTCTCGAAGCGGAAGGGGATCATCGTCGGCTCTTTGCCGCCGCGTCGGCGATCGCTGCGACGATGCCCGGGTAGGCTCCGCAGCGGCAGATGTTGCCGCTCATCCAGAAGCGGATCTCCTGGGCCGAGCAGGCGTGCCCCTCCGCGATGCAGGTGACCTGGGCGCCTTCGTGCATCACGGCGAGCGTCAGGCAGGAAAGGACGCGCTTGCCATCGAGCAGGATGGTGCAGGCTCCGCAGGCTCCCTGGTTGCAGCCCTTCTTGGTACCCGTCAGATCGAGCGTTTCGCGCAGGACGTCGAGCAGCGATTGCCGGGGATCGACTTCCAGCTGTCGAGCCTCGCCGTTGATGATCAGTCGCACGCGCACCGGTTTTCGGCCTCCGGCCTGTCTTATGCGCTTGGAATTGGCTCCCCGACCAGGGCTCGAACCTGGGACCTGCGGATTACAGCGCTTGCGCGCTGGACTATCTCATCACCCTCAGCCTAGCCTGTTAGGGTGTCGGGCGCTGACGAGGTTTATTGCTTGGACTGCTCACCCTCTAGTCTCTGCACCTTCCTGCCTACGCTTACCGCTTGTCCTTCGGCAGGCTTGGCTCAGGATTCTCCCTTTTGGGGCATTCCCTGAGTTCACCCGATTTTCCTCTGCGAGTCTCCTCGTAGTGCTGCCATTCGACAGTCCGTCGCTCTACCGACTGAGCTATCGGGGAAGAACGCGCATATTACTGTAGTTCGTGTTCCTGGCAATTTTCGGTTGAGGCCGCTTGACGCGTCCATCCTTCGGGATCGCCGGCGCTTTCGTTAGGACTTCAGCACAGCCCCGATCGCGTCGCAGACGGCGTCCAGATTGCCCGAATTCAGCGCCGCCACGCAGATGCGGCCGGTGCCGACCGCGTAGATCGCGTGCTGTTCGCGCAGCCGGTCGACCTGGGCCGACGTCA
>WNFQ01002531.1_pt1 | contig 25720 bp, 25 predicted proteins | sample 5400171 | NCBI WGS metagenome assembly WNFQ01 (sample SAMN13153356, study PRJNA577476) | soil metagenome | isolation source: 20 cm soil under Madrone tree | place: USA:California | collected 2016-06-14
GTGTCGTGAAGATCAGCAGGCGCCCCGACAGAGTCAGTTTTTCAATTCCGTAGAATCCGGTTCGAGCGGCTCCCGCCACAGCCACGGCCGCGCAGATCAGTACCAGAGCACCGGTCAGCACCCACGTCGGCGGCAGTGGCCGCACCGGCTGCAAGGACGAGTGGATCGAGTCGGCGACGCGCTTCAGCAACGCCGGCTCCACCTCGTGCGCTGTCCGGGACGCCCTCTTGAGGACTTCGTCAACCTGTTCGTCTATCACGGCAGCCCCTGGGTGGCCAAAGGGCCGGGAAACATCTGGTACACCGCCAACTCTCCCGGTCATGCCATCTCCATATTCCTGACCGACGGAGCAGGCGGGGTGTTCTACAAATCGATACCCCTGCCGGGCGCACCGACCGACATCACGGTGTCCCGTGATGGCAAGTGGCTCGCCGTCATTTACAGTGCCGGCGGCAGCGGCTATGTCGCGGTGTATGCTATCGACGCCTACGGCGACCTCACGCCTGCGGCGACGTCGAGCCCGGTCGGTGTCGCCGGCTTCAGCGGGGTAGCCATCAGCGAGTAACCCGGTCATTCATTTGGATCTACTGAGTCTCGCCCGGCGGGCGTTGCCCGCCGGGCGGAGTAGTATCCCAGATACCCTGCCAGGAGGATTCCCACGGCCCCAATGACCGCCCCCACCACGAATGTGGAAAGTCCTAATACTGTGCGCGTAGACGCGCCGTTATAAGCTAAACCATGAGCGACCCAAGCCACCCCAGGCGCGGAATTCGCCCGACTGGAAGCGCCGCTGCAAAGCCTGCCGCGCCGGGACCGGCTGCGCGCCCCGGCGGTGTCGGCCCGGCCGCTCAGCCCTCCGATCCCGGCACCGCCGGGAAAGTCGTTCACGATGAGCGCGGCCACGCCGTATGGCAGTGGGTCAAGGAGACCAGCCGCATCGCCATCGAAAGTACTTCGCGGCTGCTGCGCAAACTCGAAGCGCCGGAGCTCAAGATGGAAGACACCAAGGACGAGGAGTTGCGGATCATGTCGGATTCGAGCCCCGGTGGCGGTTACGATCCCTACAACCAACCAATCAAAGCACCGAAGTCGAAGCCCAAATAAGAGTCTTGGCGCCGCCGGGCGATCGACCTGGCCGATGGCTGCTAGGTCCGTAAATAAGAGGCTCCGTTCACGTCCACAACCGCGCCCGTCATGCTCGCCGGCGCATCGAGCGTGCAGTACGTGACGACCTGCGCGACCTCGTCCGGGGTTGCGACCCTGCCCAGTGGTTGGTCGGCCAGGACTGCCTTGTCCTTCACCAGATCGGCCACTCTGTGTGTCGACACCCAACCAGGGGCGACGACGAAGACGTAGACGCCCTTCGGTGCCAGCGCTTTTGCCAGCGATTGGCTGAGCGCATTCAAACCGGCCTTGCTTGCGGCATAGCCGGGCGCCTCGGGCTCTCCCCGAAAAGCACCACGGGACGAGACGTTGACGATCCTTCCGCCGCCCTGCTCTGCCATCCTGCGCGCGGCGCAATGAGAAAGGTGTGCCGGACCGGTCAGATTGATCGCCAGCGTGCGCTGCCACGCCACTGTCCAGTCGGCGTAATCCGTAGTCAGCGGCGGATGACGCGGATAGATGCCGGCGTTGTTTACCACGGCATCAACGCGCTGCAACGCCGAAGCCTCCTGCCAGAGGCGTTCGATCGAGGTCGGATTGCCGAGGTCGCCCTGGATGATGCTGTGGCCGCCCCCCTTCATGGCTTGCCGGGTCGCTTCCGCTGCCGCCCGGTCAGAGTGGTAGTGCAGCACGACCGTGACGCCACGCAGGGCCAGCGCCTTGCAGATAGCTGCGCCAATGCCGCCCGAAGCCCCGGTCACGAGTATGTGCGTCATGCTTCAAGACTCCGTCATGAATGCTGGGTCACGAGCTCGTCGCGAAGATTGTCCCGATAGCGCTGGAGGTCACCCGTCATCGTATAGTCACCGGCGTGTGGACTCGAGCGTCAGTATGCCGCCGACCCCGGCACTGAGCTATCGTCTGTCATGAGGTGATCGCATGGGTTCTGGTGGACAGAGCGTAGCGCCTGCACCGCACGATTCGCGGCCGCCGGTGGCCGTCGCTGCGAACGGCACCCGACCGAAGATTGCCGCGAGTCTGCCGTCACTGAGCCTCGCCGCGCTCGGCGTGGTATTTGGGGACATCGGCACCAGCCCGCTGTACACCCTGAAGACGGTGTTGAGCCTCGCGGGCGACAGATCCGATGCATTCACCGTGCTCGGGTCGCTGTCGCTGGTGATCTGGACGCTGATCATCATCACCTCGGTGAAGTACGTGGCGTTCGCCATGCGCATCGACAACGACGGCGAAGGTGGGATTCTGGCCCTGATGTCCCTGTTGAGCGTGAGACGCGGCCGTCGTCCCACCATCGTTGCGGTCGGTCTGTTCGGCGCCGCCCTGATCTACGGCGACGGTGCCATCACGCCGGCGATCTCGGTGCTCTCCGCACTCGAGGGCCTGAAGATGGTCGCGCCTTCGTTCAATGCCTACGTACTGCCGGCTGCCGTTGCGGTGCTGATCGGCTTGTTCGCACTGCAGCCCCAGGGCACCGCCAGGATCGGCAAAGCGTTCGGACCGATCATGGCGCTTTGGTTCGTGGTGATGGGCGCGCTCGGGGTCTGGGGTATTGCCCAGCACCCATCCGTACTGTGGGCGCTGGATCCGCGGCACGGCATCGAGTACCTGTTCGCCGGCGGCGTCACCAGCTTCCTGGTGCTCGGCGGGGTATTCCTGTGCGTTACCGGGGCCGAGGCACTCTACGCAGACATGGGCCATTTCGGCGCAACGCCCATCCGCCTCACCTGGAGTGCCCTGGTCTTTCCGTGCCTCATGCTGAACTATGCGGGGCAGGGAGCGCTCGTGCTCGGCGGTGCGCCGACGGCGGACAACATCTTCTTCCGGCTGTGCCCGCCGGCGACGCTGCTGCCGATGGTGATTCTGGCCACCGTCGCCACCATCATCGCCAGCCAGTCCATTATCACCGGCGCATTCTCGATGACGCGTCAGGCCATCCAGCTGGGCTGGATGCCGCGGCTGCCGATCAAGCAGACTTCTCAAGAAGGTTACGGCCGGATTTATGTCGGTCCGGTGAACTGGCTGCTGATGCTCGTTACGCTCGCACTGACGGTGGGCTTCGGCAAATCCGACAATCTCGCCGCGGCGTACGGTATCGCCGTTTCGGCCACGATGCTGATGACCTCGGCGCTCCTGTTCATCGCCATGCGCGAGATCTGGCACTGGAGTCTTGCCGCGGCCGGTGCAGTGGCCGGCGTCTTTTTCGTGGTGGACGCGGGCTTCGTCGCGGCGAATCTCATGAAGATTGCTAACGGCGGATATGTGCCGCTGGTGCTGGCCGCTGTGGTGTATGGCGTGATGTGGGTGTGGCATCTGGGGTCGCAGTCCGTGTCGGCGCGCATCCAGGAGCGCCTGGTGCCGATCGGTGAGCTGTTGCGGCAACTCAGCGAGCGACATATCCCGCGTGTACCGGGTACGGCGGTGTTTCTCACGCGCGCGCAAAAGGACGCCCCACCGGTGCTCGTCTGGCACATCAAGCACAATCGCGCCCTGCACGAGCGCGTGTTCATACTCACTGCCGTGGTCGAATCGGTCCCGTGGATACGTCGCGGCGGCCGGCTGCAGGTGGAGGAAGTCGCGCCGGGAATGTGGCGCGCCACGGCCCGCTTCGGCTTCATGGAGCGGCCCGACATCCCGGCTTTGCTGCGGCAAGCCAATACACTGGGATGCAAGCTGAAGCTGGATGATGTCACCTACTATGTGGGCCATGAAACCGTGATCCCCCGCCACGACGGCAAGGGCTTGCCGCACCTGGTGGAAACCCTGTTCGCCTATCTACAGCGCAATTCCATGCACGTGAGTGATTACTTCCGATTGCCCGCGGACTCGGTGGTCGAGCTGGGACGGGAGATCGCGATCTGAGGCGCGGTGCCCTCATTGCGCACCATAAATGGGGGAGCGATAGGATGCATCGCGTGAACAGGTGCGTGGCGGTCCTGGGTCGCAGCACAGGAGCCGTACTCCTCTACGGCATGCTCGCGAATCCTGCCGCAGCGCAGCCCGCGCCCGTTACGGCGGTGCTCGACGCGCTCAGCTCCGTGCATCCCTTTGGCGAGGTCGCGATCTCGCCAAACGGAAAACGCGTGGTCTACGGCAACGTGGTTGCGGGCAAGCGTGGCGGGGCCGAGGTCGAGGTGTCGGCACTCTGGATAGCCCATGCGAGCGACGGCTCCGGCGCGGCTCGGCTGACGGCTTGCCCAGGCTCAGTGTGCGACGAGCACAGTGCTGCCTGGTCGCCCGACGGGACGCGGGTCGCGTTCGTCACGACCGATGCCACGGAGCAAACGCAGATCGCGGTCGCCACGGTCAGCGATCGCAACGTGAAGATCATCACGAGCGCTCATGGGCCGCTGGACACGCCCCGCTGGTCTTCCGACGGCAGCCGCATCGCCTTTCTCTACTCCGAGGGTGCCCCCAGGACGCCAGGGCCCCTCAATCCGCTCGCACGCGACGCAGGTCTGCTCTCCTCCACCGTGTACGAGCAGCGGCTGGCGTTGATTTCCGCGCGCGGCGGGGAGGTGGCATTGCTTGGCCCGACGGATCTGAACATCTACGAATACGATTGGTCCCCCGACGATAAGCGTTTCGTGGTCACGGCCGCGCACGGCTCCGGGGATGACAACTGGTGGATCGCCGAGCTCGACCTGCTCGATGCGCAAAGCGGTGCGTTGAGCACTCTCCTGAAACCGCACCTGCAGATCGCCTCGCCGCGCTGGTCGGGAGACGGCACACGCATCGCCTACATCGGCGGCCTCATGAGCGATGAGGGCATCACCGGGGGTGACGTCTACGTGATGCCGGCCGCCGGCGGAGCGCCCGTTAACGTTACTCCAGGTCTGGCTGAGTCCGCACAGACGATTACCTGGAATGCTTCCGCAACGCGCATCGTGGCCACGGAGTTTGCCGCGGGCGACGAAGTGCTCGCCAGTATCGACGTGGACTCGAAGTCGCAGCGCGAGCTGTGGCGCGCCCCGCAGATGATCTGGGCGAATTGTCTGCTTGGCTTTACGCCAGGCGACGCGGGGCTATCGCTTTCAAAGAATGGGGCATTCTCGGCAGTCATTCGGCAATCGTACACCTCGCCACCTGAAGTGGAGACCGGGCCGCCGGGCAAGTGGAAGCCCATCACCAGGGCCAACGCCGGCGTAAAACCGATCACCGGCAAGGCGACGAACGTGTTCTGGAAGAGCGACGGCTTCGGCGTTCAGGGAATGCTGATCGAGCCGCCGTCGGTCGTGCAGGGAAGACGCTACCCTCTGGTTGTCGAGGTGCACGGCGGCCCGGCGTACGCGCACTACCCACTCTTCCCGGCCCACCCGGATTCGTTTGATGCGCTCCTCGCGAGCCAGGGCTACTTCGTGTTCAAGCCCAATCCGCGCGGCAGCTACGGGCAGGGCGAGGCCTTCACACAGGCCAACGTCAAGGACTTCGGCTACGGCGACCTGCGCGACATTCTCAGCGGCGTGAACACCGCGCAGAAGGCGGCACCGATCGATCCTGAGCGGATCGGGATCACCGGCTGGAGCTACGGCGGCTACATGACCATGTGGGCCCTGACGCAAACGGACCGCTTCAAAGCGGCGGTCGCCGGCGCAGGACTCTCGGATTGGCTCAGTTACTACGGCACGAACAACATCGACACGTGGATGATTCCCTACTTCGGCGCCTCGGTTTACGACGATCCGAAAGTGTACGAGCGCAGTTCACCGATGACGTTCATCAGGAACGTGCACGCCCCGACTCTGATCGTAGGCGGCGATCGCGATGCGGAGGTGCCGGTCACGCAGTCCTACGAATACTGGAACGCGCTGCGGCGGCTGGGCGTAAAGACCGAGTTCGTCGTTTACCCCGACGAGGGTCATTTTTTCTTCAAACGTGCCGATCAGGTCGACGTCGCTTCGCGCCTCCTCAATTGGTTCGATACTTACCTGTAAAGCGCGGGCCGCTCGAGCCCCCCCTGTCCCACAACCCCGATAGCGAGCGCAACTTCGCCGCCCGCGCCGACCGGCGCGTCGAAAGACGGGAAGTGTGACCCACATCTCCATATCTGGTTCTCCAGCAGCCTGCCTCGTGGTGGTATCTTCTTACACACATCCCGGGAGCGCCGATCGTCGTGAGTGTGGAGGCAAGAGCAGAGACGATGACCGAGATCTGGCCGCAGTGGCAGAACCAGGTCATCAACGGGGTCTATCCCTTGCGCCGCTTTCTGAGCGGCTCAGACCACAGCGCGGTATTCCTTACTGAATGCAAGGCACAAGACGTTCCTACTGCCGCGATCAAGCTCATCCCGGCTGCGCGGGCACTGACGGAGGCTCAGCTCTCGCACTGGATGACGGCTGCCGGCCTCTCCCATCCCCACCTGATTCGGCTTCTCGACGCAGGTCAGTGCCAGCTCGGGGGTCAGCAATTTCTCTTCGTCGTAATGGAATATGCCGAACAGAATCTATCTCAGGTCCTTCCCCAGCGGGCCCTGACTGCCGAGGAAGTGCGGGAAATGCTCGGCCCCACTCTCGACGCCCTGGCTTTCCTGCATCGCAGAAACCTGGTGCAGGGCCGGCTTAAGCCGGCAAACTTTCTGGTGGTCAATGATCAACTGAAACTGGCGAGCGATACCATCCGTCCCGCCGGTGAACCCAGGGCAATCATCGCTAAGTCTTCCCTCTACGATCCTCCGGAAGCAAAAAACGGCATAACTTCCGCGGCCGGCGACATCTGGGGTCTCGGTATAACCATGGTTGAGGCTCTCACCCAAAGCCTTCCGTGGCCTGGTGAACAAGCCGAAACGGCCTCCCTGCCCACGACTCTTCCTCCGGCATTCGTGGACACCGTACAGCGATGCCTGAGTCACAACCCCGCCAGCCGTCCGACGGCCGCCGATTTGGAAGCCCAGTTCAAGGGCGCGCCACAAGCTCCCGTGGCTTCTGTGCCTCAGGTTGTCGTTCACGAAGCGCCGGGCCGAGCCGCCCCTCCACAGGAGTCGCCCAAACAGCGCTGGCTCGTGCCGGCCATCATAGCGCTGGCAGTCCTCATACTATCGGCCGCAGTTTGGGCTGGCTTGGGTCTGTTTCAGAACCATCCCAAGTCGCAATCGGTTTCAAGTACTCCTCAGACTTCTCCTACCCTTCATACTTCTTCTGTTCTTCAAGCTTCTTCGCAACAAACTGCCGGCGCGCCGGCCGCGGCTTCGCAGATTCCCGCAACGCCTCTGTCAGTGCCTCCCAAGGTCTCCGCTCCTTCGGCCAGCGCGAAGTCAGTGGAGCGTAAGCCCACGCCCTCGCGCCCTGTTTCTCATCGGTCGGATCAACCCGCACAACCGTTGGCGGACGCCCCACCCGCCGTAGTCCATGAACAGATTCCCGCCGTTCCGCACGGCGCACGTCGGACGATTCACGGCCATATCAAGGTCGCGGTGCTCGTGAACGTCGATCGCTCGGGCAATGTCACCGACGCGATGCTGCAAAACCCGGGGCCAAGCTGGTATTTCGCCCGCCTGGCAAGGGACGCCGCCAGAAAATGGAAGTTCGCCCCAGCAGACGATAAAGACTCTCGGCAGTGGCTGTTGAGGTTCGAATTCGCTCGCGGCGGCACCACCGGACACGCCACCACCCCGCGGACCTAGTCCCATCACGCCGCCCGCCGCTCCCGGCGGGTCGTCCTTACACCGAACTACTGAGAATAATTCTTCGCAGGAGGTGCCTGTGGCACTGTGCCTGGTCTTCGGCGCAGTGGCAGAGGAGCGTCACGCGACCGGCGGTAGCGAGTTGCTTGACGAGGCGCAGCGTGAACTTCTGGCCGTGGTTCCTGATGGTTCGGCTGCGCTTGTCGATCGGGCCATCAAGGTATAACTCCTTTTGATATTCGCGGGAGAACCGGGCCCACGAGACTTTGCCGTCCTGAACGGCGGATAGAAGGCGCTCGCTCGGACCCAGGTTGGGCATCCAGACGTCGTACCGGGATGCTGGCAGACCGCGCCCGCGGAATCGCGTTACTAAAATTCGAAGGCCATCACTCTTGCGATTGATGGGGGTCCGGACACTCTTCGTTCTTAGCATCGACCGTCACTCGGGGAATAGGCCGTGGCCAGCGCCGCATCGGCGCGATCGATGCCACTCAAGGTCCAGCCGTTTTCAGCTTCTCTTCCGCATAAAGCGATAGCTCGATCATGCGTTCGAGCAGCTGCTCCGGGGGAACACCGGTGAAGTTCTTCAGTACGAGCTCCTTCACATAGAGGCGTACGAGATAACGGAGTTGCAGCGCGCGATTTTTCGTTGCGAATACGAAATCGCGATGCCCGTTGTTCACAATGATGAGATTGCGCTCGGCGTCGAACCGGGATCTCCATAGCTCCCCCGCCGCCCGCTCGAACGTGTAGCCCGGAAGGCCTCGCGCATTGACGATCGCGCTGCTCATCGTGGCCTCGAGGCTGGCGGCGATCGTGATCAATGCTTCCGCGGTGCAGGTGACGTCATGCTGGGTTACCGACGCGTTTAGCCGCGCGAGACCGGGTGTTGCAGGTGCCAGGTACTCGACTTCCTGGTCGACCGTGCCGGCGAGTGAGCCACCGCCTTCAGCGATCTGCCAGGAAAATTGCAGATCCTCCTCCACGCGCCGGCGGGAACGATCCCGTGGCAGCGCGCGAAAGCGCCGTCGCGCGTTGACAGGTGTTGTACTGGAGGCCGGTGAGATCACGACACTGAACAGTGGTCCCGCATAGTCGAAGAAGTGCCGCTGCATTCCAAGGTTGAAGGCTGGCTCGGTTACGCCGAGCTCACCCGGCTCCCTCTCTCCTGTCGTTGATTCGACTTGCGCGCCGCCGGGCCGCCGCAGCCCGCTCTCGTTGCGGGCGAGTGCCTGGATGTCGAACCAGTCGTACTCCTCGGGCGGCAGCGCGAGGAGCGCCTCACGAAACGCGCGCTGGATCGCACGCAGCGACTGTTGGCTCGCCTGTTCTTCCTGCGCCCGCTCCTGCGCCTCGATCAGCCCCTGCAGGTGCGCTTCGAGCGCTTGCATGGCCTCCAACAGGGCGGCGTAACGCTCGTCGTGAATGATGCCGGTGCGCGTGCCGGGCGTGAGACTCAGGAATGGCACATCGACCAGCCCCTGTAGATACCGGGACGACCATGGTGCGTGCTCGAGCCCGGGCAGTGTCGCAAGGTCCTCGATGACTCGGGTCCCGGCACGAGTGAGTGCGACCCGACAGCTGTCGGCGGGCTCGGCGAGATAGAGTTCCGCGTAGGCATCGCCGAACGGCGTGCGGACCGCGGGGAGTTGATGCAGCAGTTGTCCCTCATACGCGCGCGGTTCGACCTCGTACTGCTTGCGCGCAACCTTGTCGACAACGGTCACGCGAACCTTAGCGCTGCGGATCCGGTCGCGCAGCTCCGAGGCCAGATACCACTGGATCTTCTCGCCCGAAAGTGTACGGATTCCCTCCAGCAGCGGGTTGATGCGGAGTTCCGTGCCGCCCTCGGCGAACAGGACCCGCCGCGGGCTCACCGTGTAACCCGGGTCGCCCTTACTCATCGTCATCTGGTAGGAGCGCTGGTCGCTGCCCGCGGAGATCATCGTAAGCTTGTCGCCGACCGTCCAGAAGGACAGCAGTCCGATCCCGAACTCGCCCTGTATGCCGTTTCCGGACCCTTCTGCCTTCAGTCGCCGCTTGACCGAATCACCGATATGCGTCGCGACGTATTTGAAGTTCGGCCGACCCTCCTCATCGCGGGGCACGCCGTCGCCGTCATCTTTGATCGATAGATAGTGCTCGCCGTGCTCCCGGCCGCGCGTGATCGTAACGGTCTGCGCGCGCGCGTCGATGCTGTTCTCGACGAACTCGGCGATGGCCTTCAAGGGGTTCCCCTGCGAGAGTGCGATGATACGGATCGCGTTCCAGTCATCGCCGATCCTGAGCTTGCCGCGATCGGCGCCCCTCCCCTGCCGAGGGGCCTTCGACTTCGATCGCCGTGCGGAGCTGTCACCGGAATCGGGAAGATCCATGGATGAGTCCTCTGTGACTAGAGCCGAGTTCCCGTGGATTCCGGCAACGAATCAAGCCAGGGATTGAACACGGCGACACGTGCCTTGAGGTAATCGCCGGTGTCGCGCGAGACGATCGTGAGGCCATGATACTGGCCGGTCGCGGCAATGATCAGGTCGGGCTGGGAAAACGTATGGCCCGCTTTGCGGCCCTCCTCGACCAGCAGTCTCCACTTAAACATGATGTCTTCGGTAATCGGCAACACACGCTGCTCGAACATCGGGCGCACTTTGCGGGCAAGCCAGTCGTTGAGCGCGGAGCGGCGAGCGACCTCGGGCAGCAATTCGATGCCGAAGCGAATCTCGGCCAGCGTCACCGTACTGAGGTAGAGCGATTCGAGCGGCTGCGCCTCGATGAACGCCAGCACCTGCGGTTCTGGCCTCGGGCGCCGAATTTCCGACAAGATATTGGTATCGAGTAGCCATCCCGTCACGGCGTCACGTCGCGCACTGGCAGGGGGGTGCGCCTTGGCTCGATATCAATGTCACGATGCGGGGATGCCTGCACGGCCTCAATCAGCGCTTTTCCCGTGATGCTGCCCTTGAGGCGCCGGAAGTCCTCCGCGGCAATGACGACCACCTCGTCGCGTCCGTGCACCGTCACATGCTGCGGCCCCTCGCTGCGAACCTTGCGGACGAGTTCGCTGAAGCGGGCCTTCGCGTCCTGAAGCAGCCAGTAGCCGGTGCGCGGCTTGGCAACACGCGGTTTTCGCGCTTTCGGCGCGGCGGACCTTTGTTTTGATAATCTAGTCATACTGACTAGATTACCATAGGGCCGACCCCCTCTCAAGGCAAGCACGGCCCACCGTGGGTCGAATTTCCCTGCCGGCGCGGCCGCGGACCAGGAAGTGACGCGGCGCGAGCCGATCTGCCGCGCTACCGCGCCTTGCGCAAGGACAGGTTGACCCGACAGGCACCCAGGGCCGGATGCCGCCCGTCCTTCAGCGGCTGCACACCGTGGAATCGGAGCCGGGCCGGGCCGCCCCAGACCACCACGTCTGCATGGGCCAGCGGGACCCGCCGCGGGCGGTCGGCCCGGCGGTGACCGCCGAACAGGAATACCGCCGGCAGTCCGAGTGATATGGAGACGATCGGGGAGTCAAGGTCCCGTTCATCCTTGTCCTGATGAAGCGACAGCCGCGCACCGGGCTCGTATCGATTGATGAGGCACGCGTCGGGCCCAAACTCAGCAAAGCCGGCAGCCCCCGCGGCTTCAACCGCGAGTTCCCGGAACACCGGCGGCATCTCGGGCCAGCACGCGCCGCTCAGCGGGTCGAGTGCGTCGTAGCGATATCCGCTGCGGTCCGTGACCCAGCCAGCGGCCCCGCAGTTGGTCATGGCGACCGACATGCGGTAGCCGCCCGGCGTGGTCATGAAGCGAAAGGGACTGCGTTGAGCCACTTCCTCCAGTGCCGCAAGCAGGGCTGCGGCTCTTGGGTTCGCGAAGGCGCGCAGCAGCATGGCGCCCGGGCCGAGCGTTTCGCGGCGCGGCTGCGCGTACCCGTCCACAAACAGGTCGAGCGGCGTGTCAGGCTCTGCACCCATGGTTCCGTGCGCTCACCGGGCGTCGTGAAATATCACGCCCAGGGTGTGACGGTGTCCGGTGCGAACCCGGCTGACGCCGTGACGAAGATTCACGCGATACACTCCGCGGGTGCCTGCCACAGGGCGATGATGCACCGCGAAGATTACCGCGTCTCCCTGGCGAAGCGGCACGACTTCGGCCCGCGACTGCAGGCGGGGCCGTTGCTCCGTGATGATGAACTCGCCCCCGCTGAAGTCCACACCCGGCTGCGACAGCAGCACCGCCACCTGCAGCGGAAAGACGCACTCTCCGTAGAGATCCTGGTGCAGGCAGTTGTAGTCACCGACCCCGTACTGAAGCAGCAGCGGGGTGGGACGGGTCTGGCCGGCCGCGCGGCAACGGGCTACAAATTCTTCGTGCGCCATCGGGTGACGAGCCGTCACGCCCAGCCGCTCGTTCCAGCGATTGGCGAGCACCGCGAGCGGCGGGTAGAACTCAGCGCGCAGTGCGGCGATGCTTTGCGGCAGCGGGTAGGAGAAGTACCGGTACTCACCCCGCCCGAATCCGTGGCGACTCATCACTACCCGGGTACGAAAAAGCGAGTCGTCCGCGTACCAGTGCGCGATGCGCTGACACTCGGAGCGGGTGAGGAGGCTCTCGATCATGGCATTGCCATGAGCATCGAGATCCTGCGAAAGCCGGTGCCAATCAAGAGCCCTCACCCGGCCCGCAATGCCGGGCTGCCGGGGGTCTTCAGGCGCCCCGCGCTGTCGGGAGACTCCCGCCAGCGCGGCCATCATCGGCCCGACTCGAGCGTGAGGAGCGCACGCTTGCGCTCGATGCCCCAGCGATAGCCGGACAACGCTCCGTCGTGGCGCACGACGCGATGACAGGGGATCAGCACCGCCAGGGGATTGGCGGCGCAGGCCTGCGCCACCGCCCGCACCGAGCGCGGTGCCCCGATGCGCCGCGCGACTTCCGCGTAGCTCACGGTAGACCCCGCGCGAGTCGCCCGCAGTGCCCGCCAGACTCGTTGCTGAAAGGCTGTGCCGCGCACATCGAGCGGAAGATCGAGGCCGAGGCGTGGGTTCTCGATGACACGCGCGACGTGAGCGGCCAGTGCTGGACGATCGCAGCCCGCAGGGCCGCGTCCGCGCGCGAATTGCGATCGGGCCTGCAGCGCTTGCAGGGCCGAAAGCCCGCCCGTGCCGCTTCTTCCGCGGTGGCATGGAACTCGACGTTCTCGCGCCTGGCGGGACGCGCGGGGCAGGAGGGCCGGCAATACACGCCCGTGGTTCTCACCGAATAAAAGAACTTCCCGTCCGAGCGCTTGTCGCGCGTGGCGATCGCGGTCCACCGGGGATCGGCGTTGCTCGCCGGCTGCGACTGTTGCACTGGCTTGGCCGAGGTCATTATCCGCACTCCTTTGAAGGGTTGAAGGGTTCAGGCCGTTATTGTTGTGTTTGGTGCCGGCGCGCGCAGCCCGATTCTTGCTGGCGCCCGAACCCGTCACCAGGCCTGGCGCGACTGCCCGCTCAATGAGCCGCCTGCGCCGAGCCGGGCACCGTGGCCTCGTAGTGGTGAACACGCTCGGGGTGCGTAAGCAGGAAGCGGTCGTCCTCGGGGAAATAGCGCGAGCGCCCGTAGTCCGCCCCTGCGAATGCCTTGATGGCCTCGGTGTCGCTCCACCAGCTCAGGGTAACGATCTCGGAGCGCTCCGAATCCAGGTCGCGCACCGCGACGCTGGCGCCAAGGTTCCCCGGCGTGCGCAGGTAGGCAGCCAGGCCGGTCGCCTTCACGTATTGCACGTATTCATCCTTAAGGGCGCGTTTGATCTCAGCACGCCACTCTCTCAGCACTGCCATAGCATTCTCCCAGTCATGTGGTGACCCGGCGCTCGCGGACGTCCGGTGTCTCGAGGATCAGCAGGACGCTGGCGAGCACCAGTGCCGATGCCAGAATCATTCGCATGGTCAGTGCCTCCCCGGCGACGAAGTAACCCAGGGCGACCGCCACCAGCGGATTCACATAGGCGTGGCTCGCGACCTGCGTCGCGGGCATGCGCGCGAGCAGCCAGACGTACGCGGTAAAGCCGAGCAGCGACCCCGCGACGATCAGATACGACAGTGCCAACCCCGCGCGCAGCGAGATGTGGGGAAACGAGTGCAGCTCGCCCGTGGCCTGCGACAGCGCCAGCAGCACCGCCCCACCCAGCATCATCTGCGCGCCGGCAGCCAGCGGCAGCGATTTCGGGCGTGGCATGGAGCGCGTCAAAACCGCCCCGAGTGACCAGGCCGTGCCACCAGCCAGGATCACCACGCACGGCAGCCCCGGGAACGGCTGGTCATTGCGGATCAGGAGCCACGCCACCCCGCAGAACCCGAGCACCACCGCGGCCAGCGTGCGCCAGCGAAACGGCTGCTGACGAAATACGAACACCTCCAGCGCGACCGTCGTGATGGGCAGCGTCGCTTCGATCACCGAAGTGATGCCGGAGGGCACGTACTGCTCAGCCCAGAAGAGCGCGCCGTAGGTCGCGACGAACATGCACAGCGCGATCGTCGCGATGCTGCGCCACTGTCTCGCTGAAGGACTGGGCTGTCCGCGCAGGCGCATGAACACATAGAGCAGCGCGCCGGCGATCAGAAAGCGCACGCCGCTACTGAAGAACGGCGGGATTTCCAGCACGGCAATCCGGATGGCCAGGAACGTCGCACCCCACAGGATATAGATGGCCGCGAAAGCCAGCAGCACGCGCACGTCGAGGCGCCGGCCGCGGCTTGCGGGTACGTCCGTGATAACCGTTGAATTATCCATAGACGGTTATGATAAACCTGGACACCCGAAAAGTAACCTGTAAACTCACATTCAGAGGTTATGAACTCATACTCGCAATCCCCGGCGGCGGCGCCGCTGTTCGACCTCAGCGGCGGACACCCGGCGCTCGATTTGGTCAATACACTGGACCATCGCTTTGGTGATGAAGGCCGCGTCGAATTGCTCGCCGGCTACGGCGCTCTGCTCGGGTTCGCGCTGCAGACCGGGCTGCTCGACCCAGGGCAGGTGCGGCTGCTGACGAAGTCGGTCAAGCCGCAGGCTGCCGCGCGGGCCTTACGCTCGGTACGGGAACTGCGCGAAGCGCTGGCGGCTGCGTTTTACGGGAGCCTGGAGAGGCGCCCTCCCCTGGCCGCCGATGTCCGCACCCTCGAGCGGCATTTCCTCGCTTCGGAACGGCATCGGGAGCTGCGCTGGCAGGAAGCGGCGGCGCGGAACGGGCAACCGGCGATGGCATGGCAGTGGGGTCGCTTCGCAAAAGAAGCGGAGCTCCCGGTTTGGATCCTCGCCGAGCGCGCAGCGCAGCTCATGCTGTCGGATGCGATGCAGCGGGTGCGTGCCTGCGGGGCGGACACCTGTCGCTGGCTCTTTCTCGACACGAGCAGGAATCACACCCGTCGGTGGTGCAACATGAAGGTGTGCGGGAACCGCATGAAGGCGCGGCGGTTCCAGGCGCGTCGCGGAGCCGAGCGCTAATATACGATCGCCCGGCAGGCGAGCCAGTGCGACCGAGCCAGTGCGACTGGGAGCAACGTGCAGGAATCACGAGGTAGCGCGCAAGACCGAGCGCAGCGCGACCGGAAATCACGCCTGCCGATCAGCATGGCGGCCGCTCGCCGTGCGACTCAGGCCGCGACGGCCCCGGTGCGCGGACTCGCGGAATTGCTCCTGCTGCGCCCCGGACCGTATGCGCGCGCTTTTGAGAACCTCATCCTCGCGCTGATCGTGTTGAGTGTCGCATCCATCGGCGTGGAAGCGATTCCGCGGCTGCCCGCTTGGGCCACGCGTGCGCTGCGCGCCGAAGAGATGGCCGTCGTTGCCGTGTTTTCGCTCGAGTACCTGCTGCGCATCGTGACGGCGCGGGGGAAGCTCGCATTCATCTTCAGCTTCCATGGACTGGTGGACTTGCTCGCGATCGCGCCGTTCTACCTCGCAGGCGTCGACGCACGCTGGCTGCGGGTGCTGCGCCTGCTGCGGCTCCTGCGCGTGTTGAAACTGCAGACGCACATTCTTGAAGCCACCGTCGCCGAGCGTACCCGCGAGCTCGCCGACAAGAATGCCGCCCTCGCGCTGGCACAGGCACAGATCAAAGCCGAACTGGACGTCGCGCGGGCGCTGCAGCTTGCGATCCTGCCGGCGACGTTCCCCGCCAAACCCGGGTGTGACGGCGCAGCGCGGATGATTCCGGCGACCACGATGGGCGGGGATTTCTACGATTTCATCGAGTTGTCGGACGGTCAGATCGGATTGGCGATCGCGGATGTCGCCGGCAAGGGCGTGCCGGCGGCGTTTTTCATGGCGGTGGCGCGCACCAACCTGCGTGATCTGGCTGCACGGTACCCCGATCCCGGCGCGTGCCTGGCACAAACCAACGAGGCATTGTGCGCGCAGAATCCGATGGATCTGTTCGTGACGGTGTTCTACTGTGTGTTCGACCCGCGAACCGGCGTGCTGCGCTATGCGAACGCCGGCCACAATCCCCCGTACGTGAGGCGCGCCGACGGGGCGATCGAGATTCTGAGCGGAGCGGGCGGAGTGGCGCTCGGCGTGATGCCGGGCGGGGTATTTCCCGATCACACGGTACGGCTGCTGCCCGGAGACCGCCTGGTGCTCTATACCGACGGCGTGACGGAGGCCTTCAACTCAGCGGATGAGGCCTACGGCACGCAGCGGCTGCTCGCCGAGGTGCAGGCGCACGGCGACGGAACCGCTGCAGCGCTCATCGAGCGCATCTGTCGCAGCGTCACGAGCTTTGCCGGAACCGCCCCGCAATCCGACGACATTACGCTCACCGTGCTCACTCGGCGGGCGCCGTAGGCGCTGCCGCGCGACATCAATGAACATCCGTTTCGAAACGCTCGCGCTCGCCACGGTGGTGATCCCGGAGGGCAGGCTTGATTTCGGCGCCGCGGGCGGGTTTCAACGCCAGGTCGAGGAGGTGCTCGCCGCCGCAGGGACCGCGTCCGCAGCGGTGATCATCGATTGCAGCGCACTCGACTACGTCTCGAGCGCCGGCCTGCGCGTGTTCCTGCTGGCGACGCGGGCAGCGCAGCGTGCCGGCATCTGGTTCGCGCTGTGCGCGCTGACGCCTGCGGTGCGCGAAGTGTTCGACCTGAGCGGCTTCAGCCGGATCATCAGCGTGCACGCCGACCGCGCAACGGCAGTCGCACAGGCTCCGCAAACGCCGCATGAATGAGCGACGCACGACCGTACCGAGCGATCCGGCGCAGCTGCCGGTGCTGATGCAGTTCCTGCAGGAGTTCTGGTCGGCTGCCGGCCTGCCGCCCGCACAGGCACTGACCTTCGAGCTCGCGCTCGAGGAAGTATTCATGAACGTCGTCATGCACGGCGCGCCTGCAGGCACGGCGCTGCGCATCGAAGTGTCGCTGGAATTGACCGACTCGGGGCTCACGATGACCGTCGAGGACGACGGCCCGGAGTTCAACCCGCTCTCATTGCCGCCGCCGGACGTCACGGCGAGCCTCGGCGAGCGCCCGGTCGGTGGGCAGGGCGTGTTCCTGGTGCGGCAAATGATGGAATCGGTCAGCTACCAAAGAGTCGGGATACGCAACCAGCTCACCATGACCAAGCACCCATCCGCTTGAGCGGAAATGGACGGTGCCATCCCAGCGAGCCCAGGCAGTCGGTGCAAGGACCGATGAATGCGCGTAGCTTATGAGCGAGGGGAGTCCGCGAGACGCGGCGTCGGGTGGTAACGGCTGCCTGAGGCGGTCCGCAACCAACACGTCCAGACAGTTAACATAAGAACGCGCAGATGTTCGAGATCCAACTGGGTCCGGCAGGCGAGGTCCTGATGGCGGGGCGGCTCGACGCCACGCAATGCGATGCTGCACTGCGATTCCTGAACGCAGTCCCCGAACCGCGGGTCATCGACCTCGCCCGGCTCGAGTACATCGCAAGCTCAGGGCTGCGCGTGTTTCTGCTCACCCAGAAGCGGGCCAGGGGATCGGGGGCGGGCCTCGTGCTGATCAACCTCAGCCCGCAGATCCATGACATTTTCCATTACGCCGGCTTCGACCGGATCATCGACATGACGCGGGCGGCAGGCTAGCGAGGTGGCTCCCACAACTGAACGAGGCCGACCCGACCAACCTTTTGTGTGCTGAGCGGTACTTGTGACAGAGGACGATGACGCGACGCTGGTGCGGCGCTGTCGGGAGGGGGACCGGACGGCCTTCGAGCAGCTCGTGGTGCGGTACCAGAAGCCGGTCTTCAACGCCGCCCTCCGTCTGCTGCGCGATCCGGAGGACGCGAGGGACGTCGCGCAGACCACGTTCCTGAAGGTGTACGAGCGTATTGGCGACTACAACCCGAGTTTCAAGTTCTACAGCTGGATCTACCGGATTGCCATCAATGAATCCCTCAATGCCCTCGGCTCGCGAAAACCCTGCGAGGGGTTCAATGGCGAGGAGGCCGACGCGGCTCCGGGGCCGGAGCGACAACTCGAGGGCCAGCAGATCGGCCGGGCGATCGAGGAGGCGCTGATGCGCATCAAGCCCGAGCTCCGAACTCTCATCGTGCTCCGGCACTTCATGCACCTGAGCTACCAGGACATGGGCGACATCCTCCTGCTCCCCGAGAAAACCGTGAAATCGCGGCTCTACAGTGCTCGCCAGCTGCTGCGGGATCGCCTGCTTCAGGGCGAAGTGATCTGACATGGCCGATAGCGGGCGCCTCGCACTGATTCACGCCGAGATCGATGGCGAGCTCGACGGGCGTCAACGCGCCGAGCTCGCGCGTGCCCTGCTCGCCGATCCCGAGATCCAGGTGCTGCGCGAGGATCTGCGGCGTGTGTGCGCGGCGCTCGATGTGCTCGAGGATGTCGACCCGCCGCAGCAGCTGCGGCAGAGCATTCTTGATGCGCTGCCACAATCGACCCCATCACGGGCGCGGTCCTGGTGGTCCGCGCCTCGCTTGCGCTATGCCGCCCTCATCGCCGGCATGCTCGCCGTGGGGACAATCCTGTACGAGACCGTCGAGAGCCCGCGGCCCGCCACGAACGACCTGGCAGGCACTATGGCGGCGGCGGATGCACCAACCACCCTCGATACGGTTCGGCTCAGCAGCGAAGTAGTCTCAGGTCGCGTGAGCCTCTACCGCGACCGCGCGGGGCTGGGTCTTAAGTTCGAGCTGGTGGCGAGTGCTCCGGTGGACCTGCTCGTTGCAAGCGAGGGTCGCACTCTAAGGGTCAACGGCCTCGGCGTGCGGGACGCACCCGGGGGGCCGCGGACAACGGTCGCGTTGCCCGGATTCGGCAGGAGTGGGGAGGCTGTGGAGGTCACCTTCCTCATGGCCGGCCGTGAGGTGGGCCGCGCAACGCTCCGGCTGCCCAAGGATCGCTGAGCGCGTTTTTCCTTCTATGTGTACCAACTTTTTGCGGTGTCTACGGTAGTTATTGCAGAACGGTCATTCGATGAGTGTTTTCCCAAACCCTGTGGGGAGGTTTTATGGCTAGTAAGACAGTGTGGATCGTGGGTGGGGTCGTGGTTGCAATCGGCGCAATCGCCTACCTGAGCTACAACAAGGCGCCGGCGGGTAAGGATGCTGCCGGGACCATCGTCGAGGCGAAGCGCGCCCGCGCAGACGGCACGAACTCGTTCAACCCGTCGCCGACGGCGAGCACGACCGAACAGAACGCATCCGATGCGTCGAAGGCAATGGCAGGCCCGGATGCCGCGAAGGATGCGGCGACGGCGGCGAGCGGCTCGGGGGACAATATGCGGCGCGCCCAGATGGAGGGCGGCACCAAGTCGAGCGCCAGGAATATCAGTGCCGAGTCAGCGGATGCGGCGGCGGCGGCCAGCGGTCACTCCGCGAGCAACCTGCGGGGATCGAGCTCGGCCGCAACGTCCCAAAGCGCGATCCAACAGAAGGCCAGCGCCGAGTCGATGCAGAAGAAGTAATCCGCTCCGCTCCGCGCCGCTGCGCGGCATTGGAGTCGAAAGTATGGGAGTGGCCCGAGCGTTACCCGCGGGCCACTCCGCACTTCTTGCGTAACACCCGCGACGGCTGTCTGCATGAGTGCAGACAGCGTGGGATTGCGCACGTCAAAGTCTCAAGGCGCGGGCAGTTCTGGCGGGGCTTTGCGACGGCCCTTGTCGCGCTCGGGGCCGCATTGCCCACCCGGGCCGCAGATCTTGAGTTCGTCGAGACCAAGGAGCTGCGGATCGTCTATTTCGATCCGGGTGAAAATCACCTCGTGCCGCGCGCGACGCAGGGCTTCCTGAGCGGCCTCGCAACACATGAGCGGTTGTTCAACTACGTACCCGACGGGCGCATAAGCGTTCTCCTCCAGGACTTCAGCGACCGCGCCAACGCGACGGCGATACCGGCGCCACGCAACCGGATCTTCCTCGACATCGCCCCGTCCAATGAGCCGTACGAGACCGTCTCGTCCGCTGAGTGGTTCGGATGGACCGCGGCGCACGAGCTCACACACATCGTCGACAACGATCGCGCGAGCCCGGCCGATGCGCGTTTCCGCCGCCTGTTTCGCAGCAAGGTGGACGTCGACTCCGCACACCCCGAGACGCTGCTCTACAACTACCTGACCACCCCGCGTCTTACGGCCCCACGCTGGTACCAGGAGGGGAGCGCGGTGTTCATGGAGACCTGGATGAGCGGCGGTGTCGGCCGAGCGCAGGGTGGGTACGACGAGATGGTGTTCCGCGCGATGGTGCAGGAGAACACCAGGTTCTACGACCCGCTCGGGCTCGTGTCGAAGGGTACCGAGATCGACTTCAAGACCGGCGCCAACGCTTACCTGTACGGCACGCGCTTCGTGGATTACCTGGCGCTCACCTATGGCCCTCAACGCCTGCTCGCCTGGTGGCGACGCGACGCCGACAGCCGCCGCTACTATGCCCACGATTTTCAGCGGGTGTTCGGCCTGCCATTGGATGAGTCCTGGCGCCAGTGGATCGACTGGGAGCACGGCTTCCAGCGGCAGAACCTGTTGGCGGTGCGCGAGCACCCGGTCACCGAATACCGTGACCTCACTAACAAGGATCTCGGCGCGGTCTCGCGCACCTACCTCTCGGCGGACGGGACCAAGCTGCTCGCAGCCGTCAAGTATCCCGGGCAGCTCGCGCACCTCGCGTCAATTGGCCGCAGCGATGGCAGGGTGACTGAGATCAGGGAGGTGAAGGGCGCGAGCGGCTACACCGTGACCTCGCTCGCGTACGACCCTGCGGCGGGGACCCTCTTCTACACAACGAACAACAACACCTACCGCAACCTCGAGGCGCTCGAGCTGCGCTCCGGCAAGTCGCGCATGCTGCTGCGGGCCGCGCGCATCGGCGACATCGTCTACAACCCCACCGATCGTTCGCTGTGGGGCCTGCGGCTCAACAACGGATTCGTCATACTCGTGCGAGTCCCCTTCCCCTACAAGGAGTGGCAGACGCTGTATGTCTTCCCACGCGGGGAGAGGGCCTTCGATCTTGATCTCTCTCCCGATGGGGCGCTGGCGTCCGTGTCTGTGTCGGGACCGGGCTTGAGGCCGGGCTCGCCACAGGTGACGCAGGTCAGGGTGCTGCGCGCCGATGCGCTCGTCAGGGGCGACGCCACCCCGTTGCACACGTTCGCGATGGGAGCCGCGGTGCCGGAGGGCTTTGTGTTCTCGAAGGATGGCCGCTACCTGTACGGCAGCAGCTACTTCACGGGCGTATCGAACATCTATCGCTACGAGCTCGCGACCGAGACACTCGCGGCGGTCAGCAACGCTGACGTTGGTTTTTTCCGCCCGCTGCCGCTCGATGATTCTCAGCTGATCGTGCTGCGCTATGCGGCCAAGGGGTTCGTTCCGACGCTGATCGAGGCAAGACCGACCGAGGACCTGAGCGCGGTGACCTTCCTCGGCGAGCAGGTGGCGGCGAAGTACCCGGAGGTGCAGGGCTGGGTCGCCCCCACCCCTTCGACGATCCCCTACGAATCCCAGATCCTGCGCAAAGGCCCCTATCGACCCCTGGGCGAGCTGTCGCTCGAGTCGCTGATCCCGGTCGTCGAGGGCTACAAGAACGCAGTGGGCCTTGGCGCCAGCGCCCGCTTCAGCGATCCGATGGGGTACGACTCACTCGGCATCGATACGAGTTACAGCCCGGACGACCGCTTACCTGAGAAGCAGCGCCTGCACGTTGCAGCCGGTGTTCATCACACGCGCTGGACGGCCGGTGCCGCCTGGAACGGGGCGGACTTCTACGACCTCTTCGGTCCGACCAAGCGCAGCCTCGCAGGCTACAACGGCTATCTCGGCTACGACCTTCCGCTCGTCTTCGACCCGCCTCAGGCCATGGACTTCGTCGCCAAGGTCGCCTACTACGGGGGCCTCGACACGCTGCCGGGGTATCAGAACGTGACCTCGCCATCGAAGAACCTCTTTACCGCCGACGCCGGCTTCGTTTCCACCGACACGCGCGCCTCGCCCGGCGCGGTGGACGCCGAGACCGGCCACAGCTGGACGATCAACGCGCACGCCAACGGGGCCGCAGGCGATCTGATCCCGAGCCTCACCGGCACGTTCGACGTCGGCTTCCCGCTGCCGCTCAATCATTCGTCGATCTGGCTGCGAAGCGGGGCGAGCCTCTCCAGTGGAGCGCGCGCCAATCCGCTCGCCAACTCCTACCTGGGCGGGTTCGGCAACAACTACGTCGACAGCGGCGGCAACGGCGGCGTGCAGCGCTACCGCGAGTTCCTCAGCATGCCGGGTTTCAAGCTGGACGCGTTGAACGGCAAGTCGCTCGTCAAGTCGACGCTCGAATGGTGCTTGCCGCCGTTGCGCTTCGAGGCCCTGGGCTCGCCTGGCTTCTACGCCAGCTGGGTCCGGCCGGAGGTATTTGTGAGCGCCCTCGAGACTGATCCCGACAACCGCGCATTGCGTCGCAGCGCGCATGACGTCGGCGCGCAACTCGACCTGCAGCTGCACGTGATGCACCGCCAGTCGATGATGCTGTCCGTCGGCGCGGCGCGAGGCTTCGCCGCGGGCGGACTAGGCAGGACCGAGTTCATGCTGTCACTGCAGGTGCTGTGAAGTAGCGGGCTGCACACGAGCGACACGTTGAACATCGATGTGCTGCTGCGCGCGCCGATCGCACTCGTGCCGGTGCTGCTGTTTCTGTTAGGGCTCGTCCAGCTCGACGCATACAAACTGCTGCGCCTCAGGATGGTGCTCGCGATGGTCGCCGCCGGTGGGCTCGCGGCGGGCGCAAGCTACCTCCTCAACAACTGGGCATACGGGCATTTCCCGGGGGATTTCGAGGCGTATTCGCGCTATCTGTCGCCGTGGATAGAAGAGTCCCTGAAGGCGGCGTTGATCGTCTTACTGATTCGTACGCGGCGCGTCGGCCTGGCGGTGGACGCCGGAATCGCCGGCTTCGCAATCGGCACCGGCTTCGCGCTCATCGAGAACCTCTACTACCTCGCCTCACGGCCGGAGGCCGCGCTGCCGGTGCAAGTCATCCGGGGCTTCGGCACCGCGATCATGCATGGCGGCACGACCACGGTCCTGGCAATGATCTCGATCACGCTCTACGAGCGCCGCCCGAATGGCGGTCTGCAGCTGTTGGTGCCCGGCTTCCTGGCCGCGGTGGGGCTGCACAGCGGCTTCAACGTCCTGCTCGGGCGGCCCGCTCTCGCAACCCTTGCGACCCTGCTGGCACTGCCGTTGGTGATCTACCTGGTGTTTCGGCACGGCGAGCGTACGCTGCGCGACTGGCTCGACGCGGATCTCGATTCCAACGTGCAGCTGCTGGAATCGATCAATACCGGCACGTTCCTGGACAGCAACGCCGGCCGCTACCTGCAGTCGCTGCGCGAGCGCTTCCGCGGCGAGGACCTGGCGGACATGCTGTGCTGCCTGCGGCTGCACGGGGAGCTCGCACTGCGCGCCAAGGGCATACTCTTGATGCGCGAGAGCGGCATGCACGAGCCGCCGATCGACACCGAGGTGCGCGACAAGCTCGCAGAACTTACGCAGCTCGAGCGCGCCATAGGCAAAGCCGGCATGCTCGCACTGCGCCCGCTGATGATGGCGACCGGCAAGGACATCTGGCAGCTCACGCTCCTCGGGCGGTAGCGAAGGCGATCGACAGCATGTGCCGCAGGCACGTGACGCAGATTTCGCGGCGGCGGTCGCGCGTGAGGGTAAACCCCACCGGCCAGCAGAAAAGCGGCGCGGATTTGATCTCGCGTGCCCGGCCGTGCAATGGGTGGAGACGCTCGGGCGCTTGTCCTCAAGTGCTTTCCATAATGTGTCAGAAGCGCAAGCTTGGCAATTTGGAAAGGTCGCTAACGCTGGGTTTTTCGGAAGAACCAGGAGCAGCATCCTGCACTGACAGGAAATCGGCACGCAGGCCAGCGCTCGCGAGCACGCCGATTCGTCGAGGCGCACAGGTGTTTGCAACGTGCTCGGCGCGCCAGGGGCCCAAACACGCTGTTATGACGACTCTGTCCGGAAGACTCCGCGCTGGCGAGCACCGCTCCTGGCGGAGATAGCCGCCGTGCGTGATTGACGGCCCGCTGCGCACCGCGTAGAAGTTGGGGGTTCTTTTGGTGGGGATGGCAGGCGTTAGTTCGGCGCCCGGGGGGCACCGTCCCGATGATCAAAGTAAAACAATTGAAGCTGCGCATCTTTGCGCAGTTCGTGATCATTATCGCACCGATCGCGCTGGTGCTCATCTATCAGGCGGTCTCCGACCTGCGACGCACCGCTGCGGTTGAGAGCGTCGTCGTACGCCACGGACTGTCGCGGGCGACGAAGGACGGCTTCGAGTCTTTCATGACCTATGCCGCGGACGCGGTGGACATGGGCAGCCTGGGACAGCGCGCGTATGAAGCGCTTCGGCAATCGGTGGGCTCCGCCGCCGCATTGCGCCGCAAGGATCCCCGCGCGGCGGCCGTCGCGACAAGTCTCGAGGCCCTGGCGGGGCAGATCTCGGTTGCCATGCCGCTCGAGCGGTTGCTGGCGCTTGGGCCCCGGATTCAGCAGGCGCGCGAGGCAGTTCGCGCGCTCGAGGCAGGTTACGACAAAGCAAGCACTGAGGCCATCTCGCAGGCAATCGACTCAGCACGGCGCCAGAGCAAGATCGTGGCGGCGGCGACCTTGTTCACGCTGCTGATTGCCGGCTGGTTCATCTACAGCATGATTACCGGCGTTACCGAACCGCTCAACGCCGCCGTGGATCTCGCCCAGCGCATTGCGGCAGGGGAGTTCGCCGTAGCTGCGGACCATCTGCCGAAACGCGATCTCGGGAACCTGCTCGCCTCGCTGCGGATGATGAGCGAGAAGTTGCGTAGCTCGCAACTGGAGATAGAGGAGGATCAGCGCAAACTGGAACAGCGTGTTGCCGAGCGCACCTCGGAGGTCGAGGCGCGCACGCGTGAGCTGATGCGTTCGGTGGCAGAACTGCAGGCGTTGAACGAGGTGGGCCAGGCGGTGAGCTCATCTCTCGATCTCGAGACGGTGCTGGCAACCGTCATCGCCCGCGCAGTGCGCCTGGCGGATGCGGATTCGGGGACGCTGTATCAGTTCGACGAGGCCGATGGAGTATTTGATCCGCGCGCAAATTTCGGCGTCAGCGACGAAATGATCGAGATACTACGCGGCTCGCGCATCGGCCTCGGGGACGGCCCGGTGGGACTCTGTGCGGTCAACCGCGTGCCAGTCCAGGTCTCGGACACCGAGTTATCCAAGCAAAAAGTAAGCGCCATTTGGGTGCACGACGCCATCCGCGCCGTGGTAGCAGTACCGCTGTTGCGCGACGAGCACGTGACCGGCGCATTGGTGATCCGGCGCAAGGTGTCGGGCGAATTCTCACCTTCCATCGTGAAATTGCTGCAAACGCTGGCCTCGCAATCGGTAATGGCCATCGAGAATGCCCGGCTGTTCAAGGAAAGCCAGGCGAAAAGTGCGCAGCTGGCGGAGGTGAGCAAGCTGAAATCGCAGTTCCTGGCGAATATGTCACACGAGCT
>WNFQ01000509.1_pt1 | contig 25699 bp, 19 predicted proteins | sample 5400171 | NCBI WGS metagenome assembly WNFQ01 (sample SAMN13153356, study PRJNA577476) | soil metagenome | isolation source: 20 cm soil under Madrone tree | place: USA:California | collected 2016-06-14
ATGACCGAGCTGCGCCCCGGCCAGTTCGTGCTGGTCCGGTTCGGGCCCGGCTCCTAGGGGATGATGGCGGCCGAAATCCATCCCGATGGCTCGCCGGGATTGTCGTCACACTGATTTCGCGCGAGCGCTGTTTCCCTTCCGATTTCCTTCTTGAAGGAAAATGGCGTCCGTGCGCCAGAAATGACGCGCCTTGGTTTATTTGCCACGCTCGTTGGTCTAAACATTGTCGATCGAAATCCCTCGAAATCCTTGGGGCCAGAATCCTTCGGGCACGCTAGGTGAGCTTTGTTCATGATTTCTTCCCGATTTGTTGATTGGCGGCGGGCGCGCGCGGAACTTTGGCTTGCCGCGGCCATGGTCGTCTTTCTTGCGCTTGCCGGCTCTGGCGCCGAGGCGGCGAGCCTCCAGCCACTCGAGATCGCGACCAAAAGCGGCGTCCAGGTGTTTACGGTCGAGATGGCGACGACCGAAGAGGAGAAAACCACCGGCCTGATGTTCCGCAAGGAGTTGGCCGACGGCCGCGGGATGCTGTTCGATTTTTCGCCCGAGCAAGAAGTGACGATGTGGATGAAGAACACCTTCGTTTCACTCGACATGATTTTCATTCGGGCCGACGGTCGCATCCTTCGGATCGCCGAAAATACCGAACCGCAATCGACCAAAATCATCCCGTCGATGGGGTTGGCGAAAGGGGTGCTCGAGGTGGTCGCGGGGACGGCCAAAAAATACGGCCTCGCGCCCGGCGACCGGGTGGCCCATCCGCTCTTTAACGGTCGATAACGGCTCGCAGCTTGCCTTGCTGGCGGCGTTTTAAGCGTGTATCGACGTGGTTTCCCAAATGATCGGGGTATAGCGCAGCCTGGTAGCGCGGCAGTTTTGGGTACTGCAGGTCGTTGGTTCGAATCCAGCTGCCCCGACCATGCATCTTGCTGATAAGACAGAACTTTCCTCAGCGTCACCAAACCTTGGCTTTGCCCTCGCTGCCGAAGCGTTCCTTCGCCCGCTCGCGCATTCGCTGGAACACCACATAGAGCATCGGTATCGAAAATATCCCGATCGAGCTCGCGGCAAGCATGCCGCCGAACACGGCGGTGCCGACGGCCCGGCGGCTGATTTCCGCGGCGCCGGTGGCAATCACCAGCGGGAAGAGGCCGAGAATGAAGGCAATCGACGTCATCATCACGGCACGGAAGCGCATTTGTGCCCCGAGGATCGCGGCGTCTTCGATGGGCATCCCGCGCTCGCGCTGCTCCTTGGCGAATTCGACAATCAGGATGCCGTTTTTGGCGGCCAAGGCGATCAGGACGACGAGCCCGATCTGACCGTAGAGATCGAGATTGAGGCCCGCGACCTTGATCGCAAGGTAAGATCCGAGCACGCCGACGACGACCGACAGCAGCACGGGCATCGGGATCATCCAACTCTCATAGAGAGCAACCAGGAACAAATAGGCGAACAACACGGCGAGCGCGAGGATGAGACCGGTCTGGCCGGCGGCCTGCTCCTCCTGATAGGCGGTGCCGGTCCATTCGAAACTGTAGCCGGGCGGCAGCGTGGCACTGGAAATCGCCGTCATCGCGGCAATCGCCGTTCCTGAGGAGACGCCGGGCGACGGGCTGCCGTTGATCGTCACCGAGCGGTAGTTGTTGTAGCGGCCGATGACTTGAGGTCCCGTCGCGATCTTGAGGCTGGCGACGGAGCGGATCGGCACCATCTGGCCGGTATTGTTGCGCACATAGATTTGCCAGATGTTCGAAATGTCGCCGCGGTCGGATGCCTCGCCTTGAACGTTCACCTGCCAGGTGCGGCCGTAAAGATTGAAGTTGTTGACGTAGATGCCGCCGAGGGTTGCCTGCAACGCGGTGAACACGTCGCTCATGTTGAGGCCGAGCGCCTGCGCCTTGGCGCGGTCGATGTCGAGATAGATCGACGGGTTGGTTGCGGTGTAGGTCGAAAACACGCGCGTCAACCGCGGATCGCGGTTGGCGGCGCTGATAAGCCCACTGACGACGCTACCGATCGAGGTCGAATCTTGCCCTTCCAGCGCTTCGAGCTGGTATTCGAAACCGCCGCTGGTCGAAAGGCCGATGATGGGCGGCAAATTGAACGGCAGCACGTTGGCTTGGCGAATTTGCGAGCCGCCACCGAAGGTACGCCGGATCAGCGCTTGCGCCGAATCCGCCGCTGCCTTCCGGTCCGCGAACGGCTTCAGTCGCGCCACCATGAACGCGTTGTTCGGCTCGGAGGCGCCGTCGAGCAGCGAAAAGCCGATGATGGAAAGCGTGTGTTCGACGGCCGGCATTTGCTTGAGCAGGTTTTCGACTTGCTTGGTCACCTCGGAGGTGCGCGCCACCGACGCCCCGTCGGGCAGTTGCACCGAAATGAAGAAGGTGCCTTGATCCTCTTCGGGAAGGAATCCGGTCGGTGTCAAAAGCGACACGCCGAATATGCCGCCCGCGAACACCAGCACCAACAGGAGAGAAAGAACCGCCATTCGCATCAACCGGCGCACGCCGGCGGCGTAGCGGTCGCGAATCTGGTCGATGCCGTGGAGCACGCGCCCCATGACGCCGCGCCGCGGGCCGGTGTGACGCAGAAACACCGCGCATAACGCGGGCGACAATGTCAGCGCGTTCAACGCCGAGATGACCATGGCGGCGCTGATCGTCACCGAGAACTGGCGAAACAGCGTCCCGGATACTCCAGGGATGAAGGCAATCGGCACGAAGACCGATAGCAATACCAGCGTGATCGCGATGATCGGCGCGGTGATCTGCGCCATCGCCTTCTTGGTGGCGTCGGCCGGCGACAGATTGGGCTCCTCTTCCATCACGCGCTCGACGTTTTCGACCACGACGATGGCGTCGTCGACCACGATGCCGATGGCAAGCACCATCGCCAGCAGCGACACGGTGTTGGCCGAATAGCCGAGCGTCAGCAGCACGGCGAATGCGCCGATCAGGCTGACCGGCACCGCCACCGCCGGGATCACGGTCGCGCGCAAATTGCCGAGGAACAAAAATACCACGATCACGACAAGAACGAAGGCTTCGCCGAGTGTCTTGAGCACCTCGGTGATGGTGTCCTTCACAAACGTCGTGGAATCGTATTGCACCAGATAGGCGAGCCCCGGCGGGAAACGTCCCGAGAGTCTCTGTAACGTCGCTTGTACCGCCTTTGCCGTCGTCACGGCGTTGGCGCCGGGCGAAAGATAGATGCCGATCGGCACCCCGGCGCGGCCGTCGATCCGCGACTCGCTGTCGAGGTTTTGCGCGCCGATCTCGACGCGGGCGACGTCGCTGATCCGTAAGACCGAACCGTCCGGATTGGCGCGCAACACGATGTTGCCGAACTGCTCCGGGGTGGTGAGCCGGCCTTGCGTCTGCACGTTGAATTGAAACTGCTGCTCGTTGCTGATCGGCCGCGCGCCGATGCGGCCGACCGGCGCCTGCACGCTTTGGGCGCGGATTGCGGCCACGACGTCGGAAGGTGCCAGATTGAGGCTGGTGAGGCGCTCCGAATCGAACCAGATCCGCATCGAGTAATTCAGTTTCGCAAACAGCGTGGCTTGACCGACGCCTGGGGTGCGGGAAATCGCGTCGAGCAGGTTGATGATGGCATAATTGGTGATGAACAACGGATCCTGCGCGCCGTTCTCGCTGTAGAGCACGATGAACTGCAGGACCGCGGAAGATTTCTTTTGTACCGTCAGGCCCTGCTGCTGAACCTCGGGAGGAAGTTGCGACAGCGCGGTCTGAACGCGGTTGTTGACGTTGACGGTGTTGATGTCGGGATTAGTGCCGAGCGCAAACGAAACGGTGAGGGTGTAGCTGCCGTCGTTGCCGCTGGTCGACTTCATATAAAGCGCGCGATCGACCCCGACCACCTGCGCCTCCAGCGGCTGGGCGACGCTGGTCTCGACGACCTCCGCGGAGGCGCCGGGGAAAACGCCGGAGACGGTGACCTGCGGCGGCACGATGTCGGGAAATTGCGCGACCGGAATCTGCGTGAGCGCGAGTGCGCCGGCGAGTGTAATGACGAGCGCAATCACGATCGCGAGACGGGGACGATCGACGAAGACGGCGGAAATCATGGCTTTTGGTCCGCCGGCTTCGCCGCGCCCGGAACGCTATCCGTCTGGGTGCGGGCGTCGCTTGAGGCGGCTTTCATGCTGGACAGGATCAGTGGGCTTGCCGGTCCGGGCGAGACGGGCTGGCCGGGACGCACCCGCTGCAGGCCCTCGACGATCACCTTGTCGCCCGGTGCAAGCCCGCTGAGGACTGAAGCCACCGTGGAGGTCGACTGTCCGAGCTGGACGCGGCGTTGCTCGGCCTTATTGTCCGTGCCCACCGTTAAGACATAGTCGCCCTGCTGGTCCGACAAGACGGCGGCGCGCGGGATTGCCAGAACCTCGACCGGCTGCACGCCCTCCAGCAGGACGGTGACGAATTCGCCGTCGGTCAATTCACGCACCGGCCCGCCCGTGGTGGAAGGATCGTGCAGCGGCGGATTGGGGATGACGCCTCGCAGCGTGAAGGTGTCGGTGTTTTGCGCGATGGTGTTGCTGACGAAATCCAGTCGGCCGGTCCGGTCATAAAGGCGGCCATCCGGCAGGCGTGCCTTGATCACCACCGCGTTATAGCCGCCCCGCGTTGCGTAGCGCTCCCGCAACTCCAACCCCTGGCGTACCGAAACCGGGAAGGTGACGTACATCGGGTCCTGGCTGACGATGGACGTCAGCACGCCCGAGCCCGGGCTCACGACGTTGCCTTCGGTCACCGCGGTGCGGCCGATCTTGCCGTCGATGGGCGAGCGGATGTCGGTATAGTCGAGATTGATCTGGGAAGATTGCACCTGGGCCTGGGCGGATTGCACCTGGGCCTCCAGGGCGCGCTGATTGGCAAGAGCGGCGTCATAGGTTGATTGTTGACCCGCCGGCCCGCTGAGCAGGGTACGCGCCCGCTCGGTCGTCAATTTGGCGTTTTCGAGCGTGGCCTGCAATTGTGCCACGAGCGCCTGCTTTGATGCGAGATCGGCCTCGAACGGACCCCGTTCGAGGCGATAGAGTTCGTCTCCCTTCTGGATCTCGGCGCCCTCGTAGAACAGTCGCTTTTCCAGAAACGCGGTGACGCGCGCGACGATGTTGACCCGATTGGTGGCCTCGATCCTTCCAAGGAATTCGCTGGTTTCGGTAATCGGCCGTTTCGTCGCTTCGACCACGCCCACGGCGGGTGGCCCGCCTGGGGTGGGCTGCGCCCGGATTGCTGCAGTTGCGCCAAGCACGAGAGCGCCCGCCGTCAACAAGCCCATAGTCACTCTTGCAAGACGCATTTGGCGCGCCCTCACCATCACCGGCCGCACGCTAGCATAGTTCGACCGATAGATCACCGGGGTTGAACGTCGGCCCACACGGAAAGTTCGGCGGGCGAATAGCCGATTGCGGGAAAATTGGTCCTCGGCCGGCAGGAAATCCTCATTTGATCCACTTGGCTAGGGAGCCGTAAAAATCTATCTTGGGGTCCGGGAGACGGTCGCCAAGAGCTGCTTTCCAGGGGTGAGGAACAAACCGGAGGGATACAATGACCACGATAGCTAGTTATGGGGCGATGTCTGAGTCCGAGCACAGCACGCAGCTGCGCAAGGCCGTTATCGCATCAACGATCGGCACGGCGATCGAGTGGTACGACTTCTTCCTTTACGGTACGGCCGCGGGGCTGATCTTCGGCAAGTTGTTCTTTCCCAATTCGGATCCGCTGACCGCGACGCTCGCGGCCTTCGGGACCTATTTTATCGGTTTCGTCGGACGCCCGATCGGTGCCGCGATCTTCGGCCATTACGGCGACCGCATCGGCCGTAAGGCCACGCTGATTGCAACGTTGTTGTGCATGGGCATCGCGACGTTCCTAATCGCCTTCGTTCCCACCTACGAAACCATCGGCATTTGGGGTGCGGTTATCCTCACGGTGCTGCGGATGCTTCAAGGCGTCGGCGTCGGCGGCGAATGGGGTGGGTCCGTTCTGCTCGCAATGGAATGGTCGCGTCATCACCACGAGCGCGGTTTGATGGCGTCGTGGCCGCAATTCGGGGTGCCGTGCGGCCTGTTCTTGGCGAATCTCGCGGTGCTGGCCTTCAGCCAGCTGTCAGGCGATCAGTTCGCCGTTTGGGGTTGGCGCATTCCCTTCGCGCTCTCGATCGTTCTGGTCGGTGTCGGTCTCTGGATCCGCCTCGGCATTCTGGAAACGCCGGTGTTTCAATCTCTTCTGAACGAAAACAAGATCGAAAAGACCCCGATCCTCGAGGTCATCAAGAAGCAGCCGAAGCAGATCATTTTGTCGGCCTTGCTGCGGATGTCGGAACAGGCGCCGTTCTACATCTTCACGGCGTTCGTTTTCTCGTACGCGGTCGGCACCTTGCATATGTCGCGCAACTTTGTCCTGAGCGCGGTGTTGGCGGCCTCGGTGCTCTCGTTCCTCTCGATCCCGTTGTCGGGGTACATCTCCGACCGTATCGGTCGCAAGAGGATGTATCTGATCGGCGCGGCGACCACGGGCGTGTTCGGCTTCCTCTATTTCGGCATGGTGGACACCGCCGCTCCCTTGTTGGTCTTCATCGCGATCTTCCTGTCGCTCATTCCGCACGACATGCAATATGGGCCGCAGGCGGCGTTTATCGCCGAAGCCTTCACGCCGCGGTTGCGTTACAGCGGCGCGTCGTTGGGCTACCAGCTGGCCTCCGTCATCGCCGGCGGCCCGGCGCCCCTGATCGCGACGGCCTTGTTTGCGACGTATCACTCTGGATACGCGATCTCGATCTACATCTTGGTCTGCGCCGTGATCAGCCTGGTAGCAGCGGCGATGATGCCGGACTACACCGGCAAGGACATCTCTCGGGAATATGACGACTGAGCCGTCGCATCAAAACCCGCCGGCGCCGAAGCGCAGCGGCCGCACCACGTCATAGGAGGCTTTCGTCAACGGCACTGCGTAGTCGATGGTGAGGGCGCCGAACGGGGAGGCCCAGGTCAGGCCGGCTCCGACCGAAGAGCGCAGGACGTTGGTGTTGGCGAGCTGCAGCGACTGCGATGAGCCGGGAAACGTCGTCGGTCCGCTGTAGCGAAAGACGCTGCCGGCATCGACGAAGGCCGTCGCCTTGAGGCCGTATTCCTGGGGGACGCCGGGGATGTTGCTCTGCAGCTCCGCGGTGGTCGCCCAGTACGTGCTGCCGCCGACATTATCCATGGTCGTGCCGGGAGTGAGGTCGCGCGGACCTATGCCGTTCGGCGCAAACCCCCGCACCATCGTCGGCCCTCCGAAGAAGCTGTTGAGCAGCGGCGCCTGCTGGCCGCCCCAGCCGGTGACGTAGCCGCCTTGCGCCCGCACCAGACTGACCACGTCATCGTTGATCGGACGATAATAGCGTAGGTCCTCGGTGGTGCGCAGGAACTTTACGTCACCGCCGAGACCTGCGAGGTCCTGCTTGAGTTGCGAATTGATCCCGCTGGTCGGACTTTTCGGGTTGTCGAGCGTCGAATAGGTAACGGTGTTGCCGATCGCCGAGACCCAGGCCGGCCCGGCGAGCGCGGCCTGTTGGATCGGTAGCGACGGTGTCGCGGCCAATGACGTCGGGTTCAGCGTGATGCTCTGGTTATAGAGGGAATATCGATAGATCACGCCAAGCTGCTCGGTGAGCGGCGTGCCGAGCTGCACGGTCGCGCCATAGATATCGCTGCCGTAGGACTGATAGGGGCTCGACGTATTTTGTTTGCCGTAAAGTTCGATCCCCGCCGAGACGCGGGTTCCGAGAAAATACGGCTCGGAGGCCGACAGATCGATCCCACGGGCATATTGGCCATAGGTCGCCGTGGCACTGAGCGTCTTGCCGGTTCCCAGGAAATTGCGCTCGCCCACTTTGACTTCGGCGAGGAAGCCGTCGGTCGTCGAGTACCCGCCGGAAAACGCGAAATCGCCGGTCGATTGCTCCTCGAGTTCGACGTCGAGCACGACGCGGTCCGCGACCGAGCCGGGCTTGGGCGATATCTTGACGGTCTTGAAATAGTTCAGGTTCTTGAGGCGCCGCTCGGCACGATCGATCAGCGCTTTGTTGTAAGCATCGCCTTCGGCGATGTCGAATTCGCGCCGGATGACATAGTCGCGGGTGCGGGTGTTGCCGTGGATTTCGATCCGCTCGACATAGGTCCGCGGCCCCTGGTCGATCGTGAAGACGACATCGATGCGCCGGGCGGCGGCATCGCGCGTGGTACGGGGAAGAGCTTGTGCGAAGGGGAAACCGAGCTTGGCGAGTTCGGTCGCCAGAATTTCACTCGACTTGTCGAGTGCATTGCCGTTGAAGACGGCACCGGGCCGCGTGACGAGAAGAGGGCGGAGCTTTTCGCTTTCCAGGCCCGGCACGTTGCAGGCGATATTGATATCGCCGAAACGATAGAGCGGGCCTTCGTCGATCGCAAACGTCAACGTGAATCCTTGCACAGCCGGGTCGTATTCGGCCTTGGCCGAAGTCACGTTGGCGTCGGCATAGCCCTTGCCGCGGTAGTATAATCGCAGCTGCTCGCGATCCGCCCCGATGCGGTCGGGATCGTACTCGTCACCGCCGGTCAGGAAGCTCAGCATGTTGGTCGCGGACGTTTTGATGACCGCGGCGAGCTGGCGCTTGCCGAAAACCTTATTGCCGACGAACTCGATCTGCCGCACCGGGCTCTTCTTGCCTTCCGTGACCTCATAGACGAGATCAACCCGATCGTTGCCGCGATCGATGATCTTGGGTGCCACGCCGACATCGTTGCGGCCGGCATGCCGGTAGGTTTCCACGATGCGGCCCACGTCGGCCTGCACCGCAGCGCGTTGCAGCGTGCCGCGCGGCTTGGATTCGACGATGGCGGCGAGGTCCTTGTCTTTGATCTTCTTGTTGCCTTCGAACGCGACGCGGTCGAGCACCGGCGCCTCTTTCAGATGCACGACCAGCCGCTCTGCCTTGCGCTCGATCGTCACATTGTCGAACAGGCCGGTCGCCACGAGCGCCTTGAGCCCCGCATCGCGCGCGGCCTCGTCGAACCGTCCGTCAGGCGCCGCATGGAAATAGGAACGCACCGTTTCCGCATCGATGCGCCGGTTGCCCTCGACAGTGATGTAGTCGCGCGCCTTCGCGTCGACATCGCGCGGCTGTGCGTCGTCGTTCGCATGCGCGCCCGCAGCCAAGAGCCCCAGCGCGGCAATAAATAGCGCGGCCGCTGCCGCTGACCGGCTCCGTCGCCGGGGTGGCGCTATTCGTTTCCCGATCACGTCTCGCCTGCCTGTTAGATCATGATGCGATTAAGTGGAATCGCATCATGATCTCATCTCTTTGTTTGAGCATGATCTGCGCGCAAACGCGTTTTCGCGTTTGTCGCGTGGAAACCCGGCTTCCATTTTTCCGGATCATGCTCTTTGACCGGCCCGATCGAATTGCCTGCGCGGGGCAAAAGAATGTCGGGGGCAAGGTGAGTTGCGGGCTTAGGCGTTAACGATTTGCCATAATTTCGACGCCGCGCCGAACCGCGCGTTCCCCGAATTATTCGCATAGCCGCTTCAAATGCCGGCTAGCCGTAGGGGCGGAAACCTTGGCGGCCTCTCGAGGCATCGCAGGCCGCGAACGGATTTCCTGGGAGCATCACATGCGCTATGCAGTCTTCGTTGCCGCGCTGCTTTTTTTCATCACGCCGGCGAAATCGGATATTACGCAGGAAATCGATCCGCGCGCGTCGCTTAACGTCGTGCAGCAGTGGATTTACAATTACCGTGCCAAGCCAGACTATGCGCGCGTTCCCGCCGCCGTGCGGGTGCTGTTTCACGCGCAGAGCTTCAAGGAGCCGGAGAATTCTGGCATTTATCTCGGCTTCATTGCCGGCGCGATCGGATCGAACCCGGCCAAGGCTGAGCAACTGGTCAGCAGCTTCTTTCCGGTGCGCCCGGAAGATGAATGGGTGATCGTCCGCGCCATCGCCTATTCGGGGCTGCCGGACTGGCAGAATTTGCTGCGCAAGGTCGCCCCGCGAATGCCCGGACGCAAGGTGATGATCGACAGCTATCTCGGCGGCACGCTGCCGACGCTGACCGGAATTCCGCTGGAGGAGACCCAACCCGGCATGTTCGACAAGCTGCGGGGCGTGTTCACGAAGAACCCTTTCGCCAAGGAAGACAAAAAGCTGAAGATGGCACTCACTTTTGCCGGCAATCAGGATCTCCTGGACACGCTGTGGGGATATTATTTTGCGACCGGCTCTTACGTCCCGATCGTGCGCATCATGCAGATGCTGCCCTGGAGCAAGAGTCGAGATACCGTGGACAAGCTGACGGTCGGCAGCATGGCGCGTTACACATTGGCGAGCTACGCGGTGCGCGATGCCGGTTTGCGCGAATTTCTCCGCAGCGAGCTTGCGGGACAGCCGACGGCCATCAAAGTTCCGCTTGGCGAGGTGATCGAAGCCGCCGACACGGTGCAGTTGGCCGCGGTGCGCAAGGACGCGCTCGCCGCGGTGGAAGAACTCAAGGCCAAGGGCTCGGATGCAAGGCGCAACCTCGACTTCTGGGGCCAGGTCGGTGTCGGGGCGGTGGCGCTGGGTTGCGTCTCGGCCGCGGCGTTGGGGCAGGTCGCGATCGGCATTCCCTGCGTGATCGGCGGCTCGGCGTCGCAGGGGCTGTTGTCATTCTGGGAAAAGCAGCAGTGAGCGGGGAGGGCGTTGTGCGCGCACCGAAGCCGGCGTGAAGCAAAGAACTGTCCGCCAAAAAAATCAGGCGCGCTGGATTAACCGGCGCACCTGATTTTCATCATTTTGTTCGGGTCGCGCGTAGCGTTCACGCGCGCATCGCGCCGATCATTAATACGGGCAGATATACCGACCCCAACGATAGCTCCAGTAACAGCCGGAGCCATAGCCATAGCCATAGCCAGGGTAGACGCCGATGCCGATGCCACGGCCGAAGCCTCGGCCGCGACCAAAACCTCTGCCAAAACCTCTGCCACCAAAGCCTCTGCCGCCGCCGCCCCGACCGCCCCGAGCTTGCGCTGTGGTGGTCGATGCGCCGATGAGGACGGCAGACGTGCTGACGAAGTAAACGAACACCAGCGCCAACGCGGCAATGCAGCGCGTAACGATATTGTAGCGTTTAGCCATTTTTTGAACTCCCGGTCAGTCAGCTTAACCTAAGGTACCACCCACTAAACGTTGAGGGCGGCGTTTTGTTCAGGTGCGCTAAGATTGTATTTTTTCCAAGGTTCGTTCATCCAACGTTCATTCATCCAACGTTCATTTTAGCGAAGATTCTTGGATTCTTTTGAGTTTCAAGATTCTATTGGGAAGGCAGGTTAAGGTCAAGTTACACTGTGCGGTGGTTGCAGATTAGACGCGCCGGCGCAGCAGCTCTCACTGGATTGTGCAATGCGCCATTCCAGTAAGCCCGAAACAAATTCACGGCAAAGGCCTCGCCAAAAAAACTGCTCCAACAAATTGCCGATTTTTCGCGCTTTCTCCAGAAGAGTACCCATGCCCAAACAACACACTTACGTTCTCGGCCTCAACACCTACGACCATGATGTGAGTGCCTGCCTTTTGCGCGATGGTGCGATCGCGTTCGCCGTCGCAAAAGAGCGAATCACGCGCGAAAAGCACGCCAGCGGCTTTTACGGAGAAGTCATCGACTATTGCCTGGGTGCCGAAGGCATCACGCTGGACGACGTCGATCTGATCGTCCGCAATTGCTACATCCTTCCGGTGCCGGAGATGGAAGAACGGCTGGTCTATCAGGATATGCCAGCTTTTTTGCCCGAGCATGAGCGCACTGGCGCTTCCAAACACCCGCTATATCTGTCGCGCTCGGACAAGGTGGTGTCGATCTCCCACCATCTGGCGCACGCCTACAGTGCATTTGCCGTTTCGCCTTTCGAGGAAGGCGTGGTGATGGTGGTCGATGGCGTCGGCAGCTACCGATCGGACGTCGTCGAACCCTATCCTTCAACCGACACGGCCACGCCGCTCGCCCGCGAATCCGAGAGCTATTACCAATTCAGCGGTTCGAAGATCGAATGCCTGAAGAAAATCTGGATGGAGCCGGACCGTGGTTTTCTGAGCGATGAATTCTACAACATGCCTGGGCTTGGTGCGCTCTACAGCCGGGCCTCGACCTACGTTTTCGGCGATTGGAACAAATGCGGCGAGTTGATGGGGCTGGCGCCCTATGGCCGCAAGGAGCAGGTCAAGCATTTGCTCGAACTTAACGACGGCAAATTGCACGTTCCGCATTGGACCACCGACTTCAAGCAACCCTACGTCATGGACAGCGGCAACTGGGAGCGAAGCCCGGCGATGCGGCACTGGGAGGACGTCGCCTGGCGGGTTCAGGACGATACCGAAAACGTGCTGCTTGCGCGGGCGCGGTGGTTGCGCGAATCTACCGGCGCCAAAAATCTGAGCATGGCCGGCGGCGTTGCGCTCAACTGCGTGGCCAACGGGCGCGTCGCCCGGGAATCCGGTTTCGACAATGTCTGGATTCAGCCGGCGGCCGGCGATGACGGCATCGCGATCGGCTGCGCCTATTACGGTTGGCTCGAAATCTTAAAGCAACGTCGCGCATTCGTCATGGATCACTCCTATGTCGGCAGGCGGTACACCGACAAGGACATTGCGAGCGCCACACAAAAATTTCTCGTTCGCATTCAAACCACCGCCGTTCGTAGCGAGGACATCTGTCGGGAGACCGCGCGGCTGCTCGCGGACCAGCGCGTGATCGGCTGGTTTCAAGGCGCTTCCGAGTTCGGACCGCGTGCGCTCGGCAACCGCAGTCTGCTTGCGGATCCGCGCAAGGCGGAGATGAAGGATATCCTCAACAGCCGCGTCAAACACCGGCAGGCGTTTCGTCCGTTCGCGCCGATCGTGCTCGCCGAACGGGCTAGGGAAGTGTTCGAAGGCGAGGAAGATTCGCCGTTCATGTTGATTGCCAAGCGGGTTCGTCCCGAGTGGCGGGACAAGATTCCGGCGATCGTCCATGTCGATGGAACGGCGCGCGTTCAAACGGTCCGTGAAGAAACCAATCCGCCGCTTTATCGCCTGTTAAAGGAGTTCGAGGCGTTGACCGGCGTCCCGGTGCTGGTCAACACGTCCTTTAACGTCAAAGGTGAACCGATCGTCGAAACGCCGCGAGACGCCGTCGTGTGTTTCCTCACCACCGGAATCGACCATTTGGTTCTGCACGACACGCTGATCTCGAAAAACGCGCTGCATAAAATCGTCGGACCGCTGGTCGGCGTTTATACCGACGTTGCGACCTTGGTGATGGCGACCACGCGACCGGCGTGAACGACCTCACAATTAGCCGGCTTTGGTGGTCGCCGTCTTCGCCGCCGGCTTATCCTGCTTTTTAGACCACGAGATGTAGTAAGCGACGACGGTCATGAGCGCGATGCCCGTCACGCTTACGAAAATCTGGGCGAACAACGAGCCCGAGCTCATCATCAGTTCGAAATGCCCGACAAAGGAAAGAAAGACGCCGACGCAGAATACGGCGAGCGACTGCTGACCGCAGACGACGAGGGGATCGAAGCCCCGCCATTCGAGGCCCGGCCAATCCTTGGGCACAAACCTGATAACCAAAATCACGATCGCCACAAAATGCAGGAAGCGGTAAGGCGAAAGATTGGTTTTGTCGTTGGGGTTGAAGGTGTCATAGAGCCAATGCGGGAACATGGCACCAAAATCCGGAAACTTGCCGGCCATTGTCATCACCATGGCAAGGACGAGATAGGCGATGCAAACATAAAGCGTAATGGATTTGTCAATGGTCGCTCGTGACTTCTGGGCGCCGCCGAGCGCACACCATGAGCCGAAGGCGAATAGAAGCTGCCAGCAGAACGGGTTGAAGTACCAGGTGCCGGTAGGATAGGCGGACAGGTTCCAGCCAAACTGTCGAGCCGCTAACCAAAGCGCAATCGAACCGAGCATCGTCAGGCCGGGCTGGCGCAACATCATCCACAGTACCGGCGGGAACAATCCCATCAGCACGATGTAAAGAGGAAGTACATCCAGATTGACGGGTTTGAATTTGAGCAGCAATCCCTGACGCAGCGTTTCGACCGGATTGTCGACTACGCCCGCGACGTTGAACTCGTTGATGATCTCGGGGTCGCTGAAGCGCTGCGCGACATAGCCAATCGAAACGATATAGATGACGAACAGGATCACGTGGGCGACATAGAGCTGCCAGACGCGTTTGGTCAGGCGGGTCGCGCCGACGAGAAAGCCGCGTTCGAGCATCATCCGGGCGTAGACAAAGGATGCGGTGTATCCTGAGATGAAAACGAACAGATCCGCGGCGTCGCTGAACCCATAATTTCGGGTGGTGATCCAGCTTACGACGTTGTCCGGAATGTGATCCAGAAAGATGGCCCAGTTCGCGACGCCACGAAAGAGATCGAGCCGGAGATCGCGTCCTTTTTCTGGCAGGGTAGCGTTGATTTTCATGGGGGCCGTTTCGAGATGACGGTTTTGCAGGGATCGGTCAAAGTGATAAAGGCCGTGCCGCGTTACCGGCGGACATTGTCACGGCGTAGCATAATGACTATACCGGTCAGGAAATATAACATCCAAAGCCGGGAATCACCGGTCAGTTCCACCGGAAATCTCTATATTATCCTGGCCGTCTCCACCAAGTGTTCAATACCGCACCACAGGGCCCGATCCATCCATGACCGCACGCATCTTTAAACCCGCCAAAAACGCGATGCAATCGGGGACGGCCAAAACCAAGGAATGGCAGCTCGATTTCGAGCCCGAACAGCCCCGTGCGATCGAGCCTTTGATGGGTTGGACCAGTTCGACCGACATGAAGCAGCAGCTCACCCTCCGGTTCGAAACCAAGGAAGAGGCGGTGGCCTATTGTGAGCGTGAAGGTATTCCCTATCAGGTCATTGAGCCGAAGGAGCCGGAACGCCGGCCGGCCGCGTATGCCGACAATTTCGCATTCCGGCGCGTCGAACCCTGGACGCACTGAGCATGAATTCGATTTAGTTCCAGCAATCTTGGGACGGACCGAAAGTTCTGGGTTGCCTTGGGCTGTGATGCGGTGACACCATGACGGGAGTCGTCTTGCCGAAATTGCGGCGCATCATGAACTGCTGAAGGCCATGCCGCTTCATTCCAGCATCGATTCCGCTTCGTCCGATTTTGCTCGCAATGTCGAGGCCATGCGTGCGTTGGTTGCAGAACTTCGGCAAAAGCTGGAAGGCGTCGCCGGCGGCGGGGGGGAGGCGTCTCGCGCCAGGCATACCTCGCGCGGCAAGATGCTGGCGCGCCAGCGGGTCGATCTCCTGATCGATCAGGGAACGGCGTTCCTCGAACTGTCCCCCCTTGCGGCTTACGGCCTTTATGGCGGCGACGTGCATTCCGCCAGCATTATCACCGGCGTTGGCCGTATTGCGGGGCGGGAATGCATGGTGGTCGCGAACGACGCCACCATCAAGGGTGGCACTTATTATCCGATGACGGTCAAGAAGCATCTTCGCGCCCAGGACATCGCGCGGCAGAACAATCTGCCCTGCATCTACATGGTTGATTCCGGCGGGGCCTTCCTGCCGCAGCAGGATGAGATTTTTCCCGACGAACGGCATTTTGGCCGCATCTTCTACAATCAGGCGCAGATGTCCGCCGCCGGAATCCCGCAAATTGCGATCGTGATGGGTTCTTGCACGGCCGGCGGCGCCTATGTGCCGGCGATGTCGGACGAAAGCATCATCGTGCGGAATCAAGGCACGATTTTTCTCGGCGGGCCGCCGCTGGTGAAGGCCGCGACCGGAGAGGTGGTGTCGGCGGAAGAACTCGGCGGCGCCGACGTCCACTCAAGGCAATCCGGCGTCACCGATCACTATGCGCAAAACGATGGCCATGCGATCGGGATTGCGCGGCGGATCGTCGCCACGCTGAAGCCGCCGACACGCGCGCAGCTGAACATGCGTGAGCCGCGCGAGCCGTTATTTGCGCCCGAGGAAATCTATGGCGTGGTCCCCGCCGACGGCCGCAAGCCGTTCGACGTGCATGATATCATCGCGCGTCTGGTCGACGGCTCGGAGTTCGACGAGTTCAAGAAATTATACGGTCAGACCCTGGTTTGCGGGTTCGCTCATCTCTGGGGCTATCCGGTCGGCATCATCGCCAACAACGGAATCCTGTTTAGCGAAAGCTCGCTCAAGGGGGCGCATTTCATCGAGCTGTGCTGTCAGCGCAATATTCCGTTGGTGTTCTTGCAGAACATCACCGGCTTCATGGTCGGCAAGAAATATGAGGCCGGCGGCATCGCGCGCGACGGCGCCAAGCTGGTGACGGCGGTTGCAACGGCTTCGGTCCCGAAATTCACCGTCGTGATCGGCGGCTCTTACGGCGCTGGCAATTATGGCATGTGCGGCCGCGCCTATAGTCCGCGGTTCCTTTGGATGTGGCCGAACGCCCGTATCTCGGTGATGGGCGGCGAGCAGGCGGCGATGGTGCTGAGCCAGGTCCGTCGCGACAATATCGAAGCAAAGGGGGAGACATGGTCGGCGAAGGAAGAGGAACAATTCCGAGCACCCATCCGCGCGCTATATGAAAGCCAGGGCAGTCCTTATTACGCGACCGCGCGGCTTTGGGATGACGGCGTGATCGATCCCGTCGATACCCGTTTGGTGCTCGGCCTCGGGCTTGCGGCCGCGGCGAACGCACCGATCGAACCGACGCGTTTTGGCCTGTTTCGGATGTGACGATGAAATCGCAAGCGCTGTACCGGCGATTTCACACCCTTCTGATTGCCAATCGCGGCGAGATCGCCTGCCGGGTGATCCGCACGGCAAGCGCCATGGGCCTGCGTACGGTCGCGGTCTATTCCGAAGCCGACCGCGACGCACTACACGTTGCCATGGCCGATGATGCCGTGCTGCTCGGTCCCGCGCGGGCGCGCGACAGCTATCTCAGCATTGAGCGCGTGATCGAAGCGGCGCGCAAAAGCGGCGCCGAGGCCGTGCATCCCGGCTACGGATTCTTGTCCGAAAGCGCCGAATTCGCGCGAGCCTGTCGCGAAGCGGGACTGGTGTTCGTCGGTCCGACCGAGGACATGATCAAGGCGATGGGCTCGAAGTCCGGCTCCAAGGTGCTGATGGAAAAAGCCGGCGTGCCGCTGGTGCCGGGTTATCACGGCGAAGCCCAGGACGAGGCGACGTTGGCAAAGGCCGCCGCCAAAATTGGTTTTCCGGTGCTGGTCAAGGCCTCTGCCGGCGGCGGCGGTCGTGGCATGCGCATCGTTCATTCGCCCGGTGAGTTGACGGGGGCGATCGTCAGCGCCAAGCGCGAGGCCAAGGCCGCCTTCGGCGACGATCGGATGCTGATCGAGAAATTCGTCGAAAATCCGCGCCACATCGAAGTGCAGATCATCGGCGACAGTCACGGCAATCTGCTGTCGCTGTTCGAGCGCGAATGCACCTTGCAGCGGCGGCATCAGAAAGTGATCGAGGAAGCGCCGTCGCCGACACTCGATGCCAAAAGACGCGAAGCGGTGTCCGCTGCCGCGCGCAAAGCGGCGGCCGCGGTCAATTACGTCGGCGCCGGCACCATCGAGTTCGTCTCCAACGGCAAGGACGTATTCTTCATCGAGATGAACACGAGGCTGCAGGTCGAACATCCCGTGACCGAGCTGGTCACCGGCATCGATCTCGTGGAATGGCAATTGCGCGTGGCTTTTGGAGAGAAGCTGCCGCTGGCACAGAATGAAATCGAGTTGAACGGGCACGCAATCGAGGCGCGCATATATGCGGAAAATCCGCACAAGAATTTCATGCCGTCGGTTGGTAAAATACGAAGCTGGCGCCTGCCGGAACAGGCGAACGGCCTGCGTATCGACGCTGGTTATCGTGAAGGTGACGCCGTCTCGCCGCATTATGACGCCATGCTGGCCAAGGTGATCGCGTGGGCGCCAACCCGCGATGCCGCGATCGAAAGGCTCGATCGCGGACTTGAAGAGATCGATGTCCGCGGCGTCGTCACCAATATTCCGTTCCTGTCGGCGCTGCTGACGCATCCAGACATGCGCGCCAACGCTATCGATACCGGCTTCATCGAACGCGAGTTGAAAAATCTCACGCCGGCGCCTGCTGCGCCCGGCGATCTCGAGCTTTGCGCCACGGTCGCGGCCATCCTCGTCGAGGAAGCAAAGGCTGCGGGCGCGGAAGCGCTATCGCCGTGGCGCACCGCCGGCTGGATGCCGGTGGGTCGGCGGCAGCGGGTGTTCAAGTTCCGCCAAGGCCAAGGGCAGGAGAAGGGGCAAGAGGCCGAACATCGGGCGAGCTTGAGCTACGGCAAGGGTCCGGCGACGCTGAAGGTCGGCGACCGGGAATTCACCTTTATCTTCTCGCCGACAAAGGATGATGGGTTCGACCTTACGCTCGACGGCATAAAAACCCATATCGTCGCCATGATCGAAGGCCACGAACTGTATTTGCGAACGGCTCACGGCCGGTTCGAGTTGCATTGGGTCGATCCCTTCGGTGGTGACGATGAGGAGCACGTCGGCGAAGACAAGATCGTTGCCCCGCTTCCTGGCACCGTGGTGGCATTGTTGGCGGATGAAGGTGCGACGCTCGAGAAGGGCGCGCCGATCCTCACCCTCGAAGTGATGAAGATGGAGCAGACCCTGCGGGCGCCATTTGCGGGTGTGCTCAAGGTCATCAAATGCAAGGTCGGAGATATCGTGCAGGAAGGCGTCGAACTCGCCGAGATCGAGCCAACCAGCGGATGAATTTGGCATGACCGATTCCGTGCGTATCGTCGAAGTTGGCCCGCGCGATGGCCTGCAAAACGAGAAGACGCCCATCAGCGTCGCGGACCGCATCGCGTTCATCGAGGCCTTGGTCGGCGCGGGCTTGCACACGGTCGAGGTCGGCGCCTTCGTGTCGCCGAAGGCGATCCCGCAGATGGTGAATTCGGATGCTGTGTTGCGCGGTGTTCAACATCTCGCCGGCAGCGAGTTCCATGTGCTGGTTCCGAACGAAAAGGGCTACGACGCCGCACGAGCGGCCGGAGCCAAGGTGATCGCGGTGTTCGCCTCGGCCTCGGAAGGTTTTTCGCACGCCAATATCAATTGCTCGGTCGCGGAATCGATTGAGCGCTTCAAGCCGGTGATCGTGCGTGCCAGGGCCGACGGCGTCACGGTGCGCGGCTACATCTCCTGCGTGCTCGGTTGTCCTTTCGATGGCGAGGTGAAGCCGCAGGCGGTGGTAGACGTCGCGAAGGTGTTGTGGGATCTCGGCTGTTACGAGGTCTCGCTCGGTGACACCATCGGCGTCGGCACGCCGCGCAAGGCCCGGCAATTGCTGCGCGCCGTGGCTGGCGCCGTGCCGATGGCCCATCTAGCGATGCATTTTCATGACACTTACGGCCAGGCGTTGGCCAATCTTTACGCAGGGATGGAGGAGGGCGCGCGCGTGATCGATTCCGCCGCCGGCGGCCTCGGCGGCTGCCCCTACGCGCCGGGTGCGACCGGCAACGTCGCGACTGAGGACGTGGTCTACATGCTGGAGGGCATGGGCGTTTCGACCGGCGTCGATATGGAAAAACTGGTGGCGGCGACCAACCGAGTCAGCCGGCTGATCGGGCGGACGCCGGTGAGCCGCGTGGCGACGGCGATCAATGCAAAGAGGCGAATAGCGAATAGTGAGTAGCGAATGGAGCTTTTCTATTCGCTATTTGCCACCTCCCATTCGCCGCCTAATCACCGTCCCCCGTCCGGCCCCATCACCAAATTGGGCAGGTACGTCGAAATCTCCGGCACAAAGCACAGCACCACCACGGCGGCCATCATCAGGAGCACGAACGGCAGCGTGCCCCAGATCACTTCGCTCAAGGGAATATCGGGCGCGACGTTGCGGATGACGAAGATGTTGAGGCCCACCGGCGGGTGAATCAGTCCCATCTCCATCACGATGGTCATGACGACGCCGAACCAGATGATGTCGAAGTTCGCGGCGCGCAACGGCGGCAGGATGATCGGCGCGGTCATCAGGATGATCGAGACGGGCGGCAGGAAAAAGCCCAATACGACGACCATGACGAGGATCGCCGCCAACAATTCCCATCGCGGCAGGTGCATGGCGACGATCGATTCTGCGACCGATTGCGAGATATGCAGATAGCTCATCACGTAGGAATACAACAGCGACATGCCGATGATCATCATCAGCATGGTGGATTCGCGGATCGTCGATTTCAGGATCGGCGCCAGATCGCTCGGCCGCCACACGCTGTAGATCAGCGCGATCAGCCCCAGCGCGAGCAGCCCGCCAAGGCCTGCGGTTTCGGAAGGCGTCGCATAGCCGCCGTAGAGCGCGATCATCACGCCCGTCAGCAACAAGATGAACGGCAATACCCGCGGCAGGGCATTGAAGCGTTCGGCAAAAGTGAACTCTTCGCGCTTGAGAATCGGCGAAGTGACGCCGGTCTCCGCGTAAAGCGCGCTGGCGGCGGCATATTCTTTGCGAAAGCGGATCACGGCATAAGCGCCGAACAAGGAGACCAGCAGAATGCCGGGTCCGATGCCGGCAAGGAACAGGCGACCTAGGGATTTTTCCGCCGCGACCGCGAACAGGATCATCGTGATCGAAGGCGGCAGGAGAATGCCGAGCGTGCCGCCGGCGGCGATGATTCCGGCCGCGAACCCGCCGGAATAGCCGCGCTTGCGCATTTCCGGGATGCCGGCCGAGCCGATGGCCGAGCATGTGGCGGGCGACGAGCCGGCCATCGCCGCGAACAACGCGCATGCGAATACGTTGGCGACGCCGAGTCCGCCGGGTACGCGATGCAGCCACGCATGCAGCGCGGAATATAAGTCCTGACCGGCGCGGGATTTTCCGATGGCCGCGCCCTTGAGGATGAAAAGCGGGATCGACAGCAGCGTGATCGAAGCCATTTCCTCGTAGACGTTTTGCGTCACGGTATCGAGCGAGGCCGATGGCATATAGATGCCCATGAACACCACGGCGACCGCGCCCAGCGCAAACGCAATCGGCATGCCCGAGAACATCGCAAACAGTGTCGCGGCGCCGTAACTGATACCAATTCCAACCACGGTCATCGGCGCGCGGCTCGGCTGAAGGGAATTGCGATCTGCAGGAGGATTTGCAGGCAAAGCAACGTCATGCCGGAGGCCATCAGTCCGTAGGGGATTGCCAGCGGCGGCGACCACATCGAATTCGACACCTGGCCGTCGGTCCAGGCCTCGTGCGCGAGCGTCCAGGACTTCCAAGCGAAGAATGTGCAGAACGCGAAACTGGCGAGGTCGACCATGCATAGCCGGATGCGGTTGACCATCGGCGAGAGCAATCCGACGAACGCCTCGATACCGATATGGCCGCGCTGTTCCTGCACATAGGCCGCGGTCATGAAGGTGGCGCCGACCAGAAGGAACACCGCCGCTTCGTCTTGCCAATAGTTCGGACTGTGAAATAGAGCCCGTCCCACCACGCTGTAACTCAGCACGACGCAGGCGGCGATCAGGGCGAGCGCAGCAAAGACGACGATGACGACATTGCAAAACGCTAGCCAGCGCTCGAGCGCCGCCACGAGCCCTGAGCTCGCAGCGGCGCTCGAAAGGTCATTTTGACCCTTGAGCGGACCATGCATCATGCGGAAACATCGCTGGCAAGCTTCAGCAGGTTGGCCGAGGCCGCCGTTTTCGCGCTGTAGTCCCGCCATGCCGTATCGCGGGCGATGTTGCGCCATTTGCCGACAATGGCGGAGTCGAGCGCGCTGACCTTGGCACCCGCCTTTTCGTAGACCTTGGCGACTTCGACATCGTCGTCTTGCGCGCCCTTTTTGCCGAAGGCTTCCAATTCGGTGCCGACCGCCAGAATAACGTCCTGCTGGTTTTTCGGCAGGCCGTCGAAAATCGACTTCGACATCAAAAGCGGCTCCAACATGAACCAGTAGGATGCCGCCGCGCCCGACGTCAGCGACTTGGCAATTTCCTCAAGCCGGAACGAAATCAGGCTGGTGGAGGAGGTGATGCCGGCGTCGCAGGCACCGGTCTGCATCGCCGCGTAGAGTTCGTTCGATGGGACCGATAGCACCGAGGCGCCTGCGGTCTGCAGCACCATGTCCATTTCGCGCGATCCGCCACGAACTTTCAGCCCCTTGGCGTCTTCCGGGGCGACGATGGGCCGCGATCGGCTCGCAACACCGCCGGCCTGCCAAACCCAGGTGAGAATGATGATGCCTTTATCGGCCAGGAAATCGGTCAAGGCCTTGCCGACCGGCTTGTTCTTCCAGCTCATGCCTTGCTCGTAGGTCGAGACCAAGCCTGGCATCAGGCCGATGTTGGTTTCGGGCAATTCGCCGCCCGCATAGGGAAGGGGATAAAGGCTGATATCGAGCGCGCCCTTGCGCATGGCGGCGAATTGCGCGTTGGTCTTGATCAGCGAGGAGTTCGGATAAATTTCGGCGGCGATCTCCCCGCCACTTCGCTTTGCCACCTCAGCGGCGAATTTGCGGGCCAGCCGGTCGCGGAAATCGCCCTTATCGATCGTGCCGCCGGGAAACTGATGCGATATCTTCAACGTGGTCGCGGCCTGAGCCGTTCCGGTTCCGAGCCGCAGGATGGCGGGTGCGGCAAGGGCGGTGGCGAGAACGCGGCGGCGTGTGAACATGGAAGTCTCCGTGGCTACCTTTGAATGGGACAGTTTGGTGACGTTGAGGGCATGTTAGCCCGTCTTCGCCTGAATTTACTCTAGTTTGATAGTTCGAGGCCGAATTCGAGGAAGCTCCGGCTTTGTTGCGGCGCACACTTGCCGAAAGATTCGACGGAAAAAAGACGAAGCAACATGTTTTTGAACCCAAAAAGCCTTACGTGGGTAAATTTTCCCGGTAAAGGGTAACAAACGGAGTGGTCGGAACGTCGTGAACAGAGCGGCATTCGTCGCTTTCAAAACGGCTCAAGGGAAGACCAACTAATGACCATTAGCACCCGCATCGCGCTCGGAATTTCGGCCGCCGCTCTTTCGCTCAGCCTGGCGCTTGCTCCAGTCGCCTTCGCCCAGGACAAGATGGGTAAGGACGACGGCATGAAGAAGGACTCCATGTCGAAGGACGATGGCATGAAGAATGACGCCATGAAGAAAGACGACGCCATGTCCAAGGATGCCATGAAGAAGGACGATGGCATGAAAAAGGACGAAATGAAGAAGTAAGCGTCCGTTACTTTCGCTTCGCACAAGCTCGCGTTTTCGCACAGGCTCGCCCGGATCGGGCGGGCCTGTATGGCTTTTTAGAGCTATTTTCGCTTCTTACGGGCGGCGTAGCGCGCGTCGCGCCCGGCCTTGCGCTCGGCCTCGAGTGCCACTTCTCTCGCCGCAGCCTCTTCCTTCTCGCGGGCGAGTTGGGCTGCGGCCAGCGCCGCTGCTTCTGCTTCTCGGAGCTTCTGCTCGGCCTTCGCGGCTTCGCGTGCCAGTTTGGCTTTGGCCCGTTCTGCTGCCTGCGCCTCGCGCAACGCCTGCCGCTGCATGACCGCAGGATCGTCGGGCCCCGGTTGGCTGCGGAATTTGGTCAGGATGTTCTGCCTGGCTTGCTGCGCCGCCTTCTGCCGGTCCGCGAAGCTAGGTTCCTTGAATCCACTCATTGAACGGGCCTTGTCGCTTTCATTGTTTGCGGGAGTTTGTGTGAGCAGGCCAGCTGTCATGTGAGCCGACCGGCTTTGTTGCTGCGTCTTTGCAAGACGCGAAACAAAATCTGCGGGATCGAGGGAGGGTTTACAGCCGCAAGAGAGGGGAAGCCATCAAATAAATGACGACCCGGTAGCCGAAGCGCCCTGCCGCGATAGGGGCGCCTGATGATTGATGACCCCTATCGCCCTTTCAAACATCTGGGCTCGAACAGAGTGATCTCTGCTCCCCCGGACCCGGTGGTTAGCCGTCGCCGATGCATTGGATCGGCGGACGGAAATCCAATAGTCGCGTTCGACGTCCGTACTTCGCGGACGCCGAGACAGGTTTTTATCTGCGGTTATAACCAACCGGCGGCCAAGTCCATGCCGAGAGCGACCAGGCAATAGGACACAACCAAACCGAAGCAGCAAAACCGCGCAATGGCGGGAAAAGAACGAGCGTCGTCTTCGACGTTTTTGGAAAGGATAGAAAGGGCACTCATGACAACCTCCAGATTGTGCGGTATATGCGGAGGTTGTAGGCGCAAAATGTTTATGCCCGCTTGCCGTACATCGTTAATCAAAAGCCCAAGCCGTACATCGTTAATCAAAGCCCAAAATATCGATGTCTATTGGTTTTGCAGGCGGTTTGACGATGGAAGGCGAAGTAGTGCTGGGATCGACCCTCGTTTTTCGCAAACGACTAACCATATATTCGAAGTCGATTTCGCCGGCGGGCTCGCCGGTTGCGCTTTTCCCACCTCTAGTTTTGTAGCGCCCCCAAAAAGCGAATCGCCGAAAGGCTCGGCAGGAATGTGTAGGCGCCACCGCGCGTCGTTACGAATCGCGGCAGCCCTCTCAATCGAATCGTGGTGCCGGATTTGAGCGGCAAGTCGAACCAGCTGGTCGCCGGATCGTTGGCACCCAGCAGCGGATCGTTCGATCCCGTGATCCGCGGATCCTGCAGGCCGAGATTTATCCAGTCGTAAGACACGGCTTCGAATTGGGCGCTGATATTGGCCCCGAGAAAGATACCGAGCAGCCCGCGCTCTTTTGTGTCTGGATGTGCCGGATCATAGTCCGGTCCATAGGGCATGCCGCGCCGAACAAGGCGTCGGCTGTGGTTCGCGACCCGTTGCACGATCTGCCCGCCCCGCGGGTTGCTCCGCCGGATATGAGCTCCATAGGGACAGCGGGAGGCATCTTCGCCAACATAGTCAAAATTGTTCGCAGTCACATTATGCGTGGGCTTGTCGGGGGACAGCGCCAGCGGCGCGCCACTGCGCCAGCGGCCGCACATCTTCGCGGCGACGACCTCACGTAAGGCAGCGTGCCGCGAGAGACCTTCTCCTATGTTTGCTTCGGCGCCCGGCGGCAGCAGCTCGTCGATATTTGGATGCGTGAGCAGATAGATGGCGGTCTCGGTGAGATACGCCTCGAACCCGGCGACGTCCTGCGCCAGCACCCGAAAGGCGTTGAAGCTGCCATTGTGGCCCACGCGCTCGGGGACGCGCCACGTCAAGCCTTCGAAGTTGGTCGGATAACCCAAAAGCACGGTGCCAAGCGGCGCCCGGGGTTGCCCATCGGCATGGTCCTCAGGCCCGTGAATTTCTGCGAATCTTGGCTGCGCGATGTTGTCGCGGTACCCGAAGTGGACGTGGTTGTCGCGGGAAATCCAGCCGTCGCAGGCTCCGAGGAGTTTCAGAGCCTTCCCGTCGCCGAGCGCTTGATGCTGGACGCGGTCGAGCTGAGCGATTTCGCTGGCGTAGATCGACGCGACAAGATGGATTCGTTTCGGCTCGTTGAAGGGAGCGGGCCAGCTTTCCGGAGCGCTCGACCCGACGTCCCCGAGCTTGATGGCGCTGGCGTTCATGCCTTCGATGAACTCTTTCGGAAACATGCCGAGCGAGATGCTCGGGGTGCCAAGCTTCGCCAAGCCCTCGAAGGTCAGGCCGATGTTGAAACAGGTGTCGGGCTTGGTCGTCCAGCGTTCGCGCACCTCGCGC